>ERZ824522.95-NODE-95-length-121613-cov-9.906448_pt1 | contig 121613 bp, 108 predicted proteins | sample MGYA00519935_ERZ824522 | MGnify/ENA primary metagenome ERZ824522 (study PRJEB31778, sample SAMEA3449160) | human gut metagenome | biome: human gut; feature: human-associated habitat; material: faeces | place: United Kingdom | collected 2010/2012 ...
TAATATGTGTCTTTTTTATTTTTCACAAAACGGTAATTTAATTTTACCATTTATAATTTTTTTATTATTTTTTTTATTTGTTTTTATTTTAGCATTTTTAACCATTATATTATATCTGGCATTTGCCTTTATTTTCAGCATATTAAGCGCATATAATATATATGCGCTTTTTAAATTTCTACTAATATGATATCTTCTCCAATACACTTTATATTCTCCCATGGAATAGTAATTTCACTTCCATTTGAAAACATATTAAGAATTTTATTGTTTCCGGGTACAATAATAGATGTTATATTTCCAGTTCCAAGTTCTGCACAAACATCTTGTACAAAGCCCAATCTTTTTCCATCATTTATATTTATTACTTCCTTATGCTTAAAATCCAATCCTTTTTTCTTCATTTTCTCACCTCTCATAATATTTATATGAGTAAGCTAAAAAAACTATTCTATCAAATCTTTCTAATTATATAATCTTTTTATATGTGTTATTGCACTTTTCTCCAATCTAGATACTTGAGCTTGAGAAATTCCAATTTCTTCCGCTACCTCCATTTGAGTTCTTCCTTCAAAAAATCTTTTATCTATTATCATTTTTTCCTTTTTATTTAATTTTTTCATTGCTTCTCCTATAGTTATACTTTCCGTCCACTTTTCATCTGTATTTTTACTATCACTTATCTGGTCTATTATAAATATGTTTTCAGTCCCATCATTAAAAGCTGGCTCTTGTAATGATACAGGATCTTGAATCGCTCCTAAACTTAATGATATTTCTTCTGGCTCAACCTCTAATTCTTTAGCTATCTCTTCTAAAGTTGGCTCCCTATTGTTTTCTTTTAGAAATTTACTTTTATATGCAAGACTTTTATATGCTAAATCTTTTATAGATCTACTTACTCTTATAGAATTATTGTCCCTTAAATATCTTCTTATTTCTCCAATTATCATAGGCACTGCATATGTGCTAAATTGAACATTCAACCCTATGTCAAAATTATCTATTGCTTTTATTAAACCAATACATCCAATTTGAAACAAATCATCTGCACTTTCTGCTCTACCAGAAAATCTTTGTACAACACTCAAAACTAGTCTTAAATTACCATTAACAAATTTCTCTCTTGCTTCTTTATTGCCATTTTTTATTTCTATTAGTAGTTCTTTCTTTTCTTCATTTGATAATATAGGTAATTTTGTAGTATTAACTCCACATATTTCAACCTTATTAATCAAATAAAAAACCTCCTTTAAAATTACTTAATCTAAGTATTTCCAAATTTGGTTTTTTTATTCTCTATATAGCTTCATCCTATTTTACTAGAAATTTCTTTTTTCATTTTTCCTATAATCTTTTTTTCTAACCTTGATATATAGCTTTGTGATATTCCTAGCATATCTGCAACTTCTTTTTGTGTTTTTTCATCTCCTGTAGTAAATCCAAATCTAAGTTCCATAATACATTTCTCTCGTTTATTCAATTTTTCTATTGAATCTCTTAAAAGCTTTTTATCTATTTCCTCTTCTATTCTTCTAGATGTAACATCTCCATCCGTTCCTAAAACATCTGATAATAATAATTCATTGCCATCACAATCCTGATTTAAAGGTTCATCAATTGAAATTTCACTTTTTATTTTATTACTTCTTCTAAGATGCATTAAAATTTCATTTTCGATGCACCTAGAAGCATATGTAGCAAGTTTAATTTTTTTATCTACTTTAAATGTATTTACCCCCTTCATTAGTCCAATTGTTCCTATTGAAATTAAATCTTCCAGCCCTACTCCCGTATTTTCAAATTTTTTTGCTATATATACTACCAGTCTTAAATTCCTTTCCACTAAAATCTTTCTAGCTTCTTTTTCGCCATTTTCTATTCGCTTTAAAACATCTTCTTCCTCTTCCGATGTTAAAGGTGGTGGTAAGGTTTGACTACCCCCTATATAAAATATTGGTAAATTTTCAATTTCTTCATTTTGATTTATATATTTAGCATAAATTGTACTTATACTATTTTTTAACTTTTCTATTAAATTCATAATTGCACTCCTCCTCACAAAGTAGATCTATTCCGATTAGTGCATCATATCTTCTTGTTTTTGAAAATTCTTTTTCATATATTCCTATAATCACATCTTTAATTTCACTATTATCTACAATAATCTTATTTGATTTTATTCCTAATAAAATCCCATGTTCATTTCCTAATGATTTAAATGGTATTATTTTTATTAGCTTTTCAAATTCTTTAATTTTTCCAATTCTATCACCTCCTAATATAGTTTCCATATCCATAAATAGTTCTTCTGGCAAAATTTTCTTCAAACATCTTTTTGTTGCAACAACTACTGATTTTTGTGTTAATGGATCTTTTAACATATTACCTGTATCTAATAAAGCCTTTATTTTAATTCTTCTGTCACCAAAAAAAATTTCCATATCATATATAATATCTCTTTTAGAAATTCTCTGCTTTACATTTTTTAATGTAAACCATATCAAAAATATTCCTATAGCAACACCTACAGAAGAAACTAATATTGGGAATTCTATTACAGGAATTCCATCTATCAGATTCATTTGATTACTTCTAGCAAAATAAGATAACGCTATAGCTGTTCCGCCTGTTGTAAAAGATATTAAATAAAAAATAGCTAATGTTTCTAGTATTTTTTTAAAATTATTGGTAGGTAGTATTATCCTAATCATTATAATTGATAATATCAATTTGCTAATCGCATTATCGTTTCCAATTGAAACTATAGTATATATACTTCCACAAGCACTCGAGACTAAAATTTTTAGATTAGATACCTTTATTTTCTTCACTAAAGTGGTTACATATAAAATTACATAATTTATAATTAAATTCTCCAAAAACACTATATCTGCATATACAACCAATATGTCCACCTCTTAGGCTTTATTTTATTACTTTTATTATTAAAAGTGTGTCATTTCTTAGGGGCGAAAAAAAGAAATAATCTACTACTTTCGATTATTTCTTTTTTTAAATTATTTTCTATATTCAATTATGACATTCATTTATTTATTTTTGTTTTTTTCTTAAGAAAGATGGTATATCTAAATCATTTGAATTTGAACTTGTGTCAGAACTTGTTGGAATTGAACTTATTTTCTTATCCCAAGCTTTAGAAACTAAACTGTCTACATTCATATTAGGCATATTTTTCTCTTTTTCAAATTCTGTAGCTATTACCGTAATTACGATTTCATCTTTCATCTCTGGATCAATAACAGCTCCAAAAATAATATTAGCTTCTGGATCTACACTTCTTTGTACTAATTCTGCTGCAGTATTAACTTCATGTAATCCTAAATCTGGTCCACCTGTAATATTTATAATAACACCTCTTGCACCTTCGATTGATGTTTCTAATAATGGACTTTCTGTTGCTTGTTTTGCAGCATCTTCTGCTCTATTTTCTCCAGAAGATCTACCAATACCCATATGTGCCATACCTGTATTTAGCATTATTGTTTTTACGTCTGCAAAGTCTAAGTTTACAAGACCAGGAACAGCAATTAAGTCTGAAATACCTTGAACACCTTGTCTTAATATTTCATCTGCCATTTTAAATGCTTCTACTATAGATGTCTTTCTATCTATAATTTGTAATAATTTATCATTTGGTATTACAACTAATGTATCTACTTTTGTTTTTAAACTTTCTATACCTCTATCTGCTTGAGATAGTCTCTTTTTACCTTCAAAAGTAAATGGTTTTGTAACAACACCAATTGTTAAAATTCCCATATCTTTTGCTATTCCAGCAACGATAGGTGCTGCACCAGTTCCTGTTCCTCCACCCATTCCTGCTGTAACAAATACCATATCAGCTCCTCTTAAAGCTTCTGATATTTCAGATTTACTTTCTTCTGCTGATTGCGCTCCAATGTCAGGATTAGCTCCTGCACCTAATCCTCTTGTTATCTTTTCTCCTATTTGTATTTTAGTTCCTGCTTTTGACATTTGAAGAGCTTGTCTATCTGTATTAACCGCTATAAATTCAACTCCTCTAATTCCACAATCAACCATTCTATTTACTGCATTATTTCCAGCTCCACCTACACCAATTACTTTAATAGTAGCTGTTCCATCTAACATTTTTTCGTTTTCGTCAAAGTCCATCATACAGTTTTTCCTCCCAATCTTTTTTATTTTTATTTATAATACTATTAAGAATAGAAAAATTCTTTTATTCTTTCTAACAAGTTTTTAAAGAATCCTTCTTCTGATTTTGTATCTATACTACTTGATACTGTTTTGGTAAACGGTCTTGATGCTATATATCTAACCAAAGCATATGCAACTCTAAAAGTTGGCTTAACTGTGCTTATTAATCTGCCTGTTGCTATTTTTACTGGTATATTTAAATTTATTTTTCCAGCAACATCGCATTTATTTATATTAGTAATTCCCTGTCCTGTCAAAATTACATTATTTATTCTAGCTTTTATTCCTTGATTAGTTATATCTTTGTTTACTAAAGAAAAAATTTCTTCAATCCTTGCTTCTATTATTTCTATTAGTTCAGAGCTTTTTATTGTTTTATTTCTGTTTTCACCTTTATATGTATTTAATAATATATCATTATCATTATCTATAAATGATTTTAATGCTAACCCATATTGTCTTTTTAATTTATCTGCTTCCTCTTCTGAAATGTTTAATACTAATGCAATATCATTTGTAATACTGCTTCCACCAAGAGGAATTGTATTAGTATATACATATGAAGAAGATTCAAATATTCCTATGTCTGTATTACCCGCTCCAATGTCTAGTATCATTACATTATCGTGTAATTCATTGCTATCTAAAATTAGATTTCTCTGTGCTAATGTTGTTGGTACTAAACCATCTACATCTATTCCTGCTTTTTTAAAAATAGATGATATTTGTCTTACATACTCTTTATCTGCTAATATAACTTGTGCTTTTAAAGTAAAATTTGAGCTTAAGCTTCCTATTGGATCTTCTGTAGTCTTTCCTGTATCTAAAACAAATTTATCTGGCACTATATCTATAGAAACTTTTCCTTCTGGAATATCTATATCTTTAACTTGCATAATTGCTGTTTGTACATCTCTTAATGATATTCCTGAATATTTATCTCTTGCCTCTTTTGTAATAGTATTTTGTACTATTGTTGTATATTTTCCAGGAATAGTTACATAGGCTGAATTTACTCTTAATCCTGATTCATCTTCTATTTTGTCTAATACTTTTATTAAACTATTTGAAACTTCCTCTTCATTTATTATCTTTGTTTTCTTTATGCCTGAGCATTTGCAAGAGCTACTACAAATAATTTCTATTTGATTAAAATTATTCACTTCCCCTACAATTGCAGCAATTCTTGAAGTTCCAATATCTATTCCAACGATTATATCTCCTATTGCCAAGTTAGGTCTCCTCCAATTTATTTATCTCTTAACTAGTGATAGAATATTATATTTTAAATAAAATGTCAATAGTTGTTGTTATATTTTCGTAACCTTTTTGTAATAATGATGTAATAAAATAAAATTTGACATTTTTCGCCATAAATTGTAATTAATAAAAGGACTTAAGTCCTTTTATTAATATTCTATGTATTTTCAAGTTATCCTTCTTATTTTTAGTCTTTTTAATAATTTATTATGCTTTTTTTACTTCTTTATCATTTTTTCTTTTATCCATCCACTTAGTCCATTTATCAATATAATATCTACGTATTATTGCTAAATCTATAAATATTCTTCCTACAAAAACTATAATAGCTGCAAGGGAAATATCCACATTTAACTTATTTCCTAGATATGTTAATAAAACAGCTGTAATACTATTTATAAAAAATCCTGAAACAAAAACCTTCATATCAAAGTTTTTTTGTACAACTGACTTTATACCTCCAAAAACAGAGTCTAGAGCAGCCATTATTCCTATTGCTAAATAACCTGAAACCGAATATGGAATTAATGGTGAATTAATTCCTAATATTGCTCCTATTATGCATCCAGCTAATATTGCTATAAAAACCAATTTAATTCCTCCTTTTAATCTATAGTTACTTTTTTATTTATATTAAAATCCGAATCATATTTTAGTATTTTAATATTATTATCTTCTGTAATTGATATGTTCTTTCCATTTGATGTCATATCATCTGAAAAACCACCTTTTGCAGTAATACCACTTTCCAAATATTTTTGATTTCCTATTACTTGTATTGTATATGGTGAAGATAATCTTGTACCATTAACAACAATATAAGAATCTACATCTGCAAATTCTGTTAAATTTGTTACTCTTTGTCCATTAACAGATATTGCTTCTGCCTCTGCTGCTTTCAACTCATTCATTAATTTTATTAAATCTTCTGCCATAACACTTGAAGAATTATCTGATAAGGTTATTATAATTCCAGGTCCTTCTACATTTGTTTTTCCTAAATATAATTCTGCTTGTTTAAGTTCTTTATCTAATAATTCTGAAGACGCTTGTGTATCATCTATTTTATTTTTATATTCTTCTAAATTTGTTTTTGCTTGTTCTAATTGGTTCTCCGTGTCTTCGTATTTCCCCTTCCATGTTGCCAATTCTTCTCTTAGCTCACCTTCTCTTTTCGTAGTTAATGATGTAATATCAGTTTCACTTACTACTTTAAATTGCATAAACATTACAAATGCTAGAATAAAACATACTATTCCTATTATTATAGTCATTGTAATCTTTCCTTTTTTTATTTCTTTCAAGACTATTCTCACCTCCTAGTTCACTTCTTTTGCATATTTAAAATTCATAACACCATTATATTTTTCGATAGTAACATTACTTTGATGTTTTACTTTAATATCTATTCCATAGTCTTCTCTTAGCCAGTCTATATATCCTCCTGGTCTTTCTAAAGTTTCGAAACTTCCTCCTACTGCTTTTATTACAAAAGGTGTACCAACAATTTCACCATTTACTCTTGCAATATTTCCCGCACAATGAATTGTAGTTGTAGGAATTATTCTTTGGTCATTTATTGATATTGCTACTGCTCCTGCATTTTTTAGTTCATTTACAATTTTTAATAAATCAATTTCATGTATTAAATAATTGCTTATGTCATCACCAGCATTCATAGAAGAAACAGTTGCATTCTTATTATCATTTAAGGTTACTATAACTCCTTCTCCTGTTACATCATTTAAGCCTAAAATTGCATTATCTTTTTTTAGTCTTTCTTGTTTTTCTTTTGCTGTACTATCATTGTTGGTTGCTTTTTTTCTATACTTTTCTAGTTCTTTATTAATTTTACTAAGTTCTATAAAAGCATTATCATATTTTTCTTTATTTTTTAGTACTTCATCCCTTAAGCTATTATTTGCATAGTCCGGATTAGAAATACTTATATTGCTTTTTACAGTTCTAATTTGAACTACCATTCCAAATGTTAATACTACACACAATATCCCTATTACTATACTTGTACTTATATTCTTCTTATTATATTTTATTTTCAAAATAAACCTCCTTTATACATTTTCTCTAAAGTATGGCATCTTATTTGAATCATTAATAAATATCTGTCCATTTTTGCCTTCTTCTCTAGTTAAGATTTCTTTCAACGTTAATATCTTACCACCTATGTTTTTACCGTCACCCATATATGCAACTTTTCCTTTAGAAGGTAATTCAAATTTATAGTCTTCATCATTTGAAATATCTATAATTGTAATTAAGTTTTGAATTCCATTATCTTCTGCTACCTTTAAAAACTCTTGGACTGTTAATAATTTGTTACAATCATTGTCCACTATTTTATTTCCACTCTTTATATTTTCTTGTAGTGTTTCGTATCCTCTAATTATTGGCATTTGGTTGTTTTCAGATGATATTTCCAAAATATTTCCGTTTCCATCTAAATATGCAAAAGCATTTCCAAATTCTAATTGATATTTCGCTTTTCTTTCTGTTACATTTAACTGCACTGTATTTGGAATCTTTCTTTTTACTTCTACTGTATCTATATACGCATTTTCTTTTACTCCAGCCTTTACTTGCTTAGCAGAAAATTTAAATATATTTTCTTCTAAAGTAAGTTTAGACAAACTTTTAATTTCTTCTACATTAATTTTACTATTACCATTTACCTCTATATTTTTTATATTAAAGACAGGTGAAACAAATAAAAACAATGATATTCCTATAATTATTGCAAAAATAAATAATAATTTCAAGATAGTTTTTATTATTCTAAATCTCTTTTCTCTTTTTTGTTTTCTTTTTTTGTCTTCTTCGTATGAAATTCTTTTTTTATTTTTAGCTTGTCCATTTTTAGAATAATTTGATTTTGTTGGTTTAGAATCTGTCACATCAAATTTTTCTTTATTTGTTTTCTTCTTTACTTTCTTTTTCTTATTTTTATTTTTATTTTTTTCATCCTTAGATGGTAATACTGTAACTCCTATTACTATTTCATTATCTATATTAAACATATCATCATTAATAGGTTCTGGATTTTTCTTTTTTGTTTTCTTTTTAGGGTGCTTTTTTTTCTTTTGCACCCTATTATTATCCTTGCTTAAATAATAGAAATCTAAATCATTCCCTTTTTTCTTTTTCAATTTTTTTCACCTTCTCCTACATATATATTTGCACCTAATTTTCGCAATTTTTCGTCCAAATTTTCGTATCCACGTAATATATATCCTATGTTAGATATAATAGTTTTTCCTTTAGCATTTAATGAGGCTAATACCAATGCAGCTCCACCTCTTAAATCTGTTGCTTCTACTTTTGCACTATTATATCTTTTTATTCCTTTTATTATTGCAGCCTTTCCTTCTATAGTCACTTTCGCTCCCATTCTTTTAAGTTCTGATAAATACTTATACCTATTTTCAAAAATATTTTCTACTATTATAGAGGTTCCTTTAGCAATTCCTAACACACTTGATATTATAGGTTGCATATCTGTTGGGAATCCTGGATATGGCATAGTTTTTAAATTGCATGACTTTATCCTGTTTTTTGCTATTAAGCTTATTTCATTATCCTTTAATTTAATATCACATCCTATTTCTTCTAATTTATACACCACCGGCAAAATATGTTCTACTTTTACATTTTCTATATTAATACTACCATTTGTAATTGCTGCTGAACATAATAAAGTTCCTATTTCTATTCTATCTGGCATTACTTCATATTCTATATTTGTTTTGATATTATCTCTTCCAATTATTTTTATGTTATTTGTTCCTGCTCCAGAAATACATCCTCCAAGTTTATTTATAAAATTTTGCAAATCTACTATTTCTGGTTCCATTGCAGCATTTTTTATATTTACAACTTTATTGGAAAGCGTTGCAGCTAATATTATATTTTCTGTGGCTCCTACACTTGGAAAATCTAGCGTTATTGTTCCATCTTCCATATTTAAAGAATTACAAAAAATTTTTCCATTTTCTTCTTTTATCTCTATTCCTAAATTTTCAAAAGATTTTAGATGAAGGTCGATTGGTCTTGCTCCAATATCACATCCACCAGGATATGAAAAGATAGCTTTCTTTGTTCTGCTTAATATTGCTCCTGCAAGTATTACAGATGATCTCATTTGTCTCATTAACTCATCTGGAATTTCATAATTATTTATATTTCTTGAATCTATTACAACTTCATTTTTATCACATTCTATTTTACATCCTAATAATTCCATAATTTCGAACATAATCTTAGTATCATGAATGTTAGGAACATTTTTTAATTTTGTAATTCCTTTATTTAATATTGTGGCTGCTAATATTGGAAGTGATGAATTTTTAGATCCTGAAGAACTTATTCTTCCTTCTATCTTCTCTCCACCATTTACTATGTAACTTTGCATAATATATACCACCTTTCATAATGCTTTTGCTATATATTATGTTTTCTAATTATAAAAGGTGTATTTTGTTTAATTTTGGTTCTATCTTAATCTTCATATAATATATTTCTTTTAACTTACTAAGTTTCTCTTTAGTAAATTAGTTTTTTCTATTCTTGGCAATCTTTCGCTATTTCTTTTCCAAAATTTATGCATTCTAAGATGTTTGATTCTGTAGGTGTCCACATACATCTTAATCCATCATTTATCATTATAAAACCAGACTTTTTAAGCTCTTCATTTAATAATTTTACTGCTTCTCCGCTCCAACCATAACTTCCAAAAGCCACAGCCTTCTTATTTTTTAATTTTAAACCTTTTATCATCTCTAGTATTCCTGCTATAGAATATAAATATCCATTATTTACAGTAGGTGAACCAACTAATATTGCTTTAGATTTAAAAACTTCAGCTAAAATTTCTGTTTTATCTGACTTAGCTGTATTTATTATTTTTACCTCTGTTTTGGAGTCCTCTTGTTTTATTCCTTTTGTAATAATTTCTGCCATTTTTCTTGTATCATTCCACATTGTATCATATAAAATAGTTATTTGATCTTCCTTGTAATTATCTGCCCATGTATAATATTTATTTATTATATCTTCTGGAGAATTTCTCCAAATAAGACCATGACTTGGGCATATCATATTAATTGGAATATTCATTTTCTTAATTTCATTTATTTTATTTTTTACCATCATACCAAATGGTGCAACAATATTTGCATAATATTTTATTGCTTCATTATATAAAACACATTGGCTTACTTCATCAGCATACAAATACTCTGAAGCAATGTGCTGACCAAATGCATCATTACTAAATAATATATTTTCCTTATCCATATAGGTAAACATTGTATCTGGCCAATGAAGCATTGGTGCTTCTATAAAAGTTAATGTGTGTTTACCAATATTTAATGTTTCACCTGTTTTTACAGTTACAAAATTCCAATCTTCATGGTATTGTCCTTTTATAGATTTTACACCATTTGCGGTACAATAAATTGGTGTATTTGGTATTTCTTTCATAAGTTTTGGTAAACTACCACTATGGTCAATTTCTCCATGGTTTGCGATGATATAATCTATTTTATTTAAATCTATTTCCTTTTTTAAATTTTCTACAAATTCTTCGTCAAAAGGTTTCCACGCTGTATCGATTAAAACAGTTTTTTCATCTTGTATTAAGTAACTATTATATGATGATCCATTTATTGTATTATACTCTTCACCATGGAATTTTTTTAATTCCCAATCTGTTTTTCCAACCCATTTTACATATTCATTAATCTGTTTTGCCATTCTAATCCTCCTTATATATTATTCTTTTTATATTATTTATTTCTTTTTTTGCTTGTAAATATCCATATTTATAACATTTATTAGTTTGTTTAAAATCGAATGGGTTAACATCTTGTGTATTTATTTCTATAACATAGTCCGCTTTTTTTACTGCTTCACTTTCTATTTTAGAAAACATTATATCTATTGATTTATTTAATGTTGACCTTATTCCAACTGTTCTAGCAGTTTTGTTTAGTTTGAATTTTACAGCAATAACTTTATCTGCACCTATTTTCTTCGTTTCTTCTACAGGAATATTATCCAATATTCCACCATCTACAAATTTATGTTTATTATAAATACATGGTGCAAAAATTGCAGGGTATGATGAACTTGCCCTTACAGCTATGGAAATATCTGCCTTATTTAAATATTTCTCATTTATTTTTTCCACATTTGTAAATACATATTTTTCTGAATCTTTTAAATCTACTGCAGGTATTGCAATAGGAATTTTTAAATCCTGCATCTTTTTAACATTTTTATATTTTCCTGCCTCTTCTATTGCAAATGCAATATTCTCTCCAGAATATAACCCACCAGCCTTTATACTAAGCGATTTTTTTCCTTTTGTATCTGTATACATTGCACTATTTTTAAATATTATTTTTGAAAAATAGTTAAATAATTTTAGCATTTCATTTGGTGTATATTCCATGGCATAAAGAGATGCTACAATACTCCCTATACTTGTACCACTTATAACATCTATTCCTATATTTTCTTCTTTAAAAGCTTGCATTACACCTATATGTGCTGCACCTTTTATTCCTCCGCCTGAAAGGGCTAATCCTAGTTTCATAAAACCACCACCATTTATATATTAGAGTTTATAAATTTATTCCCTATTTCTTTTATCTCTAAAATATGTTTTTTAGTTTCTTCATTTGTAAAATAAAATCTGGCTATTATCTTATTAAAGTAATCTCTTTCCTTTAAGATTTTAAAACTAATTTTATATTGTATATCAAAGATTAAGGCTAACGTTTTAATTAGTTTATCTAACTGATTTTTCTCTTTTATCTTTGAGGCATCTATAGTTTTTTGTTTACAAAACTCTATAAACATTTCTTTATTTATTACTTCTTTTGATAATTCTTCCAGTTCGTTTTTCCAATATGTAGTTACTGCTAATTGTAATATATCTAATTTATCCGCATCTCTTAAAATTTTACAATATAGCAATTCTTTTTCGAATAAATTATCTTCTATTTTGTTTTTGTTATGATTACTAATTGCTGTAAAGATTATATCATCAAACTTGCTATCTTCTATAAATTTTCTTATAAAATTATTTTCCTTTAAAATTTCTATCCCTCTATTTGCATGATTAAATGCTCCAGAATTTATAAACATTGTTTCTTCTTTCGTATTTTTATATTCTTCAAATCTCGCTATGTCTTGCAAAAGTCCAATAAGTTTTGCAAGTTCTATTTCTTCTTTATTTAAATTTAAGTTTTTAGCTATAACTTCACACAAGTACATAACATTCATTGTGTGTATAAATTTTCTTTCTATATTTTTATTTTCTTTATCAAATAAATTTCTGTATTTACAAAATTCTTCTTTAGCTTTCTCTATTTTTATCATTTTATCTTTTCCTTACATTTTTATAACCAATTTATCAAATTTTGATTTTATATATTTTTCTAATTTCATTATAAATTCTTCAGACTTAATTTCTTTTTTTGCAACTAAGTCTAACCCCTTTTCCCAGCTTGCTGTTAATTTTGGATTTAACATATCTGGCATAGAAAAATTCACTATATCATATATTGATTCACCTTTATTTGTAGGCGTTATTATCTGAGTTTTACTATTAATTGCTATATAATTTATTTTTTCTAATTTCTTAATTATTTCTGCTCTTGTTGCACTTGTACCTATGCCTGCACCTTTTATCTGCTCTCTAAGTTCTTCATCTTCAATTAATTTTCCTGCATTTTCCATAGCAAGTATTATCGAACCTGAATTATATCTTGAAGGTGGAGACGTTTCAGCATCTTTTGTTTCGAAATTTTGAACATCTATTTTTTCATTCTTTTTTAAAGTTGTTAGTATTGTTATATCGTTTTCCTCAGAATTCTTAGTTTTATTAGGTTTTAAAATTTCTAAATATCCTTCTTTTGTACAAACTTTTCCATTTGCAAAAAAAGATTCATTTTCTATATCTATAGTTACAGAAACTTTGCTATATTCTGCTGGTGGATAAAATATTGCCAAAAATCTCTTTACAATTAATTCGTAAATATCTTTTTGAAGTTTTGGTAATTTATCATAATTTTCATATCCTTGACCTGTTGGAATTATTGCGTAGTGATCTGTTATTTGGCTATCATTTACATATTTAGTTTTTACTAAGTTTGTAGAATATTTTTCATTAATCATCTTTCTTAAGAAATTTTGAATTTCTTCATTTTTAAAACCTTTGCTAATTCCATTTAAATTCTTTGTAATTTCTTTTGCAACCGCAGTCGAAAGAACTCTCGCATCTGTTCTTGGGTATGTTACTAGCTTGTTTTCATATAAATTTTGTATAATTTCTAATGTTTCATCTGGCTTTATCTTAAATCTTTTTGTACATTCATTTTGAATTTCTGCCAAATTAAATAATAATGGTGGATTTTCCTTTTGTTTGCTCTTTTTTACTTCTTTTATAATTGCTTCTTTTTCTTTTAGTGCTAAAATAAATTGCTTTGCATCTTCTAATTTTTTAAATCCGTTATCATTATATAGTTTATTTGAATTGTACAATTTAGACTTTTCTGTTACTTTCCATTCTGCATCAAAATTAGATTCTTCATTTCCAAATCTTCCTACAATTTTATAGTATTTTGTTTTAACAAAATTTCTTATTTCCCTTTCTCTTTCTACTACCATCCCCAGTACGCATGTCATTACTCTTCCAACAGAAATAGAGGCTTTTTCTTCGTTTATTTCTCTTGCTAATCTTCTTCCATAAATAATAGAAAGCAGTCTTGAAAAATTTATACCTATTAAATAATCTTCTTTTGCTCTTAAATAGGCTGCATCTGACAAACTATCATATTCTGATAAATCTTTTGCATTTTTGATTCCTTTTATAACTTCTTCTTCTGTTTGTGAATCTATCCAAACTCTCTTTTTTAATTTTCCTTTTGGAGCTATCATTTGGTCAACCAACCTATATATATATTCTCCTTCTCTCCCAGAGTCAGTGCTTACATATATTGTTTTTACATCTTCTCTATTTAAAAGTTCTTTTATTATATTAAATTGTTTTTGTACATTTGGAATCACTTCATATTTCCATTCTTTTGGTATAAATGGTAATGTTTCCAATCTCCAAAATTTTAACTTTTCGTCATATTTTTCTGGATAACTCATCGTTACTAAGTGACCTACACACCAAGTTATTACCCATTCTTCACTTTCTAAATATCCATCTTTTCTAGTTGTATTTATTTTTAACGCTTTTGCCATTTGCATGGCTACAGAAGGCTTTTCTGTTATTAATATATTTTTATCCATTATGTTCTCCTTATTGCTGTTTAATTATATAGTATTTGCCATAAAATTACAATGACTAAAATGTGATTTATTAGTTACTGTTGTTTACATTAAAAGAAACAGTCTATTAGCAATTTGCTAGTAGACTGTTTCTTTCTTCTAAATGAGCATACCCTCTTTCAGAATATTGATTGCCCTTCTGCCATCTTTAGTTGTAATTCGTTGCATTCCTCCTTGCGTTGTTTTTACTTCTTTTACTGTAAACATATCTGGTTCAGTTTCTACTATTCCATCAAGAGGCTCTGCTTTCAGTACATATTCTACTGTTTTTATTCTCCGGTTTCCCATCAACTCTTTAAGCTTTATTATAAGCTTTTCTTTAGTTGTAGGATTATTGGAAATGCAAAAGTCCCCTCTTTTTAATCTACAGCCTGATATGATAATGAAGTTGTCTTCATCTAAGATTATTTCTTCTTTTCTATCCTTAGGCATTTTTTCTTTTCCTATTCCTACAGGTTCTGGACCATTATTATTACCTTTTGGAACTACATAACCAATTTTTCCACTAGTGGTAATAACATAACTTAAATCTCCTATCTGCCCTGTCTGAATGAACTCTAAAGTAGTCAATCCTTTATACAACTTAAAAATTGGCTGGCCATCTTTTAGCTCAGATACATAAACTGCAATTGGCAGATTATAATATCTTTTTTGTGTCTTGAAGCTTTCATCCGCAAATAGCAAAAAATCTGCAGATTTTACTTCTAAACAAGTGGCGTGTTTTGCAAACCATTTCTCATATTCCATTGCTGTTGGTTTAGTTAAGTTAATAAAATTGATCTGCTGTTTCGGAGTAGTTACCCCCATATTTGTCCGATTCATAGTATTCTCCCTTCTCTTTTTATGAATCTAAAACTAATGTGCTACATTATAATTATATCATACTTTACATAATTTTGGCAAATATTTTTTATTTTCACTAGATATCACGTTAGAACTAGAATTTAAGAATAATTCTTAAAATATCGTTTTATTTTCTTAATAAAAAGAAGCGCCTTACAAGGCGCTCTACTCAGATGTTATATCCCCATGTTCCATCTTCGTCTGTAATGATTTGATACAGGTTTCCCGCACCATTTATCACAGTTTTTACATTAATAGGCATCTCTACCAATTCCTCATTAATTAAGATCTTCTCGAAACAGAAATCCCCTGGTTTTAGTTTTCTACCTGTAAACATTAGAAAAGCATCTTTCTTTATGTGTATTACAGTCTTATTTATAGAAGATAGCTCTTCTGTTTTCTCTATTCCTTTAATGGGGTCATTCTCTTTTGGAACACTATAAGAAGATGTTAATTCATCTTTCTTTTCAATTACAATATCATATGTAGCTTGATTACCACATATTTTTGCACTGAAAGTAACAAATTTTCCATCTCCTTCACATATTTCACTTAAATATGTGGCTAGGCCATCTTTATCTAGTTGTATATGTTCAAGAGATGAGTTGGATTTGGAAAGTTCTTCCCGGTCTGGATGTTTTTTGAAAAGAATTTTATTATTCTTTACAAAGATTTCTCTCATTCTGTATTCCTCCCTTAGCAACTTCATATATAATAATTATTATACTCGTTTTACATAATTTATTCAACTATTTATTGGATAATCTTACCTGTTTTTATTATTTTATTCCCCAAAAGCCTTGACTTTTTAGCCTTATTGTAATAAAATTATTATGCTAAATTTATAATTTAGTTAAAATAGTAAATAAGTAATAATTATATAAGCCTCTCCCCGGTAGTTTATATACTTAAAACTTATTATATAAATTAAAAATTTGAATGGAGGGTAATTTTACCATGAATAATACTACATATAGTGTAAAAGGAAATGAAATCGAAAGTAAATGGTATATTTTAGATGCAGCAAATAAACCAGTTGGTAGAGTTGCAACAGAGGCTGCTAGATTATTAAGAGGAAAACACAAACCAACTTATACACCAAACTTAGATGTTGGTGACCATGTAATTATAATAAATTGTTCAGAAGCAACATTTACAGGAAAAAAATTAGATCAAAAATTTTATAGACGTCACTCTGGATACATTGGAGGTCTAAAAGAAACTTCAGCAAGAGTTATGATGGCTAACAAACCAGAACAAGCAATGATGATTGCTGTAAAAGGAATGCTTCCTCATAATTCATTAGGAAGAAAAATGTTAAAGAAATTAAGAGTATATGCTGGTAATGAACATGAAAACATGGCTCAAAAACCAGAAATGTGGAATTTCTAGTATATAATTACAGGGTATATCCCTTAAAAGATTAAGGAGGAATTTTTAAATGGCAAAGGCAGGAGAAAAAATAATGTTCTATGGAACAGGTAGAAGAAAAAATGCAATAGCTAGAGTTAGATTAGTTGAAGGAAAAGGAAATATAACAGTAAACGGAAAAAATTTAGATGAATATTTTGGTTTAGAAACTTTAAAATATATTGTAAAACAACCTTTAAACGTAACAAATACATTAGACAAATTCGATGTTATTTGTAAAGTTCAAGGTGGTGGATTTACAGGTCAAGCGGGAGCTATCAGACATGGGTTAGCAAGAGCTTTAAATGAAGCTAACTCAGAATACAGACCAGCTTTAAAATCAAACGGATTCTTAACAAGAGATCCTCGTATGAAAGAAAGAAAAAAATACGGTCTTAAAAAAGCAAGAAAAGCTCCTCAATTCTCAAAAAGATAGAAAGAGCGCTTATATACAAACACAGAAGTTTTATACTTCTGTGTTTTTTATTTATCTCATAAAATTTTATTGACATTTTTATTCTTTTATTTATATAATCATTTTAATAAATTCGAAAGGGGTAATATTATGTATAGAATTAATAATTTACAAGATAATGACGATATTCGTGTAGCAGATGTAAAAGCTGGAATGAAGGTTATAGAATATATGAGTGATTTAAGTGTAATGCCTTCAACAGCTATAACAGCTTATTATTGTTCAAGAATGAATGTAAGAAAAAGACAACTTCTTATAAATTTAGAAAATAACGAATATACTATAAGTTCTGGTAGCATGCAATGGTCTGTTGGAAATGTTGAAGCTGTTGCAGACGTTAAAGGTGTTGGTGACTTTTTCGGTAAAGCAATTAAAGGAAGCGTTACAAAAGAAAGTGCTGTAAAGCCAAAATATAGAGGAACAGGAACTTTAGTTCTAGAACCTACATATAAACACATTTTATTAGAAGATTTATCTAATTGGGATGGTGGAATAGTCTTAGATGATGGTTTATTCTTAGCATGTGAATCTAATATAAAACAAAATGTTGTTATGCGTAATAACTTATCTTCAGCAGTTCTAGGAAATGAAGGTCTATTCAATTTAAGCCTTTTAGGTAATGGATTCGTTGCCTTAGAATCACCTGTTCCAAGAGAGGAATTAGTAGAAATTGAATTGCAAAATGACGTTTTAAGAATAGATGGTAATTTTGCAATTGCTTGGTCAAAAGATCTTAGCTTTACTGTTGAAAAATCAACAAAAAGTCTAATTGGCTCTGCTGTTTCAGGTGAAGGACTTGTAAATGTATACAGAGGTACAGGAAAAGTTTTAATGGCTCCTGTAAGAAACTTAACAGCTAATTCTGTCACTTCTTTATCACATTAATAAATTCTTTTTAATATTTTTGTTTCAAATATATATTTAATAAAATCTAAAAATAGCATAATTTTATAATAAACTACAAAACAGTTGCAAAGTTTAAAACTTCGCAACTGTTTTTTGGTGTATAAGAAGTTATAAAGTTACTAATGCAATTGCACCTTTCGAGTGAATTACGTTTTTTGAACTATCATAATTGTAACTTAATATTACAGAACCAGTTTCTTCTACTTTAATATCTGTATAACCATTATTTACAATTACGAGAATTTCGTTTTGCTTATTTTTTCTTTTGAACATAAACTTATCTTCTGTAAGTTCCAAAATTTCCGGATATGAAGCTATTCGCAAAAAATCATATTCTTTACGTGTTTTTAGTACTTTTTGAACATAAAACAGCATGTCTTTATCCATATTATCCCATGGAAAAGTTTTTCTGTTAGCAAGATTTCCTGCACCACATATTCCTACTTCGTCACCATAAAAAATAGAAATAATCCCTGGCCAAAATGCTAAAATGAAAATATATAGTTTTAAAATCTTTTTAGCATATTCCTTTGACTCTTCTGATAACTCATATTCAGATTGCCAATTTTTATCCATTTCATATTTTGTTTTTAAAGACCATGCCCATTCCCTTGATAGATCTTGCGGGTCTTTAAATATAACATCTGGTGAAAAAATATTTGCTCCTCGGCTAATATCATGTGTAGATGTAAAATTCATTGCTGTTAATATCGTATCTTCGGGATATTCGTTAAATATTTCCAAAATCTTGTTATAAAGGTTCTGACTATTTTGGTATTTCAAATAATCAATTAATGCAGATACAAAATAATAGTTCATTATTGAATCTACACCCGTTCCATTTTCAAGATATCCTCTACCTTGGTTTACAGGTTTTTTCCATATTTCTCCCAATATAAAAGAATCTTCTTTGCATCTATGGCATGCTTCCCTCATAAGAGTAATAAAATCATCTGGTAATTCGTCTGCAACGTCTATTCTAATGGCATCTATTCCATATGCAAAAAGCTGATCTATAATTCCTCCTTTTCCACATATATATTCTTGCCATTCTTTTGACTCTTTGTTGCAAACAACTAAATCTTTTATACCCCACCAATAGGAAAATACAATTTTCCCATTTTCTACTGTGGTTTTAAAAAACGGAAAATATTTAGATTCCTTACTTTGACAAGCTCCTATTTCATTGTAAAGTTTTCCTTCATTGAAATACTTACTATCTTTGCCCACATGATTAAATACTACATCTACCATTACTTTCATATCTTGTTTGTGAATTTCATCACACAAACTTTTAAAATCTTCTTTTCCTCCAAAATAAGGATCAATTTCTTCTAAGTCCTCACCATCATATTTATGATTTGATGAGCTTTGTGAGATTGGGCTTAAATAAATTATATCTGTTCCTAACGATTTGATATAATCCAATTTTTTCTTAATTCCATTGAAATTTCCTCCAAAGGAATCTGTATTCCATTCCCCATTTTCATCCGGTCCTAAAATTGGTGCATCATTCCAGTTTTTATGAATTTTACGTTTTCCAAACTCTTCTATTTTTACGCTAGTATCCCTATAGAATCTATCAATAAAAATTTGATACATTACAGCACCTTTTGCCCAATCTGGTACATAAAATCCAACCGACATTTTAAATTCTTTCGTTTCCTTATATTTTTCTTTTTCAGATATAAAAGAAAATTTGTACTTATAGATAGCTCTTGTACACATAAATAGCTCTGTTTCAAAATAAGCATATTTGTCATCTTTATTTTTGTAATTTAGAACTATTTCTCTTTTTTCATATCCTTTTAACCGTAACTTTACCTCGTTAATCCAGCCATATATATTCATATTAATATATACACTAAACTTAACGAATTCACCTTCTTTACCACATTTATTCTTTTGTATGCTATGATAAAATTCTTTCATAGTTTTACTCCTTTCTTACTTAAGAAATACATTACTAAACTTCTTTACACTTATATAACTTTAATATGTTTTGCAAATTTTGTCAAATCTTTTAAAATGCATTTTTTATATGGTTTACTACATATTGCTCTTTTATTTTATAAATTTCTATTACATCAAACCTAATTGCAGAAAACTTTACTTTTTCTTTATATAAATAGTATTTTGTACATTCCTTTATTCTATTTACTTTAATTCCGTTTACTGCATCTATTGGATATCCAAATTTATTATTACTCCTTGTTTTAACTTCTATAATAGCTATAATGCCATTATAATATGCAATTATATCTATTTCACCTTTTCTATTTTTATAATTCCTTTTTAATATTTTATAATTCATCTTTTCTAAATATTTAACTGCTGTATCTTCTCCCTTTTTTCCTAATTTGTTCATACTTTTACAAACATATCTCCTGGTAATGCTCTAATATACTCATTTAATTCTAGCATTGTTAATTGTTCACTTACTTCTTGTATGGGAAGTTCTAGTTTTCTAGATATTGTATTAATATCTACTGGCATATTTCCAATAATATTATATACCTCTTTATATTTGACTGGTACATTTTTAATTTCATATTTCCAGTCTTGCTCTATATCTTTACAAGTATATATATTTATTTCATTTAGAATATCTTGTACATTAGTTACCAGTTTTGCTCCTTTCTGTATAAGTTTATTTGTGCCAATTCCTAATTTGCTATCTATATTACTTGGAATAGCAAATACCTTTTTACCTTGTTTAAAAGCTCTATTAGCTGTAATAGTGCTTCCACTCCTATATCCTGCCTCTACCACTAGAACACCTAAAGATAGCATACTTATTATTTCATTTCTTCTGGGAAAATTCTTTGTATCAGCTACTGTTTTGGGATCGTATTCAGAAATTACGCAACCATCATTTTCTAATATTTTATTAAATAATTCTTTATTTTCTTTTGGATATATATTATTAAACCCTGAACCTAACACAGCTATAGTTCTTCCTATATTCTGCATAGCAGAAATATGTGATATAGAATCTATACCTATTGCTAATCCGCTTATTACACATATTCCATTTTTAGATAATAGACCTGCAAATTTTTTTGCTTGTTCGAAACCATATGTACTACAATTTCTTGATCCGACAATTGCTATAATTGGCTTGTTTAGCAAATTTATATTTCCTTCAATATATAATTTTTTCGGATATGATTTTATCTTTAACAATTCTTTTGGATAATTAATATCCTTATAACTTATTGTTATTATCTTTCACACTTCCTTTTTATATAATTTATTATTCACTTTATATTGCACTGCTTCTGCAATACAAGAGATATCTATTTTTTCTTTATTATCTAAATCTGCAATCGTTCTGGAAATTTTTAATATATTATTATATGTTCTTATGTTAAAACTATATTTAGCATATAATCTTTCTAATAATTTTTTACCTTCTATATCCAATATGCAATGTTCATTTATTTGTTTAGAACTCATTTCCGAGTTTGTTTTTATTAGTTCGTTTTTAAATCTCTCTTCTTGAATTCTCCTAGCTGATTCTACTCTTTTCCTAATATCTTCACTTTTTTCTATTTTTGTATTAGTATCTATTTCAGAATACTTAATATTAGAAACATTTAGCTGAATATCTATTCTATCTATGATAGGTCCACTTATTTTAGACAAATATTTTTTTCTTTTACTTTCCGAACAAGTACATTCTTTATCTTTACTTCCAAAATATCCACATGGACATGGGTTCATTGCAGCTATTAAAATAAATTTACAAGGATATTTTACAGAGCTTTTAACTCTATCTAACTTAATAGTATGCAAATCTAAAATTGTTCTTAACATTTCTAATTTTCTACTATCAAATTCAGCAAATTCATCCATAAAAAGTATTCCTAAATTTGCTAATGTTATTGCACCTGGCAACGGATTTCTACCTCCACCTATAAAAGATGCAAGAGTAATATTAGGATTTACTTCTACAAATGGTCTTTTATTTATAATTTCATCATCTTTTATAAAACCTAATATACTATTAACTTTAGTTATTTCTAAAATTTCATCGTAATTAAGTTTTGGAAATATTGTTATTAACCTTTTGGCAAGCATAGTTTTACCTACACCTGGTTCGCCTATTAATATACAATTATGATTTCCTGCAGCCACAATTTCGAGTGCTCTTTTAGCCTTCTCTTGACCATATATTTCTGAAAAATCCATACCGTATTCTTCTGAACGTTCTTCTATTTTACTAATATTTTTTTCTACTGGAAAATTAGAATTAATTTTTATGATTAAATCTTTTAATGAATTAACACCAACAATTTCTAAACTTTCTACTAGCTTAGCTTCTTTTATATTTGAATTTGGTATATATACTCTTTTAAATTTATTTTTCTTAGCAGTTAAGCACATAGGTAATATTCCCTTTGTATAATTTATATTTCCATTATATGATATTTCTCCTATAAAAATGGAAGATTTAGTTACGTCTTTTTTTATTATTCCTAAATTAATAAGTATTCCAACTGCTATTGCTAAATCGAAAGATGACCCTTCTTTTCTTATTTCTGCTGGTGCTAAGTTTACGCTTATCTTTTTCCCAACTAATTTTATCCCACTATTTTTAATTGCAACACTTATTCTTTCTTTAGATTCTTTTATGCTTGTACCTAGCATTCCTACCATATCCCAATGTGGTATTCCTGCTGACAAATCCACTTGTGCTTCTACTATTGTACCTTCTATACCATTTAGTGCAATTGTATTTACTATTGATAACAATTTTATTCTCCTATTTAAAATTATAGATTTATTCTAAATCGTAAAATAGACATGTATAATAAATTGGAGTTTATTTATTTACAGGAAAAAGCACACCACCTCCTAAATTTTATTAACTTTTTTACTAAGGGTTTTATTAAGATTATAAATTATTTTGAAATTAGTTATTGATAAAAAACGATTTAGAATAAATCTGTATTATATATACCACAAATTTTACTATTTGTAAATACTATTTCTTTATTTTGTCCTATTATTTTAGTTTATCCCTTTTTTTCTCCATTTTTCGACTTTTTTCTTCCTTTTACTAACTATATTACACACATATTCAAGATTTGCTGACAAAAGTAAGTTCTAAGACACTCTAGTATAAACCATAATTCTCTAGTACAGAAAGTTCTCCTATTAGTAGAACTTCCCTAGCATACAAAAAAGAGAACTTATCCTAGTTCTCTTCTCCAATAAAATAAATATTGTTGTGCTATTCCCTCTAAATTGCCAAACTTTTCTTGTGCCAAATTTAATATTTCTTTTTTATCTACATTTTTTTCGTCTTCTTTGTGAATATATAAATCATTCATTACTCTTCTTACCCATACATCTATTGGAAAAACATCAAATCTTTTTAACGTAGAAAATAGTAAAATGCAATCTGCAACTTTAGGCCCTACTCCAGAAAGTTTTAAAAGCTCCTCTCTTACTTTGTTAGTATCTTTTATTTTATGCAAGTTTGAAATATCAATTTCTTTGTTTAAAATCATATTAGTTGTTTCATATAACCTAATATCTCTAAAACCTAATCCTAAATCCCTATATTCCTCTACCGAAACATCTTTTAAATCTTCTGGTCTTGGGAAAGTATAATATTCTTTATTATTAAACTCTATTTTACTACCATATTTTTTAGATAAACGTTCTATAATTCCTTTAATTCGTGGGATATTATTATTAGCAGAAATTATAAACGAAATAATAGTTTCCCATAGATCCTGATTTAATATTCTAATTCCTTCTCCATATTTTATACTTTCTTCCATGTTCTTATCTACTTTTGACAAAATGCTTTTTATTTGTTCATAATCTCTTTCTAAATCAAAATAATCTATTACTGTATTAACAATATCATCCTCGCACATACCTTTAAAAAATATACCATTATCTACTTTCTTTACATTTATTACATTATTAGAAAATACTCCTGTATAGCTTCCATCATCTTCCTCATTCCATCTAAAGCATTGTCCACATTCAAATATATCTTTTAAGTTAAAAGAATTATAATGTTCCAATAAAAATTCTTGATATTTCATATATACCTCCTATTTAAATCCTTTTCCTAAAACTTCTCTTGCATTTGCTATAATTATAAAAGCTTCTTTATCATTCCTTTTTACAATTTGTTTTATCTTTAATATATCTCCTCTTCCAGTGGCACACATTAAAATTAATCTATCTTCATCTTTAAACATTCCTTTACCATATAGTCCTGTTGTTCCTCTTTTTATAATATTACCAATCTCTTTAGATATTGTATCATTTTTCTTTGATATAATAAATATTAATTTTGAAAAATTTGTTCCTTCTACAATGATGTCAATTACCTTTCCCATTATGATAATCGCTATTGCTGAGTATAATCCAATTTCTATTTCTTTAAAAATAATTACATTTAATAGTACAATAGCAGAATCTATTGCCATGATAAGTGTACTAGTTTTAATATTAAAATTATATGTTTTAATTATGTTGCTAATTAATTCTGTCCCCCCAGTACTTGCATTAGCATTTAAAACTAGTCCTGTTCCAATTCCTAAAAATATACCTCCATATAAGCTAGACAAGAACTCATCTGTTGTTAGTATGGGTATCTTATCTAATAGGTCTATAAATATCGAATATAACACTGCGCCAATAATAGAATTTGCTAGTATCCTTTTTCCTAATCTATAAAATGTAAAAATTAATATCGGAATATTTATTATAATATTAATAGTTCCTAATGGAATCTTAAATAAATAATATAAAATTGTAGCTATTCCAGTTACTCCACCTGTAGAAAATTTATTTGGTAGTAAAAAGACAGATGTTCCTATCGCCATAATTAGACATCCTAATATTATAATAATCATATTCTTAAAATAACTTTTTATCATAAAAATCACCTATATTACAATTATTTGTAATATAGGCAAATTTATTCTAATTATCATTTTCTTCTAAAAAGTCTGTATATGTTTTTAATATCTTCATTTTATAATCAAATCTCTTCATTTTATTATTTACAATGACATTTAGCTTGACATCATATACTTCTTCTAATTGTTCTAAATTCTTATTATTTAGTCCTTTAACATCATCTGCATCTTCTTTATTTACTTCTATATCTACTTCTTTTACTTTTACATTATATGATTTTATCATCTCTATTATTTTTTCATACCAAACCTCAGTAGCAACTAATCTTCTAAATTGACTTATAGGCATTTCTTCTATATATTGTTTATCTTCTCCAATAGATATTCTTTCTACTTTATATAATTTTAATAATTCTATAATTTCTTTTATTCTTTCTACTAATTGAACTTTAGATAATGGTATGAATTCTTCTTTTTCATATAAATTTTTAACATTTCTATTATAATCTAAATTGCATGGAATTAATGATATTTCCATTGGCTTTAACTTCATAACTTTTTTTATAGTATTTAAGTCATCTACTAATGTACTTTCTGGAAGTCCTATTGTTATTTTAGCACTTACAGATATCCAATAATGCTTTATAATATTTGCTACTTTTTTTATTGTTTCGAAATCATAATCTGCCCCCATATTTTTTAATATATAATCATTTGAAGATTCTATATTTAGCTCTATTTCTTTTACTTTATATTTTTTTAAAAGTTTCAAATTATTTTTATCTATGCTGTCTGGGTCAGATGTTATTTTTATTCCAAATATCTTATATTCTTTTATTAGCTTATTTAATTCTGTAAGTATTTCCTTTTGCTTTTCTATATTAATACTTGTAAAATCTTTATTCTTTATTTGCAAAATCTTCTTAGCATGCACATTATTTTCCATTTTCTTAATTATTTCATCATTATTTTTTATACTATCTATTTCTATCGGAATATATACTTTTTCTTTCATCTTTTCCTCCAATATTATATCTGCTCCATAGCTTTCTTAGCAGCTTCCATTTCTGCTGATTTTTTTGATGTTCCCTTTCCTGTAGCTAATTGTTTTCCATTGCATTTAACCTCTGCTTCAAATATTTTATTATGGTCCGGACCAGTTTCTTTTAAGATATTATATTCTATATTTACATTTCCTTTATGTTGCAATTTTTCTTGTAAAACTGTTTTATAATCTTTTAATCCTACATTTTGGCTTGCTATTTTTATTTCTTCTGCTAAATTGCTAATTATAAATTCTTTTGCTGGTTCTAATCCTCCATCTAGAAATATTGCTGCAATAATGGCTTCTACACTATCTGCTAATATGGCTTCATTTTTATTACCGTTATTTGATATTTCACTTCTTCCTAAATATAAAAACTTACCAAAATTATGCTTTGTAGCTATTTTATATAGACTCTTTTCACAAACTACACTGGCTCTAACTTTTGTCATCTCACCTTCATTTAACTTACTATAGTTTTCGTATAAAAAGTTGCTAGATATAAATTCTAATATACTATCACCTAAAAATTCTAATTTTTCGTTACTAGTAACCTTCTTTTCGTAGGCATATGATGTATGTGTTAGTGCTGTTTTTAATAAGCTTTTATCTTTAAATCTATATCCTATATTGTTTTCAAATTCTTGTAACATAATTTACCCCCTAAGATGTTTATATTATATAACATTTTATAGTTTTTGCAAGTAAGTAAGAAAAAAATACAGCGAATGTTAATTTTATAACATTCGCTTTCTATTATCTTCCTTCATTTAATAAGTCTAAATTTTCACTTTTTTCTTGTATCTTTGCTTTTAAATTTTCTTTTATATTTCTGTCAGTATTTTTTAATTTTTCAATTGTTAATTTCTTTTGCTCTCTTCCATAGTCTACTATTCTCTTTACACCCTTTTCTATGTTTTGTGGTGCATTAACAATTCCTTTTCCTACTTTTACTGAAAAATCACGAGTTTTCTCTGTATATTCTTTTCTTTTTTCTGATAATTCTTCTTTTATTGGCTCTATTTTATTTTCTTTTATATTAACTGCTTTCTCTGCAATTTTATCTACAACATTATGTTTAAAGTTCTTTGCCTTAGGTGTAAATCTTGCCACAATTTTTTGCCATAAACTTTGCTTTTGTATTTTTGCTAATGAAGTTTCTTTATTTTCTAATAAATCATTTAACTTTTCATCTCGTTTTGATGCTAGCTCTTCTAATCTTATATCATATTCGTTAATTATTTCTGTTAAATCTTTTTTCATCTCTTCTTTAGATTCTAGATTCTTTCTATCTTTTGCTGTTGGGTCCTGACTTTGTAATGTTTTTAATTCTTCTGCTAAAGCTGTTAATTTTTCTGGATCACCTGCATTTTGTTTTATTTCTTTTTCTTTTGCTTTTACATTTTGTTTCCATTCCATGTATTCTGGTGTCTTCATTGTTTCTTTTATTTTAGAAGAAATTTCTTTCATCTCACATACTGTATCTATATCCATTTGTTGCCAAGAATCTTGTTCTTCCATAGTCTCTAAATAACATTTTTCGTATTCATTCATGGCTTCTTCTACACCATTCTTATATTCTTCTATAGCTTTATTAGCATCTTCTATATTTTGAGAATATTTTTCTGCTTCTCCTTCAGCATATTCTTTAAATTCGTTCATTCTTTTTTTAATAGCATCCTTTTGTCTATTTCTAAATAAAGCAGCTTTTACTAATTTAGTTTGAGCTTGTATAGTTGCTAATTTTATTAATAATTGAGCAATATTTTTTTGTTTTGGCTCTGTTACATCTTTTCTTTCACTCATTGTACATCCCCCTTATTATCTTTCTTCTAAATCACTTTTTATTGTATCTTCTATTTCTCTTTTTATCTCTTTTTCTTCTTGATCCAATTTTGCTAATAGCTTTTCTAATTTATCTATACTACTTACATCATCTAAATCATATATCTCTCCATTATGTACAATTTTCCCTAATTTTTCTTGCATAAAATCACCCTTTTACATAATATTTTGTATATATTATATATTTTTTGTGTATTATAGTACATAACATTAGCATTACAATTATATTTATTTTTTATTACAAATAAGCATATCTAAAATTTTCTAACAAATATAAATTATAAGAAAATATAAGGCACACAATAATTTTTTACTAAATAAAAAGCGAATACGAAATTTTCTAATATTTGCTAATAGAAAATTTTGCATTCGCCTTTTATATTTTAATATGTTCAATTATGCATTATCTTTTATATAGTCTACTACGTCGCTAACTGTAACGATTTTTTCAGCATCTTCATCTGGAATTTCCATATCGAATTCTTCCTCCAATGCCATAATTAATTCTACTATATCTAAAGAATCTGCTCCTAAGTCATCTATGAAAGATGCTTCCATTGTTACAGATGTTTCTGCAACTCCTAATTGTTCAACTATTATTTTCTTTACTTTTTCAAATATTTCTTCTTGGTTCATTTAACTATGTACACCTCCTCTCACATATTTTTTTATTACTAACTAAACAATAATATATTGTATTAAAAATGTCAAGCATTATTTTCCTTTTACTTTAAAAATTCTTCTGTCATCTTTTCTACTGCCCTATTTTGTACAAATTTTTCTGCTTGAATTATTGTATATTCAAATAATTTCTCGTCACTACTTCCATGTGCTTTAACAACAGGTTTTTTTACTCCTAAGAATAAAGCTCCACCATATATTTTATAGTCCATAGTCTTTGCAAATCTATTTATTGCAGGTAAACATGGTATGCTTCCTATCTTTGATAAAATATTGCGTTTTAAACTATCTGATAATGAAACCTTTACTAATTTACCAAGTCCTTCTGTTGTTTTTAAGAAAATATTTCCTGTAAAGCCATCTGTTACAACTGCATTAACTTTACCAGAAAAAGCATCTCTGCCTTCTATATTTCCAATAAAATTTATTCCAAGTTCTGGTGATTTCTCTTTTAATAATTCATATGATGATTTTGTTAATTCATTCCCTTTTGTTTCTTCTGTTCCTATATTTAAAAGTCCTATTGCTGGTTTTTCTATTCCAAATGTATTTTTTAAATATATAGATGCCATTTGCGCAAATTGTAATAAATTTATTGGCTTACAGTTTGTATTAGATCCACAATCCATTAATAGTAATTGGCTTTTATATGCTGGAAGTATTCCTGCTAATGCGGGTCTATCTATTCCTTTTATTCTTCCTACAAGTAATGTTGCCCCTGTTAATAAAGCTCCTGAATTTCCTGCAGAAATAAATACATCTCCCTTACCTTCTTTTAATAGATTAAATCCTACAACCATAGAAGAATCTTTTTTATGTTTTATTGCCATTGTAGGTGTATCTTCCATTTCTATTGTTTCTGTTGCATTATATATTTTTAATCTTGGAGAAATATCTGATAGTTTCTCTTTATTATATAATTCTTTTACTCTACTATTAATAACATCTTCTTTTCCTATTAATAATATTTCTGTTGAGTTGCTTACTTCTTTAACTGCCTTTACAGCTCCTTTTATATTGGCATCTGGTGCATTATCTCCACCCATTGCATCTAGCAGTATAATCATTTTTATTTCCTCCAATTAGTAAATTTTGACTTATTTATTTTATTATTTCTTACCTAAAAAAGCAATACTTTCTGACCAAATAGTACAGAAACTTCTTCCATTAAGGAAGTTTCATACTATAAAAAAAGAAGTACATCTTTTAAAGATGTACCCCCATATATTATTAATATTATTCAGCTATTTTAGCAACAACACCTGAACCAACTGTTCTTCCACCTTCACGAATAGCGAATCTTAATCCTTCTTCCATAGCGATTGGTGTAATTAATTCGATTTCCATATCGATGTTGTCTCCTGGCATAACCATTTCTGTTCCAGCAGGTAATTCGATAACACCTGTAACGTCTGTTGTTCTGAAATAGAATTGTGGTCTGTATCCGTTAAAGAATGGTGTATGTCTTCCACCTTCTTCTTTAGTTAATACGTATACTTGTGCAGAGAATTTTGTATGTGGATGTATTGATCCTGGTTTAGATAATACTTGTCCTCTTTCGATATCTGTTCTTTGAATACCTCTTAAAAGAACACCAATATTGTCTCCAGCTTCTGCTTGGTCTAATAATTTTCTGAACATTTCAACACCAGTAACAACTGATTTTTTCTTTTCGTCAGATAATCCTACAATTTCAACTTCGTCAGAAACTTTAACTTCTCCTCTTTCTACTCTACCTGTAGCAACTGTTCCTCTACCTGTTATAGAGAATATATCTTCTATAGGCATTAAGAATGGTTGGTCTACTGGTCTTTCTGGTGTTGGGATATAACTATCTACAGCATCCATTAATTCTTTAATTGGAGCATATGTAGCGTCTTCTGGATCTTTAGAAGTACATTCTAATACTTTTAAAGAAGATCCTTTTACTACTGGAATATCGTCTCCTGGGAAACCATATTCTGTTAATAAGTCTCTAACTTCCATTTCTACTAAGTCTAATAATTCTGGGTCGTCTACCATATCACATTTGTTTAAGTAAACAACGATGTATTTAACACCAACTTGTCTTGCAAGTAAGATGTGTTCTCTTGTTTGAGGCATTGGTCCATCAGCTGCTGAAACAACTAATATAGCACCATCCATTTGTGCTGCACCTGTAATCATGTTTTTAACGTAGTCTGCGTGTCCTGGGCAGTCAACGTGTGCATAGTGTCTTGTTTCTGTTTCATATTCAACGTGAGCTGTGTTAATTGTGATTCCTCTTTCTCTTTCTTCTGGAGCTCTATCGATTTCATCATATGCTTCGAAGTTAGCTCTTCCCATTAATGATAAATATTTTGTAATAGCTGCTGTTGTTGTTGTTTTACCATGGTCAACGTGTCCGATTGTACCAATGTTAACGTGTGGCTTTGATCTAACAAATTTTTCTTTAGCCATTTTTATTCCTCCTTTAAATTTTTGAGATTTTAATCTCTATATTTTATTTTTGTTTTTGACGCATTTATTTTACGAAATTCATTGTATACTATAATCTGTAAAAAATCAAGTATATTGCTAAATATTATTCGCTTTTCTTTCCTCTTGAAGCTACAATTTGTTCTAAAACTGATTTTGGAACTTCTTCATAGTGTGATGGTTCCATAGAGTATGTTCCTCTACCTTGTGTTTTTGAACGTAAGTCTGTAGCATATCCAAACATTTCAGATAATGGAATAAATGAGTGAATTTCTTGCATTCCATCGCTTCCATCCATACCTTCCATTCTTCCACGTCTAGAGTTTACATCTCCAATAACATCTCCCATGTATTCTTCTGGAACTGTTATTTCTACTTTCATAATAGGTTCTAGAATAACAACACCAGATTGTTTACATCCTTCTTTGAATGCCATTGATGATGCAATTTTGAAAGCCATTTCTGAAGAGTCAACTTCGTGGTATGAACCATCTACTAATGTAGCTTTAAAGTCTATAACTGGATAACCAGCTAAGTAACCACCTTCAGCTGCTTCTCTTAATCCTTGTTCTATTGGTTTAATATATTCTTTAGGAACAGCTCCACCAACGATTTTGCTTTCGAATTCTATTCCTTTACCTGGCTCTAATGGTTCCATTTCTAACCAAACATCACCATATTGTCCTTTACCACCAGATTGACGAATGAATTTACCTTGAACTCTAACATTCTTTTTGATTGTTTCTTTGTAAGCAACTTGTGGTTTACCTACATTACATTCAACTTTAAATTCTCTTTTTAATCTGTCAACGATGATATCTAGGTGTAATTCACCCATACCAGCAATAATTGTTTGTCCAGTTTCATGGTTTGTATATGTTTTGAATGTTGGATCTTCTTCAGCTAGTTTTGCTAATGCTATACCCATTTTTTCTTGAGCAACCTTATCTTTTGGTTCGATAGCAATATCAATAACTGGCTCTGGGAATTCCATAGACTCTAATATAACAGGATTACTCGTATCGCATAAAGTATCTCCTGTTGTAACTTCTTTTAGTCCTACAGCTGCAGCTATATCTCCTGCATATACTTTATCTATATCTTCTCTGTGATTAGAGTGCATTTGTAATATTCTTCCGATTCTTTCTTTTTTACCTTTATTAGAGTTTAAAACTGTTGAACCAGATTCTAAAACTCCTGAATAAACTCTAAAGAAACATAATTTTCCAACAAATGGGTCTGTAGCAATTTTAAATGCTAAAGCTGCAAATGGTTCTTTATCTGAAGTTTTTCTTTCTACTTCGTTACCATCTTCGTCAACACCTTTAATATGTGGAATATCTAATGGTGATGGCATATAGTCAACTATTGCATTTAATAATTCTTGAACACCTTTGTTTTTGTATGAAGAACCACATGTTACTGGAACTATTGTGTTTGCAATTGTTCCTGCACGTAAACCTTTTTTGATTTCTTCCATTGTTAGTTCTTCACCATCTAAATATTTCATCATTAATTCTTCATCTTGTTCAGCAACAGATTCTATCATTTTATCATGATATTCTTGTGCTAATTCTTTCATGTCTTCAGGAATTTCTGTTTCTTCAATTTCTTTTCCTAAATCATCTTTATGAATAAAAGCTTTCATGTTAATTAGGTCTACTATACCTTTAAATTGATCTTCTGCTCCAATTGGTAATTGGATTGGTACAGCATTTGCTTTTAATCTATTTTTTAATTGATCAACACATAGCATAAAGTTTGCTCCTGTGATGTCCATTTTGTTTACATATACCATTCTTGGTACTTGATATTTGTCAGCTTGTCTCCAAACAGTTTCTGTTTGTGGTTGAACTCCACCTTTAGCTGCAAGTACTGTAACTGCACCGTCAAGAACTCTTAAAGATCTTTGAACTTCTACTGTAAAGTCAACGTGTCCTGGTGTATCTATAATATTTATTCTATTATTGTTCCAGAAACAAGTTGTAGCAGCAGATGTAATTGTTATACCTCTTTCTTGTTCTTGTTCCATCCAGTCCATAGTAGCTGCACCTTCGTGAGTTTCACCTATTTTATGAACTTTACCTGTATAGAAAAGTATTCTCTCTGTTGTTGTTGTTTTACCAGCATCAATGTGAGCCATAATTCCTATATTTCTTGTTCTTTCTAATGGATATTCTCTTCCTGCCAACTTTATTTCCTCCTCTCAGGGTTTATTACTTTTTATATTACCATTTGTAATGTGCAAATGCTTTGTTAGCTTCTGCCATTCTATGTGTATCTTCTTTCTTCTTGAATGCTCCACCGTTTCCGTTTATAGCATCTATAATTTCTCCGGCTAATTTTTCAGCCATTGTCTTTTCATGTCTTGTTCTTGCATATCTTACTAACCATCTTAAACCTAATGTTTGTCTTCTTTCTGGTCTGATTTCTAATGGAACTTGGTATGTAGCTCCACCAACTCTTCTAGCTTTAACTTCAAGAACTGGCATAATGTTGTTTAGCGCTTCTTCAAAAACTTCTAGTGGATCTCTTTGCTCTTTTTCTTTTATAATGTCAAATGCACCATAAACTATTTTTTGAGCAACTGATTTTTTACCATCTAACATTATGTTGTTTACTAATTTTGTAACAACTTTGCTGTTATACATTGGATCTGGTAAAACTTCTCTTTTTGCTATATATCCTTTTCTTGGCACTATTCTTCCCTCCTTATTTTTATTCTGATACTAATTTAGTATCTAGGTACTCTGAAAAGTCTTTCTTTTCCGTATAGTGCTATATATTCTAAATTTAAGTACCTTAAATTAGTAATTATTAGCACTAGTTTTTATTACCTAATTTTATTTTTTAGGTCTTTTTGCTCCATATTTTGATCTAGCTTGCATTCTGTCTTTAACACCTGCTGTATCTAATGTTCCTCTAATAATATGATATCTAACACCTGGAAGGTCTTTTACTCTTCCTCCTCTTATTAAAACAACACTATGTTCTTGTAAGTTATGTCCTATTCCTGGGATATAAGATGTTACTTCATAACCATTAGAAAGTCTAACTCTGGCAACTTTTCTTAAAGCTGAGTTAGGTTTCTTTGGTGTTACAGTTTTAACTACTGTACAAACTCCTCTTTTTTGTGGTGCTCTGTGGTTAGTTGTTCTATTTTTCTTAGAGTTATAACCATGTTGCAACGCTGGAGCTGTTGATTTTGTCATTGATGTTTTTCTTCCTTTTCTTACTAATTGATTAATTGTTGGCACTTAAATTTCACCTCCTAAAATATTATATATCGCCTATTTGTGCATAATACACTAGCGTGAATTATTTTATCACCAAAATGTGGTAATGTCAATATTTAATAGTGTTTTTTATTATAAACTCATAACAAATTTACATAGAAAAAGAGGGGTTAGCTTTCTGCAATTAGTGCTTCTGCTTTCCCCTCATTTAGTTCACTCCCCTCTTTTTCTGAAATTTTGAATTGCTTTTTTGATGGAATTGATAAACAACCCACCAACAAGTACTAACAATGCATCTCTTAAGACAGATGCTAGTGTTAATTCTCCAAAGAGAATATTAGCAAGTTCTTGCCAATTTCCCTCTGTTAACCTTGTTAGTACTACGATGATTGCAATAACAATCAACCATACTAGCAGTTTCCACAGAAGCTCGATTGCTCCTGCAATGGGAACAAGAATTTTGTAAATTGTCATTCTTGCTTCCCGAGAGAGAGTTCTCTTTTTCTTAGGAGACTGTTGTTTGTTTTCTTTTTCAGTACACATGAATATACTCCTCCTTAATTTTTGTTCAACAGTAGTTGACTTTCTAATTATAACACAATTTCTAAAATTTGTAAATATTTATGTTTACTTAAAACACTTCATACAAATGGATAAGGAGATGCAGTCTGCATCTCCTATCGGTTCACCTCTAATTAACGTTAGCTTTGCTTCCTCTTCCAAGTTTGTATCCAATCAAAAGACTGACTACAATAAATAAAATGTCTTTTAAAGAAATAAATTCTTTGGCTTTAATCCAAAGTCCTTTTCCTACACTTGAGAACCATTCTACTAATTTTCCTGGATGAATCTGCAAAGTCCCAGACGAGAGCAAAATTGCTCCAATAATTACTACAATAGCAATAATAACCAACCGTTTCTTTTTGTTCATAATGTATAACCTCCAACTTTTTTTATATTTACTATTATACGACATTATGTTAAATTAGTCAAACTAACTATCTCGTGCTTTATGCAATAAATATATTATTTACATTGCCTTTCACTCTATATTTTTCAATTTTATATAAAGCTTTTTTCTTAATTATTTATCACTATAATTTATCTTATTGATTTACATAAAAACTTGTTGACATTATTTACCTTTTTTAGTATAATAAACATAGTGCGTAACACTAAAGAGAGGAGGATATCTTAGTTTTGTTCTAAGATAGACATAATTATGAAAGAAAAAAATTTTCCTACTAAAGAAGAATTAAAAAATATGTCTCCTAAAGAATTGGCAGACTATAAGTTAGAGTTAAGTCAACTTTCTTTAGAAATAGACGAATTAATAAAAAAATGTGACGATATTTTATCAAAATAAAATATTAAGAGAGGATGGTGAAGCCTCGTACAAGGGGCAATAATATGGCAAGAGAATTTTCGGAAATTAGTAGTGAATATTCAAAAAAGAAGGCAGCATTTCAAGATATAAAATTACATTTAGATGAAGTAATAAGCCTTAGAGAATCTATAGAGAATTATGAGCAACAAATTAATTCTTTACAAGCAAAAAAAGCAAATCTTTCTATCTTTAATGCATTTTTCATGGAAGAAGATATATCTGCTAAACAAGCTGATATAGATGCACAAATTAATCAAATAAAAGATGAAATACTTACTTTAAAAAATAATTCTTTATACAGATCAAAAGAGCAAATAGAAGAAGCATCTTCAAGTTTAGATAGCTACATAGATGATCTAAATTCAAATAACGAATTTAAAAAAGTTGTAAGAGAACACTTAGTTAAAGATTCAGAAATGGTTATTTCTTCACTTGAAGAAAGTAAAAAGCAACCTACTCTTACACTTAATATTTTAAACAACATAGAAGAAAATGCTAAAGATGATATTTCTTTAAAAAGTCTTTTAACTTTAGATACAGACAAAACAAAATTATCTCTTCTAGAAGAATTACTTAACGAAACTAATAATATAAAACCAGGTAATAAAGGTTCTCAATCAGCACAAGCAAAAGCTGATAAAGAAATGGCATTAAAGGTATATAACAAACAAATAGCAACTATGAAAAGAAGAATTGAATCTAAAGGAAATATGTTAAAAACTTATATCACAAATAATAAAGAAAAGTTAGGTATTCCAGATGATTTAGATATAAATTTTGATGATAAAAACTCTCCATTATATTCAATAGGAGAATATGTTAATCCAGATTCATCTATTAGCTTCGCAGATATGAAGAAAAAAGCTGATGATTCTTTAAAATATTATGATAATAAAATAGCCAATTTTGAAAGTGTAATAGAATCTGCAAAAAAAGATGTTGAAACACTTAAATCTAAAAAAAGTTTTATTGGTAATGGTTTACAATCTTTCGAAGATTTTGGTTTAGTTTCAAAAGTAAAAAGATTCTTTATCAGTATCGGAAAAGGATTTTCTAATTGGATAAATAACAAACCACATCCATTTAAAAATGCGTTTAATAAATTTAAAGAACCTGTTATAGACTCACAAACTAAAATAGTAGATACAAATAATAATTTTAAAGATTTTATTCATACAGAACTTGGACAAGATGCTTATTTAAAAGTAATTAATGAATATAAACAAAAAGTAAAATCTCCTAAATCTCAAGAAGATAGAGATGATAGATAATTATATCTAAAATTTTTAGTAAATGTAAGTTATAAAAAATTAATTATGCAACAAAAATAAACGGTTTAAAAACCGTTTATTTTTTATTGCTTCTTCTAATTTTTCCATAGCTCTATCTGCAAGTATTTTATACTTTTCTTTTTTGTCTCTTATTCTTCTTTCTAGCACAGGTACTATCCCAAAGTTTGCATTCATTGGTTGAAATCTCTCATTTTTTGTAGATATATAGGTAGCCAAAGCTCCTGTCATTGTTTCTATTGGCAATGTAAATTCTTCTTCACCTTTAAAGTTTAATACAGCATTTATTCCAGCCATAAGCCCAGATGAAATAGATTCTACATATCCCTCAACGCCTGTAATTTGCCCTGCAAAATACAAATTATTAATATTTCTCATTTTATATGTATTAGTAAGCAACTTACTAGAATCTATAAAAGTATTCCTATGCATTACACCATATTTAACAAATTCCGCATTTTCCAAACCAGGAATTCCTGAAAAGACTCTTTTTTGCTCTCCAAATTTTAAATTCGTTTGGAAGCCCACCAAATTAAATATATTCCCTTCTGTATCATCTTGTCTTAATTGTACTAATGCATATGGTCTTCTACCTGTTGTAGGATTTGTAAATCCTACTGGTTTTAATGGACCAAATCTTAGTGTGTCTTCCCCTCTCTTGGCCATTATTTCTATAGGCATACATCCTTCAAATATTTCTCTTTTTTCGAAATTATGAAGTCCTACAACTTCTGCATTTACTAAATTATTATAAAAAGCTTCATATTCTTCTTTTTCTAATGGTAAATTTATATAATTTTGTTTGTCTTTTGTACTTTCTAGTCTTTTTCTCCAATCTTCTAATTCTTCATCTCTTCCTCTTTCTTGTTCGTATCTATCACCCCAAAAAGCAATATCGAAATTAATACTCTCTTTAGTTACGATTGGCGCAGCAGCATCGTAAAAATATAATTTATCTTGCTTCGTTATTTTCGAAATTTCTTTAGCTAAGTTATCCGAAGTTAGTGGTCCTGTTGCTATAATTGTAATTGCCTCTTCTAATAGTTTTTCTAAATTAACCACTTCTTCATTTATAATTTCTATATTGGGATTATTTTTAATTTTCTCTGTAACTTTTTTTGAAAATACTTCTCTGTCTACTGCTAGAGCTTGCCCAGCTGGCACAGAAGTGCTATCTGCTATTTTTATAAGAAGCGAATCCATCCTTCTTAGTTCTTCTTTTAAAAGTCCACATGCATTTGTATGTAAATTTGACTTAAAAGAATTGCTACATACAATCTCTGCCAAATCACTATTCGAATGTGCTGGCGAATATTTTTTAGGCTTCATTTCGTATAATTTAACTTTTATTCCTCTTTTGGCAATTTGGTAGGCAGCTTCTGTTCCTGCTAGCCCACCACCTATTACATTTATATAATCTTTCATTATTATCCTTTCTAAAAACAGTATGTGCAAACTTATAGCTTACACATACTACTTTCATTTATTTTATTAATTAAATAATTCCATAATATCATCTTTGTTTAGCTTATTAATAAATGTTGTTTGTGTACTAAGCATACTATCTATAAGTTTTGATTTCTTTTCTTGTAATTCGTAAATTTTTTCTTCTATAGAATTCTTAGTTATTAATTTATAAACTTGTACATTATTTTTTTGTCCAATTCTATATGCTCTGTCTGTTGCTTGGTTTTCTGCAGACATATTCCACCATGGGTCATAATGAATAACCATATCTGCACCTATTAAATTAAGTCCAGTTCCACCAGCTTTCAGCGAAATTAAAAACACCTTTACATCTGGATTGTTGTTGAAATCATTTACTAGTTTAACTCTTTCGTCAACTTTTGTTTGTCCTGTTAATTTATAATAATTAATTCCTTCTTTAGCTAAGTTTCCTTCTATTATGTTTAACATAGATGTATAACCTGAAAAGATTAGTATTTTATGTTTTCCTGCAATTGCGTCTTTTACTATTTCTATACATTGTGTTAATTTACTACTTTCCCCCATGTAATCTTCTAAAAATAGTGATGGATGGCAACATATTTGTCTTAATCTTGTTAATAATGCTAATATTTTAATTTGAGATTTTTCAAATCCATTTCCTTCAATTTCAGTCATTGCTTCCTTTTTAGCTTGTGCTAAATAAGATAAATATATTTCTAATTGTTCACCTTGCATTTCATTATTTAGTACAGTTATACTCTTTTCTGGTAACTCTTTTAGTACATCTTTCTTTACCCTACGAAGAACGAATGGTTCTATCATCATTTTTAGTTTTTCCATAGCTTCTTGGTCATTTTCTTTCATTATTGGAAGTTCATATAATTGTTTAAACTTTTTATATGTAAACAAATAACCTGGCATTATATAGTCAAATATTGACCATAATTCTGCTAAAGAATTTTCTATTGGGGTTCCTGTTAAAGCATATCTAGTTTGGGCATTTATAGTCTTTAGAGATTTTGCATTTTGTGTATTACTATTTTTTATGTATTGTGCTTCATCTGCAATTTGATATTTAAATAATATATCTTCTCTTTTATAAACTTCCATATCCCTTTTTAATAAGTCATATGAAGTTATAACTAAATCATATTCTGGAATTTGTTTTATTTGGCTTTCTCTTTCTTCCGAAGTTCCTCTTATAACCAATACTTTAATATCCTTTGCAAATTTTTCTATTTCACTTTTCCAGTTTAAAGCAAGTGAACTTGGTGTTATTACAATTGATGGTAATTTTACTTTTGCATTTTCTTTATAGTCTAATAATAAAGAAATTAATTGAACTGTCTTTCCAAGACCCATGTCATCTGCTAAAATTCCACCTAACCTGTAATCATCTAGTATTTTCAACCATTTATACCCTATTTTTTGATAATATCTTAAAGTACAATTTAATCCCTTTGGTGTAACAATTTCGTTATCATACTCACGTTCGTCTATGTTATTTACAATTTCTTTATATTCTTTATCTTTTTGAATTTCCACATTTTTTACATTTTCTAATAATTTATTTAAGTATAATGATCTGTATACTGGTACTCTAATTTTTCCTTTTTCTAAATCTTTATAGTCTACTTCCATACCATATTCTAAACTATTTAAAAATTTAATATCTTCATTTTGCTCTAGATCTAAGAAGCTTCCATCTTTTAGTCTATGGTATTTTTTTCTTAAATTATATTTGCTTAATATTTCTTTTAATTCACTTTTGTCAAAGTCTAAACCTGTTAAGTCTATATTAAGTAGGTTATTTTCTATTTTTACGCCTACACTTCCTAGTTTTGGTTGTCTTATTTCTTTTGTTTTAAAATTATCTGTTACTAAAACTTCGTATTTTTCTGTATAGCTACTTATATCTTGTGATAAGAATTTGTATATTGCATCATCTGTTACTAAAACAAATCTTTTATTAGCAGAATCTAATAAAAATCCTGTTTTTCTACACATATTTAAAAAGTTAGATTCTTGAATTACATTTCTTGCAACCTTTGGTACATTTTTTATATCTAATGGATTAAATGCAATATCACCATATACAAATTTTAATGTTGCAATTATATAATTGTTTTTATCAAAATCTAAAAACATCTTTACATCTAAGTCTTTTGGAATATATTCTTTTAATCTTTCCGTATCTATGTTAGATATATCTATATTTTCTCTTAATTTTGGCAAAATTAATGAAAAGAAATCTGGCAACTCTTTTTTATTAAATCTTATTTCTCTTATAAAATTCTTTTTGTATATTTCTAATAATTTTATAACTGTATCTTTATAATTTTTATTGCATCTGTACATTTTATCTTCTAAAATAAGATATACATATTCTTTTCCTTCTAAAACATAGTATTCAAAAACATCTACTTTTTGAGTTAAAGAAAATTCCCCCTCTGAAACTTCTGTTAATTTAAATTTTATGTTTGGAGCCTCTGGTACAAATTCTATTTTTCCTTTTTCTCCATCTTGGCTTATTTCTAATCTTCTTCCTTTTACTATTTCGAAAAATTCATCTATTCCTGTATTGCTTAAAATAATACAATTATCGCTTAAAACTTTTCCATAGTACCTGTATCCTGCATTTCCACTGCTATTAACATATTTTATAATTTCTGCATGTTTTAAAATAAAGTCTAATATTTTAAAACTACCTTCATCAAAGTTTTCTTTAGAATGTATAAATTCTAGTTTATTGTTATATTTTACACTTTCTTTATTTAGCATACTTGTATAAAACTCTGACAAACTCTTTATTTTGTAATATTTATCTGTTCCTAATTTAAATTCTACTTTAATTTCTTTATAATGACTGTCAAAAATAATGTTAGGAATTATATTAATATTTTTTCTTTCTTTTATTACATTCTCTTCTTCATCTATATTTTCTACTTCTGTATTATAAAAAGCAGTAATCATTTGCTTAAAACCACGATGATCCATTTTACTGCTGTTTTCTTGTTTTTTCTCTGTGTTATTTGCATATAACTTTTCATATATAGGGTTATTGATAAATTCTATCATTACAGACAAAATATGTTTACAAGTACAATAATTTTGACTATTATCTGGGCAAGAACACCTTACAGTTTCAATCTTTCCTTCTTCAATTTTAGAATATACCTCATATGTGTCTTTATTTCCTTTTATAGTTCCTGATAATTCAAAATTATTTTTATTTTCATAATTCACATTTGTTATTGTTACTCTTTTGTCTTCTACATATTCTAATGCTTTTTGATACCTTGTATCACCTGCATTTTCACATAATTCTGCTATTATATCCTTATTTACTAACATTTTTTTAAGCTCCCAATACACATTTATTTTCAGTTTATTATTATATAATATTTTAAGATTTTTCACAAGTGGTATACACTCTTTTATATAAAATTTAAGAACTGTACCTTTTTAAGTACAGTTCTTATTTTAGCTATTCTCAAGTTCACATAGATACTAAAGAAGAAAATCCACTTACAATTCTTTTTCTACTCTTCCTTTTTTTCTTCTTTTTTTGGTTTACTCCAAGAAATATAATCACATTTATCTGGATTGTTTTCACAAATATAAAATGTTCTTCTTGTTTTAGTTTTCTTTATTTGAACTTTTGCTCCACATTTTGGGCAAGGCTCTTCTATAGTTTCTATATATGGTTTTACATTCTTACATTCTGGATATCCAGGGCATGCTAAAAACTTACCGTATCTACCATATTTTACAACCATCATTTTTCCACACTTTTCGCATGGTACATCTGAAACTTCTTCTTCTAACTCCACATGTTCTAATTCTTTTTCTACTTTTTCTAACACCTTTTCAAATGGTGCATAAAATTCTGAAATCATTTGCTTCCAATTTTCTTTTCCTTCTGCAATTTCGTCAAATTCATTTTCTATGTCTGCTGTAAATTCTACATTTATAATGTCTGGAAAATTTTCTGTTAATAATTTGTTTACAACCTTACCAAGCTCTGTTGGCACTAGTTGTTTTGCTTCTTTTTCTATATATCTTCTTGCTATAATCGTTGTTATTGTTGGTGAATACGTACTTGGTCTACCTATATCTTTTTCTTCTAATGCTTTTACTAGGCTTGCTTCTGTATACCTTGGTGGTGGCTCTGTAAAGCTTTGTTTTGATTCTATTTTTTCTTTTTTTACTTCTTGCCCCACTTCTAGTAATGGTATCTGACCAATTACATCTTCTTTCTCATCTGTCCCTTCTACATATAAAGTCATAAAACCTTTAAATTTAATTGCTTGGCCATTTGCTTTAAAATTATAATTATTTGCATTAATAGTTATTGCCAATGTATCAAATATTGCAGATTTCATCTGACTTGCCAAAAACCTATTGTATATTAATTTATAAAGTTTATATTGATCATTTGTTAAAGATTCTTTAATCTGATCTGGTTTTATTTCTATATAAGTTGGTCTAATAGCTTCGTGTGCATCTTGCGCATCTGCTTTAGTTTTATAGCATCTATTTTCGTAATATTCTTCTCCATAAGAACCTTCTATTACTTCTTTTGCTATTGTTCTAGCTTCTTCAGAAATTCTTGTAGAGTCTGTTCTCATATATGTAATTAAACCTACTGTGCCTTTTTCTGGTATTTTCACACCTTCATATAAAGTTTGTGCAACAGACATTGTCTTTTTCAAGCTGAAATTTAGTTTTCTAGATGCTTCTTGTTGCATAGTACTTGTTGTAAAAGGTGGCGCTGGGTTCCTTTTTCTTTCTCCTTTTTTTACATCTGATACTATAAATTTCGCTTCATCTATAGCCTTTAATATTTCGTCCACTTCTTCTTTAGTATGTATTTCTATTTTTTTATTATCTTTGCCAACTAATTTCGCTTCAAATTTTTTCTTTGACTTAGTATCTAATAAATTTGCAATTATATTCCAATATTCTTCTGGAATAAAACTTTCAATCTCATTTTCTCTATCTACAATTAGTTTTACAGCAACAGATTGTACCCTTCCTGCTGACAAACCTTTTCTTACTTTTTTCCACAATACAGGGCTTATTTTATATCCTACGATTCTATCTAATACACGTCTTGCTTGCTGTGCATTAACTAAGTTTATATCTATTTGTCTTGGCTCTTTTATTGCTTTTTGTACTGCTGTTTTTGTTATTTCGTTAAATGTTACTCTAGATTTACTTTCTTCTGGAATATCTAATAAATGTGCTAAATGCCATGCAATAGCTTCGCCCTCACGGTCAGGGTCAGTTGCCAAATATACTTTTTTAGCTGATTTTGCATCTTTTTTTAATGATTTTATTAAATCTCCTTTTCCTCTTATATTTATGTATTCTGGTTCAAAATTGTTTTCTATGTTAACTCCCAATTTTGATTTAGGTAAATCTCTAATATGTCCCATAGATGCAACAACTTTTGTTCTTCCACCTAAGAATTTTTTTATTGTATTTGCTTTTGCTGGTGATTCTACTATTATTAATTTATCTGCCATTTTATTCTCCTTTTTAGTTATGGAATATTTTTCCACAATCTTTAATACATATTGTATTGTAGTTCATATGTTTGTTTTTTTCAAGTATTTTTTAGCATTTAACTAAATCTTCTATTACATCTCCTAAAATAACTGGAGTTACTTCATTCCTTTTTAAAATATCTAATATAGAATTCTCCATCTTTTCATCATTTGTTAATTTATCTATACATGCCTTTTCTACTTTTATTCTATCATCTATATATTCTGTTTTTATTACTTCTATTCCAAATATATCGTTTCTACTTTTTAAATCTTTTATCTTATAATATTCTAATTTTACTGGATATAATATTCCTTCCTTTCGTAATTCTTCTTTGTTCATAAATATTCCACCAAAAAAAGTTTTCATTTTCTTCCTCCCATGTTTTTGTATATATTAATATATACTCTTACTTAGAAGTATTCAATATAAATCGGGTGCCTGTATTCTTGCATTTTCGACATTGTTTTTTTATATTTTACTAATTTCTACTTTTACCTATTTTATACTATTTTTTTCATTGCTCATTTAATATATAAAAAAGTCGAAAGAAATCTTTTTAGGTAACATTTTATAGCAAGATTTTTTATAACTAAAAAGAATAGCCTTTTGAAATAAACTTTGTTTATAAATTTAGTTAATTTCATTTTTGCTACTCTTTCATACTTTTTTATTATTTATATTTAAAACCGGGACTTTAAAGACCGTCCCTCGGTCCCGATTATGCTTGCATCATTGCATTAAATGTCATGTTAATTTTTTCTTTGTTGTCTTTCATCTGTATTGCAAATTCGAATATTTGATTGTATAAGCTTCCTATTGATTTTTCTACTTCGCCTGTTAAGTGTTCTATGTTGTTTTCTGATGGTTTTAATACATAGTTTTCGAAATTTTTCTTTCTGTTTAAATTCTTTATTAAATTATTAAAGAATCTATATATCTTACCCTTTTTCTCTTCAACCATTTCTACTTTTTCTGTTATTTTAATGTTTTCTGAAAATTCTGATAATTGATTTATACAATCTTCTAATCTTTTGTTACATTCGTTTATGATTACTTCATAGTCTAATTTCTTTTGTATTGATGCATTTATTTTGTTAATATAATAATGTATTTTTTTCGAATCATTTTCTTCTACTGCTTTTTCTAAATTTTGTTTATTTATACTAACATTTGTAACTACAATTATTTCAGATTGTATTGCAGCAGACAATTCTCTTTGAATATTTATATATCTTGTGCTACATACATCAAATAATTTATCTAATTGTTTTTTATATTGCATTACTAAGTTATCAATTGCAATTTTATATTTATCTAATGTATTGTAGTAATTTGCTTGAATATATAGCTTGTCCTTAAATTCTGCAAGCCTAATTTCTTTACTATTTGCCAAAGAGCTTTCAAATAATAAGGCTAAATTCATCTGCTTTTGATTTTCTATATCTACAAGTTCTTTTAAATCTTCTTTAAAATTCTCTTTTGTAATACTTAGCATTATCTTTCACCACCTTTATCAAAATCTTTTTCTTCTGTATTTCTTGTTTTATCATATACATTGTTTAAAGCTATGTCCGAAATTGTATGCTTTAAAGTATCCTTTGTTTGTTCTATTGTAGATTTTACAGTTTCCATTACAGATGTTTGTTTGTTAAAAATACTTTCATCTATTGCTACACCCTTAAATGCTTCTGCTGTAAATTTAGCTGGACTAAAAAGGTATGAAGGTCTAACTTGCATTCCTACACCTGGAATTTCCTTAGTAGGTCTACTTTGTAAAATATTTCTTGACATTTGTATAGTATTCTTTCCTACATATATTCCGTCTTTTTCGAATCCTTTTAATGTATATAGACCTTCTGTTTTTGGTTCTTTTATTTTAATATCATTTACTTTCATTATATTTTCCTCCTAATACAATCTAAATATTCTGATATATGTTCATCTATCTTATTTTGTATTTCGGTTTCTTTAGAAGTTAATGTATTAACTTCATTTTTTATAAAAGTTGTATCTACAGACGAAACATTTTTTAATCTTCCCTCAAAAAGTACGCCATTCATATTTAGTACCTCCTTTATCCTTTGTTTAGTAATCTTTTTACCTCATTATATATTTTATTTTCTACATCTTTCATTACTATTTTCCTTGCATTGTTTCCCATTTCTTTTAACTTTTCTTTATCTTTAATTGTTTCATTTATAAGATTATTTAAAGCTTCACCATTAATTTCATTATCGTGAATTATTTTAGCTGCATTTTCTTTTACTAATACTTTTGCATTATATTCTTGGTGGTTTTCTGCCGCAAATGATAATGGTACAAATATTGCAGGTCTTCCAGAAATAGAAACTTCTGTTATAGTCATAGCTCCACTTCTACAAACTATTAGGTCTGCTACTGACATTGCTTTTTGCATATCATATATATATGGTACAACTTTAACATTTTCTATTTTTTCTATATCTATATCTTTTTTTGATAGATTTTCTTTTATTATATCATATTGACTTTTTCCTACAGACCATAAAATTTGATAATTTGTATTTAATTTTTTTTCTATTATTTCTTCTAATGCATTATTTATAGGTCTTGCTCCTTGGCTACCACCAAAAACTAAAATTAGTGTTTGATTTTTATTTAATTTATTTTCTTTTAAAAACTCATCCTTCTCGTTTTCGTTATATTCTACCTCTTTAAATTTTGTAGGTGTTCCTGTTAGCACAATATTTTTTGCATCATGAATTTTTTCTCTCGCATCTTCAAAACCTATTAAAATTGTATCTACTTTTTTCGCTAGTAATTTTACTGTAACACCGGGAAATGCGTTACTTTCATGTAGCATTGTAGGAATCTTTTGTTTTGAAGCAGATAGTAGTACAGGACCACAAATAAACCCACCTGTTCCTATAACAATATCTGGTTTTTCTTCTTTTAATATTTTCTTTGCTTCTTTATAACCTTTTAAAGTTTTTATCATCTTTTTTATATTATCTATAGATATTTTTCTTACAATACCATATGCTTCAATTGTTCTTAGTTCATATCCTGCTCTAGGTACTAAGTCATTTTCTAATCCTCTTTTAGTACCTATAAATTTAATTACTGCATCTGGATTTTCTTGTTTTATTTTATTAGCTATTGCAATACCAGGATTTATATGTCCTCCTGTTTGTGATGCTGCTATTATTACTTTCATATTAAAATCCATTCCTTTCTCACTTTGCTTGTAAGGCACACATAGCTATGTAGCTTTTGCATTTCTTTCATATTATTAAACTTTTGTACCTGCTCTAGATATATTAAGTAATACACCTACTGAGCATAATAAAATTAATAGTGATGTTACCCCATAGCTAAAAAATGGTAGAGGCATTCCTGTTACTGGCATAGATGATGTTACAACTGCAATATTAATTATTGCCTGTAATCCTATTAAAGATGTAATTCCAACTGCAACTAAACTACCAAACATATCTGGGGCTTTCATTGCTGCAAGTACACCTCTCCATATGAAGATACCAAACAAACCAATAACTATTGCGCATCCTACAAAACCTAATTCTTCTGCTAATACTGCAAAAATAAAGTCAGTATGTGGTTCTGATATGTATAAATATTTTTGCTTACTTTGGCCTAATCCTACTCCAAATAATCCACCAGAACCTATAGCATATAAACTTTGTATTACTTGCCACCCATCACCTTGCTTATCTGCCCATGGGTTTAAAAACGATGTTATTCTGGCAATTCTAAATGCTCCTTTACTTGTAAATTTTGCCATTGCATACAATCCTGCAGCTCCAGCCACTGCAACTCCTGTTCCTACTGTTGCAAAATATTTTGGCCTTACTCCTGCCATAAGCATCATTATGCCAACAACTAATACAATTATTATTGTCGCACTTAAGTGATCTTGTACAAGTATTAATATTAATACTACAGGAATTAAGTATAATAGTGGCTTAACAAAACCTTTTTTAAAATCTTTTAATTCGTCTTTATGGTCTGTTAAATAACTTGCATAAAATATAATTAATCCAATTTTTGCAAGTTCTGAAGGTTGGAATTGTATTCCTAAATTTATCCATCTTCTTGCTCCACCAGCTGATCTACCTATTCCAGGTATTAGTACCATTAGCAGTAATATTATAGAAGCAATATATGCTATTTTATAAAACTTTTTCCAAAACCTATAATCTATTTTAGAAATAAATAGCATTGCAGCAACACCAATTACAGCAAAAGTTGCCTGTTTTTTAAAATATACATAACTGTCATCACCTGTTTCAGAAAGTGATGTAGGTGAACTTGCTGAAAGTACCATTATTAAACCAAGAGATAATAATAATATAACTGTTATTAATAAGATAAAATCCATCTGGTTATTTGCAAATTTAGAAAATTTCCTTACTTTTTTGTTTTTGGCCATTCTTATCTCCTTTATTAAATTATATTTAGTCCTACAACACAAAGAACTAGAGTAAGTAGACTAAATACTGTTACTATTTTATTTTCACTCCATCCTGATAATTCAAAATGGTGATGAATTGGTGTCATTTTAAAAATTCTTTTTCCTGTTTTTTTATAGTATGTAACTTGAATCATTACAGAAAGCGTTTCTATCACCGGTATTAATGCTATTAAGATTAATAATAGTGGCATTTTTAGTACAAGTGCCATACCTGCGATTACACCACCTAGCATTAAAGAACCTGTGTCCCCCATAAAAACTTTTGCTGGGTGTAAATTAAATATTAAAAACGCTAAGTTACATCCACATACTATTGTTCCAAAAATTATAACTTCTCTTATATTAAATATAACTCCTATTACTGTTAAACAGGCAATTATAATTGTTGTTACACTTGTTGCTAATCCATCTATACCATCAGTTAAATTAACTGCATTTGTAGTTGCTAGCATTACTATTATTGCAAAAGGAATATAAATCCAAACCGGTATATTTACAAAAGTTTTTACTATTGGAATATATATATCTGTTCCTATATTTAAAACATTTAATAAATATAATACAAAACATACTGCTATTACTAGTAGTCCTAGCATTTTGTAACTTGGTTTTAATCCTTCTGTATTCTTCAATATCATTTTTTTAAAATCATCTATAAAACCAACTATTCCAAATCCTAATGTTGCAAATAAAAGTGGGATTATTCCTTTTATAACATCTACTTGTTTATTTTTATAATAAATTAGCATAACACCTAAACTTAGTAATGTAATTGCTATTATAGCTATTATTCCTCCCATTGTTGGAGTTCCTTTTTTATTTAAATGCGATTTTGGACCTTCTGCCCTTTCTTGTTGGCTTACTTTTAGTTTTCTTAATATAGGTAAAATAATAATTCCTAATAATAATGCTACACCAAACGCTACTAATAATATTTTTATTTGAAAATTCATTTATTTTATCACCCTTACTTTTTCTTGTTTGTATATTTTTCTTCTTGTTTTTTCTTTAGTTCGTCTGTAATTTCTATTACTATTTTTCTTTCATTAAATTCCAATTTATTACCATTTATTTCTTGGTACATTTCATGTCCTTTTCCTGCTATAACTACAATATCTAATTTATTTGCCATTTCTATTGCATTTTTTATAGCTTCTTTTCTATCTACTATCACTTTGTAACAAGCTTTAGTTTTCTTTATTCCTTCTTCTATTTCATTTATTATTTCTTTTGGTTCTTCGTTTCTTGGATTATCTGAAGTTATAATAGTGTAGTCACTTATTCTTCCAGAGATTTCTCCCATTAAAGGTCTTTTATTTTTATCCCTATTACCTCCACAACCAAATACACAAATTACTCTTCCTCTTGTATATGATTTTACAGCGCTCAAAATACTTTCTAAGCTTTCTGGAGTATGTGCATAGTCTATCATTATTGGTATTTCTAATTTATTATCTACCATTTCGGATCTACCAGGTACTCTAACTTCTTCTAGTCCTTCTTTTATCATATCTGCTGTACATCCAAATTGCATTGCAATTGCAATAGCAGCTAAAGAATTGTATACACTAAATCTTCCTGGAATACATGCTTTTACTCTTTCATTTCTTTCACCTATTTTTACTCTAAAATCTACATAAGAATTTGTTATTGTAATATCTTTTGCTAATATCTTAGCATTATTATCTATTCCATAAGTAATATATTCTGGACCTTCTACTAACTTAGGAAGTTTTATAGAGTATAAATCATCTGCATTAATATAAGCTTTTTTACACATCGTGAATAATTTACATTTTGTTTCGAAATATTCTTTCATATCTGCATGTTCTTTTTCGCTTATATGCTCTTCTGATAAATTTGTAAATATTCCTATATTAAAATCTGATCCATACACTCTATTTAATTTTAAACTTTGTGAAGAAACCTCCATTATTACAACGTCGCACTTTGCTTCTGCCATTTTTGCAAAAATTTCTTGTAATTCTAAGCTTTCTGGTGTTGTTCTTTGGCTATCTCCTAAACTTTCTGCTCCTATATAATTACGTATTGTTCCTATTAATCCAACTTTTAGTCCCTTTTTTTCTAACATAGATTTAACCATATACGTAGTTGTTGTTTTTCCTTTTGTTCCGGTTATTCCTATTAATTGAAATTTCCTTGATGGATTGTCATAGTAATTACAAGCAATTTGTGCCATAGCTTTTCTGGAATCTGGTACTACTATTAATGTTGTATCCTCTTTTATTTTTAACTCTTTTAAATTTGTTCCCTCTTCTACTAATACTGCTATTGCACCTTTTTCTATAGCATCTCCTATATAATCTGCTCCATCTGCTTCATATCCTTTTATAGAAATAAATAAATCTCCTTTTTCTACTTTTCTAGAATCGTTTTTTACAGAATTTATCTCTATATTAATATCTCCTTTAGCTTTTATTCCTTCTATACCTACTAATATATTTTTAAGGTTCATGAAATATCCCTCCGTTTTATACAATTTTACGAATACATTATATAGCAAGTAGTTTTATATATCAATATAAACTTTTCTTTCTTTTGTTATTTTTATTCCTGGTTTTGGTATTTGTTCTTTTACATACACTTCGTTTTCATCTATTTCTTCTTGCATATTATTTATCTCTAAATTTACCCCCAATTCCTTTACTATTTGTTTTGCCTCTTTTACAGTTTTATTCCTTAGCTCAGGAGTTTCTATTTCTTCTAATTTCTCTTCTATTTCTTTATCTTGCTTTAACTCTAAATATGGTAATACTTCTCCTAATATTTGACCACCAACAGGTGCTGCAACACCACCTCCTTGGTGACCCCCTTCACCTGTTGGGTTATATAATGTAACTAAAATTACAACTTGTGGATTCGAAATAGGCGCTACTCCCATAAAAGATGTTACATATTTATTAGTATTTACACCATCTTCTGATGTTCCTGTTTTTCCGCCAACTAAATACCCTTTTACTTGTGCATTTCTACCTGTTCCATCATCTACAACTGACTGCATAATACTTAAAACACTATCCGCTGTTTCCTTAGAAATAACTCTTTCCACTTTTTTTACACCTATTTCTGTTTTTTCTTTAGTTTCTGAATCCACTATTTCTTTAACAACTCTTGGTTGTATATATTCACCACCATTTGCAATACAAGAAACTGCTGTTACCATCTGAAGTGGTGTAACCTCAAATCTTTGCCCAAAGCTTATTGTAGCAAGTTCTACTGGACCTACTTTATCTTTATCTAAAAATATTCCCTTTGCTTCACCTGGCAAATCTATATTGGTTTTTCTAAAAAATCCAAACTTTTCTAAGTAATCATAATATTTATCTTTTCCAATTTTTTGTCCCAACGCAATAAATACAGGGTTGCAAGAATTCATAAGTGCTTGCCTTAAGCTTTGCGTTCCATGTGGTCTATAATATCTCCAACATTTAATTCTAACTCCTGCAATTTCTATTCCTCCACCACAATTAAATTCACCTTCATTATCTGTTTTTGTTATTCCTTCTTCTAATGCTATAGAAGATGTTATTAGCTTAAAAGTAGAACCTGGTTCATATGTATCTGCTATTGCTTTATTTCTCCATTTTGCTTGTAATTGTTTATTTCTTTCTTTACTATCCATATCTTGGCTGTTTTCTATTTCATATGGATTATTTAAATCATAGTTAGGGTATGTTGCCATAGCCAAAATATCACCATTATTTGGATTCATAACAACCACATTTCCACCATCTGTACATTTATTATCTATACACGCATTTTCTAAATATTTCTCTACAATTGACTGAATATTTAAATCTATTGTTAGGATTAGATCCTTTCCCTTTTCTGCAGCCACATAGTTTTCTTCCAGTTGCTTCATATCTCCACCTTTAGCATCTGTAAGTTTTTCTATCTTTCCACTTTTTCCTTTTAGAATTTCATCATATTTTGCTTCTATTCCATCTAAGCCTTGGTTATCACTTCCACAAAAACCTATCACCTGTGAAGCTAAATTACTATAAGGATAATATCTTTTTGTATCTTCATCTATATTTATACCTGACTCAATATCATTCTCTTTCATCCATTTTCTTAGCTCATTTGTCTTTTCTTTATCCACCTTTTTAGCAATCGTTTCTATAGAACTTCTCTTCTTAATCTTTTTTAAGGTCTTTTCATAATCTATATCTAATATTTCAGACAAAGCCCTGCTTACACTTTCTTTCTTATCCTCTGGAATATTTATAGAATTTACAGTAACAGTTTCTACTGTACTGCTTTGCGCCAAAACATTTTTTCCTGTAGCGTCATATATAGTTCCTCTCTTAGAAGTTATCTTTCTATTTAAAGTCTGCTGTTCATATGCCATTTGCTTTAGCTTATTGCCATCAACAAATTGAATTATAGCAAGTCTTACAATTAAAAGCACAAGTAAAAAAGCTGAAACAATTATAATCCACAACATCATCTTTTTATTCTTTATACTACATACAGTTTGCATTGTACACACCTCGACAGTAAAATTTCTTTTTACTATTCTATGTAGTAAGAACTTGTCTTTATGAATCAGATTCGAGATTAGAGGACAATCCTAACAACAAAATAAGATAAAAAAATCTACCATCAAATATACAATTTGATAAGTAGATTAATTTCCTTTAAATTTATCCATTATTTTATCTAACCAATTTTTTTCTTCTGTAGTCTTAGCTTTATCAGTTGAAGATTGCACATAATCTTTCTTTGGTAAATTCATGTAAATTTTTTGATCATTTGTTAATCTTTGCATTCCCAACTTACTTTTAGCTTCTTCTTCAATTTTCTTTAAGTTAAGATTGCTCTCTATTAAAACTTGAGTTTGTTGATTTTCCTTTTGTAATGTTGCAAGATCTGCTTTTAAATTTTTAACTTTATTAAAATCTTCTGTTATTAAAGAGTTTCTGTAGCTAATGACTAAAAGCATAGCAAAAGCAATACCAATATATACCACTATTTTTTTCTTTAATAAAACAGCAGCTCTTTTTTGTTTAGCCCTTTCCTTTGCTTCTTTTTTTATCTTCTCTTTTCTCTCACGTTCCAACTCTTGACTTTTTTTAGAAGTCCTATTTGGTATAAAATCCGGTTCTAGTTTTCTAGGGCTTGTTCCGTATTGGTATTTAGCCATTAGCTTTCACCTCCCTCTTTTGTTATCTTCTCTCAAAAATTCGTAGTTTTGCACTTTTACTTCTCGAATTTTCTTCTTGTTCTTCCTTAGTAGCAATTATTGGTTTTTTATTAACCATTTTTCCATAAGATGTTGCTCCACATACACAGTATGGCAAATCTTTTGGGCATGTACATCTTCCTTCTGCTTCAATATATGCTTTTTTTACAGCTCTATCTTCTAAAGAATGAAAAGTTATAATACATAATCTTCCATCTTTTTTTAATGCCTTTATGCATTTTAAAACTGTTTCATATAATGGCTCTATTTCATTATTTACTTCTATTCTTATAGCTTGAAAAGTTCTTTTAGCTGGATGTCCATTATTTTGTTTTGATTTTGGAATAGAATTTTCTATTATTTTTACTAACTGTGCTGTTGTTTGTATTTCTGCTTTTTTTCGTTCAATACATATATTTCTTGCTATATTTTTAGAAAATCTTTCTTCTCCATATTCGAATATAATATTGGCTAGTTTCTCCTCTGAATATGAATTAACAACTTCTTTTGCAGTTAAATCTTGTGTTTTATCCATTCTCATATCCAACTCATTTTCACCTAAATAACTAAATCCTCTATTACGTTCATCTAGTTGATACGAAGAAACTCCCAAGTCTAGTAGTATTCCATCTACTGCTTCTATTCCGTAAATCTTCTAATATAAAATTTATATCATCATGATTTCCATGTACATATTTAACATTTTTAAATTCTTTTAAATTTCTCTTTGCTGCTGTTAATGCTTCTAAATCTCTATCTATTCCTATTAGTGTGCCATCTTTTGATAATCTTTTTGCTATTTCTTTGCTGTGACCTGCACCACCTAGAGTTCCATCTACATAAATTCCATTTTCTTTTATGTTTAACCCTTCTATACATTCAGCAAGCAAAACTGGTTTATGCTTAAATTCCAATACATACCTCCAATTTCTATCTTTTTTGAATAGCATAAACAGTTGGAAGTTTTATCTTTCCAACTGTTTATCAGCTATTCTTCTTTTGTTTCTAGCGTTTTCGTCATTTGTATTTCATTCCCTTTTTCGTGGTATATATTAGCTATTTACATTTGTAATTTACATATTTTTTCTTAAGTATAGATAAATAAAATATAATTAATTCTTAAGATTTTATCTTTTGTATATTTGTTTTTTCTCTTTAGTATAGCCCTCTTCTTATCAAGTGATCTTGATTTTTCTTTAGTAAATGTTTACTAAACTTCTTTTGTAATTTTATTTTTTATCTTTAGTATAAAATTTATATAAACTTTTATAAAGTTATATACCTAACATTGTCATATTTTCTGCAATATCATCTGCTGATATATTTTCTTCGTTATTGTAATTTTCCCATTTTTCTTTGTTCCATATTTCTATTCTTGTCCCAACACCAATTATAATAACTTCTTTTTCTAATGTTGCAACATTTCTTAAATTACTAGATATTAAAAATCTTCCTTGTTTATCTATTTCGCATTCCATTGCTCCAGACAAGAAGAATCTTACGAAATCTCTAGCATTTTTGTTGGTAAGTGGAAGTGTTTTTAATTTTGTTTCGAAGTTTTCCCATTCGTTTTGTGAAAAACCAAATAAACACCCATCTAAGCCTTTTGTGATTATGAATTTTTCACCCATATCTTCTCTTAGCTTTGCTGGCATTATTAGTCTGCCTTTGGCATCTAAAGAATGTTCATATTGGCCGAATTAGCACTTCGTTTCACCTCTATTCATTTTTTACCACTTTGTACCACTTCTCTCCACCTGTTTAAATTTTAATACAACATTTATTAAAAAGCAAGTGTTTTTTAGATTTTTTTATTTTTTATTTCTAGCTCTCATATTTAAATTTTGAATTTTTGCTCTCACATTCACTTTTTTATTTACAATTTTCTTAATATTATCTTAATTTTCGTATTATCGTTTTACACTAATTATTCTTTAATGTATAATAAAGTTGGTGATAGTTATGAAAAAGTTTTTATTATTTTTTCTTTTAATTATATTGCTAATTGGAGGATCTCTTGGTTTTTATGGTTATTCTTTATATGATAAAGCCATAAAAGAAGAACCTTTAGCTAGCAAAATAGAAGAAATTCAAAGTGACAAAAATTATATAAAGTTTAGCAAACTTCCAAAAGATTATTTAAATGCTGTTGTTTCTGTAGAAGATAGACGTTTTTATAAGCATGGTGCAATAGATTTACGTTCTATTGGAAGAGCTATATATGTTAATATTACAAATTTTGATTTACGTGAAGGTGGTAGTACTATTACCCAACAACTTGCAAAAAATATTTATTTTATAGATATGGATCCATTCCCTAGAAAACTTGCCGAAATTTTTATGGCATACGCTATAGAAGATAATTATTCTAAAGAAGAAATTTTAGAATTGTATGTAAATACTTCATATTTTGGAGATGGGTATTATGGTATTAAAGAAGCTTGTAATGGTTATTTAAATAAAGAACCTAGTCAGATGAATTTAAACGAATGCACTATGATGGCTGGAATTCCTAATGCTCCTAGCGTATATGCACCAACTAAAAATCCTGATTTAACTAAGAGCAGGCAAAAACATGTTTTAAAAACTATGGTAGAAAATGGTTATATAACTCAAGAAGAAGCAGATCGGGATTCGGGGACGGTTCTTAAAATCCCGTTTTTTATTATAAAACACTTTCCTAAAATAAAAATTTTCTTAGCTAATTAAAAACACAGTATATTCTAGCTTTGCTATTTTATACTGTGTTTTTCTTTTCTTAAAATTCTATAAATTTATATATTGCTTCTGCAAATCCACCATTCTGAGCAGTTGTTGTAGTGGTATAATTTGCCACCTCTTTTAATTCATCATATGCATTTGCAACTGCAATTCCAATTCCTGAATCTTTTACCATTTCTAAGTCATTTAAATTATCTCCTATTGCTAGCACTTCGCTTTTATCTATTTTTAAATATTCTTCTAGTACTTCTAGTGCCTGCTCTTTGTTTATACCTACTGGAATAATATCTAAATATTCATATTCTTTTCCTATAATTTCATCTTTGTATTTGTTAGTTTTTTTAATCAAATTAACTTGTAAATTCTTATTTTTAGTAAATTCTCCTTTTAGTTTTTCTAAATCTTTTTCTGCAGAAACAACTAACTTTAATATTTCTGGTCTCTCTTCTATTACATATTGTTTTATATCTTCTAAAACTTTGAATTCTAATTCTCTATTTTTCCCATTTTTAGTAAGTTCAAAATTTCTTAAATCCATATATAATAGTTTCTCTGTTATTACTTCATTATTTGTATATAGGTGAATATGTAATTTTAACTTTTTTGCTTCATTAATACAAAATAATACATCATCATTATCCAATATTTTCCTATAAAGCTCTTTTCCAGTTTTCAAATTAATTATTTGATTTCCATTTCCAAATATTCCATACCCATCTTCTATTTCTTTACATATATCTTTAAATAAAGAATACGTTTTACCAGTACATATTGTAAAATTTATATTAGAGTTATTTATGTCTTGCATTGCTTTTAAATTAGTTTCTGGTATTGTATTTCCTTTTTCGAACATTGTTCCATCTAAGTCGCTTGCAATAAGTTTTATCATTATTGTATCATCCCCATACACTAAATTTTTTACATTATATATAATATAAAAAAATTAGTAAAGATTATTTTCATTTTAAAAATATATATTATTTAACATATTATTTTTTAATATCCATAATTTTTTTGAAAGATCTACATAATATTTGTGTGGATTCTCTATTCTCTTTACTTCTTCCCAAATACTATTTAGCTCTTTTTTAGACTTTTTTGCTATTTCCTCTAGTGTAGGGCTTTTATATATCAATTTTCCATTTTCAAATATCTTTTCTTGTAATTCTCTTATAGTATAGTCTTTAATAAGTTTCTTCTTCCATGGATTTTGCGGATCAAAAATCATATATTCTCTTTCATCTATTATTTCATCTGACAAGGCTATTACATCTGCTATTGCTTTTTGACTTTCATTGTCGTAAAACCTATATACTTTTTTAAATCCTGGATTTGTAACTTTTACTACATTTTCGCTTACTTTTATTTTTGGTATTATTTTTGTATCCTTTTCTATTCCTACTAATTTATATACTCCTCCAAAAACTGGTTCACTTTTAGCTGTAATTAAATTTTCTCCAACCCCAAATGAGTCAATTTTGGCATCTTGTTCAATTAAGGATTTTATTAAATACTCATCAAGTGAATTTGTTGCACATATTTTACACTCAGTATATCCTGCTTCATCTAATATCTTCCTAACCTTTTTAGATAAATACGCTAAATCCCCACTATCTAGTCTAACTGCTTTTGGCTTATATCCTTTAGGCTTTAGAACTTCATTAAATACTTTTATTGCATTAGGAAGTCCAGATTCTATTGTATTATATGTATCTATTAATAGTGTGCAGTCATCTGGGTATATTTCAGCATATGTCTTAAACGCTTCATATTCTGAGTCAAAGCTTTGCACCCAACTGTGAGCCATTGTTCCACTTGCAGGTACATTAAATTCTTTTGCAGACAATGTACAAGATGTACCTATTGCTCCACCTATAATTGCCGCTCTTGCTCCTTCTACTGCTGCATTAATTCCATGTGCTCTTCTTGCTCCAAATTCCATAACAGGTCTTCCTTGTGCCTCTTTTACAATTCTACTTGTTTTTGTGGCAATCAAAGATTGATGGTTAGTTGTAAGTAATAACATCGTTTCTAAAAGTTGCGCCTGAATAATTGGTGCTCTTACCGTTATTAGAGGCTCATTTGGAAATACTACTGTACCTTCTGGGATTGCCCATACATCTCCTGTAAACCTAAAATTTTCTAAATAATTTAAAAATTCTTCTGAAAATTTATTTTGCTTTCTTAAGTAATTAATATCTTCTTCGTCAAATGATAAATTTTTTATATAATTTATTATTTGTTCCAAACCTGCTATTATCGCATATCCACCTTCATCTGGTACTTTTCTAAAAAACACATCAAAATATGCAATTTGATTTTCCATCTTCTTATTTAAATATCCATTTGACATTGTGTATTCGTAAAAATCTGCTACTAACTCTAATCTTTGATTATTCATACCAATTCCTCCTATATTTGGTACTTATTAACTTTTTGATACTAACATTATATGTAATCAGCTAGCTATTGTCAATAGATTTGCAAAATAAATATTATCTTTTTGATAATAAGTATGTTTTGTTTGCTAAATCGTGGTTTGGAGATGGCACTTCGGGATTAGGGGACGTTCCTTAAAATCCCTATTATTAATAATTAACATCTTTGCCACGCCAAGATTTAAGGGAGTTAGCAACGCTAACTCCCTTTCTCCCATCTTCCTAAATTGTGGGTATGTCAAAAAATTAAATCCTCCTTTTGCCAACCGTTATAAATTTTGCAATTTGGCCTTAGAACAAAATACTTTGAAACCTGTTTTTGGCTCTTCTGTTCATTCATGCAGTCCATATCAATTACTACTGACATATCTTCTACACTGTACTGTTCATATCCATACGGTAAAATATCTATAAGTCTTCCATTCTCCCTTATATATTGGTTAATTTCTTCGAACACCGCTGGTTCAACTGCATTTTCCTTTATCCAAAGGCTTTGTTCGTTCTCACCTTCTACATATAATTTTCTAAATGTAATCTGGTCTGCTCCAAGTTCTTTACACTTCTCGAAAATCTTTTCAACCTTGCCTTCAACACTATTAAGCATCATTTTATTCATATTAAGACTAAGTCTTAATGTAAAGTCATATTCTTTAGCAATATGGCAAACCTCTTCTATACATACTTTGTTTTTTCCCCTAATACCAGAAATTTCGTTATTGTCATTATCGTCGAATGATGATAATGATAGTGACAAAACACTCACTCCTACTGTATTACGCAAAAACCTTGCATAGTTATTGTTAAATGTTGCACCAGAAGTTTGAAGTTCTATCCAGTTAAAAGATGTACATCCCTTCTGAGGAAGCACAAAATTGTTTATAAGTGACAAAGTCATTAAGAACTCCCTATTTTGCAAAGGTTCAATATCTCCTGTAATCATCATTATATTAGCATCGTTTTCCTTCGCAAAAATCATCCTCCGAATATAATCTTCTAAGTATAAGTCGTAAAACGGAAGATTTTCATCCATTTGGTTTTTATAAACATCTGTGTGCATACACGCTACACAATACTTGCACCGGTTTATGCAAGCCTTTCCTGGTACGCAAATACTTAAACTTTGAGCATCTTTTTTTGACATAATAATTCCTCCTTTTTATTTTTTGTCAACACTCGTTGTATACTGGAGATTTGTACTAGTATACATAATTATTATACTCTAATTTTATTGGATTTTCAATAATTATTTTCTAGCATTCTTTATTCTTAAAATATATGAGGTTGCCAATTCTTATTAAAGCAATATAATTTTGATGGTCTATGCCCTGCATTTTCTTCATATTCATCTGTCTCTATAACCATATCTGCAATTTTTCTTCTAAAATTAGCTTTAAGCAAAGGTTTATCTAGTAAAATCTCATAAACTTGTTGTAATTTAGTTAATGTAAATTTTTCTGGCATTAAATTAAATGCTATAGTTGTATATTCTACTTTATTTTTTAATCTTTCTATTGCATAAATTAACATTTTAGCATGGTCAAATGCCAATTCAGATTCTAATATTTGTGTATAAATAATTTGATTTCCGTCTATTAATTCTTTAACTACATTTACTTTGTTTTTTATAATTTCTGTTTGACTTTCTAGCACAATTTCTATTTCTTCTTCTTTTTTATATCCATGTATATTTTCTGTTGTTTTTTCATTAATTGTATTTAAAGAAATTGTAAACCAGCTTGCATCTTGTGTTGTTCCACCAGATTTTATATTTATCCTTTCACTGTCTACAAGTCCCATATAAGATGTACTAATTATTCTAGTTCGTGGATCTCTGCTTGGTTCCCCCCAAGAATATAACTGCTCTAAATATATATCTTGCATATTAGTTTTTGCTTTTAGACTTCTTTGTACAGCCTCTTCAAACCTTTCTTCTTTTCTTACAAAAGTACCTGGTAAACACCATTTACCAAGATATGGATGTTCTGCTCTTTTAACTAGCAAAACTTGCAATTTCTTTTCTGGTAATTTTCTGTAATTAGTTGTTTCTACATCTCTTATTGTGAACAAAATAGAATCTACTGTTACAGATGGTTTAAAAAATTTATTAGAATCATAATTTCTTAAAAATTCTTCCTCTGTCATTTTTTTATCTCTCCTTAGCTCTTAATATCATAATATTACTATGACAATTAATATTTGTCAATTTGGACTTGATACACGTTTTATTTTCATACGTCAATTAATTATTATCTACAGATTTATCTTTTCATACTAAGAAAATCTAAGACACGCCAAAATTCTCTAGTACGTAAATTACTCCTAGCAGTAGTAATTTACTACTATAGAAAAAAGAGCATGCTTTATTTTGCACGCTCTACGAAAAAAGCTGGACAAACTGTAATTTTATTCTTTATTAAATTATTTATATAGTATCTTCAAGTTTCATATCTCCTTCTTTTATTAAACCTTTTTTTCTTAGAAAATAACTCGTTACCCAAGCTATAATTCCTGGCAAAATAAAGTGTAATAATATGATTTTTAATATTAGTGTTCCACCATTTTCACTTGTTATCATATCTTGCCATGTCATAAGTTGACCTACTAAGCCAGCTGTTCCCATTCCTGCTCCAGAGGCGTTATTTGTCATATGTAAAACAGTAGTAGAAATTGGACCTAAAACCGCACTTGCAACAATTGCTGGAAGCCATATAATAGGCTTTTTCATTATATTTGGCACTTGTAGCATAGAAGTTCCCAATCCTTGTGATATGAGTCCAGAAAATCCATTTTCTTTAAAACTCGCCACAGCAAATCCAATCATATTTGCACAACACCCGACAGTTGCAGCTCCTCCCGCTAATCCGTTTAAATTTAATATTATAGCTAACGCTGCCGAACTTATTGGAAGTGTTAATATCATTCCCATTAATACAGATACCAATATTCCCATTATTATTGGTTGTTTGTTTACAGCCCAATTAATAATTTCTCCTATTCCTAACATAAAATTAGAAATTGAAGGACCTATTAGTAGTCCAACCATTCCACCTAACATGATAGTAAAAGTTGGTACTAAAATAATATCTAATTTTGTTTTACCTTGAATCCATCTTCCACAGGTTATTCCTATAAAGCTTGCTATAAAAGCTCCCAAAGGTTCTCCCGGTCCAGATAAAATAATACTTCCATTTACAAAAACTGTTCCTTGCAATATTTTACTTGCAAAAGCTCCTATTAACCCCGCAATTCCCGCAGAAATTACTACAAAAGGCTTCTCTTTATATTTTACAGCAACTCCTACTCCTATTCCAGCACCTGTTAAGCTTGCTGCCAACTTTCCTAGTATTACTACTATATTTCCTATATTTCCACCTATTATTTTTCCTATTTGTTCTATTATAAGTCCAATAATTAAAGTAGAAAATAGTCCCCAAGCCATTCCTGTTAGGCCATCTATAAAAACATATGAAAAAAACTTTTTTAATCTTAATTTAATATTATCTTCCATAAAAATCCTCCTATTATTTATTTCTCTCTTTAAGATAGTTTTTTCTATTAACATTGTATGTTGGGATTTTTTCTCGTTTATGTTTAGATTTCATATACATATTTTCTATTTTTTTCATTTTCGTACTTTCTGTTTTTCCATTTTCGATGTATTCTGCAATTTCTTTATATGTTACTCCCATTTTTTCCTCGTCACTTTTACCACTTAATCCATCACTTGGATTTTTTTCTATAATTGATTCTGGAACACCTAAAATCTTGCCAATTTTTATAACTTCTTCCACTGTAAAATTGGCAATTGGATTAATATCACTTGCACTATCTCCCCACTTAGTAGTATAACCAACCATTATTTCACATAAATTTCCTGTTCCCATTACGAGATAGTTGTAAGTTTGTGCAACCCCATATAATGTAGTCATTCTAAGTCTTGGCTTTATATTAATTTTTGATTCTTGACTTAAATCCTCTTTTAATACATAATTTATCTCATCTTCTAATTTTTCATATGTATCTGTTAAATTTATTTCTAACAACTTAACTCCAAAAGTTTCAGAAACTAATTTTGCATCTTCTAAATCTTCTTTATTAGATTGGCATGGCATAGCAACAGTTAAAACATTTTCATTTCCGAATCGCTTTTGTTGCAAGTGCAATAACTGTTGCACTGTCCTTTCCTCCACTGTTTCCTATTACTATGCCTTTTGCACCAGATTCATTTACATATTGCTTAATCCATAATTCTAGTTCTTTTATAACATTTTTTAATTTTTCATCACTTAACATACTTACCTCCCTTTTTTATCTATCTAAGGTTTTAAGAAATTCCTTTAGGATATCTTTTTAGTTTTTAAGTAAACTTTTCTGACATTCTTAAAAATTCATCTTTAAATAAATTGTTAGTTTTTATATAAGAATATACTTCATCCGGAGTAAAATAACGTATGCTTTTTCCTTCTCTAATTTTTTCTCTTACAAATGATGAACTTAAGCTACTTCTAATATTATTTTTTACTTTTACAAATGAGTTTTCATTTTCCTTTAAAAATTTATTATTGTTTATAATTTCTTCTAAACAATCATCATCTCTTTCTAAAACAAGTACTTTAAATTTTTTTACTAATTCATCACTTTTTTCCCATGTATTTAATTCTTTTAAATTATCACTTCCTGTTGTAAACCATATAGTTTTGTCCTGATATTTCTCTTGTATTCTGTCTAGAGTTTCTATTGTAAAAGGCTGTCTTTCTTTTCTTAACTCTATATCTGATACTTCGAATTTTTCGTTTTTGTCGCAAACACATTTTAGCATTTCATACCTATACTTATTATTTAGTAATCCCTCTTTTTCGTATTTTTCACTTACTGGAACAAAAATAACTTTTTCTACATTTTTGTACTCAGAAATAATTTGCTCGGCTAATGAAAAATGTGAATTTAAAGGTGGATTAAATGATCCTCCAAATACTACTATTACTTTATCATCTTTCATAAGCATCTCTCCTTTGCGTGATATTATCAAAAAGTTAATAAGTTATTGTTATTATTATATTGATACTATGTTGTTTTGTCAACCCTTTTTTTACTACTTCAAAAAATCGTTAGATTTTTTGAAGTAACAAGGTTAAGTTTCCTTAGTCTTGTGCGATTGCGAAGCAATCTGTACATTTGGCAAAGCCACTTTTCTTATTCTCTCTATAAGTAAAATAATTATACATACAAAAAGCGCACCTAAGATTTTCTAGCAAATGTAAATTTTAAGAAAATCTAAATTGCGCCATAATTCTCTAGTAGAGAAATTACTCCTACAAGGAGTTATTTCCTACTATACCAAAAAATAGCGAACTAAAAATATTTTTTTAATTCACTATCTCTTTATTATTTCTAAGTACTTTGCAACTATTGCACAGCCCTTTTTATAAGTTATTTACTATTTTATTACCAGAATTTTCAGGACCGTCACCCAAGCCCTTTACTAATACAGTACTTGTTGGGTATGCTAATTCTACTCCTTCTCTTTCTAAAATTTCTAATATGTTTTTATTTATATGTTCTTTGGCATTAAGATAACTGCCATAGTCTACCGAATTTGTAAAAACATATATCATTATAGATACGCCATCTCTTTCTATTTCGTCAAATTTTACATATGTATCGTCGTTTATTACACTTGGATGGTTTATTAGCATAAAATATATCTTGCTTGTTATTCTTTGTATTACTTCTACTGGTGTATCTAATGGTAATTTTAAGTCTAATTTATACTTTCTTTTTTCCATCTTGCTCCAGTTTATTACTGCTTCATTTGATAATACTCCATTTGGAATATTTACAAGTGAGTTGTCAAATGTTCTTATTCCTGTACTTCTAAAACTTATGTCTTCTACAATTCCTTCATAGTTTGGTGTCTGCACCCAATCTCCTATAACAAATGGTTTATCCATTAATATCATAAAACCGCCAAATAAATTTTTTGCGGTATCTTGTGCTGCAAGTGTTAAAACAACACTTCCTACTCCTAAACCTGCAAGTATAGTATTTAGATTTATTCCTAATAATGCCATAACAATAAAAGTTGCTATTATATAAATTCCACATCTAATTATTTTATAAATGAAATTTATTCTATTATCATCTGCATTTGTCATAAATTTCCTTTGTAATTTTTTCATTGTTTTTGAATCTATCGAAAAACAATCTGCTAAGGCTTTTGCAAGTAAAATAACCGATGTTATTTTAAATAATAGCTCTATTATTGCCATTGCTTTACCTTGTATTTGTAGAATTTTTGTTGCAATAAATATACCTAAAGCTATAAAAAATATTTTTAAAGGCTTGTAAAAAGGCATCTTTTTTATTCTATCTTTATCTGTCTTTTTCCTTTTAAAAATTCTTATTAAAAGATAAGACATACTTGAACTAAATATATAAAAAAATATTATAACTGCAATAGCTATTAAAATATCTATTATTTGTTTTAAATCAATTGTTTTAAAATAATTAATTACATCTGTTAATTTATCCATAGGCTTTTCTCCCTTATTTATTACAATTCTTGTTTTGCTTTTTCAAATCTTTCCTTTATTCTATCTTTGCCCATTATATTCATTATTTCGTACATGTCTGGTGTATTTGTTCTTCCTGTTAATGCTATTCTTAAAACAGTGCTTACATCTCCAACATGTGCTTCGTATTTATCTGGATTTGCTTTAAATTCTTTAACTTCACTTGCATATCCTAATTTTCCAGATAAGTCTTTTATTTTGTCAAACCATTGTTGTTTATCATCTTTTTCATCAAAATAATTATTTATATATTCTTCTAATATTGTTTTTATTTTATCACTATTTGATATTTTTTGATATTCATAATTAATATTTTGATTATTAAATTTTTCATCATACATATATGAAATTTCATTTTTTACATCTGACCATTTTGATATATCTTTACGTGGTTTCTTATTTCCTCTTTCTATTCCAAATACCTTTAATGCGTATTCTTTATTTCCTTTTAGCATATCTTCTAATTCTTTATCATATTTTTCTGCCCATTTTAAAGATTCATTATATACTTTTTCTGCTGTAAATCTTGATATAACTGTTTTTGATACATCTAATAATTTTACCATATCAAAAAGAGCTCCACTTACACTCATTTTATTTAGTTGTAATTCGAATTTTTCCATGTCTTCTGTTGGATTTGCTCTTCTCCAAGTTTCAAAATTTGAATTTGCAATATTTAATAAATATTCTTTTACAGCTTCTGCTGGAATTCCTTGTTCTGCATAATAACTAACTGCAGCTTCTGGATCTTTTCTTTTACTTAATTTTCTTTTATTTCCATTATCGTTTTTCATAATTGGGGAAATATGTACATATTTTGGTGCTTTAAACCCAATTTCTTGGAATAGTTGTAAGTGTAATGGAACTGAAGAAAGCCATTCGTCACTTCTTATTACATGTGTTGTACCCATTAAGTGATCATCTACAATATGTGCAAAATGGTATGTTGGAAGACCATCTGCTTTAATTATTACTATATCTTGGTCATTTTCTGGAAAAGTTACATTTCCTTTTATAACATCATGATGTTTTATTTTTCTATCTTCTCTTCCTGGTGACTTAAATCTAATTATATATTTTTCTCCAGCTTTTATTTTCTCTGCCATTTCTTCTACTGTTAAGTTTCTACATTTTGCCCAAACACCATAATAACCTGGTCTAACTTTTGCTGCTTCTTGTTTTTTTCTTATTTCGTCTACTTCTTCTTGTGAACAAAAACAAGGATATGCTTTTCCTAATTCTATCATATGTTTAGCATATGACCTATATATTTCTCCTCTTAAAGATTGTTTATATGGACCATAATTACCCTTTCCTTCTGTTTCGTTTACCATTCCTTCATCTTCTTCTATTCCGAAGTCTTTTAAAGAGCTAACAATATCTGTAATACCATTTTCTATTTCTCTTTTTTGGTCTGTATCTTCTATTCTTAGGAAAAATACACCTTCTGTTTGACTTGAAACTTTTCTTGCAACTAATGCTTGGTATAACCCACCAATATGTACAAATCCTGTTGGGCTTGGTGCAAATCTGCTTACTATTGCTCCTTCTTTTAAATTTCTTTTTGGATATTTTTCTTCATAATATTCTATTGGTTTTACATCTGGAAATATTAAGTCTGCTAAATCTTTATAGTCCATTTTTATCTCTCCTTTATTTTTATATTAAAACTTACTTATAGCTTATAGTCTAAAATCCTATACATTATACAATATTTTTACTTTTATATCAATACTTTAAGTTGGTTTAACTTTTATACTTATATACGTAGAAACAAGCCAGCTGTTACTAACTTTGCTGGCTTGTTTCTATTTTAAAGAACATCTGACGGAAGATTTTTTTTCGGAAGTGGTGGATAATAACTTTCTATATGGTAAGATACCATATGAAAATTATGTTGGTGCTCGTCTTTGTCTTTAAAACGAATATTGGTACTGTCTTCTCTAATATCTTGTATACCTTCAAACTTCAAAATTTCTCCATCAAATATAATTGTTATGTCGTATCTTTTCATTTTGTTGTCCTCCTTTTGCCAAATTCTGGCATCATAATTTTATTTTGTTTACAACTTCTATTTTATCACATTTTTAGCCATTTTTCAAATTTAGCTATTTGGAATTCCACTTGTCTTTTGGAAGGTCCACCAATAACATCACGTTTGTTTACACAATTCATTAAATCTACAGCATTAAAAATATCTTCTTCAAAACAATCATTGAATTCTTTATATTTTTTTATATCTAATTTTTCTAAAGTTATATTATTTTGAATGCAGTATTTTACAATGTTTCCAACAATTTTGTATGCATCACGAAAAGGTATTCCTTTTTCTACTAGATAGTCTGCACAGTCTGTGGCATTAATAAATCCTTTTTCAGCACCTGCTTTCATATTCTCTTTAAGTACTAACATGGTATCTATTAAAGGGTTTATTGTAGAAAGACTTAAATTTACTGTATCTATCGCATCAAATATTAATTCTTTATCTTCTTGCATATCTTTATTATATGCAAGTGGTGTTCCCTTCATAACTGTTAACATACCCATTAAATTACCATATACTCTTCCTGTTTTTCCTCTAATTAATTCTGTAATATCTGGATTCTTTTTCTGTGGCATAATAGAAGAACCTGTAGAGAAGCTATCATCTAATTCTATAAATTTAAATTCCCACGAACTCCATAGTATTATTTCTTCACTTATTCTTGATAAGTGCATCATTATAATAGAAATATCTGATAATAATTCTATTACAAAATCTCTATCTGAAACTCCATCTAAGCTATTGGCAGAAACTTTAGAAAATCCAAGTTCTTTTGCCTCAAATTCTCTATCTAAATTATAAGTTGTTCCAGCTAGTGCACAACTTCCGATTGGGCATATATCTGTTCTTGTATATGTTTCATTTAATCTTTCTATATCTCTTTTAAACATTTCAGCATATGCCATTAAATGATGTGCAAAAGTTATAGGTTGTGCCCTTTGCATATGTGTATACCCTGGCATAATTGTTTCTGTATTTTCTTTTGCTTTAAAAATTAAAGTAGTTATTAATTTCTTCAAATTTTTTATTATTTCTAAGTTTTGCTTTTTTAAATACATTCTAACGTCTAAGGCTACTTGATCATTTCTACTTCTTGCTGTATGTAATTTTTTTCCGCTATTTCCAATTCTTTTAGTTAATTCTGACTCTATAAACATATGTATATCTTCGGCATTTGGATCAAATTCTAAATTACCGCTTTCAATATCTTTTAAAATAGAGTTTAAACCAAATATTATTTTATCTTCATCTTCTTTTTGTATTATATTTTGTTTTGCAAGCATTTTTGCATGAGCTATACTCCCTGCTATATCTTCTTTATAAAGTTTATAGTCAAATTTTATAGAAGAATTAAAGTCATTTGTTCTTTTATCTAAGTTTTTAGAGAATCTTCCTTCCCACATAGGCATTTTAATCACCTCCGTTTAAAACTTTTGAAATCATTTTAGTTTGTAAACCATATAAATTTATAAAACCTTCTGCATCTTTTTGGTTATAATTATGGTCTTCATCAAATGAAGCTGTTTCTATAGAATATAACGAATATTTACTTTCTAATCCATTTGGAATTATATTTCCTTTATATAATTTTAAACCTACTTTACCTGTTACTGTTTCTTGTGTTTTATCTATAAAACTATTTATAGCACTTTTAAGTGGTGTATACCATTTAGCATCATATAGTAATTCTCCTAATTTATTTCCCACTATTTGTTTAAAATGCATTGTATCTTTGTCTAAGCAAATTGATTCTAATAATGTATGCGCTTTATATATTATTGTTCCTCCTGGTGTTTCGTATACTCCTCTTGATTTCATGCCTACCAGCCTATTTTCTACCATATCTAATATTCCAATACCATTTTCTCCACCAATTTTATTTAGCTTTTCTATTAAATCTACCAAATTTAACTTTTCTCCATTTAATGCAACTGGTATACCTTTTTCAAATTCTATTTCTATTACAGTTTCTTCATTCTTAGCTTTTTGAGGTGTAACACCCATTTCTAATATCTTGTCATAGTTTGGAACATTTGCTATGTCTTCTAAATCTAATCCTTCATGTGATAAATGCCATAAATTTTTATCTTTAGAATAGTTAGTTTCTCTATTTATTTTTAATGGAATTTTATGCTCTTCTGCATAACAAATTGCATCTTCTCTTCCTTTTATATCCCATATTCTCCATGGTGCTATAACAGGCATATCTGGTGCCATAGATTTTATTGCCAGTTCAAATCTAACTTGGTCATTCCCCTTTCCTGTAGAACCATGACAAATTGCATCTGCATTTTCTTTTTTTGCTATTTCAACTAATTTTTTAGCAAGTAGAGGTCTAGTAAATGGTGTACCTAATAAATATTGACCTTCATACATTGCATTTGCTTTTATTGCTGGTGCAATATATTCGTTTACAAGTTCTTCTTTTAAATCTAAAATATATGCTTTAGATGCTCCTGTTTTTATTGCTTTTTCTTCTAATCCCTCTAATTCATCTTCTCCTTGACCAACATCTCCTGTAACTGCTATTACTTCACAATTATTATAATTTTCTTTTAGCCATGTAATAATTATAGATGTATCTAATCCTCCTGAATATGATAAAATTATTTTCTTAAAACTCATTTTACTTCCTCCTATCTTTTTTATTTAGTGATTTATATTTAAATTTTTCTAATTTAAAAACAAAAATAGCGCCTCTTAAAGAGACGCTATAAACGTGGTACCACTCTAATTATCTATATAAATTTTTTCTTTAAATTCTATATAAATCACTTAACCTCTGTAACGCCGAGTCTGCGAGTTATGATACTAAGTTTTTACTTTTCCCATAACCACTCATAAGTTCTTTTCATTTTATATTACACATGTTAGCTCTCACTCTACCTAACTCGCTGTCGTTTCATATAAAATTACTCTCTTAATCATCGATTTATTTTATTCGCGCTTTATATGTACAATAATATTATAACAACAGTTTTAATTATTGTCAACTAGAATTTATGTAAACTTTTTCAATGCTCACAAATATCTACTATTTTTAGCATTTAATTTTTTATTTTCATCCTATAACTTAAAATTCACTTTTTCAGCTTGTTTTCATATTTTACTTTAAAAAGCTTATATAAATTATAAAAAAATAAAATTATTTTAGTTTGTCGACAAGTTTCGACAGACTTTTTAATATAAATGTGCTACCATGCTCTACACTATATGGGGATGGGAGATGATTATTTTGAATATAGGTACTGTTACTATTAATGTATTAAAAGATACTAATGACAGAATTGCATTCGAGATTAATACAGATAATGACGATGTTTTACCTGTTTCATATGTTATTGAAGATACTTTAAAATTATATTAGCTAAACTAAAATCGGGATTCAGGATCCGGGAGCGATCCTTAAAATCCCGATTGTTTTTTATATACTTCCATAATAAATTTCAAAAAATTTTAGTGCTATATATCTCTTGAGTTTAATTTGTCATTACCATTTATACTTGATGTGTCAATATTTTTAATCTATTATATTAACTTACACAGTACTTCTAAATTCTATACATTGAATAACAAATTATAATAATTTATTTAATAAACTGTCTTCCTCATTTTCTTCCAGCTTTTTCTATTTTTTATTGCATATTGTTTCTTTTTTTGATAAAATATGCCTAGTTATTCATCTTACATTATATGATATGAACTAGCAGTTGAACAGTTTAACTGCTAGAAAAACTACAGTTTTCAACTGTTAGTAGAATATTTTATAAAGGAGGGTGAAGCTATGAGCAATGTTAATGACATCACGAGTATAGCTTTAATAATCGCCGGAATTGTTGTTGTGGCAATTGTAGGCATAGGATTTTGCTTTGCAATATCTAAAGGCTACAATTCTAAAGCAACAGTAACAGATGGCAATAAAAAAATTGAAGTTCAGGCAACGAACTCCAATCTAGATGAATAACCGTTTTTGAGAGGAGCAATCCTCTCTATTTATTTATATCCTTTGTAACTAATTTATATTATAATCTATCTTTAGTGTCAATATTATACATAAAAATGTAATCTAAATGTAATACAATTAGTATTACTTCCTATATTGTTATATTAACATATTTTTGCAAAAATGTAAAGTGTTTTGGTCTTCTGTAATTAATTAGTTCCTTATAAAGAAAAAAGATTATATATTTTAATTCAAAATAATAAGACAAATCTTGTTGCAAATTAATCGGTGGGTCACACGTGGGTCACAAATGTAAAATACCAAGCTAGCAAAAGCTTGGTATTACTATATTTTCCTATACTTCCATAATAATTGGTAAAATCATTGGATTTCTCTTTGTTTTTTGTGCAATGTAGTCTTTTAAATTATCTCTTAAATTAGATTTAATTGTAGACCAATCTGTAATATGTTTCTTTTCGCATTTTGTAATTTCATTTCTTATAACTGCTTTTACATTTTCCATTAAGTTCTCAGATTCTCTAACATACACAAATCCTCTAGATATAACATCTGGACCTGCAATTATTTCTCCTGTTGAAGAATCCATTGTCATTACAATTATAATTAATCCATCTTGAGATAAATGTTGTCTGTCGCGAAGTACTATATTTCCAACATCTCCTACTCCTAGACCGTCTACTAGTACTCTTCCAGATTGTACTGATGTAGTAAATTTAGCTTCTTCTTCGTTCATTTCTAATACTCTACCATTTGTAAGCATAAATATATTATCTTTTTCTACTCCCATTTCTTCTGCTGTTTCTGCATGAGCTTTTAATTGTCTGTATTCACCATGTACTGGTAAGAAATATTTTGGTTTTACTAAAGATAACATTAATCTTTGTTCTTCTTGGCAAGCATGACCAGAAACGTGTACATCTGCTAAAGAACTATAAACAACTTCTGCACCTATTTGCATTAAGTCATCTATTACTTTAGAAACTAGTTTTTCATTTCCTGGTATTGGATTTGCAGATATTATAATTAAATCATTTGGTGTAATTTGAACTTTCCTATGGTCCCCTGAAGCCATTCTTGTAAGAGCTGACATTGGCTCTCCTTGGCTTCCTGTTGTTATAATTACAAGTTGGTCATCTGTATAATTCTTTATCATGTCTATGTCTATAAATACATTGTCTGGAACTTTAATATAATCTAATTCCCTTGCTGTATTTATCATATTTATCATACTTCTACCACAAACTGCAATTTTCCTGTTGTATCTTACAGCACAATTTACTATTTGTTGAACTCTGTGAACATTTGAAGCAAAAGTTGCAACAACTATTCTTTTTCTACAACCTTGGAATAGTCTTTCGAAAACGTCTCCTACAGTTTTTTCAGACATTGTGTAGCCTTTTCTTTCTGAGTTTGTACTATCTGACATAAGAGCTAAAACTCCTTCATTTCCAAGTTCTGCTAAACGACCAAAGTCCATTATTTCTCCATCTATTGGAGTATAGTCTATTTTAAAGTCTCCTGTATGAATTACTGTTCCTGCTGGTGATTTAATTGCTAATGCAACTGAATCTGGAATACTATGTGAACTTCTTATGAATTCTACATTAAATTTACCAGCTTTTACTGTTTCTCCTTGTTTTACTTCTACTAGTTTTGTTGTTTTTAATAATTTATGTTCTTCTAGTTTATTTCTTATAAGACCACAAGTTAGCCTTGTTGCATAAATTGGTACATTTATCTTTTTTAATAAATATGGTATTGCACCAATATGATCTTCGTGACCATGTGTAACAATTAAACCTCTTATTTTATCTTTGTTCTTCTCTAAATATGTTATATCTGGTATAACTAAATCTACACCAAGCATGTCGTCTTCTGGGAACGCTAAACCACAGTCTACTATAATAATATCATTTTCATATTCGAATACTGTTATATTTTTTCCAATTTCATGTAAACCACCTAATGGAATTATTTTTAGCTTACCAGATTTAAACTTAAAATCTTCTTGCTTTGATGCTGTTTTTCTTGGCTTTCTAGTTGTTTTACTTCTTGTTGTTTTTGTATTTTCTGTATTAGCTTGCTTTGAAGCTTCTGTTTTTGTTCTTGGTGAATAATTTTTTCTTCTTCTTTTTGTTTCTGTATTCATCTTTTTCTCATTTTCTACTTTTTTGTTTTCTTCCGTCATTATTTTATCTACTCCTTCTTTCTAATTTTAATTTAAACTTATCTATGATTAGAAGAAATTATTAACTTGTCCCTATTTTATTATTTAAGATATTCTCTTTTTCTTTTTATTAATTGATGTTTTATTACACAAAAAATTCATTTTATTACTTGCTATATAAATGAATATCGTTTCAATTACACTTGTATGCTATAATAAAATTATTTCTTATATTTATTTTCCGTCCTATTCTTCAATTTTTTTATAAATAAATTTCTCTTTATTTTAATATACACAAGATTTTAACATCATATACAATAATTGTAAAAACTCTCTTAATAATTTTATAACTATTTCTTTTTACTATATATTATATTTCCGGACATATATAGTTAATAGCTATCTTCTTACATATATAAAACTTAAATCTCTTTATTGTATCCTTATTTTGGATAACCACTGCTTTGTATTATACTATAATTCAACTACTTTTGTCAAATACATTATGTAAATTTATGTGCACATAAAAATATTGGGATTTGTGGACAGTCCTTAAAATCCCGATACAAAAAGCACTTCTTGATTTTCTAAATTAAAAAGCGAGTCATTAGACTCGCCATCTTAATTTTAAAACATTTCGCTTATTCAGAAAACCTGTTTGTTCACTTCCGTAGTCAGTATTTGGATCTATCATAGAACATACTTTTATAAGTTCTATGCACCTTTCTCTTCCACAAGGCTTTATCTCGCCTTTTGGAGTAAATACCTCCTCATATGTTTCCACTAATGCAGTAGCTAAGATTTCCTTTCTTAAAGCATTCACTTCGTCTATACGAATTTCACCGGTCTTCGTGTTTCCAAAGTTAATTCCCTTTCTTAGTTTAAAGCAGACTTCTATAAATTCTTTCCGTTTTTCTTTACTAGAATATGAATCTACCTTTCCCTCTTCCTTGAAGATTTCCTCGTACAGGTTCAAAAACATTGTTTCCATAGTTTTTTGCATAATTATATCCTCCTTTACTATGAAAATTTTTCTTCTACAAGTAGTCTAAAAATATTATCACAATTATTTTTTATAGTCAATTATTTAAAATTTCTTGTAAATTTTTTTAAGGTTTGATATATTAAAAAAAATAAATACATTAATTTTTTTATGCAATTTCTAATTAATGTATTTCACTTCTATTTTGAGATTGCAAATATTTTTTAGGAGATGTATTATGAGAATTGTAGAACCTTGGATAAAAGTTGAAAAAGTTGATGGAAAAAAAATAATGAAAAGACTAGAAAGAGCTTGTAGAACTTGCTATCGTTCAGAAGGAAGTATTACAGAAGATAGTTATAAAAAATTATTAACCAATTGCATAACAAGAGGTCATGAATCTGTATTAGAACACGAAAAAGTTACAGTTAGAATTTATAATGATATTGGCTCTTATAAAGATTTAACTAGACATAGATTTGCAAGTTTTTCTATAGAATCTACTAGATATTGTAGCTATAACAAAGATAAATATGGTAACGAAATAACATTTATAAATCCTGTTTATATAGAAAATGAAGAAATGTATAACACTTGGAAAGATTCAATGCAAAATATAGAAAAAAATTACATAAAAATGAAAGAATTAGGAGCTTCTACAGATATGGTAAGAGAACTTTTACCACACTCTACAGCTGCAGAATATACAATGACTGCAAATATTCGTGAATGGAAACATATATTAGAATTAAGAACAACAAGTCACGTTCATCCAGCTATAAGACAAGTATTAATACCACTTTTATTATATTTTAAAGAAGAAATGCCAGAAATATTTGATGATGTACAATATGATACAGGGTTTAACAAAGATTATTATGCAAAATTATCTATTGAAGATGAAGTTTAAATTATTCTTAATAATTTAGCATTTAAAGCTTAGATTAAACTTGTTTATATTAAAATTTAATATGGGGATAGAGTTTTTTAAAAGTACACTATAAGTATGCTTTGGAGAAGCTCTATTTTTTGTTGGATAAGAGAATAAAATAGGGATTTTAAGGAACGTCCCCAAAATCCCTATTTTTATTTACATTATTACTTCGATATTATAAATTTCACCATCATCTATTAGTTTAATTTTCTTTTCAAAAACTTCATTTCCATTACAATATACCTTAGTAACACCTGTATTCTTCCCTTCTGGATTCTTTACATTAATATGGTAAATTGTACTTTTATATTTATAATTTATTTTATACTCTTTCCAATCTTTAGAAATACATGGGTTTATACTTAAATAATTATTAGATATTTTTAATCCTAAAATATATTCAATTCCTGCTGTATATAGCCAACCACTAGAACCTGTATACCATGTCCATCCTCCTCTTCCTGCTAAATTCTTACTACTATACACATCTGCTGAAAGTACATATGGTTCTACTTTATATTTATTTGTACTTTCTTTTGTTCTAGTGTGCTCTATAGGATTTATAATTTTAAACATTTCTACAGCTTTATCACCAAAACCTAATAAGGTTTCTGCAATTATTGCCCATACTGCTCCATGTGTGTATTGACCACCATTTTCTCTTACACCTGGCAAATAAGATTTTATATATCCTGGCTCTATCCTTCCATTTTCAAAAGGTGGGTCTAATAATTTTATTAATCCATTTTCTTTGTCTATTAAATGTGTTTCTAAACTATTCATACTTATAAATTTTTTATCATTGTCTGCTGCACCGGAAATAACTCCCCAGCTTTGTGATATTCCATCTATTCTACATTCGTCATTTTCCATACTTCCAATAGGAGTTCCATCATCCATAAAAGCTCGTTTAAACCATTTTCCGTCCCATGCATTCTTGTTTATATTTCGCTTTAAATCCTCTAAAATTTCTATATATTTTTCATCTTCGTCTATTTTTATCTCATTTACCCATTTATTTAAAATATCATATAAGAAAAATGCAAGCCATACACTTTCTCCTTCACCTTTAGGTCCTATATTAGAAAATCCATCATTCCAATCTCCAGAACCAATCTTTGGAAGCCCATTTGCACCAAAATTGCATGCTCTTTCAATTGCTTTTTTGCAATGTTCATATATAGTTCCTTTAAATTCAGAAAAATTACGCAAACTATATCTTTCTAATTCATCTTCCTTTAAAGTCTTTCCTTCTATATAATTAGTTTCTATATTTAAAATTTCTCTATCTTCTGTAATCTTTATATATTCTAGCACTGCATAAGGAAGCCACAATAGGTCATCTGAAAACTTCGTTCTTATTCCCATTTTATTTATATCATGCCACCAATGCTCTACATCACCTTCTATAAATTGATGCTGACTATTTTTTATTATTTGATTTTTTAATATATTTATATCAATATATTTCATATTAAGAGCATCTTGCAATTGATCTCTAAAACCAATTGCTCCTCCAGATTGGTAATATCCTGTTTTACCTAGTAATCTTGAAGCTATTGTTTGGTAAACAAGCCAACCATTTAACAATATATTCATAGACTCCATTGGTGTTTCTACCTGAATAGTGTTTACTATATTTTTCCAATATTCTTTCGTTTCTTCTAAAATCTTTTTGCAATTTTCTATATTTGTATACTTTTCCACTATATTATTAATATTGTTAGATTGCTCCTCACCTAAAATTATAGATATATCTTTAGCTTCATATGGTTTTAGCTCTATATTCATTTTTACTGCAATACAGCTATTTTCACCTATTCCACTACTATTATCTAAATTGTTTGTAAATAATGCTACTGGTTTTTTTATCGTGCTATTTCCTATAAATGAACTTTTACTTCCAGTATATGAATTAATCTCCAAACTACTAGAAACAAATGTGGTTTCGTTTGTAAGTTCATCCATTTTATTTATAGCATATATAATGTTTTTATTCAGTTTAACTTCTATTTTTCCATTTGTTTGTAGTTCATCTTCCCCTAAAACCGGCTTTAAATAGTAAAATATACTTATTTTCTTTTGCTTATCTGTTGTATTTTTTACATTTATTAAATTAACTTTTACCTTATCATCTTTTGGAACAAATACTTCATCTGTTTGAACAATTCCATCTGCTGTATGATTATATTTTGCATATCCAAACCCATATGTTACATAGTAGTCATTATTATCTTCTACAGCTCTATTTCCTATTGTCCAAAATCTTTTATTCTCATTGTTAATAAAATATATAATTTCTGACGGTATATCTTTACTAGCATAATTTGTAAATGCTGTTATCCTATTTAATCTGCTATTCTTACTCCATGTATATCCACCTGCCCCATCTGTAACTAATGTTCCAAAATTTTTATTAGCAAGTACATTACTCCAAACTGTTGGAAGCAAAATATCTTTATTAGTCTTTATATAATATTCCTTTCCATTTTTTGCAAAAGCTCCATATTCATTATAATATTTTAAATTTTTACTAGAATCTATTTTCTCCAAATTAGGAGTTCTTATTTTCTCGTTTTGCTTAATTTCTACCTCTTCTAATGGATTTATTATTTCTTTTCTTTGCTTATTATACAATTTCTTTATTTTATTTAATTGATAATTTATATTTCCTAAATTAGCATCTATTATTAGATTAGAAACAAACAAAAATAAATTATTCTCTTCTTGTGTAAGATTACTAGCAGCCATTACAAATATTCCACATCTTACATTTTTCATATATTCTAAATGTGCATTTAATATTGCAGAATTTATATATTCCACTAAATACTCTTCTTCACTTAAAATAATAAACTCTATTGGAATATTTTTTATTCTTAAAATTTCGTACAGTTTTAAAAGTTCATTTAATAAATACATATCATTTATATTTTTTAGTTTTAACATTAAGATTGGAAAATCTCCAGAAACTCCAAACTTCCACAAATCACTCTTTTTAAAATTTGCATCTTTAACTTTATTTTTGTAATACCAACTAACATAACTAGGATTTATTAATAAAGATATTAATTTTTGGTATTCCGCAAGTTCATTGCCCTTTATTTGCAAGTATCTTGCCTCTTCTATAGCCTTTGCTTTAGAAATTTCGAAAATATTACGTACAGCCTCTTGATTTTTTATTTTTTCTATATTCATAACTAATTCTTCTTTTTCCTTTGCTACAGATATTATAAAATATAATTTTGCACTTTTATGTGCTGGAATCTTTAATATTCTTTTTATAGCTACGATTGGTTCTGTAACAAGTCCTATAGAATTTGAAAATCTCTTTCCTTCTTTTATTGTTTTAGGAAAGTTCATATCGTTAAAATTATTAAACTTTTGTGCGTCTATTTCGTATTCTAATTCTCCCATCGTCTCATTTTCTGTATAAAAATTAACCCCTAAAAATATTCCTTCACTATGTTCATCTCTTTTACGTCTTTCTATTGTTAAAGTTTGATTTTCTTTGTTAAAATCATATCTTAAAAATAAATTATTAAATGCTTTGTGAGCTATATCTGCATTAATATCAGATATAATTGGTTCAAAACATCCTGTAACTTCTATTATTTCATCTTCATTCCCAATATTATTAAACTCTATCTTTCTTATTTCTGTAGGTTCGTTTTGGCTAACAGTAACATCTATTGTTGTTTCTATATTCCCATCTGTTCTTTCTATGGTATTGCTATCTGGCTTAAATATAGCCTTATATTTACTTGGTTTTACAATATCTTTATAATAATTTGAAGTCCAAATTTTGTTTGTATTTATATTTCTTATAAAAAAATTAATTCCTTGTAAGTTTTCATCTGTACTTTTATATCTATTTATATAAATATTATTTATTTTGCTGTATCCATTTCCTTTTGCATTCATTAAAATACTATATTCTTGGTTAGAAATCACATTACATCTTTCTTGTTTTTCCACATTGTCTAGTTCTACTCTATAATATGATTCATAGTCTTTATATTTAAGTTTTTCTGGAACTTCTTTTTTCTCTTTAGTAATAATAATATCTTCTGGCATTCTTTCTTGTAATAAAATTTCTGTCCCTTCTATTTCTGGATTTTTCGAAAATCTTTTCTGAACAATATTCTTATGAAAAAAATTATTTATAGAAATTAAAATTAATGCTTGGTGGTGAGCCATAAACGTTTGTACTACTTCATTTTTTTCGTTTTTCTTTAGCCTACTCTTCGTATAATCTATTGCTTCATATAATCCATATTTTCCGAAAGCGCCTTCTTTCTCTAGTCTTTCTATATTTTCTAGAACCTCTCTTGGGTAATCGCATATTGCAAGAACAGTTCCATAAGACGAAATAACCATTTCATCTCCTAAACCTCTTTTAAGACCAAGCCATGGTATTCCAAAAGCTTTATATTGATAATTAGATTTTAAATCTTTTAAATTAAATGCAGACTCAGAAATTCCCCATGGTATGTTTAGCTTTTGGCTATATTTTATCTGGCTCATAATCATAAATTTACAAGATTCATCTAATAAACTACCATGGTAACTTTTCATATTTATATTTGGCATTAAATATTCGAATGCCGTTCCAGACCAAGAAATTAATCCTTTATACCCATCCATAGCAGTTAATGTTCTATTTAAGCAAGCCCAGTGTTTTACTGGTACATCTTTTTTTGCAATAGCTATAAAACTAGCTTGTCTTGCTTCTGAAGCTAATAAATCATAATAAGAATCTGTAAGTTTATTGGTAGACACATCAAAACCTATAGAAAATAACCTAGACGAATTATCATATAATAAAGAAAAATTAGTATTTGTAATTATTCTATCTACTAATAAAATATAATCTTCCACGTTTTCATATAATCTAATATGCTCTTTTAAAAATTGTTTTACAACATAAAGGTAGCCTACAAAATTACCACTGTCAACAGTAGAAACATATCGTGGTTCTAATGGTGCTAAAGTTTTTATATTGTACCAATTATATAAGTGTCCATTCCACTTTTCTAATTTTTCTACTGTGTCTAACATCTTTTGTAATAAACTAACACTAGAATATATATTTTCGAACCCCATGTCATATGCAGAAATTACCGATACCATTGCAAGTCCAATATTTGTGGAAGACGTTCTCTCTACAATTTTTTCTTTTCTATTTTCTTGATAGTTATCTGGTGGTAAATAGTTGTTCTCTTCCACTAAATAATCTTTAAAAAATTCCCATGTTTTGTGTGCAATATTCACAATATATTTTTGATGCTTTTTGTCTATCTTTTTTAATGGATCTTTTTCTGGAATTGGCTTACTTATTTTAAAGCTTATAATTGGGCTTATAAGCCACAGTAATCCTATAACAATCGCTATATAATTCATAGTAAAAGCATTTATTAAAACAGCTAACACCAAATTTATAAACATATAACCTACATACGAATCTAAGTCATTATCTTTGCTTAGCTCTGCCTCTTCTGCAGTTGTCCATTCTAGCAATTTCTTTTTACTTACATATTTTCTGTATAGTGCCTGTATAATAGCTTTGGTTTCTACATATGTTTTAGTTGGGAAAAAGCCTATATCTAGTATAAATTTTATAATTATACCCTTCCACCCATTTACTGTTTTAACAAATGACTTTTTAAATTTTTCACCATCTTTTCTATAAATTATTTTATTTATTCCTTCTAAAATTAAATTTATTGTAATAGCCATAATAGAAATTAAAATAATTCCAAATTTATTTGTATAAATTCCTACTAATAATAAAATTAATATAAAAAGTCCTAATATACTTCTTCTTAAATTGTCTAATATTTTATATTTAGATAATTTATTAATTGGATTTTTTATAGTTTCCTCTTTACTATTTTTTATATATTTAAATATCCAATTACATATTTGCCAATCTCCTCTAACCCATCTGCCTAGCCTTGTCATAAAAGCTATAAATTTACTTGGATATCCATCCATAAGTAAAATATCTGTAGCAAGCCCTGCCCTTAAATAAGAACCTTCTAATAAATCATGACTTAATACAGTATACTCTGGAATAGCATCTTTTAAAACCTTATAAAAAGTATTTAGCTCATATATTCCTTTCCCTGTAAATATTCCTTCATTAAAATTATCCTGGTAAAAATCCGAAATTGCATTTGTATATAAGTCTGTTCCCGGAGAACCTGCAAATATTTTGCTAAACCATGATTTTTCTGCTTCATCCAAATTTATTCCTACTTTAGGCTGTATTATTCCATGACCTTCTACTACTATTCCATCTTTTAAAACTGGCTTATTCAATATATGTTCCATTGTTCCTATTAGTTCAAATGCAGAATTTAAAATAAGATTTGTATCCGAATCCAGTGTAATAATATATTTTATATTTGGTATTTCTTTCATATTATTTATTGTATTTAAAGCAAAATCTTCTTCACTTCTGTTTATTAGGAAAGAATTAAATTGCATAAGAAGTCCCCTTTTCCTTTCCCAACCCAAATATTCATTTTCGCCCTCATTCCATTTTCTTTTTCTATATAAAAAGTTAAAAATTTCTTTATTATATTTCTTATTAAGTTCATTTACCAATTTTATTCCTGTAATCGCAATTTCTTTATCTTGGGTTCTTCTTTCTATTTTAGATGGCTTACAATCGCCAAGCAAAGTAAAATATAAATTATCGCTTTTGTTTGCTAAAAAATATACCTCTAATTTTCTAAACATTTCTTCTACTTTTTCTTTAGAATCTACAATTGTTGGTATTACAACCATTGTTGCTTGTTCTTTTGCAATAGTATTTTGCATATCTATTTTAGGTAATAACTTCGGTTTTACAATTTTGCTAAAAATGTATTGTGTAAATTGATTTATAATTTCGTGAATTGGTAAAATCCCTAATACACTTAAAATATAATTATTATATAATTTTCCTATTAATATAGATATTAGTAATGTAGCCCCCCATGTAAATGCAATTAGCAAATTTAATTTTGTTTCGTTTTTCATATTAATTGGTTTATATTTTATCTCTTTATATAGATCAAATTTTCCTTCATCTATTAAATAATATCCTATATGACTTTTCTTGCCTTGTTTACCTGTTGATAATTCTACAATTTTTCTTGCAATATACACCTCTGATATTTTCGTTTTCTTCGCAAGTTCTTTTATCTTTCCCCTATAGTATGCTTTTGTTTTATAGTCCATTTTATTGTATACTTCTGCTGGGTCCATTTTTAATATTTCTTCTACTCCATTTATCCTTTCGAAAATCTCTTGAAAGTCGATTCTTGATATATTTTTTAAAGTTGTGATGCAATTTCCCATTAAAACTTTTTTTATAGCAATTCCAAAGTGTTCTTTTTTTATAACATCATTAATATTAGTTCCCATTTTTTCTACTGCATCTTCTAGTGCTTCTATATATTCATAATTGTCTTTATCTGTTTTCTTTAGTTTGTAGGACATATATTCTATAAAAGGATATTTCATCTCACCATAACCAAATTTGTAACTTTTGTATTGTTTTTTATTAAATTTTTGTACATCTTTATTTTTCTGTTCTACTAATCTTTCTATTATATTTTCTACTCTATATTTTTGCATTTGACTTGCATATATTTTTTCACAAATATCTTTTATATTTTCTATAATTACAATTTTTATAAATAATTCTATATTCCATATTTCGTCCATATTTAAAGTTTTTCTTCTCTGGTAAGATGTAAGCATAAACTCTAAATTTTCCTTATTTATGTTGCTGTCTGTATACGTACACATTTCTTTTGCAAGTATATATATTCTTGCATATCCCGCATATTGACCATTATCCAGTCCCAAAAACTTTTTATATTTTGTAAGAGTTAGCTCATCCTTTATTTGTTTTACTCTTTCTTCTATAATATAATAATTATCTAATAGCCATTCTCCTGCTGGATGTATATCTATTCCAAGTTTTATATGTTCATTTAGCAAATTATATACCATAGTTATATATTCAAAATCTTTTTCTAAAGATGGTATTGGATATGTTTTTTCTTCCGATTCTGGTTTCAAATTATGGTCACATGCTAATTTCTCCATATACTTTTCTAATTGCTTTTTATCTAATAAAACACCAAACATGTTATTCTCACTCCTAAAATAGCTTTAGGCTTATTTTTTCCACGTTTGGTAATTTTATACGTTAAATTAACGAACTTTAATAGAGGACTATCTTGCATTTTGTATACTAGTTATTCGTAAAAATAATTTATTATCCCATTATATATTCCCCATGCCAATTTATCTTGGTAATCATCTTCTTGTAATTTTCTTTCTTCTTCTTCGTTAGAAAGGAAACCACATTCTACTATTGTAAGTGGTATTTCCACATTTTTTACTATGTATACATTATCTAATTTCATTGGTACTCTATTATTTTCTTTTTCAATTGTTTTATTTAAATTTTCTTGTATTGATGTTGCCAATTTTTCTCCTTGTTCACTTCCGCTTTTAAAAAATGTTTGCCAACCAGAATATTGGCTTTGTGGTATTTTGTTTAAATGAATAGATACAAAAATATCTGCTGATGATGAATTTCCTATTTTTACTCTGTTTTTTATATCTGATACTTTTTGATTTTTTAATTTTGTTTTATCTGCATCATAAATTCCATTTTCATCTGACCTTGTTAGTATTACTGTTGCACCACTTTGTTCCAATAAATTTTGTAATTTTAGTGCTATTTTCAAATTAATTTCTGCTTCTGATATTCCATTTGTACTAACTGCTCCGCCATCTGGATTACCATGTCCTGCATCTAACACTATTACTTTATTACTAACCGGCAAAGCTACTGTTTCTATACTTTCTTCTTTTAAATTCATTTGAAATATTCCAATTGAAACAACTGCTATTAATAAACTTGCAAGTAATACTATTCTTTTTTTACTTAAAAAAAACATATTCCACCTCACACAAAAAACTCATATAGTTTTTATATAACTATATGAGTTTTTTTATATTTTATGTATTTATTTTTCTAAATCTAATTTAATATGAACATCTTTTAATTGTTCATTAGATACTACAGATGGTGCTCTCATTAATAGGTCTCTTGCCTTTTTATTCTTAGGAAAGGCTATTACTTCTCTTATATTTTGCGAATCTGCTATAAGCATAACCATTCTATCTATTCCTGGTGCAGCTCCTGCGTGTGGTGGAGTACCATATTGGAATGCATTATATAAAGCTCCAAACCTTTCTTTTACATCATCTTCCGTATAACCCGCTATTTCGAATGCTTTTACCATAATTTCTGGATCGTGATTTCTAACAGCTCCAGAAGCCATTTCATAACCATTACATACTAAGTCATATTGATATGCATATATATCTAATGGGTCTTTTGTATTTAATGCTTCTAGTCCACCCTGAGGCATAGAAAATGGGTTATGGCTAAAGTCTATTGTTCCTTCATCTGATAGCTCATACATTGGAAAATCTACAATAAAACAGAAACGATATACATCTTTTTCTAGTAAATCTAATCTTTTTCCAAGTTCTATTCTAACTAAACCTGCTATTTTTTGTGCTTTTGCAAATTCATCTGCTATAAAGAACATTGCACAATTATTTTTTGCATCGTATTTTTCTTGTAATTGTTCTTTTATTTCTGGTGTTACAAATTTAGCAATTCCACCTGTAACTTCACCATTTTCATCTATTTTTGCCCATGCTAAACCTTTTGCACCAACATCATTTGACATTGCAAATTCTCCCATTTTGTCGAAGAATTTTCTACCTTGGTTATTACCATCTGGCACTACTATAACTTTTACAGTTTTTCCTTTAAATGCATTAAATTCTGTGTCTTTAAAACATTCTGTAACATCTTGTATTACTAAAGGATTTCTTAAGTCTGGCTTATCTATACCATATTTCTCCATAGCTTCTTTATATGGAATACGTATAAATGGACCTTTGTCTACTTTCCAATTTGTAAATTCTTCGAAAGTAGATGGTACAACTTCTTCTATTACTTTAAAAACATCTTCTTGTGTTGCAAAGCTCATTTCGAAATCTAATTGGTAAAACTCACCCGGTGCTCTATCTGCTCTAGGATCTTCATCTCTAAAACATGGTGCTATTTGATAGTATTTATTAAAACCAGATACCATTAATAATTGTTTAAATTGTTGTGGTGCTTGTGGAAGCGCATAAAATTCACCTGGATTTAATCTGCTTGGTACTAAATAATCTCTTGCACCTTCTGGTGAAGAATTTGCTAAAATTGGAGTTTGAATTTCTGTAAAGTCTAACTCGTCCATCTTATCTCTTATTGCTTTTAATATTTTAGAACGTAGTAAAATATTATTGTGTAATTTTTCGCTTCTTAAGTCTAAAAATCTATATTCTAATCTTAAGTCTTCTCTTACTTCTTGGTTTGTATTTACTTCGAATGGTAATACATTTTTGCATTTTCCTAATATTTCGATTTCTACTGCCTTTACTTCGATTTCTCCTGTTGGCATATTAGGATTTTTGCTTGTTCTTTCCACAACATTTCCCTCTACACGCAAACAGCTTTCTGTAGTTAAATTCTTTATTTTATCTTCTAATTTATTATCTATTAAAATTTGTGTTATTCCAAATTCATCTCTTAAATCTATAAATACCATTCCACCTAGGTTTCTTATTTTTTGAACCCAACCTGATAATTTTACTTCTTCATTTACATTATTTATATTTAGTTCTCCACATGTATGTGTTCTGTAAATATTTTTTACTACTTTCATATTATCCTCTTCCTTTTATTAATAGTCTTTGTCTATTATACTCTAATTTTTGCTAAATAACAATATTTACACATAAGAATCTTCTAATGCTAAATTTATTTTCTTCTAAATAATCTGTTAAATAAAACAAGAAGACTATATTGTATGTGCACCCTGTTTAAGTTAAATATATTATTATACTTAACTTAAACAAGTACACTTCATTCTTACAGTCTCCCTTTTTCTTTTTCTATTTCCTTTTGAATCATCTTTTTACTATCTTTAAGAATAGAAATATGATTTGCCGAAAATATCTTTTTTGGCTCCTTAAAACTCAATTGTGAATTTAAAGATACAATTCCATCTCCATAAAGCTTAAACCGTTTGTCAAACCACTTTAATATGAAATCTAAAATATTTTTGCATTTTTTTCCATCTAGTGAACTTGCAATTACAGCTATATCAAAGTTTTTTAGTAACTCTTCATCTAAGTTTTCCTTCATATAATTTGAACCTATTTGTATATCCCAATCTACCGGATAATTACCATATACAATTTTTATTAATATGAAATCTTCTATTTTATAAATTAGCTTTTTCCATTTAACTTTATCTTTGTATATTCGCTTTCTTAATAGGCTAGGTGTAGCTGCTTCTGTTCCTTCTATTGGAGCATTTACAACAAAGATTTTGTACTTAGAGTAATTGGTTAAATTGTTTGCAACAGAAGTTATTACCATGTTTCCACATTTTGACTTCATTACTAAAAAAATCTTTCCATACATATTTTCTACACTTTTTAGCCATCTTGCTAATTGTTCTCCTGCTGGTTTTAGCCCTTTATTTTCTTTCCGAAAATAAAAAGTATATACATCACAGCCTTCATAAAGTGGCTCTTGCATTTTCATTGGTCTGAAGTCTATAATATCTCCATTTCCAATTACTACTGCTACTTTCTTGCTTTTACTTTCTTGCACTTTATATACAAGAGTTTGAGATGTTTCATACATTAATTCCCGCATAAATATCCTCCTACTTTTTTATAATGTTGTTTATTATACTCTATATATAGCGTTCAAGTCAATTTAGACACTATTTTTTTATAGATTGAATTTTATGTACTATTGAATTAAATATTAAAGTTGCACAAAAGTTAGATTCATAAAATTAGTAAATATTATAACTTTCTCTTGACGAACTATTTATAATTTGATAGAATATATATGCTTTAATAAAATTGTTTTTGCAGGTATAGTTTAGTGGTAAAATAAAACCTTGCCAAGGTTTAGTTGTGGGTTCGATTCCCACTACCTGCTCCACAATCTTAATATTAAAATTGGCGCTATAGCCAAGTGGTAAGGCACGAGTCTGCAAAACTCTGATCCCCGGTTCGAATCCGGGTGGCGCCTCCAAAAACCCTAGTATTAAATACTAGGGTTTATTTTTTATTATCTGTATATTGTGCTTTATTATATTGTAATGTTAAGCTTTTTAATCATTTTTATTTTATATATTTTTTTATTTGCTATTAAATCCCCAAGTAATTCCTATTTTAAATATTTTTATAAAATTTTTTCTAAATATATATATTAATATTCTTTCTTGTATTGTGCATCCAATTTTAATTTTTTCCAATATTTCTTTTTCCATAAAAAATACTTGAAACAACTTTGAAAATATGCTAATATATATATGAGCGGTATCCAAGAAACTTTCGAAGCCTTGGGTCATTTTTTATATATAAGGAGTGCTAGTGAAAGAATATAAATCAAATGAAGAACTAATAAATTATTTATTATCAAAAGGAGTAGTCATTTCTAATAGAAAGGATACATTAGAAAAAATTGAAAGATATACATATTATTCAATTGTTAATACTTATAAAAATATTTTTAAAGATAAAAATGGAAACTATATAGAAAATGTTTCATTTGATGATATATATGCTTTATTTGAATTTGATAAAAATCTTAAAAATATAATATTAAAATATTGTTTAGAAATAGAGACAGTTATAAAATCAATTATGGCAAATCAGATTTCTAAAGTATATGGTGTAAAAGATTATTTAAACATTTCTAATTGGGATGCTAGTATAAATACTGATATAAAGGAAAATTTATTAAAAAAGATTAATAATGAAATTGAAAAAAACTATAATGTTCATACAGCTGTAACTCATTATATAGATAAATATGGATTTGTTCCACCATTTGTACTAGTTAAAATTCTTACATTTGGTGTGGCAAGTAGCTATTATGGTTTACTTAAACAAAGTGATAGACAGGCAATTGCAAAATATTTTAAAATATCAGATAAGTTATTAAAGCAAATATTAAAAAACTTAACAACAATAAGAAATATGTCAGCACATTCTGATAGATTATATAACTACACTAGTAAGTTTTATCTTTCTTTTAAACTTATAGATAAAAACTATATAAAATCAGATAATATAACAAATTTATATATGGTAGTAAGATGTATGGAAAAATTATTGACTAAAGAACAGTATAAGGAATTATATAATTCTATATGCGAAGAAACTAGAAAACTGGAAAAAAAATTAAAATCTGTTGAAATAAATAATATTAAAGAAATAATGGGCTTTCCTATGAATAATAATTAGGAAAATAAATATAATAATAAAGAACGGTACTTAGAAAACTTTCGAAGCTCTAAGTCATTCATATAACCTAGAGTCTATTTGAAGATTCTAGGTGTTTTTTATTTTTTCTATTGTACCATCTGCTTGTATTCTTCCCCATTCTTTTTTGTATATTTCTCTAGTATATTTTTTATCTAAATATTTTCTTTCAAATTCATCTCTTTGTTTAAGTAAACTGGAATTGTCTGTCCATAAATTGAAATGTCCAAACCCTTCTATTCTTTTTAACATATATGAGTAACATCTTTCAAAATGCTCATCAAAAGTATGTAAATTATGGTAATTTTTTATTGAAGTTGCTAATTGTCTTTTAGCTAATATTTCAATATCAAAGTCTCTATCAGAATCTGATAAAATTTTTCCAGATTCTTTTTCATGGTTCTCTCTATTAACACTAAGTCCAATATCATGGTATGCGGCAATTGTATATGCTTTGTTTAAGTCCAAATTATAATATTCTGCTAACATTAAACAATTCTTGATTACATTGTTTATATGTAACATTCCATGTGAATAATATCTATCATACATTGGAAATATATTATTTTCTATATATGTTTTTAATTGTTGGTTCATATATCCCTCTCTTTATTCTTAAAGCTCTTAGTGCATTTATAATTGCAATAATAGAAACACCTACATCTGCAAAAACTGCTTCCCACATAGTAGCTACTCCTAAAGCACTTAGAACTAACACTAACACCTTTACAAATATAGCAAATATTATATTTTCTTTAACTATTCTCATAGTTCTTTTAGATAGTTTAATAGCATTTACTAGTTTAGAAGGTTCATCTGTCATAATAACAACATCCGCTGCTTCTATTGCAGCATCTGAGCCTAGTCCCCCCATTGCAACTCCTATATCTGAAATAGCTAAAACTGGCGCATCATTTATTCCATCTCCTACAAATATAAGTTTTCCTTTTTGTGCTCTAGAAGTTAGCAATTCTTCTACTTTTTTAACTTTACCATCTGGCAATAAATCTGTATATACTTTGTCTATACCTAATTCTTTTGCAACTTCTTCACCAACCTTCTTCCTATCACCTGTTAGCATTACAGTTTGTTTTATATTATTTTTCTTTAGCAATTTTATAGTATCTTTTGAATCATCTTTTATTTTATCTGCTATTACTATATACCCTGCATATTTTTTATCTATAGCCACATATAAAATAGTTCCTATACTATCACATTTTGAAAAACTAATTTTGTTTTCATTCATCAATTTTTCATTTCCAACTAATATTTCTTTATCTTCTATTTTAGCCATAATTCCAAACCCAGGAATTTCATTTGTATTTATTATTTTTTCTTCATCAATTTCTCTTCCATATGCATTTTTTATAGAAATTGCAATCGGGTGATTTGAGTAATGCTCACTATACGCAGTAACTTCTAATAGCTCTTCTTTACTTATACCTTCTGGGGCAACTTTTTGTACCTCAAACACTCCTTTTGTTAATGTACCTGTTTTATCAAATACAACTATTTCTGTATTCGAAAGTGCTTCTAAATAATTACTTCCTTTTATTAAAACTCCCATTTTAGAAGCTCCACCTATTCCTCCAAAAAAGCTTAATGGAATCGAAATAACTAATGCACAAGGACATGATACTACAAGAAATGATAGTGCTCTATATATCCAATCTGAAAGCACTGCGTCTTTTATTATAAGCGGTGGTACAATTGCAAGAATTAAAGCTGTAATAACAACTATTGGTGTATAGTATTTAGCAAATTTAGTGATAAAATTCTCTGATTTTGATTTTTTATTACTTGCATTTTCAACTAAATCTAATATTTTACTTACAGTTGACTCACCATATTCTTTTGTTACTTTAACTTTTATAACACCATTTAAATTTATAAAACCACTTAGTACCTCTTCGTTTACCTTTACATCTTTTGGCAAACTTTCTCCTGTAAGTGCTTTTGTATCAAGACTCGAATTTCCTTCTACTACTATTCCATCTAGTGGTACTTTCTCTCCAGGTTTTATAATTATTATTTCTCCTATTTTTACATTTTCTGGTTTTACTTTTTCTACATCTTTATTTCTCTCTACATTTGCAAAATCTGGTCTAATATCCATTAAATTAGAAATTGATTTTCTAGATTTACTTACTGCATAACTTTGGAATAATTCTCCTACTTGATAAAATAACATAACAGCAACAGCCTCTGGTAATTCACCAATTACAAAAGCTCCAATTGTTGCAACTGCCATTAAAAAATTTTCGTCAAATACTTTGCCTTTTATTATATTTTTAAAAGCTTTAATTACTATCTCTATTCCCACCATTGCATATGCTAAAATATATAATATATTATTCATCCATATATTTCCGAAATCCACTATAAGTGCTATAAAAAACAATATAAGTGCTATTATAATTTTTATACCATCTTTCTTCATTTATTTTCCTCCTATATAATTTTTTTAATTATCTTTCGTTATCTTTTTTCGTATATTCCATTTTTGTGTTCAATATGTTCTATACCTATTTCAAAAACTTTTTTTATATGTTCATCATCTAGCATATAAAAAACTTCTTTCCCTTCTTTTCTACATTTAACAATTCCACTTCTTCTTAAAGTTCCTAATTGATGTGATATGGAAGACTTGCTCATTCCTAGTACATTTGCTATATCGCACACACACATTTCATTTTGATCCAATGCAAATAGTATTCTTGTTCTTGTTGTATCTCCTATAATTTTAAAAAATTCAGCTAATTTATTAAATGTATCTGCCTCTGGCATTCTCTTTATTGTACTTTCTACCATATCTTGATGTATTACATTACAATCACATATAAATTCATTTCTAGCCATCGCTTTCCTCCTTACTTAGTTGAGTATTTATTCAATCTTGTTTTTATTATAATTGAATGTATATTCAATTGTCAATGTTTTTTTATTTTATTTTTTCACCATATCTTTATATCACATCTTTTTATTCTCTATATTTTTATATATTAGTTTTTATGTACTATTTTTTTATTTGTTGCATATTATATATTAATATAATTTATTATATGGCGACATAGCCAAGTGGTAAGGCACGAGTCTGCAAAATTCTAATCCTCGGTTCGAATCCGAGTGTCGCCTCCAAAAATAAGAAAATTACATTCAAAAATTGAAAAGTGTTCAAATTCAATTTTTAAATGCAAAATAATATTAACATACTGATTTTATAAAAGAAAACGGAAATGAAAAAACAAGGAAAAGTTATACATCAAAGGAATGTAAAACTTTTCCTTGTTTTCTTGCTTTTTATAAAAAAATATTGTATAGTACTTACCAAGAAAATGAGAATAAGCGGAGTGCGTTGCCACCTTACATATTACACAGTTACATCTGTGAGAAAGCGAGGTGGTGCTATGGAAACTTTATTATTACATATAATATATCTACTATTCTTTGGATTAGTAGGAGTTACTATCATAGCTATTGCCTTGATTATTGCATTAGTGATAATTTTGAGCAAATAAAAAAATAACCATTCTGCTTTGCACGGTCGAATGGTTATTTAAACTTTTCATCGGCAACCACTTTGTGGTTTCTCATTTTCTATTTTTATTATACACAGATTATTAGAAAAAGTCAAATAATTTGATTAATTAACATCTTATACTCCCTTTTCCATATTACTTATATTATTAGTAACAAATATTTTTAGGTAATCTAAAAATCCTAATTTATCTATTTCCTTTTCTGAGCAAATGTCTAGTTCTAATATTTTTTCATTTTTTATATAAACACATAGCTTTCCTATATATGCATTTTTATGCACAGGAGCAGAAACTTCTTTTATATTGTAAATTTTTATATTTATATTATCTTTATCTATCTTTTTTATTGGATAATATGTATTATCTACTTCTTGTAAAATAGTTGTTAAATTATTTTTCTTTCCTTTAATAACCTCTATTCTACTTTCATTTATCTTTTTCCATTCTGCGTATTCCTCTTGTATCATTTTCTCTAAATTATATATTTCATAATTTTTATATGCATACTCAATTAATTGTACACTATCTTTTGTTCTATCTTTTTTAGTATCTGCACCTAAAACTACTGTAATTATATTCATTCCTTCCCTATTTACCGATGTTACTAAACACCTATTAGCGCCATTAGTAAAACCAGTCTTTACGCCATTTACACCTTCTAAATTTCCTAATAATTCATTAGTATTATTTAGCATTTTACTTTGTCCGTTAATAGATATAGTTATGCTTTTAGTATTAACAATATCTGCAAATTTCTTTATCTCTAAAGCATAATCTGTCATTTCAGCAAGTTCTAAGGCAGTTGTATAATGTTCTTGCATATCTAGTCCATGTGGAGTAATAAAATGTGTACTTTCTAAGCCTAGTTCTTTTGCCTTTGCATTCATTTTATTCGAAAATCCTTCCACACTTCCACCAACATATTCTGCTAGTGCCACAGCAGCATCATTACCAGAAACTAATAATAGTCCATACAACAAATCATTTACTGTAATTTTATCGCCACTTTTAAGTCCTAATCTAGATCCACCTGTTCCTGCAGACTTTTTTGATACTATTACTACATCATTTAAATTAGCATTTTCTAGTACTACTATAGCACTCATTATTTTAGTAGTAGATGCCATAGGTCTTTTTTCATTCTCAGCCTTTCCCCATATCACTTTTTTAGATGTCCTATCATATATAATACCAGCACGAGAATTAATCTTTGGTTCTGCATTACAATTAGACGTTTGCATTTCTTCGCTTTGCCAACTTGAAAATTCTTGACTTTCTATATCATCACCATACGAAATACTTGTAAAACTAAAAATTAAAATTATAACTATAATAAAAATTCTTCTATACAACACAAAAATCACCTATTTCAATATATTCAAATAGGTGATTTTTATTCTTTTAACTAATATTTTCTTTTTTTACTATTTTAGCAGTATCTTAGTTTTCTTTTAAAAAAATATAATTAATATCTTTTTCTTTCTCCTGGCCAGCCATTTTCTTCTTCCTCTTCTTCTGCCTTAGCCTGTTCTTCTTTTATTTTAGCTTCTTTTTTTCTTTCTTCTAATGCTATTTTCTTTTCTATATCTTCTTTTGAACCCTTTTCCTCTTCTAGTCTATATTTTTCTATATCCATCTCTGATGGCTTATAATTAGAAGTTTCTATAGGCTCACTTGTATTTCTATTTGTTAATGTTATTTCTCCATAGTTTATATCTATACCTAAACTAGAAGTCTTTCCATCTTTTCTTGGTACAACCATATCTACACTACTTTCTCCACATTCTCCTGGTTGTTCATCTGTTCTTGCAGTCCTTGCACCATAAAAGTCTGGATTAAGTTCAAATTTATTGTCTGGTCTTAGTCCAAGTAAGCAAATAGTACCATCTTTTGTAACCCCCATATATTGGTCTGCATATCCTGTTTCTCTACCTACAACTTCCTTAGAAAAATTTTCATCTTCAATCTTTACTAGAGAAACTATTTCCAATCCTGTATCTTCTTGCATCTTGTTTACAGTTTCTTCTTGTTCCTTTTCTTTTTCTGCCTTATTTAAATCTGTTTTTTCCTCTTTTTTAGATAATTCTTCTAATTCCTTTGGATCTATATTTTCTAAATTTAAGTATTGTGCTGGTATTACTTGTTCTAATTCTCTTTTATACTCTTCAGTTATTTCTATTAACCCTTGCTCATTTTTTTGAGCTATTAGATCATAGTTTTTATATATTTCATAATTACCAGTTTCATATGCCACTAAAGCTAATTGTTTTGCTTTTACTTTTATTTGTTCTATTTCTAAATCTGATAAAGAATATATATTTTCTATTTCCTTGCCATTTGTTGGATCTGTCATTACTTTCTCTTTTAATGACATTAAATATTTACCATCTTTTTCTTCATCTTCTAATTTCTTTATTTTTTCTTCTAGTTCCTTAATTCTTTCGTTTTGTAGTTGTAATCTTTCAGCTAAATCTTCTTTTGACATATGCATCCCTCACTTATTATTGTTTTACATCAAATGATATTTTAAAATCATTAAAACCATTTTCTATTAGTATAAACTTTTGATCCATAGAATAATCTACATTTAAAGGTGTTTTTATTGTAGTAAATAGTATATAATATTGTCCTTGTCTTTCTATATTATTATATTCTACTGCAATTAGAGTTTGTGGAAATTTTTCTTCTGCATATTTTTTAAAGTTTTCTACCGTTTTAAAATAATTATTTTTAAAATCTGGATATAATAATTCATAAGCTTTATCATATTCTTTATTTTCTATATATTTTAAAAATTTACCACAATATTGCTGAATTCTAGTTCTTTCATCTTTATCTTTTAAATCTGCTATCTCTAATTCGTTTGTATTTTGTTCTATCTCTTCTTTAGTTAATTTATTTTCTTCTACAGTTGTATTAGTTGTATTCTCTGTTGTTCTATCTTTTAATTTTTTTGCCATTTCCATTAATTTAAATATAGTAGAAATATTAATTATTGTCCATATTAATATAATCGTTATTAATATTATTAACAATATTTTTTGGTTTCTTCTTTTTATTTCTTTTTTATTTTTCATTCTATCCTCCTATAGCCTAGTTAGAATCATTTGAAAAAAAACTTACAAATTCTGAAGTATAGCTAGCTGTAATATAGCAATTTAACTTCTTATCCACGTTTTTATATTTTATCATCAATACAGCAGATAATCTTCTTTCTTTTACTTCTTTTATTGTATTTTCATCATACTCTGCTGATTCAAATTCTAAATTTGATTCTCCCATATCTTTTATTTTATTAACCAAAGCATAGAACTCTTCAATTTCTTCTTCTTTTATCCCTGTTAATTTTCTCATACTTTCTTTTTCATAGTATTGCCTTTTTTCCTCTTTAGTTGTCATGTTTTTTGTATCCAGAGCAATTTTAGGAACTGTATAAGTCATAAAATCTGAAATCTTCTTGCTTAATTGTGTACTTGTCATATTTCCATTATATTTTGAATTAAATGCATTGCCATTAGTTACATATATTATGTTTTCAGTTTTTTTAGAAAATTCTTTTATTTCTTTCCTTACACTTATATTAGCAATTTCCTTTTTTAGTTGCTTATACTCTATCATTAATGTTATAGAAAATACTAAGTTTAATATTACCATAATTATTAATAAAAATTTTATATGTTTCATATTTTACCTCTCTTTTTTCTTAAGGTAGCGCAGACATGTTTTGTCCTTCTCCATATTTGTCAGCTGGCTGTTTTGTTTTTATCCAATTTATTATTCCTTCTTCATCTATAGCTCCTGTTAAAGCGTCTTTCGCAAGAACATATTGAGATGTCCATCTTGGAGTTAAGTATCCTGCTGTCGATCTAACCCCCAGTGCTTTTGTTAATAATGCCTTTGTTGCTTGTTCATCCGAATCTGATTGAGAAAATGTTGAAAGCCAGAATTTGTCTCCCATTCCCCAGTTAAGTAAAGACATTAATGTTCCTTGCATTATTGGATCTCTTTCCAGTATCCACTCTTTATCTGTACCAGTATATGGATCTATTAAATATTGATTTATTGTAACTTGCATTTGTACTTCCATAAATCCATCTCTATCTTTTGAACATATCGATTTAAATGCAGATTTTATTTGTGGCTCTAAAGCTAATATTTCATCAATACTTTTTCCAACAAATTGTTGTAATTCTGAACACAATCCTGGGTTTAGATCTATAGCTGCTTTGCAAAAATCCGGAATATTATTTGGAGCTCCAGCTTTGTGAGTAGTTGTCCATTGAGAAATTCCTACTGCCAACTCTCCAGGAGTAGTCCAGCCTACAGCCTCTGGTCCATTTCCTTCACCATCTGTTCCTCCAGATTCATATGGAATCCAATAAAAATATGCCCAGTCTGTATCCAATTTTTTCTTTACCAGTCTTATGTAAGACTCAACATCTTCTACAATAGAATTTTCTCTATTCATCAAATATAAACCTAAATCTGAAGACGTTGTTGTACCTATTACAGTACCTTCTTTTATGTATCTTTTTCCATCTTTTTCCAAATAAGCTGGTGCTTCCATTCTTTTCTCTTCAGCTTCTTCAAATTCTTTTGCTATTGGCTCTACTTCCTCATAATCATCTGCATATCCATTCTCTATAAAATATCTATTTGTATGCTTTACTTTTTGGTATTCAGATGCCACGTTTTCATCAATAGTTCCTTTTTTAAATCCTCTTATATACATTGTAAAGCCTGTACAAATACCCTTATATTCATTATAGAACTCTTCATATTCTGGAATAGCTGATGTATCTAATACTTTTATTTTTATATAGTCTTCACCTTCTTCTATAATTTCTCCAGTTACCGGTGAAACCACATTTAAGTCTTTTTCGAAACCATCTATTGCACCTGTCTTTCCATCTCCTTCTGGACGATAAGCACATATAAATTCTGTAATTGGCTCATTAAAAGGTTGACTTTGGTAAGAACTATATGCTCCTGTTAATTGAATTCTATCTGTATTACCACAATCATATCTTGACTCTTTTCCTGCAGCTATAAATGTATGTGAAGCACTAGATTTATCTGAATTTGTTTCTCCTACGAAAACAATATCTCCTGCTTGAACTTCATTTACATCTTCTATTCTTTCAAATTTTTTTTCTTTACAGTAATCCATTAATGGACTAGCTGAAGATGTTGTTGTTAGACCGTGTTCTGGTTGGTCTGTATATCCACATTTATATAACGCCCAAGAAACCAATCTATCACAGCTTATTCTTTTTATTCCATCTGAATTTGTTGAACCATCACTTTTAGGCGGTATATATTCTGCTGGTCCATAAGTAAATCCATTCTCTTTTACATATGTAGTAATCTCTTTTGCTGCGTCTAAAAATTTAGTAGTAAAATCTTGTGTGTTATCCGTCATTTCAGTATTGTTTTCTTCTTCTTCGTTTTCTCCTCCTGCTGTAGCATCATGGTTAAAGTTAGGTTTATATATTTGTACTTCTTCATCTTCCTTAATTCTTTCACTACCATCTGCTTCTTTTCCCGCATTTATGTTATCTGTTGACACCTTACTTCTAATTAAGGTTCCATAATCTGCTTGTTGCTTTTCATATCTTCTTTGTGGCCAGTAAGTATTTACATATCCACTAATTGGCCATTGGAATACATGAGTTTCTTCTTTTATAAAATCTTCTTTTGTAAAATATCCTAAGTCTAGGAATAATCTTTTTAAATCTCTTAAAATATATTCTGAATCTTCTGTTTTAGAATTTTCTAGTATTGCAAATGCTTCTAGTGCATTTTGTCTAACATTAACTTCTTTATAGAAGTTTGTTCCATCTTCTGCTTCTTTTTGTTCTACTGCTTCTTCTGCTGCTGCCCTTGCAGTTGAATCAATTTGTACTGTATCCCATGCAGCTGAATATGCCTCATCATATACTTTTCTTAATTCATCTATTTTTTTAGCTGTATTAATACTTCCATCATATATGAAGTATTTAGCAGGTTTATCTGCTGTTCCTGCAAATAATTCTTTTGTGTGTTCATTAGTTTCTCCTCTTATAGCATCTCTTACCTGCACCATTTCTCCACCTGCTTGAACAGTTTCTATTGTATAAAATGCTCCTTTATCATTTGGTGCTAAAGCTGAGTCATCAGATTGGGCAACTGGTTGAAATTGGTTCTCATATGTTTGCTCGCCGTTACTAGTAGAATATGCGTCATAATTATCATATTCACCATTTTCGGCTTTGAATATAATGTCTCGATACCAATGTTTTGTTACGTTTTTTATATATGGCTGAATCCTTTGTACTTTAGTTCCTTCTCCTGTTCCTTCTCCATTATTATAATCAATTGCAGCATCTATAGCATCTGTAGTTAATCCTATTTTTTCTAATTCCTTTTCTAATTCCTTAACTTTGTCACTGGTTTTTTTGTCATATTCAATTAATTTGTCAACATCTGCTTTAACATTATCCTTTATTTTTGAAAATTCCTCTTGTAATAAAGTAAATAAGTCTTTTGCCTCTTCATCTGTAATAGATTCTCCTCCTGGTGATTCTAAATGAGTCTTTGCTTTTTCGTATTGTTTATAAAATTTATCCATAATACCTGTTGTAGTACCATCATATTTCCATCCAGTTATAGAATGACTATGTACTGTCTTTCCTACGATTTCTGCGTAAGATTTACCAACTTCATCTGTGTAAAAGGTAATCTCTTCATTCTCCTTTTTTACTTTAGCAATTGCACCATCTAAATCTCTATTAAAAAAGTTCTCTAAGCTAAACTCATAATTAATAATTGCTGTAACATCAGAAGAATCATATCTTTGTAACAGAGCTTCATTTTCCTGAATATTCTCTTTATTTCTTCCATCTTCTAATGACGCATTTAAAAATGCTTCATAGTTAGAATAACCTGCTTTTACATTCTCTACTGTCTTAGACACCTTATTGCTTTCTATAAAATCTTTAAGTGTTTGCAAGTCTCCTACTGTTAATTTGCGAGTTTCTCCTTGTAAATGGTTATCTAAATCTTCTAAACTATCATCTATTCCTCCAAAATTGGTTCCACCTTCTGGCATAGTATTTACATGATATTCAAATTTTATATTTGCCTCTGTTGTAACTGCTCCAATAAGTATTTGTGTATCCTCTTCTGCATCCATGTCTAATCTATATACTAAGTCTGGTGCCATTGTTGCAATATGTAGTGCTAAAGATAATTCTATTGGTTTTCCATATCTTGCAGTCCATCCTTCCATATTATATGTATAATATGTTTTTTTAAATAATCCTTCCCATGCAGCAAATGTTAGAGTTTTACTTTCTACATCTGTATCAACAGAATCAAAAAATCCCATTCCCTCAAGACTTTCTTCACCATTTGAATAGTCGTTTTTATCAAATACTAACATACCAAATTGTGGCACTGCTGTATCTTTTTGGGTTTCAAATCCTAATAAAAATCCACCTATATCACCTACTACATGTAATACAGATGATACTAGTACTTTAAATTTTTCACGAGGTACATATGTATTATAATCTGCTGTTAAATAAGCATTTAAATATTTACTATTCATGGTTGCTTCTTCCGAATCGCCATTTTCTATAAAATTCCCATCTTCATCTGTATATTTACCAAAACCAAATTCATAAGGCTTATACCCCATATTTGTTAAATATTCTGCTAATTCTTTTTGAGGTTCACTTCCAAATCTTGCAGAGTTACCAGAATAAAACGTTTTTAGTTCCGTAAAAAAAGAGGTTGCAATGTCTGAAACTTTGTTTATTAAAAGGCCAGGACCTTCTGTTACATATGCTATAAGACCTGTAGCAATAATAATTACTATAATAATTACTATTGCTATTATAGCTATAGTACCTAATGCTCCTAAACCTTTTAAACTTTTTATTATTTTAGCCAACATCTTTCCTTTTTTAACAGCTCCTGCTGTTGCTCTTCCTGCTTTATCTACTTTTTCTGCGCCAGAGCTTTGTCCCACTTGTGTTGCGTCATTTAAATTCTCGTCTTCCAAATCTTGCCACCTCCATTATTTAGTATGGAAATTCATTCTTAATGTATATCTTCTAATTGCATTATCTAGTTCTTCTTGTTTTGTACTTTCATTTCCAGAATATGAGCGTAATACTCTAATATCATTAAACATCATATATTCTGGTGCTCTTCCATCATCACAATATTTATTAAATAAAAATGTATAACTTTTCGTTTCATTTGGCTTTAACACTATTCCATATGAACCTACAGATTTTTCATTTCTATTATCTTCTCCTGTATACAATGTTACTTCATTTTTTGTAGTTCCATCTGCAATTACTATTGGATGGCTCGACCTATTTGTTATAGTAACTTTATAGGTTTCGTGGTCATAAAATACATTTTTACTATATATATTTATCTTTAAGTTTTCATCTTCTGCAAACATATTTAAATCTGTTTTCCTAACAAATCCATTTATTGAAAGTTTTAAAGTTTTATCATCTTCTGTAAATACAAATTTTTCTTCATCATAATAAAAATTCTGTCCTGTTAAACCTGTTGCCATTAAATCTTCCATTAAATTTACATCATATATATATTGCTTACCCACATTAGAAAAGTTTTGAATACTATATGCTCTTTTTTCTTTAAATCTTGCATCTACGTATTTTTGGAAGGAATTTAATGATGGATATACCTCTTCTTTACAGTCATCTGAAAGCATATTATATGCTGCTTCATATTCTTTATTATTACATCTTTTAACAAATGTATCTATAGTACTTTCTATTGTTTCTTGCCACTTTTCTGGAACTTCATCATCTGTCATAACAGATATATTTGGTTCGTAAGTTGTTTCTGGAATCTCTTCTTCTGGCATGTTTTTTAAAACATAGTTTACTAAAAATATTATTGCCCACAATATAATAATAAATATTATAACTTTCTTATACTTTTTAAAAAATCTTCTTATTTTTAACCTAGTATCTATAAAGCTCATATTTGCTCCTTCCACTATTTATATATTAAGCATTTCCTCCACCATTTCCGTTTTGTCTTGCTTGTAATTCTTGCATTTTCATCATTGTTCTTTCCATATTTTTTGCAATATTTTTTGTTGACGCTCCCATTTGTTCAAATGAATTTTTAAATTGTGTTAAACTTTGTGCTAGTTGTCGATCTTCATCTCTAAAGTCATTAACTTCTCTTCCTTTTAGAACATCTCTTGCAATTGCCTCAAATTGTGTTTTTGCAAGTTCTGGGTTATTTTGTAAGCCTCTACTTTCCACAAAACTATTGTAATTACTTCCAAGTTGTGCTCTTTCTGCTGTCTTTATGTTTGCTTTTCTTTGTGCTGCTACTCTAGCCGATTTACCAGCTGTATATACTCCTTGACCCATTTGGTATCCAATAATTGAACCGTTTAGCCCTGCAGACCCTGCCCCCATTGCTGCAAATGCTATTGGTGCAGCAAATCTTGTAGCAGCTTTTATAGAAGCTTTTGGCGCTGCAGTTAAAATTCTTCCCGCTGGGGTATTTGCAAGTTTTGCTGCATTAGCTTTTGCTCTACTAAATGCTGAAGGTTGCTTTGCTCCTTTTTTAAATCCTTTATTAATCTTCTTATCCATTTTTTCTTGGTTTCTAGCTTGGTTATTTTGGCTTGGTGTTTGTGTTCCACCTGTAGAAGGTGCTGCACCTGCTCCTCTTCCAGCACCAGAACCTCCTCCACCAGAAGCTGCAGCTTTACCAATTTTTCCAAGACTGCTTCCAAGTGATTTCATAAGTGCTAATGTCATGAATGTGTCGCCTAAGTTATGAGCATGTTCGAAACTGAATATTCCTCTTACTATATGCTCTGCTTGGTGAATAAATAATAACATTATACATCCCAGTATTGCTGCACCTAAAGTTTTATCTTGCATTAATGTTAATGCAGTCGTTGCAAACACTATATAAATTAAACACTGGAATGGCTGTATTAATACCGTATATACAAACTCTTTAACCCATTTATTTAATGCCTGTGATTGATTATCACCCATTTTATCTATTGCATATGTTACAGTAACAATTGGTGAAATAATTACCAAAAATGCTAATGTAAGCATACGTTTTATGTAGAAAATTAAGAATGATAATGTAACTCCTACTAATATACAGAAAGCTACTGCTGAACCAAATCCCATTGTAAACGAGAATGGATCTGCACCTTGCAGAGCAAAAGTATCTACTACATCTGAAAAGATCGAATTATCTGTCGACTCTCCCATTGCTTTTTCCATAATATTTACCAGTGCATTATTAGCATTTAGGGTAAATGCTATTATGTATTGCATTAAAAATACCAATATAAAACTGACTAGCCAATCTTTTAGCATTACTTTATATTTTGCCTCATCTGAAGCTACTGTAGAAATAGCCATTCTTATTCCTACATATATTAATATTGCAAGTAGAATGCCTATTGCTAAATTTCTAAGTGCATAATACCATATTGCAATATTCTTTCTTATTGTTAATACTCCCTCGCTTAAACTATTGTCAAAGTTAAAGAAATTTACATCTGTTATTTCTAGTTTGTCAAATAAAATATCTTGCGGGCTTATATTAATATTAAATTCTCCTCCAGCTATAGAAGCAACGCCACCAACTATTAGCCTTATTACATAACCAAATGATAAAATTAATAATCTTAATGGCCATGTAAGTAGCCCAGCAACACCATCAACAAGTCCCCCTAACCAGCTTTCATATTCTTCTGTTGCTTTTACTTCTTCCTTTTGTGCTTCTGTTGTTGCTGTATTAGTTGTATTATCTGCATATACAACATATGTTATATTGGGTAATACTATATTTAGCATGGTAACTATACATACTACAATTGTTAGTATTTTGAATAAACTCCTTTTCATGTTATCTCCTTTCCCCATTTATATCTATATTTCTAAAAGTTAAACTTGATAATACATTTTTAAGATTACTTCTACTTTCTGGTTGTACTTTAACATTTGGTCCTGTTTTGTATAAGTATGTATGATCTTTGTTATCCTTAGAATTTGCATATTCTCTGTCTATTCTTTGTAACCTCTGCATTTCATCTCTCAACTCTTCCATTTCTCTATCTACTTTTTTATCTGCATTATGTCTTTTCATTATATCTTCTATTGTAGATTTTAATGTATCTGTATTAATTGTTTCTGAGAAGTCTGTTTCTATGTTTGTATTATAGGTTAAATCACTAAATAGTTCTTTATGTGTTTCGATCTTCGTTTCTATTTCCATATCTAGGTCATCTGTAAACATAGCAACTCTTGCTTCTACTTCCTCACATATTCTTCTGTCTATATTTGGATCTATATTATTTGTTCCATATGCTTCTCTAATTCTTGCTGCTATATTATCTCTTGCTTTTTGTTTTACTCTTGCTTTTACTTCTTCTATGCTTCTTCTATTAATTGTTCTATCGTCAAAACCTAAACTAGCCTTATACTTAGATAGTGCATCTTCTTTATCTATACGACTATCTACTATATCAGAAACTTCGTATACATTTTCCATAGTTCTTCTATATGAGTCATCAAATGAAGTTTTTGCCATTGCTTGTACTATTTTTTCATCCGGTCTATTTCCACCTATGTTTTGGTTTCTAATTTCATCTTCTTTTTCTCTTCTGCCTTTTGTATACAGCTCTATAATCTTAGATTCTGCATCTTTCGCTTCATCAATTTTAGCCATTCTATTTTCATATGTGGATTGTATTTTCTCTCCTGTTTTCAAACCATCTTTTAAAGCAGTTCCTACTCCTATTACAACTCCACTTACTGGCCATGTTACTGCTTTTCCTATTGTGCCTACAGTTTTTCCTGCTACCTTTCCTACTGTTCTTAAAGGCTTAGGAATTTTTTCTACTACTCTATGGAATTTTCCTGTATGTATTTTGCTCGTATTATTTTTTAATGTTCGTCTACTTACAGTATTTGCAATAACGTCTGCTCCTCCAGTTACTAAATTGGCTGTTCCTAAATCTGTAAAACCATGTATTCCCATTAATGGAAAGGCTGTAGTTAATTTTAAGGCATTTAACATTTTATTATTTTGCGTCTTCTTTAACTCTGACACAAATTTCTTTCTACTATTTTTTCTATCCTTTTTAACTTTTGACATTTCAAGTTTTGTGTCTTGAGAAAGTGATTTTAATACTTCTTTATCACCTGTTGGAACATATTGTCCTGTAGCAGCATCTATATTTTTAATGCCCCTCCAACTTTTTCCTAGTGCTTTCTTACCTAAATTGCCAAGTCCTAAAGCTTGAGCCTGTACTTCTTTTTTTCTATCTGTTCCTGTCTTTAAAGAATCTTTAAGGTCTTTTCCAAATTCTACAGCACCAGCCGCAAAACTTCCTACCATACCTACTGCCGCTTTTGCTTTAAATATATTTTCAAAAATTTCTTTTTTAGGGTCAGAGCCTAAAATTGTTCCTAATGATTTAGAACCTGTTTTATCTCCTACCATTCCAAATATACTTGTGAATATATTTGCTGCTTTTAACATAAAGTTCATAACAATTAATGCTAAAACAATTCCTGCAAGTGATTCATTAGTTATTTCCAGTACTACTGTTAGGAATATTGTATATATTAATGCATGAACACTTTGTATTAAAACTAATAATGTATAATCTTTCATCCAACGTGTAAATGCTTTTGCTTTTCCTGTTCTTACTTTAGAAATTGCATAACTTGCTCCCATCATTGGCGCCATAACAATAAGTATACATACTGCTAAAAATCTTTTTAAGTACACATATAAGAATTTTATCATTAATATAATTAATATAATGTATAGAATTGTTCCAGCCATTCCAGATGAAAATTTTATTTCGTATGCTTTTCTTCTTACAGTTTCATAGATTCCATCTTCAAATCCTAAGCTATTTTGTGACTTCATTATCCAACCTAAAATTGTAGAATTTATATTAAGTACTAAGATTAAGAAGTATTGTATTAAGAATATTATTAAAAATCCTACAACCCAGCTTACTAACATTCTTTTATATTCAGCTTTTTCAGAAGCCACTGTAGTAATTGCCATTCTAATTCCTACATATATTAATATTATTAGCATTACTGCAATCGTAATATTACGTATTATATAATACCAACTTGCTACACTATCTCTTATTATTTGTAAAGATGAATCATCTTTTAACTTATATCCACCTGCTGTATCTGAAAATACATTTACATCTAATAAAGGAACTTTGTTAAAGATTATTTTGTCTATTGTTAATTTGTCATCACCTTCTGGTTGTAATTCTGTTGACGTTGGTGTATATAATTCATCATTTTCCAATATTTTTTGGTCATCATATGTGTTTACTGTATCTCCAGTAGTTGTATTTGTAGTTGTAATAGTATTTCCTATTGAGTTTCCATCTACTTCACCATTACCTTCTACTGGCTCTTCTACTGCTTCTCCTGTTATTGCATCAACTGCATCTGTAACTATATTAACAATTATATTTGCCCAACCTACAACGACCATTTTTATCATCATTGTCATGAATCCCGCTACATAGTCTGCAAGCTGAGATATTAAGTTAAATAACCATTCTAAGCTAAGTGAGCTTTGTCCTGCAAACGAACCTTGTTGTAAACCTTGATAATAAAATTCATCTGCCGGGTCTTCTGTGGCATTGTCTTCTTCTTCTAATCCGCCTGATTCCGGTACGCTACCTGTTGGAGTAACTTGAACTTCTTCGTTTAAGCTAAATATAACATCAAACGGCTCACAACCATTTTCATGAATAACCATAGATGGACCAGTAGAACCAAAGTTAAAATGTCTTAAATCTCTAGTTGTTGTAGCACTCGGATTTGATGCAGCTACCATTTCAACATGATTTGTTCTTACCATTATATCACCTGGTTTAGCTTCTCCTGGTGAGACCTCATGCCAGTACTCATTCTGCAACGATGTTTTATTAGTTGTTGCTCCATCATTAAATCCGCAATGTATGTATATCTATCCCTAAAAATATTTGGTACATATATGCTAACCCTGTAGTACAACAGCAATAAAATGTACTTTTGTCTCCTGAAAATTGTGCTGGTATAATTTCTGTAGTATAAACTGAAATTGGTCCATATTGTTTTATAAATTGTTCTGTTTGTGTTGCCAAAAATTCTCTTGCACCATCGTCAAAATTTCTAGCAAAAGAAGATGATGTATTTGCTATTATTATATAAAATATTAAAAATGAAACTAGTATATTTTTTAAAACTCTTCTTGTTTTCTTCATCATCTTCCCCTTTCTTTATAATTCTATTTTTACATCTTTTCCATCATATGTTAAAATTTTATTTACATGGTCAAAATTTGTTATGTTAAAATCATCTGTTCCAGTTACTATAGTTTTCGTCTTTCTAGTTGTAGCATTATACATATAAATACCTTGCTTTTTTATACTATATATTAAATTTTCATCATCATACCATAGTATTTTGTCCGCATAAATATCTTTACTTAATTCGCTATCTGGATTTTCTCTATCTATAGAAAAAATCGCAATATTATATATTTTACCATCTTTATCTCTTGTTGATTTTTGTGAATATTTTTTACTAATAAACTTTCCGTTTTCGTCTGGTACTTCAGATTTTTGCATCATTCTGTCTTGCTCTGCTTTTAATATTAAGCTTTCATTAGTATTGTAATATACTTGGTAATAATCTTTATGTTCATCTTTTAAGCTTCCATTATATTCTTGGTATAATTGTATACCATCTGTTTTTTGTGAACTATTATATATTCGTACACCTTTTAGTGGATACATGATATAACAATAATCTGTATCATATTTATAGTACGAATAATCTGGCCATAAGCTTGTTAATTTGTTCATAAAAGAATTAAAATCTTTGTTGTTATTATATTCTTCTAATAATTTCTCAAACTGTGTATAATCATAAGAAATTCGTGGGTAAACAGAAATTTCATTTGCTGTAAAACATACATATAAGTCTTTCCCCATATATTCTAATATTCCACTTTGCTCTATGTAATTATTTCCTAGTTCTTTTTTTACCTTTTCAAAAGAATCTCCAACTTTAATGTTAGAAATAACCTCTTTTTCAAATTTATTTGTAAAAACTATATTAAAGAGTTTTCCATTAATATTTCTTACTCTATATCCGTTTTCAAAATAAATATCATAATCTTTAAATGTACTAGTTTTTTCTCCAAAATTTATATTCTTAGTACTCCAGTTATTATTTATTAATGTTTGTAGTTCACTTGTTATATCAAATTTAGTTTCTTTTAGTTCCTTTTTATTTTCTAATGTATTTTCAGATAATAACTTACTAAAATATTCTGATTCCTCTATGTCATTAAAATATTTTTTACTAATCGAATTAGTTTTTGTATCTACTCTAATAACAAGATTTCTAGATTTATCTATTAATCGTATATTACGATATTTTAAAAATTCGGAAATTCCTTCTATTGTTACATCATAATATGGTTGTTTAGATTTTCCATCTTCATATGGACTATATTTAAACTCTAAGTATATGTCTAGTGAATATCCTTTTTCTTCAGATTCTTTGCTAGATATAAACTTACATTCGCAAAATTCGACTATGCTTTGTAAAGATTTTGCTTCTTCTTTAGAATTTATAGGTTTATTTTGACTAATCTTTAGTATTACTACAAGTATAATTAAAAACGCTAATACTGCAGATATGCTAATTATAATCTTCTTCTTTTTGTCCATTTTCTTTTTTTTCATATAAACACCTCTATGCTCTATGCATTAAGCGAATTCCACCTAATGAGTTAATTGATTGTGCACCTCTTATTCCAAATATGTTCTTTACAATCTTCTCTCCTCTAGATAATCCCATAAGGAATATTGCTGCAAATAATGGTGCTACTGTTGCAATTGCTCCTGCAGATGTTATAAATACACTATAAATTACTAAATGTAGTGGTTGAATAAATATATTTATAAGAATTTCTTTAAGCCATCTTTGGTATCCTTGTGCTTTTTCATCGCCAATACTATCTATAGGATAAGTTATGGATATTAATGGAGAAATAATCGTTAAAAGCCCTACCGATAAAACCCTTTTAAAATACAATATAAAGAATTTTAATTGATAGTATACTATTACCCAATATAACATAGAAATTGCTACATAGTTCCATCCTTTTAATGTTGCCATTTGTTCTGCTATAGAATCTTTCTCTGGATTTTTTATAGTACCATTACCATACATTAGAATTTTTTCTAAATTATCACTACTTTTTGGAACCAATTTTACAAGTCCATTAGATAGGTTTATTGCCATCATAATAATATATATAAGAACAAATATCATACAAAAACCTTTTACCCATGCAAATAGCATTTTTTTGTATTTGGCTTTTTCATCTGCAACAGTTGACATTGCCATTCTTATTCCTACATATACTAGTACTAATAAAGTTAATCCAACTGCTAAATTTCTTGTTGCTCCATACCATACTGCAACTGTTTGTGATAACATCCCTGTTACTTTTTTGGTTTGACTTATATTTCCAAAAAAGTCTATATCAAACATATCATATTTGCCTTCTAGCAAATCTTGTATTGTAAATTCCATTGTTCCTGTTCCATCAATTTGTTGTGAATTAACAACAGAATTTAATAAACTGCTAATTAAAGTAGGTATAACATTAAGTACTTTCATAAGTGCACTCGCTGTAGCTCCTCCCATACTTGGTTGTGGTGAAACTTTATGTTTTGAAGAACCACCTTCTGGGTTTGCTATTGTTTTACCATCATTTATAAGGCTATCTGCAGAATCCTCAGAAATTCCACCCATTACTTCATTTACGTTTTCTTTCTTTGGATCTGCTGCATAAACCATTTGCATAGGTAATATTAAATTAAATATTGTCGCAATAACTATAATTATTAACCCTACTTTTTTAATCATCTATTCTCCCTCTTACTTATGAGTTTCTATTTCCTTCTTTTTGTTTTTGCTCTTGTATTAATTTAATTTTATTAACATTTGTTTCAACAAATTCAAATTCTTTCTTAGTTGGTCTTATTGCAATTATTGCTGTATCTGATCCAACTTTTAATAATCCTTCACCTCTGTTACAAGTTGTTAAAAATGCTGCTTCACCTTCACTTAATTTAAAGACTTCCTTTATATAAGGAATTTCAGATTTATCTTGTGCTAAGAATAATTTTGTATCTGATGAAGTTAAAACTGCTTGCGCTTCTGGCTTTTCGTAGAAATCTTGGAATTTTTGTGACATAACTGCTAAAGAAACATTTCTCTTTCTAGCACGTCTTGCCATTGTGTTTAAGAAGTCTACAGCTTCTGGATATGGAAGTAACATCCAAGCTTCGTCTATAAGAACTCTCTTCTTAGCTGCTTTTTCTTTATCTTCACTATTTTTCTTAACATATTTTTCCCAAATCCAAGAAAGTAATATTTGTTGTGCAAGTGGTCTTGCAAATCTTTCTTCTAGTTGAGATATGTCTAAGTTTATAAAAGGTGTTCCTTCTAATAATTCGAATGTTGATTGACCATCAAAATATGCCATTTGACCATTATATTCTCTTACATATTGTTTCATAACCTTAGATAAATAACTGTAGTGGAATCTATAATCTGGATTTTCATTTTCTTGTCCTTTTCTTAAAATTCTTTTAAACCAAGAACCTATTGTTGGCATTTCTTTTTTAGCTCTTCCTATGTAATTTTTAGAAAATCTTTTAGCTTGATCATTGTCTTCAAACAAACTATTTATATCATCTGTAATTCCTCTAGATTCATATTCCTCCGCAACAGATTCTGCAATAATTTGTTTTGTAAGTTCGTTTACCTCTTCACTTCTTGTACTTCCTCTTGCCATTGTGAGTAAAGCTTGTGTAACATCTTCTACTTTGTTTTCTATATTTAAAACTGCTCTTTCTCTTCCTGTTATTTCATCTTTTATTGTTTCTGGCTCTATATCGAATAAATTTATAATTGTATTAGAATTTGGACTTATTGTTACATTAACTCCTCCTAGAGCATCTGCAACAACACCATATTCACCTTCAGCATCTAGTGCTAAGCTTTCTATTCCCATTAAAACAGAAGATCTTGCTGTAATTGTTTTTATTGTAACACCTTTACCAGCTCCAGATTTACCAAAAATAACTAAGTTGTAGTTTGTAAGTGTAGAACTAAAGTTATCAAATAGTATTGGTAGACCTGTTTGTTTGTCAAATCCTATTGGAATACCATTTTCGTGACCAACTTCTGAAGAAAAGAATGGGAAAACAGTTGCCATAGAATTTCTATCGAAATTATGAGATTTCTTTATAGTATTTTCATTAAATGGTAAGTTTGTTCTAAAAGCATCTTCTTGTATCGCCCACGCTGGCTTTACATCTATTAAAGTTTTTGCCATTTCAGAAGCTAATAGCTCTGTTTCTTTGTCTAGGTCTTCTAAACTATATGCAAACAATGTACAAACTATTGTAGCTTCGTATAACTTGTTAAACCCACTTGCTATTTGATCTCTTAGGTCTTCTGCTTCTATTCTTTTTTGTGCTAATATTCTTTCACGGTTAATATCTCCTCTATCTATTGCGACTAATCTTTCAGATTCTAGTTCGTTAATTGTTCTGTTTAAGTCTGTTTGTGAAGAACTTTCACTAACTGGTCCAATAAATACAGATGTATTTACATCTCCAAATGTATACATGCTTCTTAAAAATTCTGGGAATGTACACATTCTAGGAATATTTGCTACTACCATACTTCTTGCATATCTTGTTTTTGTAGAAACTATTTCTACATGGTTTATATTAGAAAAATCTATTCCAGCTGGTGCAATTAAATCTTTTATGCCTTTAGCATTTTTTCCTAGAACACCTTTTGGAACTTCTACTTTATTCTCTTTTTCTTCTACATTTTTATTTCTCATTTAAAACTTTCCTCCAATCCTTTTATTTGTCCGCCTTTTTTGGTCTTCCTCTTGTTGTTTTCTTTTTTGCTTCTGTTGGATTTGTTTTATCTTCAGTTGCTTTTTCTTCTTTTTCCTTTTCTTGGTCTTCTTTTGTTTTTTCTTCTATAATTTTCTTTGTTTCGTTATATAAGTCTGGACTTAATTGATTTTTGTATTCTTCTATTATTTCTATTGTTCTCTCTCTTAATTCGTTGTTTAATTTTTCTCTATCTTTTAATATACTATCTGCTTTTAACAAACTATCTGAAGCTAAATCTACAGCCATATCATCTATTTGTCTATCTATTCTATCTCTTTGTTTTTGTAAAACATCTTTAGATGTAGAATATAATGCATCATATTGTGCATCTAATGCTCTATCTAATTGATATATTTGTTCTTCATCTCTGTTGTATGCTATATATAGTAATTCTGTTAATTCTTCTGAATCTAATATTCTACCAGAAACTTGTGCACTTCCTAAACTTCTTATTAATGTTTCTGTTCTTGTATATAATTCTGTAAATACCATATTTATAATTTCATCTTTTGAGTAATTAGAAATATTTCCTAACTCACTTTTAAAATAAGAAACTACAACATACGTTTTTTGTTGCAAAACATTTTGGTTAAAACTCATTCTTCCAATATAATTAGATATGTCTTGTCCATATTCTAAAACATTTTCTTTTCTTCTTATTTCGAAATTCAACATATCTACTTGTTTTTGGTTTCCCATTCTTTCGTATTCTACTTTTTGTTTTTGTAGAGATTTTATTTCTTCTGCAATTACATTTACCTTTTCTCTGTATGCGTCTATTGTTTTTCTTAAATTTAAGCTTCTTGTTTGTACATATAATTGGATTGGAAATCTAATAGTATTTAAGAATTCTACGAATCCTCTTTCTACAGCTTCTTTTTCTGCTTCAGATAATAAGTCATAATTTATTCCCTTACATTGTACTACCATTACATATTGTTGTCCGTTTTTTCTTATTATCATGTCATCTCTAACTTCGTCGAAATCTAATATTTTTTCTGTTGTTTCTCTTTGTATTCCGTTAAATTCTTTATTAGCAGTTTTTATTTCTTTTTCTTTTTCTCTTTTTTCTGTGTTTACTTTACTTTTATAAACGAAAAAGTAATATGCTATTATTAAACCAATTATTACAACAACTAGTATAATAAGCATTATGTTTAACCCCATTATAATATTGTCCATATTATTTTTCCTCCTTTGTATCTTCTTCTGTTATTGTATCTGTATAAGAATAAATACGTCTTTTAGATTTAAATTTTATATACCTTGTTATAATTTCGTCTAATGATTCTCCTCCAACTTTCTTTGTTACAGCAATACCAGCTATAGTAGGTATTTTTATAGCACCATACATCCAACCTAAAAGACCAAATACACCCATTATTATTAAACCTGCTGTTTTATACCCGTAATACTATTCCAAAAATAAAGTAGAATATAAATCCTATAAGTGCACCAACACCTGTTGTAATTAAGGATTTAGCAGTAAAAATATATAATATTCTAGACTCTCCTTTATAATTTCTAGGAACATAATAAGTACCCATGTTTATTCCTCCTTTGTTTAGTTTTATTAATTATTAAAATTCTTTCATAAAGTTATATACTATTGTCCAAATAGTATGTGCTCCAAATACTACTATTATAGAAATAACTAATCCTATTAGCTGTTTCTTTAATTTCGCCTGTGCGTCTGGACTGCTTGCAGTTGCATATTTAACTCCCATTATACATGTTACTATTACTAATACCCCTGCTGCAACAGCAACTAATGCTTGTGCTATTGGCATTATTGTTGTTGCCACATCGCTACTATTTATAACATCTTTTTCTTTACCTTTTTCTATAAAAGCATCTGCATCTGCTTTAAGTTCATCCCAAGTTTTTACTTCATCTGCTGCAAATGTCTTTACTGGAATAAATACTATTAATAAAACCATTAATAAATTTATAATAAAAAATATTGCTTTTTTCACTATAAACACTCCTTTTTTCCCATTTTATACTTATACATAATTATACTTTATTCCCCTATATTTTGCAATAAATTACAGCTAAATGTCTTATTTTTGTAAAAATTTTCTTATTATTTTTATTAATGTATTTCTGGTTATAGTTGCCACATCCCTAAACGATTTTTTAAAAGTAAAAAACCTAAATGTTAAATATTTAACATTTAGGTTTTTTGTTTTTTATTTATGTTTTTCTCATTAGCCCTTTGGCATTCCCATTGCAAACTTCATAACTATTGTTACAAGGTTTGAAGCAGCAAAGAAAATTATTACACCTATTACATATGGTATTAGTTTTTCTTTTATAGTTGCTTTTTCGTTTGGACTAGAAAGCATATACCTCATCCCTAATATAAGTAGTGCAACTAAAGAAACTGCTGTACCACCTATTTGTACAATATTAAGAATTTTACCTGTTTTATTATCTAAATCTGATACACCATCTTTAGAATAAAGTATAGCAAACTCTTCCGTATTTATTTCTCCTGCATATACAAAATTAGTTATATTAACTAATGCAAATACCATTAATATAATAGTTAAAATTTTTATTACTTTTTTCATTTACATCACCACTATGAAGCAGATATACCGCCAGCAAAATTCTTTACAATTCCTAATAATGCTGAAGCTGCAAATAATACTATAGCTCCTACTATATATACAACTGCATGTTTTTTAATGTCTGCTTTGTCGTTTGGCGCAGCTGAAATATATTTTATAGCTAATACTATAAGCATTATAACAGCAACTGCTGTACCAACTATTTGTGCTACAGAAAGTACCATACTTCCAATTTTACCAATTGCACCATCTGCCCCTGAGCTTACAGCTGTTGGTATAACATAACTATCTGCTGCAAATACCATTGATGTTGCAAATAAAATTCCTAATACTACAGTTAATACTGTTATTATTTGAGCTGTTCTTTTTGAAATTTTCATTGCTCTTTTCCTCCTCTTATTCTATTATTTAATACTAACTCATAAAGATATTATACAACATATAGCTTTTATTTGCAATATTTTTTGCTTTTTTAAAGAAAATGTAACTTTTATGTAATATTTTGGCACTCTTTTTCTTTAATTAATTTATCATTATAATACTTTGCAATTAACATATCTAGTTCTACACTTATTTTATAAATAATAGAATAATCTACATTCTTTTCTATACTCTTGTTTAATTTATCTCTTACTCTACAAATCTCTTCATTTAGCATCTAAATCACTCCTTTTTTTGTTTTCTTCTGTATATTTTTATGTTACCATATTTTTTTATCCTATTCAATTAAATATTCCTATTTTTATACATATTACAAGACTTTCGTATGACTATTTTTTTATTTTTTTTGCAAAATAAAAAAAGAAGATACAAATTTCTTCTTTTTCTATTATTTTATACAATTTTATTCTTTTGGCTTAACAACAGATAAAATCATTCTTTCTTCCTTAAATTTTTCTTTTAACATGTTGTTTACATCTTCTATTTTAATGTCTTTCCATCTTTCTATATAATCAAATGTATTCAGATTATTTAATTTATCCCTCATAAATATCCTTGCTATTTGAGCTGGGCTATTATATGAAGTAATTAATCTACCATATATTTTATTCTTCGTTCTATTAAATGTTTTCTCATCTATTCCATTTTTCACTTTATCTTGTACAGTTTGTTTAAACTTTTCAAAAACTTTTTCTGGATTTTTAGATGATGCAAATATACTTATCTGAGAATATATATCAGAATATTCGTATTCTAAATCTGGTTCTGTAATTATTAAACCTTCTTCATATAATTTTTTAAATAATTCCGAATTTTCGTCAAATATACAGTTTAATATTATATTTAATATTAATTCTTTTTTTATTATATCTGTATTTTCTACTCTATCCTTTATTCCTATTACAAAGGCTGGAATACTAACTTCCATTTCTTCTTGCATACTAGCTTTACAAATCTCTTCTTGCTCACTTGGATATATTCTTTTAATTTCTTCTTGTTTTTCATAATAAGGTATGTTTTCTTTTATTAAGTTTAAAATATATTCTGGTTTAAAGTTTCCACATACTGCTAAAACCATGTTAGAAGGATGATAAAATGTATTATAACAATGGTACAATGTTTCCTTATTTATCTTATTTATAGACTCTACAGTTCCTGCTACATCTATACGTACTGGGCATGAATTATACATACATTTTAATGAGTTTAAAAACACCTTAGATATTGGATCATCATCATACATTTTTATTTCTTGTGCAATTATACCCTTTTCCTTTTCTACATTTTCATCTGTATAATAAGGATGAAATACATAGTTTAGCAATTCGCGAAACGCTTCTTCAAAATTATCTATTGTTTCAAAATAATATGCTGTATGATCATTTGTTGTGTATGCATTCGCGTCTGCACCAATTGCTGTTAAAGTATCTAAGCTGTTACTTCCGTCGGCTTGTTCAAACATTTTGTGTTCTAAAAAATGTGCAACTCCATCGGGTATCGTTATTTCCTCTTTTGTTTTAGGATTTATAAAATGATTATCTATAGAACCAAATTTAGTTCCTATTATTGCCATTTTCTTATTAGTGTTTTCTTTAGGAACAATAATAACTTTAAGCCCATTTTCTAATTCTTCTAAATATGCTTTCTCTTTCACTGTTTTGTTTTCTAATATTTCCATTTTATCCTCCTAGTTTCTTAAAAAATAGATAGTGTTTATACTAAGACTCTTTGCTACACTGTTAATTTCTTCTCTTGTTACTTTTTCTATATTATTTTTATATTCTTCTATTGTCATCATTTTATCTGACAACTCTTGTCCGTAGTAATAAGAAAGTTCTATATCTTGTTCTTCCTCTATATTATTTATGCTAGATAATATTGTTCTTTTAGCTTGCATAATATCTTCTTCGGAAAAATTGCTTTCTTCCATATCTTTTAATTGTTCTTTAATTATTTCTAAAGTTTTGTCATAATTTTCTATTTCTATTCCTGCCCTAATAAAAATATTAGATTTTAGTTTCATGTAATTTGAAGATACAGTATATGCTAAACTTGCTTTTTCCCTTACATTCTTAAACAATTTAGAACTAGCACTACCACCTAATATTGTATTATATACTTGAGCACCAAACTTTAAATTATCTTCTTTTAAGTTTAAGTCCATTCCAATTATAAGTTTCCCTTGGGATATATCCATTTTTTCTTCTACAACTTTTTCTTTATTTTCATTACTTCCCAAACCTTGTTTTACATAATTACTTTTTCTTTCTTTTAATTCTTTAATAATGGGATTATCTTTTAAGTCTTCTACATTTATATTGTTTCCAGACACAAAAATATCTATTTTACAAGTATCTATTAGTTTTTTATAATATTCATATAAATTTTGGGCTGTTATCTCTTTTAATTGCTCTACATACCCATATTTATATATTCCATAAGGCTTTCCTTTATACATTTCTTCTATTGTTCTATTTAACGCATACATAGCTTTATTATCTATTTTTGAATTTATTATTTGCTCTAAATTGTTTTTTTCTTGTTCTAAGTATTCTTTATTAAATTCATTGTTATTAATATTAGGATTAAACACAATATCTAATAATACACTTATACTTTGTTTTAATAAATCTTCTTTTTTAGGTAAGTACTCTTCGTTTAAGCTTTCTAAGTAAAATTTCAAAACATGATTATCTCCAGATTTTTCTATACCAGAGTCAAGTTCTGCCCCATATAATTCTGCAAGTTTACTTGTTATTTCTTCCCTTGTTTTTAAATTTTTGCTTCCTCTTTTTAGCATTAGTGCTATTAGAGTATCTTTAGTTGCATTTTGGTATTCTAGTGGAAATGTTAAAAAAACTGCACAAAGATTTGTTTTAAATTTTTCTGTATTAATATTATGCAATGTAATACCTTCTTTTAAAATCATCTTTTTATATGCCATATTATTTCTCCTTTTTATTTTATTTTTTACTATTTTCGTATTTTTATTCTATGCTTTTTTACTCTATATAATATATTTCGAAATCTGCAATTTCTCCTGTTTTATTATAATTTTCTTTAATGTAGTCTTTTATTTTTTTTGATTCTTGTTCAGTTGCACTTTTGTCTTTAATTAAAATAAATGTATCTTCCAGATTTTTTATTTTCTCTAAAACTTTCTCTTCTCCTTTATATCCCCAATTTCCTAGCAATGGTAAGTCAAAGTCTTGATAATTTTTTCCCAATAATATTTGGTAAATGTTTGCTTCTTCTGAAAAGATTATAACTTTTTGACTATTTTTTTCTTTTAATTTTACAAAATTTGTCACTTCATTAATCTTTTCTCGCATTTCTTTTGTTGCAAACATAGAAAAATAAGGTTCTTTATAGTTTACTTCGTAGAATCCTCTTGATAATGTAACTCCTAAATAAACTATATTTACTATTAATGCTATACTTATATATCCTATAATTATTTTTTTTATAATGTTTAATTCAAATAATTCTTTTGCATTTACAACAAATTGCTCTGCTATATAAATACAATAAACAATAGGAACAATTAAAGCTAATTTAATATGATATATATTAAATATTGGATAACCTATAAGTAAACTTGTAAATGTAAAACATGCAAAGAATATACTTATTTTAGTAAAATTATCATTTAGTTTTAATTTTTCTTTCTTTTTCATAAACCACGCAATTATAAAGGCTATAATTGGAATTGCATATAGCACTATATTAAAATCTTGAAAGTTAAAGTGATTTGTTGCAAATTCTCCAATTCCTAAAAAACAGTAATTAATAAAATCTTTAAATTCTCCTTGGATAATAAGGATAGTAAGCCATACCATTGTTATTGCTAAAAATATTGCATATGTTCCAAATAATTTTTTTACTACTTTTTGTATTTCTTTTCTGTAATTATATATAGTAAAGATTGTAAGTCCCATTAAATAATATATTCCTATATTTTGTTTTGTAGCAAATATTAATGCAGAAGTTATTCCTTGTTCTATTATATTTACATGTAAATCATCTTTTTTTATAATAAAATTCATTCCTAGTAGCCAAAATAAAATAGCTAAATTATTATAATTTGCCCCACTTCCAAATAAAGTTTTAGTAAATGGTAACGAAATTAATAATATATATACAGTTGCTCTGGCTGTTGGAACTTTCAGTTTTCTTAAAATATTTAGCTGTAATAAAAAAATTACTTCGAATATAATTATTCCATATATTTTATAAACAAAAAAATTATCTCCAAAAATAGATAAAAACAAATTACCTATCCAGAAAAAAAGTGGTGTATCTATTACATTGTTTTGAGAATATAAGTTTATTCCGTTATGCAATTTATACGTATTTGCAAAGGTAAACAATTCGTCTGATACATCTATGCTATTACAATAAAATATCTGTGCAAAAAAACAACATAATATTAACAATGCACTATATGCGAACTGATGCCTCTTTATATGTTCCTTTATTTTTTCTTTCATTGTTGCTCCTATACTTTTATTTTGATAATAGTCCTTTTACACATTCGCTTATTGTTTTTCCATCTGCACTAACACCTAATTGTTTTTTAGCTTCTCCCATTACTTTTCCCATATCTTTTATACTACTTGCTCCTGTTTTGTTTATTATTTCTTGTATTATTGGTAATATTTCTTCTTTAGTTAATTGTTTTGGTAAATATTCTTCTATAATAGCAATTTCTTCTTTAACTTCTTTTATTAAATCTTCTCTACCACTTTTTTCGTAATCTGGTAAAGCATCTTTTCTAGTTTTAGCTTCTTTAGCAATTATTTGCATAATTTCTTCATCGCTAAGCTCTATCTGGTTATCTTTTTCTTTTTGTAAAATAGCAGCCCTAATCATTTGAACCACATTTTTTCTTACAACATTCTTCTCTTTCATACTGTTTTTTAAATCTTCTAATAATTTTTCTTTTAACATATTTTTTCCTCCTTATCGAACTTCGGGATTAAGGGACGGTCCTTAAAATCCCTGTTAGTTAATTTAAATGCACATAATCAAAAAGGTTGGAACCAGATTTATTCTAGTTTCCAACCTCATTTACTAATTTTATATTAAAATTTTCTTTTTCTAGCTGCCTCTGATTTTTTCTTTCTTCTAACACTAGGTTTTTCATAATGCTCTCTTTTACGAACTTCTTGGATTACACCATTTCTGGCACATTGTCTTTTAAATCTTTTTAAAGCATCTTCTATATTTCCATCTTTTACCTTAACTTCTGATGACATTATATTCCCCTCCTTCCGGCTTCTTACAACTGTGGGATAAAATCAAACTTTTGTATTATTTTTAACACAATAGCTTAATAGTTTAAATTTGTTGCCAATAAATTAGGGCAATATTAATTTATAATATTACCTACAATTTTATAGCTACTCTATTATATATAATTAACTTTTGGTTGTCAATATGCTAATCGGTAAATTTTACCATCTTTATTGCATTATCTTTTAAAGTTTCTTTTACATCTATTATTCTTTGATTACTTGACCCTCTAAATTTTAATGTTTTATCCATTTTAGTTTCGTCAAATTTACCATCTACTACAACATCTATATTAGATATTAATTTATTTGTTATATTAGATGTTTTACATTCTGGAATAATATCTTTTTCGAAGTCAAATCCTGTATAACACCAAATATTTTTATTTGGATATTTTTCTTTTACTTTTGTAACTAAATTAGCTAATGCCTCTTGGTTTTCTGGCTCTAGTGGTTCTCCTCCTAAAAGACTTAAACCATCCACATAATCATGATCTAAATCTTTCATAATTTCATTTACTGTATCTTCTGTAAATTCCTTACCATATTTAAAATTCCACGCTATTTCGTTAAAACATCCTTTACAGTGGTGTCTACAACCACTTACGAATAAAGATACTCTAACACCCTCTCCATTTGCTATATCTACTTTTTTTATATCTGCATAATGCATAACATCCACATCCTTCTTTTGCTTTTACATGTATTTTTTTGTTAAATATATTTTAGCTTTGCAAAATCGTAATGTCAAACTTATACTTCTTATGTTACTATAAAAAATTTTTCTCTATTTTAATAGTGTTTTCATTATTTTTTACATTTTTTTCAAACAATAGAACTGTCAATTTTCGTTGATTTTTCAAGGTTTTATATTTTTTTAATTTTTTCTTTTGGAGCGGGATTGTGGGACAGGAATTAAATCCCGTTTTTGTTTTCTAGGCTTTCTTAGAAATATATATAGTTCCGCAATATGCAAAAAGCATTTCAATTTAAAATTGAAATGCTTTTTATTTTTTTATAAAAGTGAGAATTTATTAGATGTTTTTATTCACTTTACATTTTTATGAATTTCCAAGTATTACTCTAAAGTCCTATTTTCTCTTTTGTTTTTTAGTTAGAACTACTGCATATCTTAATGTTACTGTTTCTAATCCAACTAATCCAACTAGTGCTATTAGTAATACTACTGGTATACCTTCCCCAGTTTCTACACTTATGATTACATTTGCTTTTGATGTATTATCTTTATCATTGTTGTCCACAAATCCTGGTACATTTCCTGTTTCTACTAATTTTACTTCATTAGCCTTTTCTCCCATATTTTCTCCAGTTTGTTCCCAGTTTAATAATACTGTATATTCTTTTGTTTCTCCTGCGCCTATTTCTGGTATTACTTTTATTAGCTTTCCGTCTTGTTCTTCCCACATTTCATCATTATTTGCAAGTTTCATTCCTTCTGGAAGGTTTTCTTCTATTGTTGTAGT
>ERZ824522.98-NODE-98-length-119418-cov-21.208490_pt1 | contig 119418 bp, 97 predicted proteins | sample MGYA00519935_ERZ824522 | MGnify/ENA primary metagenome ERZ824522 (study PRJEB31778, sample SAMEA3449160) | human gut metagenome | biome: human gut; feature: human-associated habitat; material: faeces | place: United Kingdom | collected 2010/2012 ...
GCTCAAAGAACTTGTCCAGCTCTGCCCGCAGGATCTTGGTATATTTACCGACCTTGATACGGGAAATATTATGGTATTTCACATAGTGGTAGAGTTGATCCCGCGTCAAATTGAATCGCTCCATCGCTTCGGCAATGGTGTAGTATTTGGGCTTTTCGGGAGCTATGAGACCTTTGGCAATATCCACATGCTTCTTGGAGTAGTACACCATGATGCCGACCTTCTTCTTGGGAATGGCATTCTTTGATACAAAAGAATAAATGGCCGTTAGCGTCATGCCGAACTTCTCCTGCATGTCTTGTGTGCTGTACCATTCCTTGATTTCAGGATCGGGAGCTTTCTTTGCAAAGTAATCATCAATATGCTTTTTGCTCCAATAGGTTTTTCCACGGTGAAAGGTTCGTGGAATATTATGTTCCTTAGCAATGTAAAATATCCAGGAATCCTTTACTCCATACTTTTCCTTTACTTCAGCGGTGGTGTAGAAATCATTAATGGAAGGTTTGTCTCTGACCGGAATCTTAAATTCTATAGGCTTATTGAATAAGTTATCAATATCTTCCTTTTTCAATAGAAATTTATATCCAAGTCGGGAGGCTTTTAATTCACCGCTTTTCAGATAGCCATAAAGAGTAGGTCGGGTTACGCCTATGTATGTGGCAGCTTCTGTGATCGTAAGAATAGGCTTGTCTCTGATCTTCTCAATCGGCTTTTCCTTGATGACTTTTTCGACAACCTGGTTGTTAGCTCTAATGGAAGCTTCACGTTTCTTCTGTTTATACAGAAGGTTTGCACATCTGTGCGAACAACAGGTTGTAGTCGTTTTATGCGCAATGAATTCTTGCTTGCACCACGCACAGATTCGTCTGATTTCAATGTTGCTACTCATGTTATTTCTCCTTATTTCTCCAATATTTTTGTATAACTCCGTAAAATCCCGTAAAATGGCGTAAAAGTTCTCCACGACCTTGCCAACGATAATCCTTAGATTTTCGTGGTGAGGTACACAGGAGGTACAAAAAATGGCGTAAAAAGGCTTAGCAACGATTATCAACGATACTTGAACAACAAAAAAGGCGCCCGTAAAGAGCGCCATATTAATCGATTATAATCAATTTAACTATTTGATAATCAAGAACTTACTTGCCGATGCAAAAGTGCTTGAAGATGTTTCCCAGCACCTCGTCCGTCTCGATGGTGCCGCCCACAATCTCGCCCAGGTGGTGGAGGCACTCACGCAAGTCTTGGCTCACGAAGTCGCCCGAGAGGCCCGAAGCCAGCCCGTCCTGTACGCGGTGGATGGCCGTGAGGGCATGGGTCAGCGCTTCGTAGTGGCGCACGTTGCTCACCACTACGTCCGTTTGCGACAGGTCCGGCAGGGAGGCGAAGTCCACCAGCCGCTTTTGGAGGTCGGCCAGCCCGTCTTTCTGCTTGGCGGAGAGGGACATGACGAAGGCGTTGTCGGGCAGGTCGTCGAACGCAGGCGTAGGGGCGTCGGTCGAGGGCAGGAGGTCGGCCTTGTTGAGCACCAGCACGAGGTGCTTGCCCTCGCATCGGGGCAGGATGTCGGCACGCAGCTGGCGGTATTGCTCGCGGGCGCGGGTGGCGTCGATGACCCACAGGACGATGTCCGCCTGCTCCAGTTTCTGGAAGCTCCGCTCGATGCCCAGGCTCTCGATGGTGTCGGTGGTCTGGCGGATGCCGGCCGTGTCGATGAAGCGGAAGGTGATGCCGCCCAGGCTCAAGGTGTCTTCGATGACGTCGCGTGTGGTGCCGTGGATGTCGCTCACGATGGCGCGTTCTTCGTTCAGCAGGGCGTTGAGCAGGGTGGACTTGCCCGCGTTCGTTTCGCCCACGATGGCCACGGGGACGCCGTTCTTCAGGGCGTTGCCCACGCTGAATGTGTCGGTCAGGCGGGCGATGACCTGCTCCACACGGGCGGCGATGGCCTCGAGCTCCGAGCGGTCGGCAAACTCCAGGTCTTCGTGGTCGCTGAAGTCCAGTTCCAGCTCCATGAGCGAGGTAAGATGCAGGAGCTGGTCGCGAAGCAGGGCCAGCTCGCGGCTAAAGCCTCCGCGCATCTGGTTCATGGCCATGCGATGAGTGGCGGCCGAGGTCGAGGCGATGAGGTCGGCCACGGCTTCGGCCTGGCTCAAGTCCATCTTGCCGTTGAGGAAGGCGCGCTGGGTGTATTCGCCTGGCCCTGCGGCACGGCACCCCTGGCCGATGAGCAGTTGCATCACCTGCTGGAGGATGTAGGCCGAGCCGTGGCAGGAAATTTCCACCGAGTCCTCGCCCGTGTACGAATGGGGCGCGCGGAAGAGGCTGACCAGTACTTCGTCCACCACTTCGCCTGCGGGCGAGAGGATTTGGCCGAAGGTCAGGGTATAGGCGGCCCGTTCTGCCAGGGGGTTGCCCGAGGCAGGTGTGAAGAGGCGGTCGGTGATGGCTATGGCGTCGGGGCCCGACACGCGGATGATGCCGATGGCTCCGCCTGGGGCGGTGGCGATGGCGCAGATGGTATCTTGGTTCATTTTCTCTTTGTTGACGATGTATTCTGTTCTCAGATGCGGTCGAGCACCGTCTGGATGAGCGTGTCGATAGTGTTCTTGTAGCCCGTGTTGGCCTCTTTGATGAGGCGGTTGGCGATGACCATGCAGACGGTTGTGGCCTTGTGTCCCAGCAATCGTGACAGGCCGGCGAGGGCCGAGCTCTCCATCTCGAAGTTGGTGATGTGCATGCCCTGGTATTCGAATTGCTCAATCTTCTCGTTCTGTCGCGGGTCGGCCAGGGGGATGCGGAGTTCGCGTCCTTGAGGGCCGAAGAAGCCTCCTGCGGCGATGGTGACGCCACGCACCATGTCTTGGTGGGCGATGCGTTCGACGAGTTCGGCATCGGCATCGATGACGTAGGGGGCGGGGGCGCAGAGGTTGCCTGTCCATCCCATGTGGTTCAGGAAGGCGCGCTCCATGGCGAGGTCGCACACGGCGTTTCGCCCTGCGTAGAAGTTGAGCAGGCCGTCGAAGCCGATGGACTTGGCCGAGCAGATGAAGGTGCCTACGGGTGTGTTGGGCTGGAGGCCGCCGCACGTGCCGATGCGTACCACCTGGAGCTGGCGGAGCTGGGGCTTCACTTCGCGCGTCTGGAAGTCTATGTTGGCCAGGGCGTCGAGCTCGTTCATCACGATGTCGATGTTGTCGCATCCGATGCCTGTTGACACCACCGTGATGCGCTTGCCCTGGTAGGTACCTGTAATGGTGCGGAACTCACGGCTCTCTACCTCGCACTCGCGGCTCTCGAAGTGGGATGCCACGAGGGCCACACGACCGGGGTCGCCCACGAGGATCACTTTGTCGGCCAGCCATTCGGGTTTCACATGCAGGTGGAAGACGGAGCCGTCTTCGTTGATGATCAGTTCGGAAGAAGGAAAGTATTTTTTCATATTCGGAATGGGTTTAAAAATGGGTTACTTGTTATTTTTATCTCATTTGTTCAGCGGCGTATTGCTTCCACCCGTAGTGGGGCGGGCAATGGTTTCGCGCATGTCCGTATCGGCTTGGATGTTCTTCATGCGATAGTAATCCATGATGCCCAGGTTGCCGTTGCGGAAGGCTTCGGCCATGGCTTTGGGCACTTCGGCTTCGGCTTCGATAACCTTGGCGCGGGCTTCTTGTGCTTTGGCCTTCATTTCCTGCTCGCTGGCCACGGCCATGGCACGACGCTCTTCGGCCTTGGCTTGGGCGATGTTCTTGTCGGCATTGGCCTGATCCATCTGGAGGGCAGCACCGATGTTCTTGCCTATGTCGATGTCGGCGATGTCGATGGAGAGAATTTCGAAGGCCGTACCTGCGTCAAGCCCCTTGCGGAGCACGAGCTTCGAGATGGAGTCGGGGTTTTCGAGCACGGACTTGTGGCTTTCGCTCGAGCCGATGGACGAGACGATGCCTTCGCCTACACGAGCCAGCACCGTGTCTTCGCCTGCACCACCCACCAGCTGGCGGATGTTGGCACGAACCGTGACGCGCGCCTTGGCGATGAGCTGGATGCCGTCCTTGGCAACGGCGGTTACGGGCGGGGTGTCGATGACTTTGGGGTTGACCGACATCTGAACGGCTTCGAAGACGTCGCGCCCCGCCAGGTCGATGGCGGTGGCCATCTGGAAGGGCAGGTCGATGTTCGCCTTGGCGGCCGACACGAGCGCGTGTACCACCTTCTCGACGTGTCCGCCTGCCAGGTAGTGGGCTTCGAGGCCGTCGCGTGTGATGTTGCTCAGGCCTGCCTTGTGGGCTTCGATGAGCCCTGGCACGATGACGTAGGGAGGCACGTTACGGATGCGCATCAGGAAGAGTTGCACCAGCGAGATGTTGACGCCCGACACCTTGGCCGAGAGCCAGAGGAAGAAGGGCACATAATGGAAAAACAGAATCAGAAAGATGATGCCTCCCACGACGAGGAAGGCGGTCAGGTACAAAGAGCTTGTGTCCATTTTCAGTCTTATTTAGAGGTTGACAAATTGAGTTTCGAATATCACAAATCACAAATCACAATTACGCGTTTCGGCTGACAAAGATGGTGCCGCCTGTGATGCGTACTACTACGACAGGTGTCTTTTCGTCCAGAAAGCCGTCGGCCGATGTCACTTCTACCAGATGGCCGGCGATGTTGGCTTGACCTACGAGGGCCAGGCGGGTCTGTGTGATGCCAGTATCACCCACCTGCACACTCTGTTCGGCCGAGCGATCTACCGAGCCAGGGATGTCGGTTTTGAGCGAAATGCGGTCCAGCGTCTTGGAGCGCATGAACCATATGAGCGACCCCACACACGCCACGGCCGAGATGCCCAGCGTGACGAAGCCGCCCGTCATGCCCAGTCGGGTGAAGGCGTAGTAGTTGGCAAAGAGGTAGCAACCTCCTGCCAGAATACCCGCGATGCTGATGCCGGGGATGACAAAGAGTTCTACCAGAAACAGGATGACGGCCGCTATGAGCAGCACGGCGATGATGGCAATGTCCATATGCTTAGCGTATAAAGGGTTAGTGGATTCCGATGGCTTCCAGTTCGGCTTTGCGGACGGCTTTGGCGGCCTGCTCTGCTTCTCTGGCCAGTTTCTGTACATGCTTCTCCAGGTCGAGGATGGCGGGTGCCATGCGTGCCTGCTCCGTGCGGTCGGCGTCGGCATAGGCTTGGCGTGCCTTGTCCAGCTGCTCCCGTTGCTGGCGGAAACTCTGATCCAGCTGGCGGTATTGGTCGAACAGGGCTTTGGCCTGAGGCGAGCGGAAGTCTGTGGTCTGATAATAGGTGTGGTCGTCGTTGACGATGAATTCGAAGTCGCGGGCGGGCTTTTTCACCTGCTTGTCATTTTCGGCCACGGCGGCCAGTCGTTGGCGTGCCTCGTCCACCAGTGTGGTGTCCGTCCACGTCAGGCGGATGTCCTTCAGGGCGGCCAGGCAGCGCAATGCTTCTTCGTCCATGTTCTCGTAGTCGTAGACTTGCTTCGAGGGATTGGGGATGAAGACGTAGACACAGACTTTGCCTTCGGGTTGGTAGCGGTCGGAGGCAAACCAGCCTAGGTTGTTGTATTCGTCGACGACGTACATGTAGTCATTGTAGGGCGAGTTGAAAGGCATGCCCACGTTCTCAGGCACGAGGTAAGTGTCCGTATTGGTGTTGTAGCGAGTGACGAAGATGTCGGTTCCGCCCATCGATTCGGGGCCGTCGGCGGCGTAGTAGAGGGTAGTACCGTCACCCATGACAAAGGGATAGCCTGCATTGACGCCCTCGTTGATGCTGCCCGGCAGGAGGACGGGTTTGCTCCATCCGTCGGAGAGGCGGGCGCTGCTCAGGATGCCGAAGGTGCTGTCCGGCTGGAGCTCGCTATAGTAGCGCTTGTTGCCCAGCTCGTTCTCGTAGACGGTACCGCCCGTGCGTCCGTTGTCTGCAAAATGGTCGGCATAGCGGCTCAGGGTACCAGCCTCGGGCCCTATCTTGTAGGCTTCGAGGAAGTCTTGCTTGTCGCACACGAAGCTATCGACCACGCACACGCGTTCCACGCCCTTCAGCATGCGCGAGTGGGTGTGGATGGCGGAGAGGAGGAGTTCGGCTTCGGCCGTGTCGCGACGGCGGCGTTTCAACTCGTCCAGGTAGTCGGTACACACTTCTTCAGCCTTGTCGTAGCGGTAGGTGCGGTCGTAGGCGCGTGCCAGGTGGTACTGGCCGCTGGCCACACGGCGGCGGACGGCTGTTTCCAAGGGTTTCACGGCCGATTCGGGATCGTTCGTTTCCAGGCAGCATACGCCGTACCAGAGGCTGTAGTTGCCGTTCGAGGGTTGCGATTTGTAGTAGCGTTCCATCACGGGCTTGGCCTCGGCATATTGCCCAGCCTCATACCAGGCTTTGGCTTCGTTCAGGCTTTGCGCCGAGGCGCCTGCGCCGCCCAGCATCAGTGCCAGGCCGAACAGGCATATCGAATTCTTGAATATCTTTTTCATATGTGGAAGTCATAGGTCATTTGCGTCCAAAGATACGAATTTATCCCAAATAATATCCCTTCGCGTCTCCTTTTCTTCCTCAATTCATTCTTTTGCACTACTTTTGCGCCCGCAAATCGAAGGTTATGGCAAAAAGGACGGAAGAACAACAACTGATGCTCCGCATTGAGCGGCGTCTGATGAAGGGCATCGTGGACTATGGCCTCATTGAGGATGGCGACCGCCTTCTCGTAGGCCTTTCGGGCGGCAAGGACTCGCTTGCCCTGACGGAGCTTTTGGCTCGTCGTGCGCGTATCTACCGTCCGCGCTTCACGCTGACCGCCGTCCACGTGGCCATGCGTAATATTCCTTATAGTATTGATGCCGATTACTTGCGCTCCTTCTGCGAGGAGAGGGGAGTGCCCTTCGTCTTGCGCCAGGCGGAGTTCGACGCCTCGACCGACACGCGCAAGTCGCCATGCTTCCTCTGCTCGTGGAACCGTCGCAAGGAGCTCTTTACCGCCGCCCACGAACTGGGTTGTAACAAGATCGCCTTGGGGCACCACATGGACGACATCCTCGTGACGCTCCTCATGAACCAGACCTTCCAGGGCGCCTTCTCCACCATGCCGCCGCGGCTGGTGATGAAGAAGTTCGACATGACCATCATCCGTCCCCTCTGCCTGGTACACGAGGCCGACCTCGAGGCACTGGCCGCCGCCCACGCCTACCGCAAGCAGGTAAAGAACTGCCCCTACGAGCACGATTCTCACCGTTCGGACATGCGCGACGTCTTCCACCGTTTGGAGGAGATGAACCCTGAGGCACGCTATAGTCTTTGGGCCAGCATGACGAACGTGCAGGAGGAGCTTCTCCCGCCCAAGATTTGATAGTAACAATTAATATTGATAGATATGAAAGCATTCTACACCATCCTCCTGCTCATCGTGTCGAACATCTTCATGACGTTCGCCTGGTACGGCCACCTGAAGTTGCAGGAGATGAAGGTCATTTCCAACTGGCCGCTTTACGCCGTCATCCTTTTCTCGTGGGCCATTGCACTGGCCGAGTATTCCTTTCAGGTGCCCGCCAACCGCATCGGCTTCGTCGAGAACGGCGGTCCCTTCTCGCTGATGCAGCTCAAGGTCATTCAGGAGGTCATCACGCTGATGATTTTCACCCTCTTCACCACCGTCTTTTTCAAGGGCGAGGCGCTGCACTGGAACCACTTCGCCGCCTTCGTCTGCCTGGTACTGGCCGTCTACTTCGTGTTCTACAAGTGACGAAGGAGACTCGAAGGATTGCGCATTTCAGTTCCGTGTCTACAAGAAAGCGATGCTTTCTGTTCGGCAAGTCATAGTTTTGTCGGGCAAAAAGCATCGCTTTCTTTTTATGCAAAAATACGTGTAATGTCTATTCCTCTGCTGCGTAGCGTTTCATTCCCTCCGTCATGTACGTCTGGTAGCTTCCTGTAGAGTCGGCATAGATGAAGTAGGCATCCAGATCGGGACGCGCCTCGACGAAGGCTTTGGCCCGTTCCAAGCCCATCACCATGAAGGCCGTGGCATAGGCATCGGCGCTCATACAATCGCGGGCGATGACCGTGGCCGAAAGCAGATTGTGCAGGGCGGGGTAGCCTGTGTGCGGATTGATGGTGTGGGCATATTTCTTGCCTTCGTGATAATAATAGTTGCGGTAGTTGCCCGAGGTGGCGATGCCCACGTCGGTCAGCGTCAGTACCGTCTGGAGTTCTTGGTTCAGTGAGAGCGAGTCGTCTACAGGCTTGTTGATGCCTATGCGCCACAGGCTGCCCTGCGGGTTCTGTCCGCTCACCACCACTTCGCCGCCAATGTCCACCATGAAGTTCTTCACGCCCTTCCGTCGGAGTAGCTGGGCGATGACGTCTACGGCATATCCTTTGGCTACGGCGCTACACGAGAGTTGCATTCGGTTGTCCTGACGACGTACGTGTCCGTCGGCCGTGAGCTCCACCTTCTCGTAACCCACCAATTGTCGCAGGCTGTCTACCGTAGCCGAGTCGGGGAATTCTCCCTTCTTGAAGCCGAAGCCCCAAGCGTTGGCCAGGGGAGCGACGGTGATGTCGAACGCACCTTCCGTCTCGTGTGAAATCTCCATGCTTCGGCGGAAGACGTTGCAGAACAGGGTGTCACCTGCGATATCCTCGCCGCGGTTGATGCGGGTAATGACGGCCGTGTCGTTGAAGGGCGATAGGGAACCGTCGAAGCGGTGGAGTTCGGCTTCGATATCGGCCTTCAGATTGGAGGCATGCTGGTAGGTGATGTTGTAGATGGTGCCAAATATCAGGCCGTTGTCTTTCTGGTAGGGCACGGGCTGGTTGTGGCGCGCCAGTATCCAGATGGTACCCAGCACGAGCAGGGCCACCCAGAGGAAGTTTCTTCTTGTTTTCTTATCCATAATGTTGTATCAAATGTTCGATGAGTATCTTCAAGCCGATAAGGATGAGAATGACGCCTCCCCAGCGCTCGGCCTTCAGGCGTCGGGCAAAACCACATCCGAAGCGGATGCCGAACGTGAGCCCTATCAAAGACAGGGCGAACGAAACGAAACCGATAATGCCCACAGGCGACAGGATGGTCCTTACGCTTTTCATGCCCAGGAAGGCGAACGATACGCCTACGGCCAGGGCGTCGATGCTTGTGGCCACGGCCAGCATGAGCACCACCTTCAGGCGGGTAGGGTCGAAGTCTTGTCGGCAATCTTCTTCTTTGAACGACTCGCGTACCATGCGTCCCCCCAGAAAGGCGAGGATGGCAAAGGCAATCCAGTGGTCTACGTCTTCGATGAGGTGGCTGAATGTGCTAGCGCAGGCCCATCCGATGAGGGGCATCAATGCCTGAAAAAGCCCGAAGAAGAAGGCCATTATCAGCATCGGACGCCAAAGGGTACGCTTCAGCAGGATGCCGCTTGCGATGGAGATGGCAAAACAATCCATTGCCAGGCCGACGGCCAGAAGCCAGATTTCAATCGTAGTCATAATTTACGTTTTTCGTTATAAAGGTAGTTTGTACGTGATCGTATAGGATACGCTCAGCGTATTCGATCCGTAGGTTCCATAACCGGGTACATACGAAGGATCGCCATATTCGCCTGTCGTAGCTGAGAGGCGGAACTTGTAGCGCAGAGCCCAGCCCATGTACAGACCTTTCCAAACATGAGCTCGAATGCCGGCGCATACTTCAATCCAATGCATGGTACCCTTCATGCCGGTATGGTCGAAAGGAGGCAGGTTACCGCCCCAGATGCCGTCGGTGATGTTGGGGTTGCCCAGTCCTCCACCATAGATGGGATCGTCTACAGAAAGGCTTTGCACATCGTACGAAAAGCTACTCACGGCGTAGCGCAGACCTACAAGTAGCTTGTGCTGGAATTTCTTTTTATAGAAGGTGTTGTAGTCCATTCCGACGCGCAAGTAAGGAGCGCCAGTCTTGTAGTGGATACCATCCTCACTCCAGGTGTCGGACTTTCCATAGCCCATTTCGAGGGTGGGGAAGAAGCGGTTCTTCAGGTTGACGTCGGCGGCCACTTCCATGCTCAGGTTGTCGCTTCCCAATAAGTAGCTTCCTGGCCCCCAGAGGTCTACACTCAGGTCCACGCCGTTGAAGAGTGGATATACAGGGACGTCCTTGTCTTTCTTCTTCTCCTGCTTGTGGGCCACAGGCCGTTTGTCGGTGCCGCTGGTACTGCTCACTTGGGCATTCAGGGTCAAGGCGACGCAGAGGCAGACTATCAGACTAATAGAATATCTCAAGGTTCTTCGTTCCATTGATATTGGCTTCAGGGTTTGCGATATAGATAGAGTCGATGTTGTGACGCGTGTAACGGATGCTTGTGATGCTTTGTTGCATCTGGTATCCGCAATCCATCGATATGAAATAAGGTTTGTTCGTGTGGCGGATGACAACGGTATCGGTCACCTTCTTGACATAGTGGAAGACAAGTTCGGTGGAGTCTACGGCATATCTCAAGGGAAGGGAAAAGACCGTAACTTGTGCCAGGCGGTTGGCTACGATAGAGTCGGTACCTGCGGCCGTGACGGTCAGCGAATCAAGCGTATCCTTCATGGCCGTGTTATTTTCTGGATTTATCTGGCTGACGTTGCATACGATCATACCACGGTTGTCGGTCATGGAGCAGTCAGCTTCTTCCGAACAACTAAAAAGTAGGCTGGCTAGGGCATAAGCCACAACGCCTGCCAGAAAGAAATGGAATAGTTTTCTCATAATAGGGTCAGATTGTTTTCTCTATGTGATACTTGTTTCGTTCAGGGGCGTTGCGCGAGATGAGTTCGCCCAAGAAGCCTGCTACAAAGAGTTGCGTGCCGATAATCATGGCCGTAAGCGACAGGTAGAAGTAGGGCGAGTCGGTTACCAGCCGGTAGGGCATGCCGTTGTGCATGTAGTAGAGCTTGCTGATGCCCACGATGATGACGGCAATGAAGCCGAAAATGAACATCAGTGATCCCAGGAAGCCGAAGAAGTGCATGGGCTTGATGCCGAAGGTCGAGAGAAACCATAGGGAAATCAGGTCCAGATAGCCGTTGAAGAAACGGTTCAGCCCACCAAACTTGGTCTTGCCGAACTTGCGTGCCTGATGATGGACTACCTTTTCGCCGATTTTCTTGAAGCCTGCATTCTTGGCCAGGTAGGGAATATAGCGGTGCATTTCACCATAAACTTCGATATTTTTCACCACGTCGCGGCGGTAGGCCTTCAGGCCGCAATTAAAGTCGTGCAGATTCTTGATGCCCGATACCTTGCGTGCGGTAGCGTTGAAGAGCTTTGTGGGAATCGTTTTCGATAGGGGATCGTAGCGTTTCTTTTTCCAACCAGACACAAGGTCGTAGCCTTCGGCCGTAATCATGCGATACAGTTCGGGTATTTCGTCGGGGCTGTCCTGCAGATCTGCATCCATGGTGATGACCACATCGCCTTCGGCTTTTTGAAATCCACAGAACAGAGCGGGTGACTTCCCGTAGTTACGACGGAACTTAATGCCGTGTACGTGGTCAGGATTTTGTTTCTTCAAATCTTCGATAACCTGCCATGAACGGTCTGTACTACCGTCGTTGACGAAGATGACTTCGTAGGAAAAATGATTGGCGTCCATCACCCGAACGATCCATTGGTAGAGCTCGGGCAACGATTCTTCTTCGTTGTATAAGGGGATGACTACTGATATATCCATAATTAATGTATCCGATTAGTTCGTTATTGGGGATTATAAGGTGTTTCTTTACTTGCGTCGCATGGCAACCAGAGCTGTCGGGATGCTTAGTAGGGTGCAATAGTAGATGTTGCTACCTAGCATCTTCAGTACGATGTCTGTCGGGGTTAATGAACTTACCATGTCCAGGTTTTCTTTCATCTGCCGTAGATATTCTTCCATGCCGGGCAGCTCTTCACGGTTCAACGTGGCAAGCATTTCGCGGCAGGTGTTGAGGATATAGCCCTGGTCGATGAAAGCGAAGTAAACGTAATGGGCTGCCGAAGTGAGCAGGGAAGCACATACATACATGAATACGTTGAACAGCCAAGCATGGAAGAAAGTGATACTTCCGTCGCAAACTCGGTTACGGTACAGCTTGGTATAGTAATATCCCATAAAGGGAACACAGATAGTCAGGCAGATAAAAAGCAAGAGGAGGAAGGGGGACGTCAGTCCCAACGGTACGAGTATAAACTTCAGTATCCAAAACAGGCCCATATAGGTGCCGAAAATCATTGCATATTGTTGCATGCTGCTTTTGTTTTCTGTCATCTTGGTCTTTTAGAAATTATGCGCAAAGGTATAAATAATATTTGTATGTAACCCTTTGTCTTTCTGTAAAATTTGAACGTTCATTCAAAAAAAAGAAGGAAAAGTATTGCAGAATCAAAATAAATGCCTACCTTTGCAACCGCAAAAACGGGTAAGTCCTATACGGCCAGCTCCCTTCGAATCCTCCAGGGCTTGACCGCAGCAAAGGTAGTTGGTTGTAGCGGCGCGATATAGTAAGCTTACCCACCCGCCTCTTTAGCTCAGTTGGCCAGAGCACGTGATTTGTAATCTCGGGGTCGTTGGTTCGAATCCGACAAGAGGCTCAGAAAAAAGGATGTGTCAAAAGACGATGCATCCTTTTTTATTTTTCCCCAGTCAGAAAAAAATTTTTTCCCAGTCAGCGATGAAAAATTGGATAACTGTTCAGGAATATGAGTCTCCGTGTGGCGTTTTGCTTTTAGGGACTATGGGAGGTAAACTCTGTTTGTGCAATTGGACGGAGAGTCGTTGTAGGATAAAAGTGGAAGACCGTGTAGCCCGTTTGCTTCAGGCGGAATATCGGTTAGGGTCGGACGATACTCTCACTATGGCTGTTCGTCAGCTCGATGAATATTTCGCTGGAAGGCGGCAGGTGTTCGATCTGCCATTGTTACCCGTAGGTACAGAGTTTCAATTATCTGTGTGGCGGGAGCTTTTGAATATTCCATATGGTGGAATCTGTACCTATACCGTTCAAGCAGAACGGTTGGCGATGCCTCGTGCCGTACGAGCCGTTGCGACTGCCAACGGGCAGAACGCTCTTTCTATCTTCATTCCATGTCATCGAGTAATCGGCAGGAATGGCCGGCTTACAGGTTATGCTGGAGGGCTCGAAGCCAAGCATTTTCTATTGGAACTGGAAGCTGCCTATGCTCCTCAGGTACGTGCCTTGAACACGGGAGCTGCTTTCTGAATTTCTGACTCAAATCCAAACCAATAGCCGTGTCCTTCGTCTTCTGCTGTCGGGAGGAAGCACAGACGGAGCTTTTCGTGGTAGGTACCTTGTATGATTTGCCACGTTGCAGGAGGTATTTGACGTTTGGTACGTACCTTTTCGGCCGGTAGCTTCTTCAACGACATGCCTGCTTCTATCCAGGCGATACTTACAGCGGTAGCATATTCGGGTACAAAGCGCTTGACGTATTTGTATAGCACCAGTCCTCGTTTTTCCAGACTCATCGGTTGGTCTATCAGGTTGGCCTCGGTCAGGTATTCCAGAAAATGGTGTAAGAATTCCGCCTTGTCCAATATCAGTCGGCGGGTCACTTCTTGCCAGGCCGGTGTGTTGTAAAAAGCATCGAGCAGACGAGACAGTCGGCGGGCAGTTTGTAGTTCGGCAGTTGTGATTTCGTTTGTCCGAAGCACTTCATAGGGTGGATAGGTAGAGTAACAGATGCCTAGTTCGGCCGCATGCTGGCGCATGTAGGTACCTGGTAAGAGTTTGAGTGACTCCAGTTGGATTTCGCCAGCCTTATAGTCGGCCAGCGTACGAATATCTTCGAAGATTTGTTCCAGATGGTAGCGGGGAAGTCCGGCAATCAGGTCGGCATGTGTTTCCATGTTGGAGAGGGAACAGAGATATTTCAGGCCGTCCAGTGCATCGGCCAATTTCCCTTTTCGCATACTTGTTTCCAGCACTTCTTCATGCAGGCTTTGGATACCCGCTTCCAGGTGTAGCAATCCCTGTGGAAGACATGCTAATTCCCTACGAAGCTCATCGGTGAGCAGGGCTGGGTGTATTTCTAGATGGAAGCGGATGTGTGGATGGTATTCACGGAACAGTTCGAGCATCTCTTGGGCTCGTCGGTTGTTGTAGTTGAACGTACGGTCCAGTACCCTTACATTGCGAATGCCGTGCCGATAGATGATGTCCAGTCGTTGGCGAATGGCATCGATGCTGAGGGTACGTACCGGCTTTTCGCCTCCGCTTACACAGAAAGCACAAGTATTGAAGCATCCACGGGTGGTTTCCAGTTGTACGAAAGGTTTGTCCCAGTTGAAGAATCGGCTCGTTTCAGGCGGTACAAGTTCAGCGAAGTTGAGTACACGGGCAATGCCTTGGTCGTGATATCGGCCTTCTGTATCGAGATAGCACAGGCCGTCGATGTTGTTCCACGCTTCAGGGCGGTTCCAGCAAGCCAGCCATTGAGGTACTGTCTCTTCACCTTCTCCTCGAAAGACGCAACTGACGAATGGATGGCAACGCAGGTAGTGTTCGTTGTCTCCTAGAAATTCTGGACCACCCAATGCGATGCAGCATTTAGGCAATAAAGCTTTTACACGCGCTGCGATATGCATCAGTTGTTCGTGATTGAATAGCCAGGCGGTTCCTGCCAGAATGTCGGGTGTATGCCGGCAGATTTCTTCTACCACCATTCCAATGTTCTCGTTAATGGTAGCCGACACAACTTCCCATTGTATGTCGTTTTCATCCGTCATTTGTGCATGGAGTGCGGGCAATGCCAGCGAAGAATGGGCATAAGAACTGTTGAGGTCAATCCAGAGAAGTTTCATGTCGATATTGTTGGTGGTTAGAAACAGATGTTCGAAATTTATTTGTGCAAAAGTACGCAATTTGTCCGAATGTAAAATCTTCATGCACTGGAAATGTGTTTTTCTAACTATCAACTTTAGCATCGTAAAATCCATGTTTAGCTCGCTAAAGTGGCACTTTACGACGCTAAAGTTCCTGTTTGTGTTTTCAAAGTAAATGGTAGGGTGGGGCAGGTCGGAATTCAGTGGAATTTCTTTTTGGCTTGTTGGAAAAAGGTGTATATTTGCGGTAGGCGAACCAATCGTTCGTTCTGAATGTTGTATACTATATTTATAAAGATATGAAAGGAATGAATTATTCATTGATGCGCATCATCTGCGCTTTGATTATCGGACTGCTATTGGTCCTGTTTCCGGCACAGGCCGGTGAGTATTTGGTGATTACTATTGGCGTTGTTTTTCTGGTTCCTTCGCTCATTGGTCTGATTGGCTATCTGGTGCAGAAACCTGAGAACCGCCTTCGCTTCCCTATCGAGGCTGTGGGCAGTCTGCTTTTCGGTTTGTGGCTGGTCATTATGCCCGATTTTTTTGCAGATTTGCTGACCTTTGTATTGGGCTTTATCCTGATGATGGGAGGTGTACAGCAGATAGCATCGCTCATGGCGGCTCGTAGTTGGATGAAGGTGCCCGGTGGGTTTTATGTTGTTCCGCTGCTAATTCTGATTGCGGGTGTAGTTACTCTATTCAATCCTACGGGTGTTCGCTCTACTGCTTTCATTATCATCGGTGTGACGTGTTTGGTTTACGCTTTGTCCGAATTGGTGAACTGGATTAAATTCTCCAGTCGTCGTCCGTTGCCTAAGGATCTGGAAACGATGAAAGACAGTGCAGAAGATGCCGAAATATTGAATTGACCATAGAAATAATAAGCAGGCACGGATTTTACGGATACGAGTGACAAGCTGATTGTGGCTTTCGCTTTCGTCCGTGAAATCCGTGCCTTTGTTTTTTTAGATTTCTATCTTTATAGTGCTAGTTGTTCGTATGGTAATCCAAAGACGTCGGCTACGGCTTTGTAGACAACTTTTCCATCAGCAACATTGACACCTAGTGCGAGGGCAGGATTATCTTTGCAGGCGCGTTGCCAACCCTTGTCGGCCAGGGCTACGGTGTAAGGCAGAGTAGCATTGGTCAGAGCCATGGTTGAAGTGAAAGGTACGGCGCCGGGGATGTTGGCTACGGCATAATGTACGATTCCGTCTACAATATACGTCGGATCGCTGTGCGTGGTGGGGTGCGACGTTTCAAAGCAGCCGCCTTGGTCGATGGCTACATCGACAAGTACAGTGCCAGGCTTCATTAGTGAAAGCATGTCGCGGGTGATGAGGTGAGGCGTCTTGTCGCCTGGGATGAGCACGGAGCCGATAACCAGATCGATGGTGGGTAATTCCATGCGAATATTATGGGCCGAGGAGTAGAGAGTCTTCACATTCTTGGGCAGTACTTCACTCAAATAGCGCAGGCGGGCCAGGTTGATGTCCGTGATCATCACTTCAGCACCCATGCCGGCTGCCATCTGTGCAGCGTTGCATCCTACGATACCTCCGCCCAATATCAGTACGCGGGCAGGGCGTACGCCTGGTACTCCTCCCAGCAGTTTTCCTTTACCTCCCTGGGGCTTTTCGAGGAAGCGTGCACCTTCTTGTACAGACATGCGGCCAGCTACTTCGCTCATGGGGACAAGCAGCGGTAATGAATGGTCGGGCAATTCTACTGTTTCGTAGGCGATGCAGATACCTCCACTGGCTATCATGGCTTCGGTCAGGGCGCGGTCAGCGGCAAAGTGGAAATAGGTGAATACCACTTGTCCGCAGCGAATGAGCTTGTATTCGGGAGCGATGGGCTCTTTGACTTTGACAATCATGTCGGCGGTGGCATAGACGTCTTCGATGGTGGGAAGCATCTTTGCGCCTACGCTTGTATAGTCTTCATCGGTAAATCCGCTGTTGGCGCCTGCTGTTTGCTGTACATACACAGTATGTCCCCGCTTGACGAGTTCGGCCACTCCGGCCGGCGTCATGCCGACACGATTCTCATTGTTTTTGATCTCTTTCGGTACACCAATAATCATAATGTTATGTATTAGGGGTTAAACACGTTGCAAGATAGTGATTTTGTTGACATCTTGTTGACGGAAAGAGTGTGTTTTACAACAGAAACAGTCAGTTGGGAGGCAAATAGTCCCCGACGTTGTTTCCTTGCTTGTTTTTGTAGACACAGATATTAAGAATGAAGAGAGATGTTAGGAAACGTGGTCAGGGACTGTGGTTTTGTCGTGTTGTCAGAGTTCTTGTCCGCCCCCTAATGCCTGATATAGGTTGATGAGGCTTTGGATTTCCTTAAACTGATTGGCTGTCTGGGACAGTTGGGCTGCAAGCAGACTTTGGCGGGCGGTAAGTACTTCCAGATAGGTTGTATTACCATTTTCCATCAATAGTGAGGTACTGGTGTAGGCTCGTTCCAATGCTTCTATTTGCTGCCGGTAGTTCTCTTTTTTTCGTTTACTGGTCTGATAGGATACAAGAGCATCGTTCACTTCTGTGCCAGCATCCAGCAGTTGTTGTCTGAAGGCTAGCAGAGCTTCTTCCTGTTGAGCCTTGGCGATACGTCGGCGGGCGATGAGTGTACCACGATTGAAGAGCGGTTCGGTGAGGGAGGCCAAAGCCGATGTGATAAACTGAGCTGGATTGGAAATGAGACTACCTATGGAGTTGGTCCATCCAGCATTGCCGCTTAGCGTGATGGAGGGATAGAAAGCGGCATTGGCTTGGTTGGTCGTATAAAAGGCTTGTTCCAGTTGGCGTTCTGTCATTCGTACATCGGGTCGGCGTGACAACATTTGTAGAGGGATACCGGTACTAAGGTCAGAGGTAAATTCTTGATCAGAAAGTTTGCCTCGTGGGTAGTGTCGGGTGTGTTTCGGCCAGGAGTAGTGAAAGACTGTTCTCTACCTGGTTGATTTGTTCTTCAAGGTCGATTACCGAATTTTGTACTTCGTAATAGGTGGCTTGCATTTGCGAAACAGCTGCTTCGTCAGCCAGTCCGGCATCCATCAATGCCTGAGTAGACGATACGGTTTCTTTCCAGCTATTTGCTGTTTGACGAGAAATATCCAACTGTTCGTCAAGCATCAGCAGGGTATGATAGGTATTGGCAATATTGGCGGTCAAGCTGGAATAGACAGCTTGGCGGTAATCTTCGCTTTGAGCATAGGCAGCCTTGGCTTGTCGTTTGGCATTGCGAAGTTTTCCGAAGATGTCTAATTCCCAACTTGCTGTAATTGGCAATGTGTAGGTGCGTGACACTTGACTCTCCACCGTGTTTATTGAACCTTGTGGAGACAGGGCGAAGGAGGGCAGAAAGGCTAACTTCGCCGAGAGTAGAGAAGCTTTGGCTTCTTCGATGCGTAGATTGGCCGTTTGCACATCAGTGTTCTGTGCCAATCCCTTTTCTATCAATGCTTGTAGATAGGGATCATTAAAGAAATCGCGCCAGTCGATGTCGGCGATACTGGTTGTATCGGCCGACAGGGAGGCTACTTCTTCACCGTACAGGTTGTCGGGAACGGTGTCCTGAGGTTCATATTTGGTATAAATCCCGCAACCACTCAACAGGAGGGTTGTACCTAGTATAATGAATTTTTGTTTTGCGTTCATAATGTTCTCGGTTTACTTTTCTGTGTTAAAGGCACTTTTTTCGATCAGTGTCTGTTCTTTTTCGTAGATGATTTGTGCGTCGGGTTCTTTATGCATGGGGCCTCGTAGTTTCTCTTGCAGGTACTCGAAAACGATGAAGAATATAGGCACGACGAAAATGAGGGCCAAAGTTCCGATAAGCATACCACCTACGACGCCAGTACCCAATGAGCTGTTACCGTTAGCTCCTGCGCCGGTGGAGAACATCAGTGGAAGCATACCGAAAATCATGGTAAGTACGGTCATCAGGATGGGGCGGAAACGGGCTTGTGCAGCCGAGTAGGCGGATGAGATGATTCCCATGCCCGTACGGCGGCGTTCGATGGCATATTCTGTAATTAGAATGGCTGTTTTTGCCAGCAAACCAATCAACATGATGGCACCAGTTTGCAGGTAGATGTTGTTTTCCAGTCCGAAGACGCGGGCAAAGAGGAAGCTGCCCATCAGTCCGAAAGGAACAGAAAGAATGACTGCCAGCGGGACAAGAAAACTTTCGTAAAGGCACGATAGAATAAGGTAGATGAGTACAGTACAGAGAGTATAGACAAAGACAGTCTGTGCGCCTCCGCTACTGGCCTCTTCACGAGCCATACCACCATATTCGTAGCCGTAACCTGAAGGCAGCATTTGCTCGGCTACTTCATGGATGGCTTGCTGGGCTTCACCGGTCGAATAGCCTTCGGCTACATTCACGTTTACGTTGATCGTGTTATAAAGGTTGAATCGTTTGGCTATCTCGGCACCAAGCACAGAACGAAGTGTGACAAATTGGCTGACTGGAGCCATTTCTTCACCATTGCGTACGAACATGTTGTCCAGTGCATGTTGGTCCAAACGGTTTTGGGGAGAAGCTTGAATCATAACACGGTATACTTTTCCAAACTTGTTATAGTTGGATACGTAGGAACCGCCGCAATAGGAACCTACTGCATCAAGTACATCGTTGGGGCTGATGCCGGCACGCTTGCATTTGGTGGCATCTACGTCGACGGCTATCTGCGGAAAATTCATGGCATAGGAACTATAGGCCATGGCTACCTCGGGTCGTTGATTCAGGGCACCAATAAATTCAGTTATTGATTTGAAGAAGGATGCCATGTCGCCTCCAGTTTTGTCTTCCATGTAAAGTTCGATAGAGTTACCTGTACCATAGCCGGGAATCATGGCTGGCTGGAAGCAGAAAACCTGAGCTTCTTTAATATTACTGAATTGAATATTCAGGCGTTTCATTACTGCTTCTGCGGTATGTTCCTTACCTTTTCTCTGATCCCAGTGATACAGACGAATAATAACTGTACCATACGATGTCCCTTGTCCTGAAAGCAATCCGTAACCGGTGATGCGTGAATAATGCTCTATCTCAGGAGTATTTTTAAGGATATCTTGTACTTTGTCCATTACTTTATTGGTTTCGGCCAACGAGTTTCCAGGTGAGGTACTGATGTTGATCATGATAGTTCCTTGGTCTTCTTGAGGAACCAGTCCTGTTTTGGTTGTAGCCATGAAATAAACCAATAGTATACAGGCTATTCCAAGTGAAGTCCATACCATCCAACGGTGATGGAAGAAGAACATCAGTCCTTTCTTGTATTTTCTTAATAAGGCATTGTAGGATGCGTTATAGGCGGCGCGTACTCGTCCGTTGATGCTTCGTGCGTTTTTCTGTTCTTCAGAGGGTTTCATCATCATGGCACACAGAGCTGGACAGAGAGTCAGAGCATTCAAACAGGAGATACCTACAGCTACTGCCATGGTTACACCGAATTTTGAGTGTAGAATACACCAGAAGTTCCTCCCATAAAAAGTGACTGGGATGAATACAGCCATGAATACACAGGTACATGATATGACAGCCATCGTTACGTCGCTCATGGCATCTTTAGTGGCTAAATATGGAGAGCGATAGCCTACATCGAATTAGGCTTGTACGGCCTCTACGACTACGATAGCATCATCAACTACTGTACCGATAGCCAGCACTAAAGCGAACAGTGTCAGGATGTTGATGCTGAACCCTGCTATGGATAGGAAAGCGAATGTACCTATTAGTGAGACGATGATGGAGATAGAAGGAATAAGTGTACTTTTGAAGTCATGCAGGAAAAAGTACACTACAAGAATAACCAGCAGGATGGCGATAATCAGTGTCTCTACCACGTTGTCGATGGAAGCGAAAAGGAAATCGTTGACACTCATCATTTGGATAAATTCCGTTCCTTCGGGCAGATCTTTGGCTAAATCGTCCAGCAAATTGGTAATTTCTTGATTTACGGCAGTGGCGTTTGCTCCAGCCACTTGGAATACCATAAACGTAACACCAGGCACACCGTCTGCTTCACCATGAAAACTATAGGATTGACGGCCTAATTCTACATCGGCTACATCTTTTACGCGAAGTACAGAACCATCCGATTGTGACCGTATGACCATATTTTCAAATTCTTCAACTTCCTTTAGTCGTCCTTTGTATTTCATGGTATATTGGAATACATTATCTGAGCTTTCTCCCAATGAGCCGGTAGGTGCTTCAATATTTTGTTCCCCCAGTACCGATGTAATGTCTGAAGGAACCAGGCCGTATTGGGCCATCTTTTCAGGTTTCATCCAAATACGCATACTGTAAGTATCACCCATCAGCTGTACGTCTCCTACTCCTTGAATACGTTTGATTTGGGGAATGACATTGATGTCGAGATAGTTGGCCAAAAATGTTTCATTGTAACGTGCGTTCGGGCTGATGAGGCTATTGATTTGCAGGAAGCTGTTCTGGCGTTTCATGGTGCTAACACCTATGGCCGTAACTTCGGATGGTAACAGACCTTGTGCTTCGGATACACGGTTCTGTACATTGACCGCTGCCATGTCAGGATCGGTTCCTTGCTTAAAATATACGAGAATTTCAGCAGTGCCGGCATTTGTGGCGGTAGAAGTGATGTAAATCATATCTTCTACGCCGTTGATGCTTTCTTCCAGTGGCATGATGACACTGTTCATTACAGCTTCTGCGTTGGCTCCTGTATAAGTAGCTTCTACGCGGACTGTAGGTGGAGCGATGTCGGGATATTGCTCTACGGGCAGGGTGTAGAGTGAAATAAAACCTACTATAAGAATTAGGATGGATATGGATATGGCCATAACCGGCCTTTTAATGAATATGTTTCCTTTCATAAAGCGTCTGTTATTTTACTTGAGTTCCTTCGCGGATCATTCCTGCTCCGTTGGAGATAATTTCATCACCAGGTTTCAGGCCGTCTGTAACAATGTATTCTTTTCCATCATTTACTGGAGCTACTTTGATCAGAGTAGATACGGCTTTTCCGTCTACAACCTTGTAGACTAATATTTGGTCTTGTAGCTGCACAGTAGCTCCTTGGGGAATAACGATACAGTTGGTATAGGTACTGGGGATTAATACGTTACCCGATGCACCGCTGTGCAGCAGTCGGTCTGGGTTGGGGAAGACGGCGCGTACGCCTACAGTGCCTGTCGCTTTGTCGATGACTCCGCTGATGGATTCTATTTTACCGCTTTCTTCATAGGTGGAGCCATCGTTCAGTTGTAGCTGGATATCAGGCATTCCTTGCAGTGCCTTTTCGATGGTACCATATTGGCGGGCTAGGGAGAGTAGCTGGTTTTCGGTCATGGAGAAGTAGACGTACATGTTCGAGTTATCGGAAACGGTGGTCAACGGTTGGGGCATGCTGGGGCTGACGAGTGTTCCTACACGATAGGGCAACATGCCTATCACACCGTCACTTGGACTCTTTACTTCGGTATATGATAGGTCGTTGCGGGCATTTACTTCCTGAGCTTCGGCTTGGGCTAGTTGGGCTTTGGCTGTCAGATATTCGTTTTTAGTGGTTTGCAGGTTGAAGTCGGATACTACTTTCTGTTCGTGTAGTTTCTGAGTGCTTTTGTAGGTGAGTTCTGCAGTGGCAAGACTGGCTTTGGCTACTTCTACGTTGGCAATGGCTGTTTGCAAAGCTGCCTTATAGGGCACTTGGTCGATGACGAACAAAATTTGCCCTTTGCGTACAATCTCTCCTTCGGATACGTTGAGTTTCTCGAGATAGCCGGAGACTTGCGGGTAGATATTGATGTCCTGCATTCCTTCGATGGAGGCAGAATAGGAAGTGGTTATCTCTTTGTTGGCATCGGCATGAATGGTAGCGATGGCATAGTTTTGTTGGGCTTGTTCTTGCTTTTCCGACTGGCAGGCTGTGAGTCCGACCAAACATCCAGTAAAAGCAAACCATCGCATGTGGTTTTGAATGTTTTTTATTGTCATATTAGTTCGTTTTAAAAATTTGCGCAAAAGTAGTGCCTTGTTCCAGAATGGTTGCTATGAATTTTTTTGGAGAAATGTTGTATTTTCTCCTTGCTTGATAAAATAATTATTAGACGTGGTAAATTGAATGTGTTAAGGGGAAAATTGAATATTGATAATGTCGCATAAATCTCCATCTTTGCAGAAAAAATAAAAATGGAAAAGATTATTGAACATATTGGTATCGAAACGCTGAAGCGATACGGCGGACAGAACTGTTGTTTGGATGACTATCTGTTCGTGACCGACCGCTTGGAGAGATGAAGAAAACAAAGAGCTGTTCAATCAATATTTGGGATTGATTGAACGCAAACTGGCATTGTGTGAAGACCCTTATCAGAAAGAAATATTGTTGTATTTGTCCTCCGCCTTTTTTGTGGAATTAGTTGCGGCTATCAGTCAGCAGACAGTTGTTTCCAATGAAGATATGCGTACTTTGGTCAATCGTCCGAACTTTATTTTCAAGCGTTTTATGGAAACAATGGCGGCGGATAGTGGCAGACATCGGACCTTAGAATATTATGCCGATTTGTTTTGTTATTCGCCCAAATACTTGTCGCGTATCATTAAACGCATCAGCGGAAAGAATGCCTTGACGTTGATTCACGAGAATGCCATTGAGCATATTATTCGTGAATTGAAGCATTCCAGCAAAAGTATCAAGGAGATTGCGGCCGATTTCGAATTTTCCAACGTTTCGTTTTTTGCCCAATATGTCAAGAAGCATTTGGGGGTAACACCTTCCGAATTTCGGAGCAATGTCAAGGCAGATAAAGAGGTATCAGCCTCCTGAGAGCCTTCGGATTATTTTTTTAGTCTGCGAATGCAGCCTTGTCAATAAGGTTGCATCCGCAGGGTGTGAATAGGAACTTAGCGGTCGAAGCGCAGTGCCTCGCCCCGATAGCTTTCATCGACTTCGCGGCCGTCGTAAACGGTATGTCCGTTGACGAAGGTGCGCTCCACGTGCCAGTCGAAGGTGTGTCCCTCCAGCGGACTCCAGCCGCACTTGCTTTGGATGAGGCTCTTCTCCAGCGTCCAGGGCGTGTCGGGGCGCACCAGCACGAGGTCGGCCTTCCAGCCTTCGCGGATGAAGCCGCGTTCGCTGATGCCATAAAGTTGGGCAGGGGCGTGGCACATCTTCTCTACGACCTTCTCTATCGTAAAGATGCCTTCATTTACCAGCTGGAGCATGCTCACGAGAGAGAACTGCACCATCGGCATGCCTGATACGGCTTTCAGCGCGCCGCCCTTCTTCTCAGTAATGAGGTGGGGGGCATGGTCGGTGGCGATGACGTCTATCACGTCGTCGTTGACGGCACGGCGCAGGGCGTCGCGGTCGGCCTTGGTCTTCACCGCGGGGTTGCATTTGATGAGGGTGCCCAGCGTGCGGTAGTCGGTTTGGCTGAACAACAGATGGGCCACACAAGCCTCGCCTGTAATCTTCTTGCCGCTGACGGGGCCTGCCTCGAGCAGGTTCAGTTCGCGGGCGGTGGAGAGGTGGAGCACATGCAGGCGGGCACCCGTTTCGCGCGCCAGCTTCACGGCCAGGCTCGACGAGGCGTAGCAGGCGGCCGAGGAGCGGATGTTGGGGTGCTTGCTGACGGGCACGTCGTCTTCGTCGGCATATTGCACCTTATATTTCTCTGTGTTTTTTCGGATGATGGCAGGGTCCTCACAATGGACGGCAATGAGCAGGTCGGTGCTGCCGAAGATGGCGCGCAGGCTTTCCATGCGGTCCACCAGCATGTTGCCCGTGCTCGAGCCCATGAAGAGCTTGATACCGCACACGCGTGAACGGTCCAGGCGGGCAAAGTCGCCGTAGTTGTTGTTCGTGGCGCCGAAGTAGGCGGAGTGGTTCACGATGCAGCGTTCGTCCAGCAGGTTGAGCTTGGCGTCGAGGGCTTCAAGGGTGGTGGTTTGCGGCAGGGTGTTGGGCATGTCCATGATGCTGGTCACGCCTCCTGCGGCGGCCGCCCGGCTTTCGCTGAGGATATCGGCCTTGTGCGTCAGGCCCGGGTCGCGGAAGTGTACGTGATCGTCGATGACGCCCGGCAGCAGGTAGCAGCCGGTGGCGTCGATGGTTTCGTCGCAGGGGGCGGAGAGGGGTTTGCCGTGGGTCAGTACCTCGGCGATGCGGCCCTGGTCGGTGATGACTACGGAGCCTTGTATGGTTTGTCCCTCGTTGACGATGAGGGCGTTGTGGATGAGGGTACGTTTCATGTCTGTTTAACCGTTAATTTTAGGATACTTCTTGAACCAGCTGTCCCACTTCAGGCGGATGACGCCGAAGACGGCTTCGCCAAAGATGCTGGAGTTCATTTTCGAGGTGCCCAGCTCGCGGTTGATAAAGATGACGGGCACTTCCTTCACCTGTGCGCCGCACTTGTAGGCGGTGAACTTCATCTCGATCTGGAAGGCATAGCCCTTGAAGCGGATGGAGTCGAGGTTGATGGTTTGCAGCACGCGGCGGCGGTAGCACACGAAGCCCGCTGTGGTGTCGTGGATAGGCAGGCCCGTAATGATACGCACGTATTTCGAGGCGAAGTAGGACATCAGCACGCGCCCCATGGGCCAGTTCACCACGTTGACGCCGCTCACGTAGCGCGAGCCGATGGACACGTCGGCCCCCTCCTCGGCACAGGCCTTGTAGAGGCGGGGCAGGTCCTTGGGGTTGTGGCTGAAGTCGGCGTCCATCTCGAAGATGTATTCGTAGTCGTGCTCCAGCGTCCAGCGGAAGCCTGCGATGTAGGCCGTGCCCAAGCCCAGCTTGCCGCGCCGCTCCACCATGAACAGGCGGTCGGCGAACTCTTCGCGTTGCAGGCGGCGGACAATCTCGGCCGTACCGTCGGGCGACCCGTCTTCGATGACCAGGATGTGGAAACCATGCTCCAGGGCAAAGACGGCCCGTATGATGTTCTCGATATTCTCCCGCTCGTTGTAGGTCGGGATGATGACGATGCTGTCTGATGTATGCATATCTTCTATGGATTGTAAATGTGCCACAAATGTAGTGTTTTCCATTGTTTTTTCAGTAGGAAAACAGTGCTTTTCTTTGCGGCGGATGTATTCTTATCCATTTTCTTCGTAATTTTGCACGGATAATTTTCACGCACATGAGCTTTACGATTACCGAACTGCAACAACGATACGCCGCCCATCCGCAGATCGAGGCGGCCTTGCGCCTGCTGGCCGACGACCAGCTGAAACACCTCTTCGTGGGCGGGCTTCACGGCTCGTCGGCTTCCCTGCTGGCCTCGGTGCTGGTGGGGCGGGCAGGTCGCCCGTTCGTCTTTGTGTTGGGCGACGGTGAGGAGGCGGGTTACTTCTACCACGACTTGGTGCAGGTGCTGGGCGACGGGCAGGTACTCTTCTTCCCTTCATCCTTCCGCCGCGCCATCAAGTACGGCCAGAAGGACGCCGCCAACGAAATCCTCCGCACCGAGGTGCTCAGCCGCCTGCAGAAGGACAGCCGCGGCTTGTGCATCGTCACCTTTCCCGACGCGCTGGCCGAGAAGGTGGTGTCGCAGGGTGAACTTCAGGAGAAGACACTTACCCTCCATGCCGGCGAGCAGGTGGACATGACGTTCGTCACCGAGGTGCTCCACAGCTATGGCTTCGAGCGTACCGACTATGTCTATGAACCCGGCCAGTATGCCGTGCGAGGCAGCATCATCGACGTATTTTCCTTCTCCAGCGAATACCCCTTCCGCATCGACTTCTTCGGCGACGAGGTGGAGAGCCTGCGCACCTTCGAGGTGGAGACGCAGCTGTCCAAGGAGAAGAAGGAGAGCGTGGTCATCGTGCCCGACCTCAGCAATGACCTCTCGGCAGGCGGCACGGGCGGCATGGTGTCGTTCCTCGACTTCCTGCCCGCCGACACCATCCTGTCCATGCGCGACTTCCTGTGGCTGCGCGAACGCATCCAGCAGGTGCACGACGAAGCTCTCACTCCCCAAGCCATCGCCGCCCGCGAGGCGGAGGAGAACGGTGACATCCGTTTGGAGGGCAAGCTCATCGACGGCGGCGAGTTTACCGTCCGTGCCCTCGACTTCCGCCGCCTGGAGTTCGGCACCAAGCCCACAGGCACGCCCGACGCTTCGCTTCAGTTCGACACGTCGGCGCAACCCATCTTCCACAAGAACTTCGACCTCGTGGCCGACAGCTTCCACCGCTATCTGTCCGACGGCTATACCATCTATATCTGTAGCGACAGCACCAAGCAAACCGACCGCATCCGTGCCATCTTCGAGGAGCGCGGAGGCGAGAAGATCACCTTTACGGCGGTGGAGAAGACCCTGCACGAAGGCTTTGCCGACAACCAGTTGCGCCTGTGCGTCTTCACCGACCACCAGCTGTTCGACCGCTTCCACAAGTACAACCTCAAGAGCGACAAGGCCCGCAGCGGCAAGGTGGCCCTCTCGCTGAAGGAGCTCAACCAGTTCCAGCCGGGCGACTATGTGGTGCACACCGACCACGGCGTAGGTCGCTTTGCCGGCTTGGTGCGCATCCCCAACGGAAACACCACGCAGGAGGTTATCAAGCTTGTCTATCAGAACGACGACGTGGTGTTCGTCTCCATCCACTCCCTCCACAAGGTGTCCAAGTACAAGGGCAAGGAGGGTGAAGCGCCCCGCCTCAACAAGCTGGGCACGGGTGCGTGGGAGAAGTTGAAGGACCGTACGAAGAAGAAAATCAAGGATATTGCCCGCGACCTCATCAAGCTTTACTCGCAACGCCGCGAGGAGAAGGGCTATCAGTTCAGCCCCGACAGCTTCCTGCAACGCGAGCTCGAAGCCTCGTTCCTCTACGAAGACACGCCCGACCAGAGCAAGGCCACGGCCGACGTGAAGGCCGACATGGAGAGCGCCCGCCCGATGGATCGCCTGGTGTGCGGCGACGTGGGCTTCGGAAAGACCGAGGTGGCTGTGCGCGCCGCCTTCAAGGCCGCGTGCGACAATAAGCAGGTGGCCGTCCTGGTGCCCACCACCGTCCTTGCCTACCAGCATTTTCAGACGTTCAAGGAGCGTCTGAAAGACCTGCCCTGCCGCGTGGAGTACCTGAGCCGCGCCCGCACCGCCGCCCAGGCGAAGGCCGTCATCAAGGGATTGGCCGCAGGCGAGGTGAACATCCTCATCGGTACCCACCGCATCCTGGGCAAGGATGTCAAGTTCAAGGACCTGGGCCTGCTCATCATTGACGAAGAGCAGAAGTTCGGCGTCAGCGTCAAGGAGAAGCTCCGCCAGCTCAAGGTGAATGTCGATACGCTCACCATGACCGCCACGCCCATCCCCCGCACCCTGCAATTCTCGCTGATGGGTGCGCGCGACCTCAGCGTTATCCAGACGCCGCCACCCAACCGCTACCCTGTTCAGACAGAGGTACACACCTTCAACGAGGAAGTCATCATCGACGCCATCAACTTCGAGATGAGCCGCAACGGACAGGTGTTCTTCGTGAACAACCGCATCTCCAACCTGCCCGAGCTGAAGGCCCTCATCGAGCGCAACATACCCGACTGCCGCGTGTGCATCGGTCACGGCCAGATGGAGCCGGCCGAGCTGGAGAAGATCATCTTCGACTTCGTGAACTACGACTACGACGTGCTCATCGCCACCACCATCATCGAGAGCGGCATCGACATCCCCAACGCCAACACCATCATCATCAACCAGGCGCAGAACTTCGGCTTGAGCGACCTGCACCAGATGCGCGGGCGTGTGGGACGCAGCAACAAGAAAGCCTTCTGTTACCTGTTGGCCCCTCCGTTGTCCAGCCTGACGCCCGAAGCCAAGCGACGCCTGCAAGCCATCGAAAACTTCTCCGACCTGGGCAGCGGCATCCACATCGCCATGCAGGACCTCGACATCCGCGGGGCGGGTAACATGCTGGGCGCCGAGCAGAGCGGCTTCATCGCCGACCTGGGTTACGAAACCTACCAAAAGATTCTGACCGAAGCCGTGCGCGAGCTGAAGAACGACGAGTTTGCCGACCTCGTGGCCGAAGAGCAGCAGGCGGCCGACGGCAGCGGGCAGATCAGCGGCGAGCAGTTTGTGGACGAATGTCAGGTGGAGAGCGACCTCGAACTCCTCTTGCCCGCCACCTACGTCACGGGCAGCAGCGAGCGCATGCTCCTCTACCGCGAGCTCGATTCGCTGGTGCTCGACAAGGACGTCGATGCCTTCCGCGCCCGCCTCGAAGACCGTTTCGGCCCTGTGCCGCCCGAGACGGAAGAGCTGCTGCGCATCGTGCCCCTGCGTCGCCTGGCCGCCCGTCTGGGAGCCGAGAAGGTGTTCCTCAAAGGTGGCCGCATGACCCTCTTCTTCGTGTCAAATCCCGACAGCCCTTACTATCAGAGCCAGGCCTTCGGCAAGGTCATCGCCTACATGATGAAATACACCCGCCGTTGCGACCTGCGCGAGCAGAACGGCAAACGCAGCATGCTGGTCAAGGACGTGCCTACGGTCGAAGAAGCCGTTGCCACCCTGCAGGAGATGGTGGCGATGGCGGTGGAAGAATAAGTGGTGGGATAAGCCTTACGCATGCCTCGGCCGTATCATCCTGAAGACGGACGACAACGTGTGTTGGATGGGTTTGCTTAGGATGATGAGCGTCACGGCCACCAGGATGAGGACGATGCCGAAAGCCTCCTGCAAGGTGAACGCCTCGCCGAAGACCAGTGCGCCGATGCACACTGCCGTCACAGGCTCCATGGCGCCCAGGATGGACGTCAGTGTACCGCCGATGTACTTCACGGCCAGCAGCAGGGTGATGTTCGAGATGACCGTCGGCACTACGGCCAACAGTATCAGATTGGTGGCCGACAGGGCGTCGGGTATCGGCTGGATGCCTTCGTTCAGCCCTGCCTTGACGGCAAACATCAGGGTGGTGAAGACGAACACGTAGAAAGCCAGCTTGCGGCTGTTCATCGTCCGTACGCGCGACTTGTTCACCGTCGTAATGTAGCTTGCGTAACCCACGGCCGAGAGCAGCACGATGACCATCCCCATCGGGTCGAGCACCAGCTCGCCGCCCTTCAGCGACAGCTTGGCCACGCCATAGATGGCCAATACAATGGCCGCCCACGTCACCCACGACGCCCGCTCCCTGAAGAGCACCAGCATCAGTAGCGTGACGAATACGGGGTAGGTGAAGTGCAGCGTCGTGGCCACACCTGCTCCCATGAAGTCGTATCCCCAAAACAGAAACAGGGCCGAAGCCGTGTAGAAGCCCGCCAGCAGCAGGAGGAAGGGGATGTCTCGTCCCTCAATGCCGAAGGGCTCCTTGTGCAGCTTCATCATCCCCGCCAGCGCCAGTGTGGCGAAGAGGAAGCGGTAGAAGAGGATGGAGTCGAGTGACATACCTCCCTGCATCAGCGGCAGGGTGAAGAGCGGGATGAGGCCGAACGTCACCGACGTGGCCAATCCGTAGATAAAACCTTTCAATCTGTTCATGCTTGCGATACGTTTTTTTCGTGAGAAATGCGTGCAAAGATAGAGCAAACCGAGGGAAGCACAAAGCGAAAACAACGTTTTCAGCTTTTGCTTCGGAGGTGCAGCCTATTTCTGTTCTCGTCTCCTACAGGTTGCAGAACAGGTTCACGAAGAAGGGCACGCTCAGGTCGATGAGGATGCCGTGGAAGATGGCGATGGGCATCACCTCCTTGCCCGAGCAGCGTGTGATGGAGGGCAGCAGCACGTCCATCGAGTTCACGCCTGCGGCCGAGATGGGAGCCAGCTGTCCGAAGTATTTGCGGATGAGGGGCGCACCCACCAGCGACATCATTTCGCGGATGATGTTGCTCAGCAGGGCGATGGTGCCCAGCTCCGTGGCCAGCTGGAGGCCGATGGAAGGCTCCTTGAACTGCGTGATGAGGATGGACGACAGCGAGTAGTAGGCAAATCCGCTGCCCACGGCCATGCAGTCGAACACGCTCCATTGGCTCAGCAGCAGGCTTGCCGCGGCCGAGAAGGCCAGGGTACCTGTGATGGTGGCTGCCGGCACCAGCAGCATCTTGGGGCTTAGCTTCTTCAGTTCCTGTTGCAGGCCTCGGTTGCTTCCGATGCCGATGCCCACCTGCAGCATCAGGGCATAGAGGATGCAGAGCGACCAGTTGTGCATGTCTGCCTCCGGTTGGAAGCCGGCGCCGGCCAGGCAGCCGATGCCGAAGATGGCGAGTACAATCAGATTGTTCTTCATTTCTCTTCTCCTTTCTCAAAAAACAGTTGGAAAACGATGCGTGCGGCTACGATGCTGCCTGACAAGCTCAGCACGGCCAGTATGGCTGCCTGCCATCCTACGCGCCCCAGATTTTCCACGATGAGGCGGTTGGAGCCGATGGACAGGCCCAGCACAAACAACAGGACAGTAATGGTGAGCGAAGTGCTCTTCTCGATATTTTTCAGAAACTTCCCGTCGTGCAGGAAGCGGCCGATGACGATACCGGCCAGCATGGTACATATAATGCTGAACATAACGATTCTCTCTTTCTCTTTCTTTTGAGGTTGAACACAATGAACGGGGCGGGCAGACGTCATGCGTGCCTGCCAGATAGATAGAGGTCAAAAAAATAGGGGAGGAGGGAAACTTAGATGAACCCGCTGAACCAGTGGACGTGTACCGTCTGCTGGCTGTCCGTACCTTTGTGCAGGCGGACTTTCCGACAGGTTCTGTTCGATATGTGTAACGTCTGGTTCATGAGTCTTTTTCTTTGTTTTGCGGCCGCAAAGGTATTACTTTTATGAATATATTCCAAATAAATATGCAGAAATCTATCTTTTCACCCTTTTGTATCCCTAAAACTCTTCGTCCAACCGTTGTATATCTGACGTGCGTGCCTTAATTTTGGGCGTCATTTCAAGAAGCGAAACCATGGCCGACTTGTACAAGGGAAATCTGACGGAGGGCAGCATTACGGGCACGATGCTCCGCTTTGCCTTTCCGCTGATGCTGGGCAACCTGTTGCAGCAGTGCTACAACGTGGCCGATACGCTCATCGTGGGGCGTGTCCTTGGCGCCGATGCCCTGGCCGCCGTGGGTTCGTCGTATGCCCTCATCGTGTTTGTCACGTCCATCTTCATCGGCCTCTGCATGGGGTGCAGTGCCGTGTTCTCCATGCAGTATGGCGCGCGCGAGTTCGATGGCTTGCGGCGCAGCATCTTCTCGTCCATGCTCATCGTGGGCGGCGTCACGCTGGTGCTCAACGTGGCTTCGCTCCTCTGGCTGACGCCCGTCATCCGCCTGCTCCACACGCCGCCCGAGGTAGAGCCACTGGCGCGCAGCTACCTCTTCATCGTCTTCTTGGGCATGGTGCCTGTGTGCGTCTACAATTTCTACGCCTTTCTGCTCCGTGCGGTGGGCAATTCCGTGGTGCCCCTCTGCTTCCTGCTCGTGTCCGTGGTGCTCAACATCGGGCTCGACCTCCTCTTCATGCTGGGGTTGCACATGGGTGTCGAGGGAGCGGCCCTCGCTACGGTAGTGGCTCAGACGGTGGCCGCCTTGGGGCTTTATCTTTATACCCGCCGCCGTTTCCCCGCTCTGCGCTTGCGCAAGGCCGATCGGGTGGTCGACTTTCTGTCCATCCGCCGCCTGTCCTCCTATTCGTTGCTGACGTGCGTCCAGCAGTCGGTCATGAACTTCGGCATCCTCCTGGTGCAGGGCTTGGTCAACAGCTTCGGTACGGCCGTCATGGCCGCCTTTGCCGCGGCGGTGAAGATCGACTCCTTTGCCTACATGCCCGTGCAGGACTTCGGCAACGCCTTCTCCACCTTCATCGCCCAGAACTTCGGAGCCGGCCGCACCGACCGCATCCGTCGTGGCATCCGCAGTGCCGTGTGGCTCACCACTGCCTTCGCCCTGCTCGTCTCCGCCCTCGTCTTTGTGGGCGCTCCCTGGCTGATGTCGCTCTTCGTCTCTCCGTCCGAGGCAGAGATTATCGCCATCGGCGTGGAGTACCTGCGCATCGAAGGCAGCTTCTACGTGGGCATCGGCTACCTCTTCCTGCTCTACGGCTTCTATCGCGCCGTGGCGCTTCCCTCCATGTCGGTGGTGCTCACGGTGGTGTCGCTGGGCACGCGCGTGTTGCTGGCCTATCTGCTGGCTTCGCTGCCCCAGGTGGGCTATACGGGCATCTGGTGGTCCGTTCCTATCGGTTGGGCGCTGGCCGAGGTTGTGGGCGTGTGGTACTACCGCTCCAAGCCGAACTTCTTCCGATAGTACGACTCTGCCGTATAGAGCGCGGCGGCGGGGTTGTTGCCCGTCACGCGGTCCTTGGTGACGAGGGTGGTGGCATAGGCCTCGGAGTACTTGTAGAACAGGCTGTCGTGCCCCACGCAGAGGCCGATGACCACGTTCAGGTCCGTCCGCGCCTCGTTCAGCAGGCGCGCCTGTAGGATGGGGTTGCACATGGCCGCTCCGATGGTTTCGCACGCCTGCGGGATGCCGATGGACGATTTCGCCTTGCCCGCCACCTTGCAGATCACCGCCAGCGGTTCGAAGCCGTTGGCTTGCAGGATGCGGGCAAAGATGCGTGCCTCGCGGATGAGGCCGATGCAGTGGGCGATGCCTATCTTGTGTGCCCCTATCTTTCGGGCAAACTCCATGATTTCCTGTACGCGCGTCCATTGGCAGTAGCCTTCGTATTCCACTTCGGCGCTGGCTACCATGATGTCGTGGTTGCGCGGCTCGTCGTAGCGCTCCAGTGCCCATTGCAGGTCTTCCTCCTTCAGATGGGTGGTGGGGCAGAATTCGGGATACGTGCGGTTCTGGTACTTACAGTTCTGTGTGCCGCAATCCACGCACGAGTGGCGGGTGGGCGATGAGGGTTGTTCGGAGGTATTCATAGGGTAGATAATGTTTTTATGATTGTTGTATAGTGTAGTTTAATAGTTCTCGAACCGATACAAACTCTTTGAATCCCCAACGGCGGGGAGGAAACAAAGAACTTTGTAGACTGATGAATTTTTTATTTCCTACCAGATAAGAGGGTTTAACCAGTTTCATAACAACACGTACATCGTCTTCGGCAATGGTTTTGTCATGTATGTGTGGTAAATCTTTGCGATATCGGATAGAGCTGAATGCGATTTGATAGATGTCTCGTATTTGTCCTCGGATGACAGGTACAAAGTAGTCGTATTTCTGGAAATTCAGTTGTGAAAGTTTGTTGGAAACAGTAATTTTTCCAAAATAATATTCTATCTCTTTTTCTCTGTCGATGAATTTCTGGAAATATTCTCTTTGTCCATTTTCGAAAATGGTAACGGCCAGAATGGTTCCACTTTTCTCTAGTGTCAGATTAGTCCCTTTCTGGGCTTTTACATCTTGCAAAATTTGTATAGTGGGTTGTTCCCAAATCAGTGAATGTAAAAAATCTTTTAGTAAAGAGCTGCTTTTTTCATTGTTTGGGCGTAGCGGAAAAGCGCCGATGTTTACTTTTTCGATGGAGCGATAGAATTCAGTTTTGGCCACTTCTTCGTCTGTGCCATTGCCTGGGAATAGTATATATCCTCCCAATACTTCTTTTTTAATGGGAAGTCCTTCTTGTTTCGGGTCATAATAGAGTGCATCTCTATAACGATGCATTTGATTGATGGCATCATTGGGAGGTATGTCAGGTCCGTTTGTATCGGATTGCCCTATTCTATATTTGGCGTCGAATAAATAGGTGAGTTTGAAGCCAGTTTCGATGTCGTGCCTGGTCAGTTGGAGGACGATGTCGGGTTTCTGAGGCACGGTAAAGGAATAGGTATGATCAATGGATGTCTCGTTATTGTTGTCTGTTTTGCTTTCTTTAGGGTTGTAAATAACTTCGGCTAATTCGACAGAATCACCGTCTAAAGTCATTCTGGAAAAGATAATTTTGGATTTTTGTCCTTGGGGCAATGCATAAGTAAAGTGTTTGTTCAGTTCTATTCGGCTTTGATTGTTTACCTGTAAATTCTTTTCCTTTAATATCGACTTGACTAAGTTTTTTACCTGTATAAAACACCAGATTTCATACAGGGTGGCAATGTCTTTCAGTTCCAGACTTCGAATACCTTCTTCCAGGTCATAGCTGCATGTCAGCAACAACCAGATGCGATAGATTTGTGTGTATCCTGTTCCTTGTTTCAAGGTTAATGACTCTTGCTCCAGCCCTTTGAAGTGGCCTACTGTGCGGAAAAAAGGGTGGTGCACCAGTCGTTTCAACTCTTCTTCTACCTGAGTTATTTTGTCGCAGAATTTCACATTCGAATCCATGGGGTAATTCTCCAGAATTCTATGTTTTAGTTCTACGAATTTCTGGGTTACGGATTTGACGGCATATTTCAGGAAACGATTTTCATACGTGTCGTTGTTCATATGGGGGACTTCTGTCCGATACAGTCGTTGGTGTTCTGTTCGATGTTCTGCCAGTTCTGTCTCCAGTTTTGGGGTGAGGTGTTTTAGTTTGTCTGCCCGGCAATAAGTTTCCCTGTGCTTCATCCTATGGTGTGGGCGGTCTATGACCACTTTCACTGCATGGATGAACTCTTCGTTGATATCTTTGAATACATTCCACCAGATGATATCGGGCGTGCCTCCCTGTGGTTTTTCTTTGAAAGCATGATGGGTACGGCGGAGGAAATCGATAGAAAGCATTCGGTATTCTTCTTCGATGTCGTGGACGATGTGTTTCAGGTCGTTGTGATAGTCCAGCTTTATGGACAATACATCGTAGCTGAAGATAAAGATTATTCTTCCTTTTTCTGGCGATTTGTAAACGATTTTTAAGTCTGCTCGTCCGATGTCGTTGGCATAATTGATGTGTCCGTACAACACTTGAGCGTCTTCGTTGAAGCTGAATCCTTCGCTCACGCTACGCAAATGAGTGTCGATGTAGGCGTTCTTAACTTTTGTCTTGAATCGTATCCAGTATTGGTAGTCTGTGTTTTCAAAGAATGCGGAAGGTGCATACGAGCCTTGTTCTATCTGCTTTCCTTTGTAGGTCAACACTGCGCTGTCTTCGCTCCATGTGTAATAAGATTTCAAGGCTTCCGAATCGGGAGTTACCCGCATGCAGGAGGCTGCTTTCCTGAAAATCCGTTCATACGAATTGCAGGAAACCAATAGCTCGAAATCGGTATGTTCCAGTTTTAGCAATGCTTCCATGCTGCGTTAACTCCAGAAAGAGCAATAATATGTGTTGTCCAACTTCCGTTTCATCTCTTTCAGTTTTAGCAGGGAAATCGATATCTCTCGTATATCTTCATCTGCGATTTTGTTTTCTTTTTTCGGATAGCAAGTCCTGCATATTTCGCTGAACTGTTCTTGGATGGTTATGGCGAGGTCGTCCAGCAGGCATCCTGTTTGTTCCCAGTTCATCAGTTTGTTTTTGTCTCCTTCGATACGGCTCAGTATTTTCATGTTGGTCACTTCGTCCAGCGCTTGTATCAGCTGATAGCATTCATCGTTTTCGGCGTACTGCATGTTGGCCAGTACGTATAAGATGGCTTCGTTTCGTGTGCGATAGGCTATTCTGAACGGGCTTCCTTTTAACGTTTCGTTGATTTGACTCAGATATTTGATAACTGTATCACAGAGCTTTGGGCTTTTTTCGTACACATCCATTGCTTCTACGGCATAAGGTAGGACGGCAGAAGCCTCGATAGCAGGCAGTCTGTTCTCTGCGGCTGTGAGTCCGCCCTCCAGGTTGGCATCGTTCATTTCGAAGGTCATGGCGCGATCCAGCACTTTGCGCGAGAAGCTGAAGGTAGTTTCGTCCATGTTGACCGTACCCATGACAATCAGGTTAGGAGGCAGACAGATGCCTTTGGTGCGGAACGTCTCGCGAAGCTGGGCTTCACGCCCTTTGTCTTTTTCGATGATTTGTCCGTTTATTTCCCAAATGTCGCCGAACAAATCGTTCAAAATGGAATCTCCTACCCAAGCATTGTGCTTATTCTTCCCGAAATTGTTTAAAGGTGGAAACAGCGGGTCTGATACGATCCTGCCATTTCTTAGTTTGCGTGTTTCCAGTACGCTTAGATATTCGGCAAAATATTGTTCTACGGGTGCCAGGTTCATTTCGTCCAGACATAGGAAAAAAGGAACATCTTCAAAGTACCATGCCTTGGCCAAAAATCGGAGAAAGTCGGTCGTTTTATATTCGATATCTCCCGATATCCTTGTTTCATATCCTAACAATTCTGTGGAGTCGTGCCAGTTAGGTCGTACCTGTATGATCTCATAATTGTATGGTTTTTGGATCTTCTCAGGAGATTCTCCTCCTGTCGCATAAGCCAGTTGGCGTACGATGCGCGACTTGCCTGTGCCTGATATGCCTGCCAGGAGTACAAATGGCTTGGATTGGATGGCAGTCGTGTAGCGTCGGAATAGGCTGTTGTCACGATTTGTGATATTCAGATCTGGGTTGCCTTCATTGATGATCTCGTTGGGATTAAGCACCATTTTTGCCATTATTGTCAGTGTCGAAGTATATCCGTATTCGAATTTGTCAATATCAGTCTGTCCGCATAAGTCGTTTCGTGCGTCGTCGGCAGAAGCCTTCGGGTGTTGTCTGAAATATTCTACGTATTCATCCAGAAGTTGTTGTGATATTGTGCGTAGGCCTTTTTCTCCTTTGCTTTGCGAATAGACGATGTAGCACAATCTGTCTTTGTCTACAATCTTGACTTGCCCGTTTGTCGAGGCGTCTCCTATTCTTAATTGGTAATGTTTCATCATGTTTTGAACGATTTAATGGTTACTTTTGGGGTAAGGCTTTCCCTTTCAATAGTCCGATGTGAGGAATCGTAATTTACGATCTGGCCGCACCGGCTACTGTCAGCAAAGGTATATATTTGATAGAAAAATACAATATCAATGGAGTGGATTTTTTTTATTCTGCATTTTGAATGGTTGATTGGGCGTAATGCCTTGGTGGTGATGTTTGTTTTTTGATGTCTTCGTTGTCAAGTAGTTTCATTCGATCGGTGTGTCTGGAATTGATGCCTTTGTTTTTTTCGAATTAGTTTACTGTAACTGTAATCTGTAATTGTAAGTACAAAACAGACATGTTGTCTATTACAAATTACAGATTACAGTTAGCTAAAATCGAAATGTGTGCGCCACTTATACAGTTATATTATATATATATATATTTATATATATAATATAAAATACTGTACACACTCTTTCAAATCGAAATTCACTTACTGTAATCTGTAATTCGTAATAGCAAGCTGTCTTTTCCTGGATTCAAAACAGCTCTTACGAATTACAGATTACAGTTACCAAACAAGCTTTTCATGCTACTTCATAAAGAGCGCAAACGAAAGAGAACATCATGCCATCTGTAGAAAAACAATGCTTTTGCGCGCAAAAACACCGTTTTCTAAACTGTAAATCAATGAGTTGTTTTTATTAACACAATTCATCTATTTCGTTAACATATTTTTACTTCCCAGCGACTGTTTTTATTTTGTCGGCCGGAAAACACTCCTTATCTTTGCTTTGTCGACAAGGGGAAACTACGACGGATGCCGGCCCGGCGGAGCTTCCCAAACTGAGAGAACAAACACGAATAACCAACACAAACTAAATCGAACAAAAATATGTCAACAATCGGAACATTGAAGTACAGACGTTACGCGGCCAAGTCGCCGCAGGATCCCGATGGAGCCGCCAAGTGGTACGTCCGCGCCGTGCAGGACCGCACGGTAGAATTCGAAGAAGTCAGTCGTAAGGATGGGTTTACGTAGGAAGTTAGCGATATAATCCCTACTTTTACCGCAGGAAAAAAGAGAAATAGACAATGAAACGTATAGAGGTGGTTGCGGCGGTCATTTGCCACGAAGGGCTATACCTGGCCACGCAGCGAGGATATGGAGAGTACAAAGACTATTGGGAGTTTCCAGGTGGGAAAGTTGAGCCTGGCGAAAGCCGCGAAGAGGCGTTGAGGCGCGAGATACGCGAGGAGCTGGACGTTGATATCCAGATTGACGATTTTCTGGTCACCGTGGAGCACGATTATCCGACTTTTCACTTGGTGATGCACTGCTACCTCTGCTCGCTGGGTGCAGGACAGTTGGTACTGAAGGAGCATGAAAACTCCGCCTGGCTGGGGCGCGACAACCTGGACACGGTGGCGTGGCTCCCTGCGGACAAGGAGGTGGTGCGCTGCTTGACGTGCTGAAATTTGCAATCCGTACAATTTTCTATAATTCTGTTTGTATTTCCATGGCAGATAGCGGGTTTTAGGCTTATATTTGTACATCGTCTCCAGGCACGGCCATCGTGCCCGCAGGCGGAACATGGACAACACATAAACAAATTCTTAAAACTTTGTACAAACGATGAAAAATACACTTTGGAGAAGAATGGCGCAGGGACTGCTCCTGATGGGAGGATGCCTGTATGCAGGCGCGGCATCGGCGCAAAACGACAATCTGGTCTTACACTACAACCGACCGGCGGAATACTTCGAGGAGGCGCTGGTGATAGGCAACGGCACGATGGGGGCCATCGTCTATGGCGGCACGCAACGCGATGTGCTCTCGCTGAACGACCTGACCCTCTGGACGGGCGAGCCCGACCGCAAGGTGACCACGCCCGACGCCCATCGGTCCATCCCCGTCATCCGCGAGTTGCTGGACAAAGAGGACTACCGCGGAGCCGACCGCGAACAGCGCAAGGTGCAGGGACACTATAGCGAGAACTACCAGCCCTTGGGGCAGCTGACCGTCACCTATCTGGACGAGCCGGCCGAGATAACCGCCTACCGCCGCTCGCTGGACATCGGCAACGCCACCGCACGGACGCAGTACCTCCGCGGAGGCAAGGCGCAGGCGTGCGACTACTTTGCTTCGGCGCCCGACTCGGTGATTGTGCTGCGCCTGACCTCGGCAGGTGAGAAGGGCATCAGGGCTCTGCTCTCCTTTAGCTCGCAACTGCCTCATGCCACGTCGGCCGCCGGCAACGAGATGGCCGTCGAAGGTTATGCGGCTTATCATTCCTATCCGTCTTATTACAAAGGCGTCAAGGAGAAACATCTGTACGACCCCGAACGGGGGACACGCTTCCGCACGCTGGTCAGGGTGCTGACGCAGGGAGGCAGCGTGAAGAGCTTCCCCTCGGGTGAACTGAAGATTGAGGGTGCACGCGAGGCGCTGGTGCTGGTGGCCAACGTGACGAGCTTCAACGGCTTTGACAAAGACCCTGCCCGCGAGGGACGCGACTACCGCGGATTGGTGGAGCGACGCATGGAGCGCGCGGCGGCCAAGACCTACGACGAGCTGAGGGCGGCGCACGTGGCCGACTACAAGTACTACTTCGACCGCGTGAAGCTGGACCTGGGGCAGACTTCGCCCGAAATAGCGGCCCTGCCCACCGACGAGCAGCTGAAGCTCTACACGGACAAGCAGCAGGCAAACCCCGCGCTCGAAGCGCTCTACTTCCAGTTCGGACGCTACCTGCTCATCTCGAGCTCGCGCACGCCGGGCGTACCCGCCAACTTGCAGGGCCTGTGGAACGAACGCATCCTGCCGCCCTGGAGCTGCAACTACACCACGAACATCAACCTGGAGGAAAACTATTGGGCGGCGGAGACGGCCAACCTGAGCGAAATGCACCGCCCGCTGATGGACTTCATCGCCAACCTGAGCCGCACGGGCGCAGAGACGGCCAAGGCATACTATGGCGTGGACAAGGGCTGGTGTCTGGGGCATAATTCGGACATCTGGGCCATGACCTGCCCCGTGGGCCTGAACGTGGGCGACCCCTCGTGGGCCTGCTGGGCGATGGGCGGCGCATGGCTCTCTACCCACATCTGGGAGCGCTACCAGTTCACGCGCGACAAGGAGTTCCTCAAGCAATATTACCCTGTCCTGAAGGGGGCGGCAGAGTTCTGCCTCGACTGGCTCGTGGAGAAGGACGGCAAGCTGATGACCTCGCCCGGCACTTCGCCCGAGAACAAGTTCGTGACGCCCGATGGCTATGTGGGCGCCACCTCCTACGGCTGTACGTCCGACCTGGCCATGACGCGCGAATGTCTGATGGACGCCGCCAAGGCCGCCGCCGTGCTGAAGACCGACAAGGACTTCCAGAAGCAGGTGGAGCGGACGCTGACCCGCCTTTTGCCCTATCGCGTGGGAGCCGACGGCAACCTGCAGGAGTGGTATCACGACTGGAAGGATCAGGATCCGCAACACCGCCATCAGTCGCATCTGTTCGGCCTCTATCCGGGTCATCACCTCTCTGTAGCGGCCACGCCCGACCTGGCCAAGGCATGCGCCCGCACGCTGGAAATCAAGGGTGACAACACGACGGGATGGAGCACGGGTTGGCGCGTCAACCTCTATGCCCGCCTGCACGACGGCAAGAACGCCTACCACATCTATCGCCGCCTGCTCCGCCTGGTGAGCCCCGACGGCTACAAAGGGGAGGACGCCCGACGCGGAGGCGGCACGTATCCCAATCTGCTGGACGCTCATTCGCCTTTCCAGATCGACGGAAACTTTGGCGGTTGTGCCGGCGTCATCGAGATGCTGATGCAATCTACCGAGAGCTCCATCAGCTTGCTGCCCGCCCTGCCTGAGGCGTGGAAGGACGGCCGCGTGGAGGGTATCTGCGCCCGCGGTGGCTTCGTGGTGGACATGACGTGGAAGGACGGTCGCGTGACCGACCTGCGCATCACCGCCCGCGCCGACGGCAAGACACAGCTCTGCTTCAACGGACAGAAGAAGCGCATCAGTTTGAAGGCGGGCGAGAGCTGGGAGATGAAGAATTAAGCATTAGTTTTTTAGGTTTTGCGTATGGAAAGGAATGAGTGGAAAGGTTGGCGGACGACGGTTTGCTTGATGCTTGTGTCGTGTGTCGTGGCATTGACGGCTTCGCACGGAGGTTTCCGCAACGTGACCATCGACAACATCGAGGTGTATGACACCTTCCGCTCGGCCATTGCCATCGAGACGGTGGATGGCGGCGGGTTGGAGAACGTGCGGGTGACACGTGTACAGGCAAGGAATACGGGCAATCCGCTCTTCATCCGCCTCGGGCATAGGACGGGCGAGAAGCCAGGTTACCTGCGCAACATTTACATCAGCCAGATGAAGGTGGAGGTACCTTTCGGACGGCCGGATGAGGATTATGACCTTCGGGGACCGGCGGTGACTTTCTTCCACAATCCGATACCTTCGTCCGTCACGGGCATCCCTGGCTCGCAGGTGGAGAATGTGGTGATAGAGGATGTGGAGATACGCTATCCGGGCAGGGCGACGAAGGGGATGGCCTACGTGCCTCTGTGGCGGCTCGATGCCGTGCCCGAGGCCGTGGAAGAGTATCCTGAATTTATTTTCTGCCTCCTCTGTTGCCGCCGTACAGCTTGTCGATCAGGTCGGAGCGACCGATGCGACGCAGCTCGTTGACGATGTTGCGACGCTCTTCGGGCTTGTACCAGAAGAAGAACTGGCGTTGGGCCAGCTTCTCGCGTTGCGTCTTGGCGCTGAACACGGGTTCGAGGGTGTAGGGATGGTAACCTGTGTACCACGCCTCCGTGCTGACGGTCATGGGTGTGGGCGTGAAGTCCTGTACCTGCTCCAGGTGGAAATCGAGCCGCTTGGTGATGACGGCCAGTTCGGCCATGTCTTCCTCGTGGCAGCCGGGGTGGCTGGAGATGAAGTAGGGGATGAGCTGCTGGCGCAGGCCCTCCTCCTGGTTGATGCGGTCGAAAATCTTTTTGAACGTCTCGAACTGGGCGAATGGCGGCTTGCGCATGACGTTCAACACACGGTCGCTGGTGTGCTCGGGCGCCACCTTCAGGCGTCCGCTGACGTGGCGGGCGATGAGTTCGCGGGTGTATTCGCGGGTGCTTTGGTTCACCTTCGGATCCTTGCTCTCATGGAGTAGGAGGTCGTAGCGCACACCGCTGCCGATGAACGACTTCTTGATACCGGGCAGGGCGTCGACGGCGTGGTAGATGTCGAGCAGAGGGCGGTGGTCGGTGTTCAGGTTGGGGCATACCTTGGGATGGATGCACGAAGGCCGCTTGCACTTCTTGCACAGGTCGAGGTTGGTGCCCTGCATGCGGTACATGTTGGCGCTGGGTCCGCCCAGGTCGCTCAAGTAGCCCTTGAAGTCGGGCAGCTCCATGACGGCCTTCACCTCACGCAGGATGCTTTCCTTGCTACGGCTCATGATGAACTTTCCCTGATGGGCGGAGATGGTGCAGAAGGCGCATCCGCCGAAGCATCCGCGATGGATGTTGACAGAGTGCTTGATCATGTCGTAGGCGGGGATGCGCTTGCCCTTGTATTTGGGATGTGGCAGGCGCGTGTAGGGCAGGTCGAACGAATGGTCGAGCTCCTCGGTTGTCAGGGGCGGGTAGGGCGGATTGACTACCACCAATTGCTTGCCTACCTTTTGCAGGATGCGCGCGGCGGCATACTTGTTGCTTTCTTCCTCGATGTGGCGGAAGTTGGCAGCCTCCTTCTTCTTGTCCTTCAGGCATTCTTCGTGGGAGTAGAGGGTGATGTCGCCCTCCACAGGGCTGACTTCGCGGGCAAGGTAGGCGGTCTGGGGAACGTCGTCCAGCGGGCGTCCCTCCATCAAGCGGCGGGTCAGTTCGACAATGGGCTTCTCACCCATGCCATAGATGAGCAGGTCGGCTCCGCTATCAACCAGTATGCTGGGGCGCACGCGGTCTTGCCAATAGTCGTAGTGCGTCAGGCGTCGCATACTGGCCTCGATGCCTCCCAAGAAGACGGGCACGTCAGGGAAGAGCCGTTTCAGGATTTGCGTATAGACGATGGAGGGGTATTCGGGGCGCATGTCGGGGCGCGCGTCGGGCGTATAGGCATCGTCGCTGCGCAGGCGTTTGTTGGCGGTGTATTTGTTCACCATGGAGTCCATGCAGCCGGCCGATACGCCGAAGAACAGGCGGGGACGTCCCAGCTTCTTGAAGTCGCGCAGGTCGTCGCGCCAGTTGGGTTGGGGGACGATGGCCACACGCAGCCCTTCCGCCTCCAGTATGCGTCCGATGACGGCGGCGCCGAACGAGGGATGATCCACATAGGAATCGCCGCTGAAGATAATCACGTCCAGTTCGTCCCACCCGCGGAGTTCCACTTCTTTTTTGGTCGTGGGCAACCAATCTGTCAGTCTGTATTCTTTCATGGGCACAAAGATACGACCTTATTTTGTAAATTGCACGGTCATCTGCTCGCCGTCGTAGATTTCGCGGAAACCGATGTGCTGTTCGGCCAGGTATTCCTTCAGGTCGTTGAAGGCGGAGGCATTGTCCATGACAATCTCCAGCGTCTCGCCAGAGGGGGCTTCACACAAAGCCTTGATGGCGGGAATGAGCGGGCTATAGTGCGACGTGCCGCACGTGTTAATGGTTTTCATGTTCATTCTTCTTCCTCTTCTTCTGGGCAATGTTCGGGCAGCCATTGCAGGTAGAGCCTGATGAGTTGCTGGAGTCCGAAAGCCTTCATGTTGTTGTGGTAGATGACGTCGATGCAGAGGTCCAGCAGGTCTTTGCTGTCTTCTACTTGTGCGGCAATCAGTGAACGGATGTTCAGCTTCAGCTTGTCGAGCACCGTTTCGTCCACGATGCCGTTGCTGTCTATCAGATGCTGGAACAGTCCGTATTTCTGGATGGTGGCGAGGTGTTCGTCCGACACTTCGATGCTGCGTGTGCCGCTTGTATTGGCTTGTATGGTGTACATGTCTTTTTAAGTTTAAAGGTTGATAATTTATACTTCGATTGCAGCAAAGATAGTGTTTTCGTGATATATTCTGCTATATGGGGACGATTTTCTTACAAAAAAAGAATGCTGCTTACTGTTGGAGACAGGGAGCAGCATTACTCGTTTTTAGTATCTGATACGGACTTTATATTCTGGTATAATTTCTATTCGGTCGATGTGGAGTAATTTGTTTTGCTGGCTGAAATCGGGTCGGGCCGATGGCGGCAAGTCGTTGAGGAACGATGCGTTCTTCGACAAGGGGCGGAAGTAGAAGTTCATTTCTCCGGTTGCTTGCAAGGGTTGGCTGAACCGCTTTAGCCCGATGAGCCATGGTGCTCCATGATAGAATTGGTCGAGTACCATTGTACCATTGATGAATGCCATGGCTACGTCGGCCACGTAGTTGATCTTCAGAAAGTATTCATTCACCTGAGGCTTTTCGGGCTGTTGGATACGTACGGCCAGTCTCCGTCCGCCTATGGCGCGGCTTTCTGCCGGCACGTTGACGCTGTCCACTTCGACATGTTGTGGTTTCCATCCGTCGTGCGAAGGATAGAGTATATAGTCCATCTTGTTCTTGCCCAGGCTCAACAGGGTAAAGCCGTCAGCATGGGGTAGAACTGTTGCTTGTGTGATGAGGATGCGGCCGTCGAGAAGTGACGTGTGCATGGCCTGCTGGCGGGTTAGGGTGGTGATATAGACTTTTTTGCCCGAACGGGTAGTGACGTGGAAGGTGCTTTGGGTGCCTGGCTGGGGGCGATAGCGGTTGCGTCCTGATTTTAGTGTAGACGGGTCGAAGTAGTATTCGGGAGCGATACCTTCGGGGGCAAAGAAGATATAGTGTGGATGCCCCTTGTCTTCGATCAGTGTCAGTGGTTGGGCCGTCGCATATTTCAGCAGGGCGTCTTCGATGGCAAAGTTGAACGGCAGGATGGCGCTGACGTCTTTCTTTAATGTGAAAGTACCTTGGGCGGGAATGCGCAGCACTTCGTCGTTCAGGTTCAGTTGCAGTTGCTGGCCTTCCTGGTCGATGCGGGCGGTGTCGTGATCCTGGAAATTGGTCATGAAGACAAATCCTGCTCCTTCTTTCATACGGGCGGCAAATCGTAATGTCTCGCGGTCGTCAGGGGTGATGCGCTCGTAGCCTTCGGGCAGAACGGTTTCCATGGGGGCCAGACGGCTGCCGAATGCGTTGACAAAGAGATGGAGCAGACGAAGGTAGCGATAGGAATCGCGTACTTGGCCAGACTCGCCTACAGGTGCTTGGAAATCGTAAGAAATCTTGGGACAGCCGGGCTCTTCACTGAAGAAGCCTACACCTCCTTGTTGCTTGGGAGTCATTCCGCCGTGATACATGTAGTAACCGATGCCATTGGCTCCACTGCCCAAGGTGCGTACCATCAAAGCTTCGGCCGCCGCATCTTTGACGATGCAACGGCGTGGATAAGTCATCTGGATGCCTACACCCATTTCGGCGCAGAATGACGGATATTTTTCGCCATCGTAGCGTACGGGGGAGTAGTCGGGGTTACGCTGGATATCCTTGAACAGGCAGAAGGGCGATTTGCGGTCGGCAGGCGTCCAGGTCGGATAAGTATAGGCAGCGGTTACAGGGAGTGCTTCGTTGCCGATGACGGCTGCCATCCCCCATCCGGTAGCAGTGTAGAGCGGTGTGAGGATACCTGATTCTTCGGCTATGCGTTTCAGGGTTTTCATGTGACGGTTGCCTTGCTCTTCACGGCTGATCTGCTGGGTTTGTACACCTACGCCAGGCAAGACCGTCGAAGCATCATAAGATGCAGCGGTGCGGTCGACAGGTTCGTCTTGATAGAAGATGGCCCATGGTGCGGCCGAATGTTGCAGTTCGTTCTCTATTTGGGTACCGATGATGGGGCCTCCATCTTTATAATACAAACCTTTGAGTTGGGTTGCAATTTCCTTGTAGAGACGTGTAACATATTTCAGGTAGTTGGGATCGTCGGTGCGCACTTCGACGGGGCGTGCAAACAGCCAGTCGGGCAATCCGCCGTTGCGTATCTCGCCATGACAGAATGGACCGATGCGTACCAGGACCTTCATACCATGTTTTTGGCAGAGTTGCACGAAAGCCCGCACGTCACGGTTGTCACTCCAATCGAAGATACCTTCACGTTCTTCATGGATATTCCAGAAAATGTAGGTGGGGATGACGGTCAGACCACCGGCCTTCATTTTCAGTATGGCTTCTTCCCATTGCTCACGTGGATAACGGCAATAGTGGAATTCACCCATAACAGGAATGGTGGGGATACCGTTTTGTGACATGTAATAGCTGTTCACTTCGATACGTCCGCCATCGGGCGAGGTTCCACCCAATTTCAAATGGCCAGTATAGATAGTTTTCTCTTGCGCAGGGGCATTTAAATTGTATATATGCTGGGCAGCAGCACCTGTACACAATAGGCACAAGGCTGCTACCATTGAAAGGTGATTCTTCATATGAATGGAGCTTTGTCTTTTATCGTTGGGTTAGTTGATGAATGGATGCTGGTTGCAAAGATACTGAGGGTTGGAAATCCTCGCTCAGCATGTATTGTTTCAGACTGTATAGCAATTGGCGTGCGGCGGGGCGCTTGTCCATGTTTTGATGGAAATCAATACCCGATACGAGTAGTTTGCCGTTGCCCACTTTTACTTCGAAAAGCAGACCTAGCGAACGGTTGGTCACCCAGTCGTCAATGACACGTACCAGCGGATGGATGTCTTTCGACAGTTTGCTTAGGTGGATGGCATTCGAATGACTCATAGCGTCCCACCATTGGTAATTGCTATAATATTCGGTAGGAAAATATTTGAGAGCAGGATGTGACGGGTTGCATAAGATACCTAACGTATGGGGAGCTTGTCCGTTGGTCCATGCCGTATTCCAAAAGATGCTGGAGAATCCGACAGCTACATCACCCCCCATTTCTTTGCTAAGGCTTCCTTTCTTCAGTGAAAGCAATACTTTTCCGCCGTTTTGGAGACATTCCAGTGCCTTTTGATCTAAAGTATCGGTTAGGAGCAAGGAATCATCCCATACTTGTTTTTGGGATGGGTAGACCCAAAAATCCCAGTCGTTGCTTTGTCCGTCAACAGTGACCTCCAATTTCAGTTGGCAGGCTTTGTGAATGGAAGCCAAGTCAAAGGTGATATGGCCTAAAGGTTGGCAATTACCCAAATCCAACTGTTCAATATTGAAAGAACCTTGAGCAAGTGTCTTGCCAGAAACATTGCGAATGCTCCATATTGCTTGCGGGTGTTGTAGTGGGCGGTAGAAATTAGCTACTTCAATAGTTGCATCGAAGTTTTCATCATTTTCGAGTACTAACTTAGGTATGCGTGCTAGTGGCACAAGGCTGTTGCAGAAACGGCTGTATTCCTTAGCGGTGACATAACCTTTTTCTTCCCAAAAGACATCAAGGCTACCAACGAGTGCTGTACCTTGTCCAGGGAAGTCGTTCAATCCAAGTAACTGAAAACCTCCAAAGCCTGGAGTTCGCAATGCGGCTTCGATGTCTGCTTTATAACAGAGTGTCTGTAGCTTGCCTGATGCCAGGAGGAAGCTGTCGGCCAGTTGGATGAGGCCGTTTTCTTTGAGCCTTTCTTGGAATATTTCGAAGTTACGCGCCTTGTAGACACCTGTGTATTTTTGCATTTCGTGGAAGTTGGGATATGCACACCATTGACCTATTTCGTGGCTGACGAATGGTTGATGGAATTTGTTTGTATAGCCGCTCCAGTCATAAGTAGTGGAAGGTGGCTGGGCATTGATGATGCTGGTGACTCCGGCTCCCCATTGCTGTATACGTGGATTGGAATCACTTAGGAAATCATTGACAGGCAGGTTGGGCCAGCCTGCGGCTGAAGTATAAAGGCGACGTGAATCGTTTTCTTTCCAGTAGCTGACAAATTGGGTCAGGTAATCATTGGAATGCTTGCCGGTAGGTTCGTTACCGTAGGCCATCATGCAGAAAGAAGGATGATTGCCATAGGCATTGACGATGCGTTCAGCCTCCTGACGGATGAAATCATCGATAGGTTTCCCCTCACCGATAGCTGATGACTGGTTGGCCCATGAAGAGCATTCAATCATGTAATATATTCCTAGTTCGTCAGCAGCTTGGAAGGCAGCTTCGGGTGGGCACCATGAATGGAAGCGGATGTGGTTGATACCATATTGTTTGCAAATACGGAGTTCGCGCAACCATTCTCCCTTGTCGGTAGCAGGGTAGCCAGTCAGAGGAAAAGAAGCACAATGCAGCGTACCACGAAGGAAAACAGGGTGTCCGTTGAGGGTTAATTGACCGTTTTGAATGCTCCATGTACGACAGCCAAAAGTAATTTCACGATGGTCCAGTTGTTCTTTCCCTTTTTGGAGTGTACAGGTCAGTGTGTACAGATTGGGATTAAATTCATCCCAAACTTTGATATCTTTTGGCATGGGAAGATTGATTTCCAGCTTATTGTCACCAGGTTGAATGGTGTAACTTCTGGTGGTTTCCGTATCTTTTAGGCGGAAAATCAAATCGATCTTTTGTCGTTTGGAAGTCGTGTTACAGATGTTGGCCTTTATCGTTAGATGTCCTTTTTCGGCTTGTGGGAAAACGTGAAGTTGCTTGTAATAAGAATTACCTTTGGCTTCCAGATACATGGAACCTGCTATGCCGTTCCAGTTTCCTTGTGTATGGTCGGAAATGGAGTGAGAGTTTTCACCTGGATCTATGTCACGTACGGCGTTGTCAACACGTACGGAGAGGGTATGTTTACCAGGAGTGAGGTAGTTGGTCAGATCGTATTGTTGAGGAGCGCTTAACGCATTCTGCATCCCTACTTCCTTACCATCGATCCATATACGACTTTCCCAATGGCAGCGTTCGAAGAATAGATGGATACTCTTCTTTTTCCACGACTTGGGGATTTCAATGTCACGCTGATACCAAGCTACTCCAGCATAATAGTTGTCGGGTTGTAGCCAATAGGGTATCTTGAAGTTGTCAGGTGTGCGATAACGAGCATAACGGTCCTGTTTGAAAAAAGTTTGGTCATTGAAACTACCTACCCAAGGGGTCGTCAGGCTGACAGGATCACCTTTACCATTGGTGATCATTGAACCTGGAAGTTGAACCTGGTCGTTTAGTGTCTGAAGATACCATTGGGCAGAGATGCCTTCATTGTTACGATCGACAGCAAAACGCCAGGTTCCAGAGAGATCCATTACTTGAGCATGCGCTGACAAGTAGAATGACAAACATAGTAATTGTAATAAAAAAAAGTGTGTTTTCATGGTGGTTTGAGTGTGTTATAGTTTGTATTGTTATAGGGTCTAGTAAAGACCGTTATGTTGTTTTTAGTATATTAGCCGACCATTTCTTTTTCCAGTTGCTCCAGCGATTTACCTTTTGTTTCAGGCAAGCGGAAAGAGAAAAATATAAATCCTGCAGCGCAGATGGCTGTATATATCCAGAAAGTGCCGGCTGTTCCCAATGCTTTGTTCAAGAAAGGGAATGTGTAGGTCAGTATAAAGCTGGCAATCCACAAGGCGAACGTTCCTGTAGCTACAGCTATTCCTCTTACTTTATTGGGGAAAATCTCCGATAATAATACCCAAGTGACAGGTCCTAAGGACATGGCATAGCAGGCAATGGCAGCTACAACCAGGATGACCATGAAAATGCCGCTTACTTCGAAATAGTAGCAAGTGCCGAGTATGAGGTAAATACCTGCCAAACCACCTGCGCCAAGCAACATCAATGCACGGCGTCCCAGACGGTCAACGGTATAGATGGCTACAAAGGTAAATATCAGGTTGGCAATACCCGTAACAACGATGTTGATAAATGTATTGTCTACGTCGTAGCCAGCCGACTGGAAGACTTCTTGTGCGTAGTTGAATATGACATTGGTTCCACACCATTGCTGGAACATAGCTACGATAATGCCTAGCAAAAGAACCCGGCGATATGGTTTGCTGAAAAGCAGAGACAGGCCGCCTTGATTTTGCTTATGTTGCATATCTGTTTGTAAGGCTGTTAGTTCGCTTTGCGCATAGTTCGCACCTCCAATACGGGTCAGTGTGGCTACGGCTCGTTCCCGTTGCCCTGTTATGGCTAGCCAGCGTGGACTTTCAGGTATGAATGCGGCAAGCACTAAAAAGGCTAGTGCAGGGAATGCTGCTGACCAAAACATCCAACGCCAAGCCATTTCAATATTCCAAGTTGTGTCGTCACTGACCAGTAGCCAGTTGACAATTTGTGCTGCCAGGATGCCGATGACAATGGTGAGTTGGTTGAGTGAAACCAGTTTGCCACGGATGTGGGTAGGCGCTACCTCGGCGATATACATAGGGGAGAGCCCTGAAGCAATACCGATAGCGATACCTCCACAGAAACGTGCCAACAGAAAATAGTGGAAATTGTTGAATGCTCCTGTTCCATATGCTGTTAATACAAAAATAAGAGCAGAAAGCAGTAACAGAGGCTTTCGGCCAAGTTTGTCAGCCAACATTCCTGAAGTTAATGCGCCAATGAGGCATCCTGCCAAGGCTATGCTCATCGCAAGTCCCTGCATTGATGGATTGTCGACTATGTTGAAGAATTGTTCGTAAAAAATCTTAGCGCCTCCGATTACAACCCAGTCGTAACCAAATAGCAATCCGCCCATAGCTGATACAAGGCAGATAAAGTAGATGAATCCTTTGTTGTACGTTTTCATGTGATCAGATGGAAAATATGTTTTTCGTTTGCAAAATTAGTAACTATCAGCAGAGTGAAAAATAGAAAGTTTTATACTTTATATGGACAATCTTACTTTTTTGCTTGAATTTCCCATTTTCATTGTGTATGTTTGTTGCTGGGATTTTGAACAGATGGTATATGATAGAGCTGAAAGATGGATTTCAGGGGGAGCAGATATTGGTACTTCCCAAATTGATAGTAGATGCGATGGAGGCAGACCCTTTGTTGTCTAGGTTGCATATAACGGATATCGGCTATTTTCCGAAGGCTTTGCATCATCGTAGGGAGCGAAAGGCTCCAATTAATCAGTTTGTATTTATATATTGTATAGATGGTGATGGTTGGTACCGTGTGGGAGAACATACTTATACAGTTACGGCTAATCAATATTTCATTCTTCCTGCTGGGGTTCCACATGCATACGGAACCAGTGAAACAACTCCATGGACAATTTATTGGATACATTTTAAAGGTGAGATGGCTCCTTATTATGCCAAGGATACTGTCTATCCTATGGATCTTTGTCCGAGTGACAGCTCGCGTATCAGTGATCGTATCGGATTGTTTGAGGAAATGTTTATGATATTAAAATCGGGATATAGCAGTGAAAACCTGTTATATGTTTCTTCTCTTTTTCATTATTTCCTGGGCTCGTTGCGTTATGTTCAGCAATATCGGAATGCCAGTAATCGAACAACTGAATCGGATACAGTAGAGCGTGCTATTCATTATATGAAAGAGAATATGGAAAAGCATGTGTCTTTGCAAGATCTTGCTGCGCTTACAGGTTATTCACCTTCGTATTTTTCAGCTATGTTCAGGCAGAAGACAGGACATAGTCCGTCGGCCTATTCCAATTTGTTGAAAATACAGTATGCTTGTTCTTTGTTGGATACGACAGATATGAAGATTAATCAGATTTGCTATAAGGTTGGCATTGGGGATATGTTTTATTTTTCGCGTCTTTTCAGTAAAATTATGGGTATGTCTCCCAAAGAATACAGGAAGTCAAAAAAGGGATAATAAGTTATTGGTTGACAATAGCAAACAGGAGAATGAAAGCAAGAGTATAAATCTCTTTTCTCATTCTCCTGTTTTTATTTTTATTCTACTTGTTTTTATAGTGGAATGTATTCTACGAAAGCTTCCATAGCTTCATAGCTGGCAAGTCCCAGACTGTTATACAAATTAGCGGTACCGCGATTGCGATCCTCGCTTCGTTGCCAGAAGAGGCGTTCGTCATTGCCGAGGAATGGAGCGCTTTCCATCTGGCTTTGGTGTTTCAGGATAGAATTGCGTTTGGCACGTAGTTCTTCTGGACTGATAGGAACAGCCATTTCGATGTTTTCAATTTCCCATTCTGCCCAAGCACCACGATACATCCATATGCGGCAATCTTTTAACCATTCGGCACCTTCTTCCTTTTCCAAGTCGATAGCAGCGAATACAGCGTCTGTGCAGACACGATGTGTGCCATGGGGGTCTGCTAAATCGCCAGCCACAAAGACCTGGTGAGGTTTTACTTCGCGCAACAGATTGCGGACTATTTCAATATCAGCTTCGCTAATTGGATTTTTTTGAATCTTGCCTGTTTCATAGAAAGGCAGGTCAAGGAAATGACAGTGATCCAACGGAATATTGTTGTACGTACAAGCTGTACGTGCTTCGCCGCGGCGGATAAGTCCTTTAATGGTGAGAATATCGCGTGTATCCATGTCACCATCTTTCTTTTCGCGAAGGAATTTGCGGATTTCTGCATATTTTTCATTGATGACCTGATCTGCACTGTCATTAAATAGTTGATTGAAACCATTGATAAAATGCAAGAAACGGATCACTTCTTCGTCACCAACAGCAATATTACCGCTTGTTTCGTAGGCTACATGAACGTCGTGTCCTTGTTCTACCAGACGGCGCAACGTGCCACCCATAGAGATAACATCGTCGTCAGGATGGGGTGAGAAGATAATGACACGCTTGGGGTAGGGAAGGGCACGTTCGGGGCGATAGGTATCGTCTGCGTTCGGCTTTCCGCCTGGCCATCCTGTGATGGTATGTTGCAGGTCATTGAATATTTTTATATTCACATTATAGGCTGAACCATAAAGGGCCAACAATTCGCTTAAGCCATTTTCATTGTAGTCCTTGTTTGTCAGTTTCAGGATAGGTTTACCTGTCAGCTGGCACAACCATACGATGGCACTGCGGATGAGCTTGTCGTTCCATTCGCAGGAGGTTACCAGCCAAGGACGTTGGATACGTGTCAGGTTCGAAGCAGCTGATAAGTCTGTTACAATATGGGCATTGTTGTGAGTTTGCAGGTAAGAGGCCGGAATTGTATCCGTAATAGGGCCTTCTACGCATTCTTTCACCATCTTGGCCTTTTCTTCACCCCAGGCAATGAGGTAGACTTTCTTGGCTGCTAATATAGTAGATACCCCCATTGTAATAGAACTTACAGGAGTACTGTCTATATTGCCAAACATCTTGGCTGCATCGTTACGTGATGCATTGTCAAGCAGAATTAATCGTGTGGTAGAGTTCAGGCGGGAGCCTGGTTCGTTGAATCCAATGTTGCCTACACGTCCAATACCCAGTAAGGCAATATCCAAGCCTCCGAAACTTTCGATACGTTGCTCGTAAAGGCGGCAGTATTCGAAAATAGTATCTTTGGCTATTGAACCATCAGGGCTGAAAATGTTCTGTTTGTCAATATCTACATGATCGAGCAGCATTTCTTTTAATGCATTGAGATTGCTGTTGATTGCATCGGGTGCAAGTGGATAGTATTCGTAGAGGTTGAATACAATAACGTTGCGGAAACTCAGCCCTTCTTCTTTGTGCATACGCACTAAAGCTGCGTATACATTGCGTGGAGAGTTACCTCCAGCTAAAGCCAGTACACAGAAACGTCCAGCTTTTTGCTTATCACGTATCACTTGGGCGATGTCGCGGGCTATTTGGTCGACGCCTTCATCCACTGTTTCGTAGATGTCGGTAGGAATCTTTTCCAACCGAGTCAGAACAGAGCGTTCAAAGGCATTTTCCGGACGGTAGTACCTCGTCGATACTCTATTCAAGGTGATTTGCGAGCTAAGATTTGTTTTCATAAATTGATTGTATTAAAGTAATTGGATTGCAGTGGGGATATTATATGGTATATGTATCCGGCACAAGTTTTCCCATTGCCCATACGGCGCGTACGTTCAGGTTGTCATCCATGACGATAATGTCTGCGTCTTTTCCTCGTTGCAATGAACCCTTGCGATCGTATACACCCATGATTTTTGCAGGAGTTTCAGATACCATACGGACAGCATCGGCCAATGGAATATCGGCTTTCTGTACGACGGTTCTGATCAGTCGGTCCATTGTGGCTATACTTCCTGCCAAAGCTGAACGGTCGGCTAACTTGCAGACACCATCTTCGATGATGACGCGTGGATCGAAAGCTTCTTTGCTGTCGCTGGCGGCACAAGCCAAGGCGTCTGTGATCAGGCAGGTACGTTCTACACCTTTTATTTTATATACCAATCGCAAGATTGTTGGCGGTACATGGATACCATCCGCAACGACTTCTACAGTCATGTCGTCCAGCAGGTAGATACTTTCTACAGTACCTTCATATTTATATTCGCGGCGTTTATGGAAGCCAGGCATGGCGTTATAGAAGTGTGTTGCATGGGTATATCCTGCCTCATGTGCAGCCTGAATATCTTCGAATTCAGCTTGTGTATGGCCTACGGCTGCCAAAATACCTTTGCCGGAGATGTATTTGCCAAATTGGATAGCACCTGGAAGTTCAGGAGCTGCATCCCAACGTTTGATACATGACCAGCGTTCTACCAGAGGAATATATTCGTTGGGATCTGGGTTTTTGATATTCTCGGGTATTTGTCCGCCAGCCATTGCCATATTGAAGTAATGTCCTTCAAGATGGAGGCCTAAAATAGGGCTGTCGGGTTCTGCCATCAGTTTCGTACAGGTTTCGGCTGCCTGTTCTATCATGGGAACTGTAGACGATGACATTGTCGGGAATATGCTGGTTGTACCATATTTCATATGCGTCTGTACTGCTTGGCGGAAAGCGTCTTCGGTACATTCCATAAAATCACGTCCACCACCACCGTGGGCATGAATTTCGATACCACCGGGCAGTACATACATGCCTTTGACATCGATGAGTGTAGCACCGATAACGGCCAAGTCACAGTTGGTTACTTCCAATATTTTTCCGTCTCTTATCAGAACGGAACCATCTTTCAACCACCCTTGTGGAGTAAGGATGCGGGCATTGATGAGTTGAGTCAGCATAGGATTTAGGGGTTAGATTATTGTTTCTTAATTGTTTTCATTGGATTTTATTTTCCAGTTACAAAAGTAGCGACTTTCTGTTAAATATGCACTACTCATTGGAGGTATTTGTCTTAAATACTCTAAAAAACAGTACTTGTATATAAAAAAGCAGGAAGAATATACTGGCTGATTTGGTTTATTTACTGTTGGTAGTATTAAGTAAAGTTTAATGGCATGCAAACGTTTGCTATCTCTTTATTCTTCTTTGTGTCAGAATTGGATAACCGCTTATTGTACTTTTGCTTATCTTTGTCTGCAAAGAATAATATTACACATGAGAAACATGAAAACATTCACTTCTAGAATCTTATTTTTGTTATCATTCCTTTGCATAGCTGGTATGGCTGTTGCCGAGGAACTTACTTCTCCTAATGGGTTACTTAGACTGGTATTTACAGTAAACGGGCAGGGAGAGCCTGTCTATGAATTGTATTATAAAGAAAAGGTGGTTATTAAACCTTCCAAGTTAGGATTGGAACTGAAGGATGATCCAGGCCTGATGGCTGGATTTACTTTAGGTGAGGTGAAAAATTCTACGTTTGATGAAACCTGGCAGCCTGTGTGGGGTGAGGAAAAAGAAATACGTAACCATTATAATGAAATGGCGGTAACGTTGAACCAGAAAGCGCAAGAGCGTAACATAGTCATCCGTTTCCGCCTCTTCGATGACGGTTTGGGCTTCCGTTATGAATTCCCTTTGCAGAAGAATCTCAATTATTTCGTTATCAAAGAGGAGCATACTCAGTTTGCTATGGCTGGTGACCATACGGCTTTCTGGATTCCTGGCGACTATGATACGCAAGAATATGATTATACAGAATCGAAACTGACAGAGATACGTGGCCTGATGGAAGGTGCCATTACGCCCAATTCTTCGCAGACTCCATTTTCACCCACAGGTGTGCAGACGGCCTTGCAGATGAAAACGGCAGACGGTCTTTACATCAATCTGCATGAAGCTGCTCTTGTGGATTATTCGTGCATGCATCTCAATCTGGATGATAAGAATCTTGTGTTCGAATCTTGGTTGACTCCTGATGCGCAAGGCAATAAAGGATACTTACAGGCTCCTTGTACTTCACCTTGGCGTACGGTTATCGTGAGTGACGATGCACGTGATATTTTAGCCTCACGTATCACGCTGAACCTGAACGAGCCTTGTGCTTATGAGGATGTATCGTGGATTAAACCTGTTAAATATGTGGGTGTTTGGTGGGAGATGATTGCTGGTAAGAGTACCTGGGCTTATACAGACGATTTGCCTTCTGTGAAGTTGGGTCAGACAGACTATTCGACGCTGAAGCCTAACGGACGCCATGGTGCTACCAATGAGAATGTGAAGAAATACATTGATTTCGCAGCTGAGCATGGATTTGATCAGGTGCTTGTCGAAGGTTGGAATGAAGGTTGGGAAGACTGGTTCGGCAAATCTAAGGATTATGTCTTTGATTTTGTGACTCCATATCCTGATTTTGATGTGAAGATGCTGAACGACTATGCTCATAGCAAGGGAGTGAAATTGATGATGCATCACGAAACTTCTGCTTCGGTACGTAACTACGAACGCCATTTGGATAAGGCTTACCAGTTTATGGTAGACCATGGATATAACGCAGTGAAAAGTGGATATGTAGGTAATATCATTCCTCGAGGCGAGTATCACTATGGCCAATGGATGAATAATCATTATTTATATGCAGTGAAGAAGGCTGCTGAATATAAAATTATGGTCAATGGCCATGAGGCTGTTCGCCCTACAGGTCTGTGTCGTACGTATCCCAATCTGATTGGCAATGAATCTGCTCGTGGTACAGAGTACGAAGCCTTTGGCGGAAGCAAGCCTTTCCATACGACGCTTTTACCGTTCAATCGTCTTATTGGAGGCCCAATGGATTATACGCCGGGTATTTTTGATACTAAACTTGATTTTATGGGTGACCTTCCGCACGGACAAGTACAGACGACACTTTGCAAGCAGCTTGCTCTCTACGTTACTCTTTATAGCCCCTTGCAGATGGCTGCTGATTTGGTGGACAACTACGAGAAACATATGGATGCTTTTCAATTTATCAAGGACGTAGCTGTCGATTGGGATGAAAGCAAGTATATCGAAGCAGAGCCAGGTGATTACATTACTATAGCCCGTAAGGCAAAAAACAGTGGTAATTGGTTTGTTGGTGGTATCACCGATGAAAATGCACGTATGGCTGAATTCAAACTTGATTTTCTTGATGCAGACAAGAAATATGTCGCTATTCTCTATGCTGATGGAAAAGACGCCGATTACAAGGACAATCCTACTTCTTATCAGATAAAGAAAGGTATTGTGACTTCTAAGACTAAGATTTCTGTCAAAGAAGCTCGTAGTGGCGGTTTCGCTCTCAGCCTGATGGAGGCAACGGGCGATGACCTGAAATCTGTAAAAAAGTGGAGAAACTGAGAAGGGGTAAAAAGATAGGTCAATAGGTATTGGTTGGATGCTCCGCAGAGGATTTTTTCTCTGCGGAGCTTATTTTTTTATTAAAAAAACAGGTGATGACAGAAGGCTACCTGCCGACTAATTTGTACCTTTGTCGACGTTTTAAAAACCATACGTAATTATTAAAGTATAAATAATATGGGAGGTTTCTTCGGGACAGTCGCCAAAGAGAGTTGTGTGACTGATTTGTTTTATGGGACAGACTATAATTCTCATTTAGGAACGAAACGCGGCGGTATGGCTGCTTATGATGAAACGACCAACTGTTTCAGTCGTTCTATCCACAATCTGGAAAGTACCTATTTCCGTACCAAGTTTGAAGACGAACTGGACAAGTTTAAAGGAAACTCCGGCATAGGAATCATTAGTGATACGGACGCTCAACCTATCATTCTGAATTCTCATTTAGGACGTTTTGCTATTGTTACAGTTGCCAAGATTATGAATATTGTCGAACTGGAGGAAGAATTGTTAGAGCAGAATATGCACTTTTCAGAACTCAGTTCAGGACAGACTAATCAGACGGAGCTGATAGCTTTGCTTATCATTCAGGGCAAGAATTTTGTAGAGGGGATAGAGAATGTATACAATCGTATCAAGGGTTCCTGTTCCATGTTGTTGCTGACGGAAGACGGCATTATCGCTGCTCGCGACAAATGGGGGCGCACGCCGATTGTTATCGGAAAGAAGGAAGGAGCGTATGCGGCAACCAGCGAGTCAAGCAGCTTCCCGAATTTGGGGTATGAAGTTGAACGTTATTTGGGGCCGGGTGAAATCGTTCGCTTACGTGCCGAAGGTATTGAGCAGATGCGTAAACCTGAGGAACGGATGCAAGTGTGTTCTTTCCTGTGGGTATATTATGGATTCCCGACTTCTTGCTATGAAGGTCGTAATGTAGAAGAGGTTCGTTTTACCAGTGGTGTGAAAATGGGCCAAACTGATACTTCCGAAGTAGATTGTGCATGTGGAATTCCTGATTCAGGAGTAGGCATGGCGTTGGGGTATGCCGAAGGAAAGGGAATCCCTTATCATCGTGCCATTGCTAAATATACGCCGACTTGGCCACGTAGCTTTACTCCCAGCCGCCAAGAGATGCGTAGCCTTGTGGCCAAGATGAAGCTTATTCCCAATCGTGCGATGCTTCAGGGAAAACGTCTGCTTTTCTGCGACGATTCTATCGTGCGTGGAACTCAGCTTCGCGATAATGTGAAAGTGCTCTACGAATATGGAGCCAAGGAAGTACACATCCGTATAGCTTGTCCGCCATTGATATATGCTTGTCCATTTATTGGCTTTACTGCTTCCAAGAGTCCGTTGGAATTGATAACCCGTCGTATTATCAAGGAGCTGGAGGGTGATGAGAACAAGAATTTGGAGAAGTATGCCACGACCGGCTCTCCTGAGTACAATCGTATGGTAGAGATCATGCGTGAGCGTTTTGGCTTTACTTCCTTGCGTTTCAATACGCTAGAAACGTTGGTCGAGTCTATCGGCCTGCCTAAATGCAAACTCTGTACGCATTGTTTCGATGGCAGTAGCTGTTTCTGATTGACAAATCGTTAAGTTTCGGATAAAAAAGGGGTGTGGATTGCTTGCCAATTCACGCCCCTTTTTCTACCTTTACGGGCATAATAACAAATTGTAAATGTTGAATCGTAATTTTTTTGAATGATATGACTTTAGTAGAACGTTTTTTGAAATATGTCAGCTTCGATACTCAGTCGAGTGAAGAGACTGGTGTTACTCCCAGTACGTCGGGGCAGATGGTTTTTGCCCGCTATTTGAAGGAAGAACTGGAGTTTTTGGGACTTGGAGATGTTACGTTGGATGACAATGGCTATTTGTTTGCCACGCTTCCTGCTAATACAGATAAACCTCTGCCTACAGTAGGTTTCATTGCTCACATGGATACGAGTCCCGATATGAGCGGTAAGGATGTGTCACCACGGATTGTACAGTGTTATGACGGTGGAGAAATAGTGCTTTGTGCCGACGAAAACATAGTTTTATCACCAGCACAGTTCCCCGAACTGTTGGATCATAAGGGGGAGGATTTGATCGTGACCAATGGCAAAACGTTGTTGGGGGCTGACGACAAGGCTGGTATTGCCGAAATTGTTTCGGCTATTGTCTATTTGCAGGAGCATCCCGAAATCAAGCATGGCAAGATACGTATTGGTTTCAATCCTGATGAAGAAATCGGCTTGGGTGCCCATAAGTTTGATGTCGAGAAATTCGGTTGCGACTGGGCTTATACGATGGATGGTGGCGAGGTAGGCGAACTGGAATTCGAGAACTTCAACGCTGCTTCTGCCAAGATAACGTTCAAGGGACGCAATGTACATCCGGGCTATGCCAAGCATAAGATGATTAATTCTATTCGCGTGGCCAATCGTTTTATGGCTATGCTGCCCAGTCATGAGACGCCCGAGCATACCGAAGGTTACGAGGGTTTTTACCATCTGGTGGGTATCAGTGGCGAAGTGGAGCAGACCGTGGTATCTTATATCATTCGCGATCATGACCGCACCCGTTTTGAAAGCCGTAAGCAGGAGATAGAACATCTCGTTCGGAAAATCAATGCTGAGTATGGCGAGGGCACAGCTACACTCGACCTGCACGATCAGTATTACAATATGCGTGAGAAGATAGAGCCTGTGATGCATGTAATCGATATTGCTTTCCAAGCTATGAAAGATGCTGGTGTAGAACCTCGTGTGAAGGCCATCCGTGGTGGCACGGACGGTGCACAGCTTTCATTCAAAGGATTACCTTGTCCCAATATTTTTGCCGGTGGACTTAATTTCCATGGGCGTTATGAATTCGTGCCCATACAGAGCATGGAGAAAGCTATGATGGTAATTGTCAAAATTGCCGGACTGGTAGCTGCACGCTGATCATTCATTTTAATTCTTAAATATAAGTTTCATGAAAACCACTCCATTTACCGAGAAACACATCTCGCTGGGTGCTAAGATGCACGAGTTTGCGGGATACAATATGCCGATTGAGTATTCGGGCATTATCGACGAACATATGACTGTCTGCCAGGGTGTAGGCGTATTCGACGTATCACATATGGGCGAATTTTGGGTGAAAGGTCCCCAGGCTTTGGCCTTCTTGCAGATGGTGACTTCCAATAATGTGGCAGTCTTGACTCCAGGTAAAGTGCAATATACTTGTTTTCCCAACGAGACAGGCGGCATTGTAGACGACCTGCTGGTTTATTGCTATGAACCTGAAAAGTATTTGCTGGTAGTGAATGCTGCCAACATTGAGAAAGATTGGAATTGGTGTGTAACCCATAATACCGTCGGTGCTGAGCTGGAAAATGCTTCCGACCGTATGGCTCAGCTGGCTGTGCAAGGACCGAAGGCTATTGAGGCTTTGCAGAAGTTGACACCGATCGATCTGTCTTCTTTACCTTATTATACGTTTACTCATGGCGAATTCGCAGGTGAGAAGGATGTCATCATTTCGAATACAGGTTATACGGGTGCAGGAGGCTTTGAACTCTATTTCTATCCAGACGCAGCCATGAAAATATGGGATGCTGTTTTTGAGGCTGGAGCTGAGTTTGGTATTAAGCCTATTGGTCTGGGTGCCCGCGATACACTTCGTTTGGAGATGGGCTTCTGTCTTTATGGCAACGATATTGACGATACGACTTCGCCTATTGAAGCAGGACTGGGCTGGATAACTAAATTTGTAGAAGGTAAGAACTTTACCAACCGCGCGATGTTGGAAAAACAGAAAGCCGAAGGCGTGACGCGCAAGCTGGTAGGTTTCGAAATGATCGACCGTGGTATCCCCCGTCATGGCTATGGGCTGCTGGATGCCAATGGAGAAGTCATTGGAAATGTGACTTCAGGTACGATGTCGCCTACTCGTAAGATTGGTATCGGTATGGGCTATGTAAAGACTGAATTCAGTAAGCCTGGCACGGAAATCTGCATCGACATGCGTGGTCGTAAGCTGAAGGCTGTAGTAGTAAAGCCGCCTTTCCGTAAATAAAATGAAGTATAGGTATAAAATAAAAGGGAAGCTCGAAAGCTTCCCTTTTATTTATCTCTTATCAGAAATGATTATTTCTTCTGACGGTTACCGTAACGGCTCATGAACTTATCTACACGACCGGCGGTATCAACCAGCTTAGACTTACCAGTATAGAACGGGTGAGAAGAGCTGGAGATTTCCAGTTTTACCAACGGATAAGTTTCGCCTTCGAATTCGATTGTCTCTTTGGTGTTAACAGTTGAGCGAGACAGGAACATGTCACCGTTTGACATATCTTTGAATACTACCGGACGGTAATTTTCGGGATGAATACCTTTTTTCATTTCGATATTGTTTTTTAATTTTTTTATTTCGTTTACTATTGCTGGTAACAAATAGTTGTGTAATGGTCTTTTCAGTTTTCAGGGTGCAAAGATAGTGCTATTTCTTGAAACAGAAAAAAAGTTCGACTAAAAAATAGGTTTATCTCGTTTTATTTCTTTTTTTTGCATCTAAAATTTGTGTATGAATATGAAGAAACTATTCTTTCTGTTGATGTGTTGCCTCTGTGCGATAGTTTTGGAGGCACAAAACGAGAAGCGCGACCTGTACAGCGTAGCATTTTATAATCTTGAGAATTTGTTCGATACCATTCATGATGCGGGCAAAAACGACTACGATTTCCTACCCAACGGTAGTTATAAATGGAATTCGAAGAAGTATGAGGCAAAGTTGGAAAACATGGCTAAGGTGCTTTCCTCCTTGTCGCGCGACAGGGTGTCGCAAGGTCCAGCTTTTATTGGGGTAGCTGAAGTGGAGAACGATCGTGTATTGGACGACCTCTTGAAGCAACCTTCTCTTTCTGCTTACAAATATATCCACTACGAAGGTCCCGACAAGCGCGGCATTGATTGTGCTTTGCTCTACGATCCGCAACAGTTTGAAGTGACTCGTTCGAAACTTGTTTTTTCCGAACCTTATCAGGGGGATACGGTTCACTTGACACGTGGCTTCTTGATTGTGGACGGGCGTATGGCCGGTGAGCGTGTGTGTGTCATTGTCAACCACTGGCCTTCGCGTGGAGCCCAGTCACCAGTACGTGTACATGCGGCACGACAGGTAAAAGCTCTGGCAGATTCTTTGCGGAACGAAGACCGCAAGCTGAAGCTATTCATCATGGGAGATATGAACGACGACCCAATGGATGAGAGCATGCAGACGTTGGGTTCACGTAAATATAAAAAAGAGGTGAAGAAGGCCGATTTCTACAACCCCTGGTGGGAAACGCTGGAAGACGAAGGGGTAGGTACGCTGCTCTATCGTGGCAAGTGGAACCTGTTCGATCAGATTGTCCTGTCGAAACCATTATTGAAAAAACGTCGCGGATTGCGTTACGACCATCATGAGGTCTTCTACCGCGACTATCTTATTCAGCAGGACGGTAAATACAAGGGTTCTCCGTTACGTACCCATGGTGGCCGTACGTGGTTGAACGGCTATAGTGACCATCTGCCTACCATTATTTATCTGAAGAAATAATTCAGCTCAGGTAGCGGAATATATTCTTTGAACTTGTAACGTAGACTTTACAATCTTTTGTTAAAACTCTTCAAACACTTGAAAAATGATTGTTTTTCTTTTGTTTGAAGAGTTTTTTTAGTGGAATTAGCGTCCGCTATTTGAACGAGAATGTGTACTTTTGCACAGAATTTGATTCACTAACTATAAACTTTTAAACAAAATGGTTAATTACAAAGATTTGGGCCTTGTAAACACAAGAGATATGTTTGCTCGTGCCATTAAGGGTGGATATGCTATCCCGGCTTTCAACTTCAATAATATGGAGCAGTTGCAGGCTATCGTAAAGGCTGCTGTTGAAACTAAGTCTCCGGTTATCCTGCAGGTTTCTAAGGGTGCACGTAACTATGCAAACCAGACTCTGCTGCGTTACATGGCTGAAGGTGCTGTAGAATATGCTAAGGAACTGGGTTGCGCTCATCCTGAAATCGTGCTTCACCTTGACCACGGTGACAGCTTCGAACTCTGCAAGTCTTGCATCGATATGGGCTTCTCTTCTGTAATGATCGACGGTTCTCACCTGCCTTACGAAGAGAACGTAGCTTTGACTAAGAAGGTTGTTGACTACGCTCATCAGTTTGATGTAACTGTAGAAGGCGAGCTGGGTGTATTGGCTGGTGTAGAAGATGAAGTATCTGCAGAACATCACACTTATACTGACCCTGAAGAAGTAATCGACTTTGCTACTCGCACTGGTTGCGACAGCTTGGCTATCTCTATCGGTACTTCTCACGGTGCTTACAAGTTCAAACCCGAACAGTGTCACGTAGATCCTGCTACGGGTCGTCTGGTTCCTCCTCCTTTGGCATTCGAAGTTCTCGACGCCGTTATGGAGAAACTGCCGGGCTTCCCCATCGTTCTGCACGGATCTTCTTCAGTTCCTCAGGAAGAAGTTGATACTATCAACAAGTTTGGTGGCAAGCTGGAAGCTGCTATCGGTATCCCCGAAGACGAACTGCGTAAGGCTGCCAAGTCTGCTGTTTGCAAGATCAACATCGACTCAGACTCTCGTCTGGCTATGACAGCTGCTATCCGCAAGGTATTCGCTGAGAAACCGGCTGAATTCGATCCTCGTAAGTATCTGGGTCCGGCTCGTGACAACATGGAGAAACTCTACAAGCACAAAATCATCAACGTGCTGGGTTCTGACAACAAGCTGGCAGAATAAGTTTTATCCGTATATAAATAAGAAAAGCCGCCTGACGAGGGCGGCTTTTTTTGTGTTTGTTTCTTTTGTATCTCCTTTTCTCTTATGCTTTGGTTATATTCTGATAAACCTCTTTCACCAGCTTGCAGGCTGTTTCCAAGCTGATATTTCCTGTATTGAGCATCAGGTGGTAGTGATGAGGTTCGCCCCATTTTTGACCAGTGTAGTATTCGTAGTGATGGATGCGGTTGCGGTTGATGCGGCGGATTTCCGCTTCTGCTTGCTCTTGGGGAATGCCGTAGTCGTTAACGCAGCGGTTCACCGCACTTTTCAGGTCGGAATAGCAGAATACTTTCACCACTTTAGGGTGGTCTTTCAGTACGAAGTCGGCACAACGGCCTACGATGATGCAAGGTTCTTGAGCGGCGAGCTCCTGCACAATCCGACTTTCGGCCACGAACAGTATGTCGTCTGCCGAGAGACTGGCTTCCACTGGCTGTTCGCTGTTCTTCGAGAGGATGCACTTCAGCCAGAACGAAGGAATGGACTGTTCATTTTTCGCGATATATTGTTCGTCTATGCCGCTCCGTTGGGCAGCCATGCGGATGAACTCGCGGTCGTACAACTTGATGCCCAGCTCCTTGGCAAGTCTTTCACCCAGCAGATGACCTCCGCTTCCATATTCACGTGCGATGGTGATGATAGTATTGGTATGTTGGGCCGAAGGTGTGTCGGCCTGTTTGATGGGAGCATTGATCCAACGGTCGAAAATGCGGTAGGCAGGACTGACAAAGTGTACGATGGGGCCTACCAGCAAGGCGGACACTACTGTTCCTTCGCGTACGCCCTGAATGTCGGACAAGAAGACGAGCGACAGGATGCAGGCTATGGTGAGCAGTGTAACGTCAAAGCCCAGTTTTACGTAACCGAACTCCCCATGGAAACGCCGGGTGATGGCTTTTACCAGATATTCTCCTGCCATCATGGCTGCATTGGCTTTAACTTCAAGGGCGATGCCCAATGCTAGAATTATGCAACCGATCAGCAGAACCGTCACTTGCATGACATAGACCGAGGGTTCCAGCCAGGAGAGCATGAACATGGAGAAGTCGATGAACAGGCCGAAGCAGAACGCAATGGGTATTTGAAGCAGGTACATTCGCAGGTCTTCTCTCAACTCCCTGCGTGTCATCAGAAATGGTTCGAGGACAACGAACAGCAGGTTGAGCAGAATGGTCCATATACCCATTGTGAAGGGCGTAAACAGGCTCAGTACGTAGGTTACACTCGTGATGGGCGACGTGCCCAGCAGCGCTTTGGTGATGAAGGCAATGCCGAATGCATTGATGAACAGTGAGGCGACGAACAGCAGGTAGCGTCTGAAAGTATATTTACTCATAATCTTCTGTTTTGAAAACCGCCGCAAAGTTCATACTATTTCTTTGCATTTCCTTCAGAAAAGAACGACCTATCTTGGTCGAAAACGAAACAAATCTTATTTTTGTGATTAAATTATGGTAAGATATGAGCATTGCAATTACCGAACTGATGAAGGTCTGTAAGCCGGGTGTAGGCATGCCTTGTGGCCTTGCTATGGATATGGCCTGTGCTGGATACGGACAAATTCTGTTGGACAAGGGATTTTATTTCCTGCTCGTCACAAACGGAGCGGCGTCTGTGTCGGATGTCCATGCCAGTTATACGCTTGCTTTTCTTCATTTGTTGGTTGTCACACCGAGTATTCGTGTCACACTCACTGACATGAGTGCCGATTTCCGTATGGTCTGCCTTTATATTGAGCCCGATTATTTCGACACGCTTTCCGTCGGACAGCTTGTCTATGGACAGGTATCCCAGTTCGTGGGTAATTATCTGCTGCCGATTTTCCAACTGGAAGCGGAGCAGGCCGATTATTTACAGAAGACGTTGGTGCTTTTTTCCAGCCGACTGGAGGAGCTTCACCTTTATCGTGATGGTATAGTCCGCCATTTGTGTAGCTTTCTTTTGTTGCAGATGGCCGATGCACTGTATCAGAAGAACCGTGAGACGACTGGTTTTGCCAACCGTTCGACTGAGATTTTCCGCAACTTCAAGCGTTTGTTGGTGCATCACTACCGCGAACAGCACAACATCAGTTTCTATGCTGACCGTCTGCACATTTCTACTACCTACCTTTCGCGCATCGTGCGCAATATCACGGGGCATACGGTCTGTTTCCACATATCCGAACTGCTTTGTGCCGATGCGCGTAAACTGTTGGAGTGTACCGACAAGGATGTGAAGGAAATTGCCGACGAACTGGGCTTTTCCGACCAGTCGGTCTTTGGCAAGTTCTTTGTCCGCAAGACAGGCCTTTCGCCTTTGAAATACCGTATGCGGAGATGGGAAGTATCAAAATGACATTTTGATTTCCCAACCGCCTGAGAATCGCTTCTTTCGGCCTGAAGTAGAGGGCGGTCGAAAAGAACGGAAAAGAAATCTGCTTTCTGTCTAATAGACAATAGGATAGCGAAATATTTACATTTGAAATAGAAGAGAAAGGGGAGGAAACTACCGCAAAGAAGGTGGAAAACAAGGAGATTGTCGGTCTAAAGTGGGTGTTTATGCCGCTAAAGTGCCACTTTAGGTGTGTAAACATTTACTTTTTTGCTTGAAAAAACGTATTTTTGAGGGTGCAAACATACGACCTGATGACAGAAAACATACTATCTTTCGGGAGAAAGCATACTTTTAGCTTCTGAAAAACACCCTTTTCCGTATTCGAAGTGTTTGTTTTTCAAGTTATCTATTCCTGTTTTCTCTTTTCTGAAAAAGGTCTGTGTTCGCTGAAACGATGAAACGCTTTCTTTTTGTTTCCTGTATGCTTATATTAATACCTTTTTGTTGAATGTAAGATCGCAAGGAAAGAAGAAGTGAACAAAAGTAGATATATAAATGTTTTTTTGAGTATAGTGTAAAATTAAAGACGACGTATGAAACTGATTTTAAGCGATAAACGACTGGATATTTCTGTCGATCCAGAAAAGGATATTCGTTATTTTGATTTATCCAATCTGAAGATAGCCAATTGTATGGGGTGCTTCGCTTGTTGGACTCAAACACCAGGACGATGCGTTATTCGCGACGATGCCACTCGAATCTATCCCTGCATTGCTGCCAGTGATGCCGTGCTTTACGTCAGCCGCCTGAAGTATGGTGGTTATGATACCGTGATGAAGACCATGCTCGAACGGGCCATTCCTGTACAGCAAGCTTTCATCCGTATCCATTGTGGCGAGACACACCACGTGCAGCGCTCTGTTGCACCCAAGCATGCCACTATCATTGCCTATGGGGCCGAGGACGAAGAGGAACGTGCTATCTTCCGTCAGCTTGTAGAGCGTAATGCCCGCAACATGAACTTCGAGAGCTATGAAATCCAGTTTACAACCGAATCCATGATCGATGACATGGTAAAACAAGTATTGCAGAAATGGGAAAAATTTTGATATTGAATGGCAGCCCTCGTGCTCCGAAATCGAACTCGAAACGCTATGCTGAGATTTTTATGCGTTATTGTACGGCCGAGACTGATTATCGTAACATTACCAAGAAGAACCATGAAGAATTGTGCGCTGCGCTCGGCGGTTATACCGATGTGTTGTTTGCTTTTCCGCTCTATGCCGATTCTTTGCCAGTGGGCTTTCTGAATTTTCTGAAAGCGTTGGAGGCTTGTCCGCCAGCTCATAAACCTGTGGTTTCCATCTTGATAAACTGTGGCTTTCTGGAAGCTGAACAGAGTGAAGTTGCCATCCGTATGATGCGACTTTTTTGTCGTCGCAATGGCTATGTCATGGGGTCTGTATTGATGTTAGGTAGCGGAGAAGCTATCCTCGACACGCCATTTAAGTACGTAGCTACAAGGAATATTCGTCGTTTGGCCCAGTCCATGGTAAGCGGACGTTACCATACGTTGAGCGCCACGATGCCGCTTTCCAAGTATTTGTTTCGTCTGGCCGCCGACATTTATTGGACATTTTATGGCAAGCGGTTTGGTACTACAAGGAGGCAGATGCAGACGATGGAGGTAGAGGGAAAGTAGCGGGAAGCTGTAGGCATGTCATGCGTTTGTCTGTTCATGTTCTCAGGATTTTCTCTATGGGCTTTCCTTTGGCCAATTCGTCTACCAGTTTGTTCAGGTAGCGTATTTCCTGCATCAGCGGCTCTTGAATTTCTTCCACACGGATGCCGCAGATACTGCCTTTTATCAGTTTGCGGTTGGGGTTGGGAGCTGGGGCATTGCGGAAGAAGTCGCCGTAGGTAGTGGGCAGGTTCAGCAGTTCCTCCAATTGTTGCGAGCTGTAACCGGTCAGCCAACAGATGATTTCGTTGACTTCTTCCTGAGTTCTTCCTTTTCGTGTAGCTTTGTTCACTAGCAAAGGATAGACTTTGTTGAGCAGCATTTGATATATTTTTTCAGATGTTGAGTGTTCGGTTTGTTTCATTGTTTTCTAATTTGATTTGTTCTTTGAGAGCATTCCTTTCCCAGTTTCGTGCCGCCCGTTTCAGAAGGCTTCTGCAAATCAGGCGATGGAAGGGGCGGATAAAAAAGAAATAGATTCTGCCCAGTGTGTTGTGAAACTGGACGGAGGTTGTTATCTGTATGGCTTGGCATTGTTTGTATGCGTCGGGTGGGGCGCACGTTAGCCGTACTTCAAAAGTCAGATGTTTGTCCTGTTTGCCGAAGACAACATTTTCTTCATTCTGTTCCTGTATCAGATCAGTAAAGCTGCCTCCGGCTTTAAGTCCGAATGGTTTGACAAGCCGGTTCCGCAGCCGTAGCAGGTACTGGACAGGTTTCGGATAGTGTACGAACATTAGGCGGAACAAGTCGGGTGCCGTCATGCGGCGGGCGTTTCGGACAGTTGTCGTATAGGTGTCGGTATAGTCGGCTTTCATAAGGTTTTATTTCCTTTTCTTCAGGGTTTGCGCTTTCAGCCGGGTCATTTCTTCAGCAAAAGCTTCGTGTCCGTTTGTCTGAATGTAGCGGATGCACGCAGCACGGTCGGAGTTGAACAGAAAAGCGAAGATTTTTCCTATCACATTGTTATGCGTCTTGCAGGCTTTTACGTCTGTGCCGCATTCGGCACAACTGTGGTAACCTTTCTCCAGACAGCATTGTCTGATTTTACACCAGCTTGCTTGGTCGTTCTGTCGGCATCCCGGACATTTCCCGTAGAGATACTTACGGCATGCTCCGCAATATAGGCCGCAGGCGGCGATGTGTTCAGTGGAGGCGGTGATTGTTTTAACTTTGTTTTTCATCTGTATCTGATGTTCGTTTTTGTTGTCTTCCAGTTCCCCCAAGGAATTTCTTTAAATGCAGAAGCGTGGAACTGCAATGCCACATCTTAGTTTGAAGGTCCTGAGAAAACCTGAGATACAGATATGATAATAGCAGCCCACGCTATGGCGTGAGAACCACTATGCTCTTCCTTGTATCTCGTTATGAAAGTTTCTCAGGTTTTCAAACTACAAGATAAGCATAACGCTTCTTTCTTTATTTAATATGTCATGGACGAATTACTTCTTCCGGCCGCAAATATAAGAAAATTCTTTGGTCGGATAACTCTTTTTCGCTCTATTTGGCCAGACGGTGCATGATTGCATGCATTCCTATTAAATTTACTCCACCTAGCAATGTCTCAGTATTGTGTAGAAGAAGAGTTCGTATGGAGAAAAGAAGATACGTATCATGTATCGCCCAGATACAATAGGGCAGGCAGAAAGCTGTAGAAACAATGTCAGGAATATATTGGTGCTATACAATTAAATTCTTCTTAAAATAAATCATGTCCTTCAGTACCTTGCCTTCCTCTACGATCGGGTGGTCGTAATTGAGAGTGAAAAAGTCGGCGACGGTATGCGAGTAACTGAAACCACAACTTTCGTAGAAAGCGATTGTCTGTTTGCTTTCACCTGTGCCTACAAGCAACGTGTGACACACGTCAGCATAGTGCCGGCAAAGATATTCCACTATCTGCCGTCCGTATCCCTTCCGTTGGCAGGCTGGTGCAACAGCCAGATTCTTCAGCTCATATACGCCATTTCCTTCCTTTGTCACAACAGCTACGGCAACGGCTTCAGTTTCTTGCGTGCCGTGCATGACGAACAACTCTCCCCGTTCCAGATAACGGTCAATCATAGACTCCTGCTCGTCGGCCAGTAGAAGGAGGGAGAGGAAGCGTTTCTTGTCGGTAGTGATAAGTTGGATGTTCATACAGAATCAATATGTTCATATCTTTTTCAGTTGCTTTTTCATGATATAGTTTGTCAGTTTCAGGCGGTTGGCCTGTGCGCGTTGCTCCTGCTCCACGACATATCCCCGTCGCTCGAAGAAGGGGCGTGCCGTGATGCTTACTTCCGAAGTGATGTCGCAGATGCCGTGTTCCATGGCGTATGCTTCAATCCGCTGCAGCAGAGCGGTGGCAATGCCTTCTCTCTGGTGGTCCTTGTGGACGAACATGGAGTGCAGGTAGCCGTCGTTGCGGATGGAGGTGAAGCCCACGATGCGTCCTTCGGCATCGCAGGCGGCGATGAAGTGTAGGGTTGCCATCAGCTTTTCCCAATGACCCAGTCGATTGCCGCATGAAGCCCAGTCGGCTGCTTCTTCGGCGGTATAGTCGCGGACATTTACCGTCAGCACCGTGCTGCAGAAAAGCTCTTTCAACTCTGGTATGTCGGTTACGGTAGCAGGGCGGAAAGTTATATCGGTTGTCTTGTCAGGGGCATGTGTATTCATAATTCGATTGAAAGATAAAGGACGTATCATTATGTATTCTTCTTCTGTTTCCCGTACCGTTTCAAATCCGAGACGGCGGTAAAGGCGCACAGCAGGATTGGCTTTCTGTACCGAGAGTGATACCTGTTTATAACCTTTGGCACGCAACAGGCTTGTCATTTCCCGCATCAGGCGGGTACCGATTCCTTTCCCGCGGAATGGCGGGTAGAGAGAAATGGCAAGTGAAGGCGTATGTTCGTCTATATGGCCGTAGTCGTTCATCTGGCGGACCCAGACAGTGCCTATAACCCGACCGAAACTTTCGGCTACCAGGCAATGGTCATCAGGCCGGGTACCGAAGTCTTGGATATAGACTTGCAGCTCGGGCAGGTCGATGATGCTGCGGGGCGGGGGAGATGTACCCTCGGGCAGGTAAATGGCCTCGTATAGAAAGTCGCGCAACAGACGAGTTTCTTCTGGTTGCAACGCACGTATGATATAATCTGGATTTCCCATATTTTGTCCGTTCAAAATCAAAAGCGGATAAAGATAGGAAAGATTTTTATGAAAATGGGTTTATGGTGGGGCTTTTTGTTTGTGGAATAAAATAACGGCTCTAGCCACTGGGACATAGAGCCGGAATGATGAATGATTTTCTATCGAAAGATTTGTTTTAATTCAGAGAAAATCAGCCGATGACCACTTCACCGTCGGCTGTGATCTGGTCGCCCCAGGCTGTGATGGAACCTCCTTCTACGGTAATGCCTTCCCGACTAACTTTCAAGGTCAGTCTGCAACGTTTTCCTCCTTCCAGAACACTTTGCGGAGATTCCAGTTGCTCCAACAGTTTGTCCAAGGTCAGTGACTTCTGGTCACTGCCGATGGCGATGGTCAGTGTGACATCCGACGTGTTTTGTGGAACCAGGTAGAAAGAAGCTTGGGTGTCGTTTGCCGTATATTCGCCCGTCGCTTCCTTCACTTGTGTTATCTTACCCTGTACTCCGTCTACTACACACGTCGTTTTGGCATTGAGGGCCACGGAAAGTTCCTTCAGGTCTTCATCTGTATAACTGTTTCCTGCCGTAAAGGTCAGGTCCAACCGGTGCAGAGCGTGGTTGAAGGTCAGATGCACGGTTTCGGAAGTACCGGCTGTTACAGATTGGGCAGGAGCAAGGAGCAAATCCTTTTCCGAAGCTGTGAGAGGATTGAATTCGAACGTTCCGTCCTGTATATCTTTCTGTTGCGGATAGCATGCAGCCAAAGAAATTTGGGCATTGCTTCCAGAGAGTCCCAGGCTGCCCCAAGTCAAGATGCCTGAACCATATTCGAAGTCAACGGTATGACTTTCTCCATCGGTTTCTTTCAGAAAGAGTGACATTTTGTCTCCCTGGGAGAAACTGCCGCTTCCGTCGTTCGTCAATTGGGGAGCACGTGTTTGCGATGATATGCTGGCCACGATATTTATTACATCGGTGGGCTGCTCATTAGGGAGTTCGTTCGTACAAGAGGTTGCTGCGAATATGGCAGCCATCGTTACATAGAATACTTTCTTTTTCATTATCAGTTGGTTTTTATTGTTATTTTACATCAGGAAAAGCTTTTTGCCAAAGGTCACGACGCAGGTCGACCAAAGTAAGCGAGGTGAATCGGAAACGGGTTGGCGAAGGAGTTCCGTCTATATTGTCCAACAGTGAAATATAGGCATAATCACCTTTTAATTCGGGAATGGTTGATTTGTCATATACCACTTTATAGCGTTTCAGAGATGCATGGTTGGGTTCATCTTCCGCGCTATTATTATCACAGAAATAGACATAAGCTACATTTCCTTCGGCATCAAATTCCGCTCCCCATATGACCATGGAATGGCTTTTGGTATTAGTGCCGGCAAAATCGTAGGCTGCAAATCCGATGGCTTGGTTATATCGGAAAGCGTTCTTGAACCAAAGGTTGAACGTTTCTTTGGATGTGTCACGTGTCTCTTTTGCTATGACATCGTCTTTCGAGAATACTTTACTGAAGAAACCATGGAATTCTTGCCAACTACAAGATATCAGATGCTGTCTGTCTCCGTTTATGAACCAGTTGATACCTCCCGTATCCCAGCTTCCTAAATCATCGAAACAAAATTTGAAGAAGTTGAACACATCACTATGCCCCTGATTCTCTTTGGTCATTTTGCTGTATTTCTCCGGTCGTAGCACGCCTTCGTATTCAGAACCATATTTCTCGTCGTATGCATCAATGTATTTTTTGTTTTGTGCCATCCACCAATGTATCAGATTGGATGCGGCTGCAGCCCAGCACATATTGCGGTCTCCGTCATAGTTGAAAGTCTTGTTGCAGTCGAACCATCCGAAACCTTCTTTCCAGGTGAGATATTCTTCTTCCAGTAAGAGTGGAGGATACATAGTCTCGTTGGCATAGCGGAACCATAGTCCATCCTCGAAATCTTTTCTTCCAGGTCGTGCAGAGAAAAGATTTTCCTTGCCAGGGAAAGAAGGGACTGTGATGCCATATACCCAATAGGTTTGGTTGCTGAACTCCAGGTCCACATTGCTCTCTTCCTTTTTTAAGGTTAGGTTGAGGGTTGTCTGCATACCAGGGTTGAAAGTTTCGGCATTGCCATTGAATGTGTATGAGGCGGACTTCCCACCGGTAGTCAGACGCACCAAGCCTTCGCCGCTGGTGAATGCCTATGTATCTTGTGGCAGAATGATGAGGCTATATACACTGTCACTCTTTCGAAATGGTTTTATCCAGACATAACCGTCAGATACATCTGGTGTAACGGTTCCATTGTCCAGTGATATCTGTCCACCGGCAATACTCTTTACCTCGATTACCAGGTCTTCGGGGACGCTACCTTTCAGATTGATGTTGATACGGTGCAGGGCATGGTTGAACTTCAGGGTAGCCGAAGCATCGGTGATGCCGATAGATGTACTTGCAAAAAGAATATCGGTAGCTGAATAATTTTCTTCACTACTTTGGTCTACAGGTATATGGATGTCGCGTTGTTGCAGATTCTCTTCATTCTGCGTCTGCAGAGGGAACAGGGCTGAAAGAGTAAGGGCTCCACCATATTCGTAACGTTGCAATTTCGGTGTCCATTGGCCGGTTACATATTCCAACGAGGTGATGGCTGTTTTTTTTCGCCTGCTATCCGTAATTCAATCTGGTCTCCTTCGGAGAAATTACCCTGTCCTTCATTATTCATAGTGGCACGAGTGCCTGCCCAGGTGGACTGGATACACGTCAGCGAGAGGTCGTTGGTAGGAAGAAATAGATTCTCTTCTTGTTGAGAACAGGATGACAGGAGCAATAAGCTGCTTGAAAGTACGGTAAAAATAGTCCTGAGTTTAGTTCTTGTCATAAAGCATTCTGTAAATAACAGCATCATATACAAAATAAGACTGTATAATGTTCATTTTGTTATTGCATTTTTTTAGGGGGAGCAAAGATAATTGTTTAGTTGGATAGAAATTAGCATGCAATATCTTCGTTTTGTTATTATATAGCTGTTTTCCTATAAACTTGATATTTATAAATCTTATCTTATTTCATTTGGATTAATAGTTAGGTATTTGACTATTTCAATGAAATGTATTACTTTTGCGCTCCGAAAAGGATAACAGATCTATATAAAGACTATTATGAGTGAAGAAAAGAAACGTATTACGTCAAGAGATTGCATTTTGCAACTGATACGTACCCGTATGGCTTCACGCCATGCTATGCAGCGGTTGTTGAGAAACTCTAATGCTGGAATAACTTTTGAAATGCTACAAGTAATGAGTTGCTTGTGGAGTGAACAAGGTATTAGTCAGCAGACATTGGCTGAACGTACGGCAAAGGATAAGGCTTGTCTGACAAGTCTAATGACAAATTTGGAGCGTAAGGGGTATGTGTGTCGGCATGAAGATCCGAAAGATCGTCGGAATAAATTGGTTTATCTGACTGATAAGGGGGAAGCCTTTCACCAATGGATTGCTCCTACATTGGCTGCTTATTACAAACGGTTGGAAGATATATTAGGGATAGACAAACTGCAACAGACAGAGGAATTACTAAAAGAGTTGCAATATGCTATCGAAGGTTATTAAGCGTTTGGTAATTGCAGGTTGTAGTTTTTTCTTTTCTATAAGCTTATATGCGCAGCGGGACACTTTATGTCTCAGCTTACAACAGCTGTTCGAGCGTGGTACAAAACAACATCTGCAATTGGCAGCTGACCGACTGAAAGAGGAAATGGCTCATGAACGTGCAATGACAGCACGTGCTTCCCGCTTGCCGGAACTGAATGTTGGTCTTAAAGGTGGATTTTTAGGGCAGCCCATCGTTTGGCAGAATGGTATGAGTAATCCGACTTATCCTGAATCGCCCGACTGGCAACAGAACTACGTCATTGATTTCTCACAACCTATTTACCAAGGAGGAAAAATTCGCTATGCTATCCGTCAGGCAGATTTGGAACAGGAAATAGCCCGACTACAGACGGTTACTGATCAGGCTGAGATTAAATTAGTCTTATTGGAACAATACCTTAATCTGTTTAGCCTTTATAAGCAGCATTTCGTTTTGAATCGTAAGATTGATGAATCAGAACGACGTCTGAAGGATATTCGCCAACTGAAAGCTGAAGGTATTATTACGAACAATGATGTACTGCGTAGTGAAATGCAACTGACCAATGATCGGTTGTTGAAGAATGAAACGGAAAATAATATATGTATCGTATCGCAGCAGTTGGACATTCTGATAGGGTTGGATGAACATTTATTGCTCATTCCTGATACGACTTTGCTCAGCCAGGAATGTCCGATAATAGATTATGATGATTATATAGGTCGCGCTGTTTTGTCGGATCCGGCTTTACTTCTGATTCGTAAACAAACTGAATTAGCGGAAAACAATATCCGGTTGATTCGTGCGGAGCAATTGCCTCATTTGTCACTTACAGCTTCAAATACTTTGGCACGTCCTGTATCACGTACTTTGGCAGATATGTATAATAACAGTTGGAATATTGGTCTCTCATTCTCTTATCCGATTTCATCGCTCTATCGGAATCGGCATCGGATAAGGGAAGCACGACAGAATGTTTTATTGATGCAAAATGCTGAAGAGCAGAAACAACAACATATTCGTATGAATGTACAGACTGCCTTGTTGAAACATCGCGAAGCAACAGACCGTGTGGAAGCATTGAGATTATCCGTGCGGCAGGCGGAAGAAAATTATCGTATCATGCAGAACCGATACATGAACCAACTGGCTATTCTGACTGATTTGCTTGATGCTGATAACCTGCGGCTTAATGCAGAGTTGCAGTTGACCACCGCTCGTACTCAAGTGATTTATACTTATTATGAGTTACAACGGGCCATTGGAGCTCTATAAACGATTAAGAATTATGTCACATCAACTGAAATATAATCGACTGAAACGACGGAAACGCCGCAATATAGTTCTCAATATTGTATGTATTCTCATTGCTGGTTCAGGATTGGCTTGGACAGCCAACTATTTTTGGAGATATATTAATTACGAAATTACGAATGATGCGTTTGTGGATCAATATATTGCTCCCATAAACATACGTGTGGGTGGGTATATTCAGGAAGTTCGTTTTCGAGAACATCAATATGTGAATGCGGGTGATACACTTGTTGTTCTTGATAATCGCGAATATCTCATTCGGCAAAAAGAGGCCTGTGCGGCTTTACTTGATGCCAAGGGTTCGCGTGACGTACTTGCTTCGGGCATACGCACTTCACACACTCGCATTGCTGAACAGGATGCCAATTTAGCTGAAGCAAAGGCTAAATTGTGGCAGGCAGAACAGGACTTCCGTCGCTATGAGCGATTACTGAGACAGGAATCTGTGCCAGAACAACAATACGATCAGGTTAAGGCTAATTATGAAGCAGCTCATGCTCGTTATGACGCACTACTAAAACAGAAAGATGCGGCTCGTTCGCAATATGACGAAGCGAACAAAAAACAGGTGAATGTAGAAGCAGGCATTTTGCGTGCTGAAGCAGCTCTTGACTTAGCCAATCTGAATCTTTCGTATACAGTTGTGACTGCTCCTTATAGTGGTTACATGGGACGTCGGACGTTGGAGCCGGGGCAATACGTGAGTGCCGGTCAAACACTTTCTTATATTGTCCGTCAATCTGGGAAATGGATAACGGCTAATTATCGAGAAACGCAGATTGCCAATATCTATATCGGTCAGCCTGTACGTATCAAAGTGGATGGATTACCAGGAAAAAAACTCCATGGCCATGTAACTGCTATTTCCGAAGCTACCGGTTCTAAATATTCACTTGTTCCTACAGACAATTCGGCAGGAAACTTCGTAAAAGTGCAGCAACGCATTCCGGTGCGTATCGATTTGGATGATGTAGACGATGAAACCATGAACCATCTGCGTGCCGGTATGATGGTTATAACTGAAGCCTTGAGGGAGAAATGAAAACAGCCAGCGAACTTGATATTCCTGCTCGCCCCTGGGTACCCGACCTGTTGGCTATTGCTACGGTTTTCATCATTATGCTTCCCATCGCCATGCTGAATGGTACTTATACGGGCAGTATGGTAGAAGTCTCAAATACCTTGGGAGTGTATACCGAAGATATTACTGTTGGTTATTATGCTTCTTCGGCTGGTATGGCTGTATCTTATCCCATTGTTCCCAAGATACTGAACGCATTCTCCAGTAAATCGTTGTTGTTGGTCAACCTTACCCTTCAGTTTTTTCTCAGCTGGTTCTGTGCACGAGAGGCCAATATCGATTTGCTTATTGCTGCCAGTTTTATTATTGGTTTCCTGAAAGGTTTTCTGATGCTTTGGATAATCCGCCGTATCAAATTCATCTTCAGCCCGAAGGATGTCCGAAGTGAGTTCTATGCCTATTTTTATCCGTTGGTATTTGGAGGAGGTCAGCTTTCGATGGTTATTACTGCTTTGCTGGCTTACCATTATGACTGGAAATATATGTATTATTTCATGATGCTGCTTTTGCTGATTGCTATTTTGGCAGTTATCCTGTTTTTCCGTCATGACCGGCCTTCCAAACCGATTCCATGGGGAGAACTTCATCCCCGTGAGATGCTGATTATTGCTACAGGTGTTTTGATGCTTATTTATGTTATAACCTACGGAAAAACACTCGACTGGATGGCATCTACACGTATTTGCATTTACATCGTTATAGCTCCGCTACTCGTAGCTCTATTTTTATGGGAACAATTCCATTCTCCTCATCCCTACGTGAGTCTGAAGCCCCTGTTCCAATGGAAGGCCATTGTTGGATACTTTTATATGATGCTTGTGATGTTTTTCAGTACCTCTACCAGTTTGCTAACCAGTTATCTGACCACTATTCTGCGGGTAGACAATACCCATAGTTATACCTTATATATTTGGTTGCTTCCAGGTTATGCAGTAGGAGCTTTCATCTGTTTTTGGTGGTTCAGGTGGCAACGGTGGCGTTTCCGTTTTCTTATAGCTGGAGGTATGGCATGCTTTGCTCTTTTCTTTGGTATTCTTTATTTTGGAGTTTCACCCGACAGTACTTATGAGATGCTCTACCTGCCTATGTTCCTGCGTGGTTTAGGGATGTTGACGCTTATTATAGCTTTCGCACTTTTTGCCGTCGAAGATCTGCCTCCGAAATATCTGCTTTCGAATGCTTTTTTTCTTATAACCTTTCGTTCGGTGCTAACGCCGGTTATTGCTTCGGCTTTTTACAGCAATACGCTTTATCGTCTGCAACAGAAATATATGGTAGAACTGTCCGAAACACTCAGCGCTACGGATCCATTGGCTGTAGATCGTTGGCAATCTGCTCTGAACAGTAGTTTGGCGCAAGGACATGGCATTGATGAAGCTACCCAACTCGCCACCAATACACTCTATACTGTTTTGCAGCAACAAGGCACTCTATTGGCTTTGAAGCATATTTTAGGCTGGCTTTTTGCTATAACTTTGATTATAGCCATCGTTTCCCGCTTTATTCCATTTCATAAGACGGTACGGGTACCGGTTATCCATACAGGAGAAGATATGGTGTAATTGGGATTAGGAAGATTGAGGTATAAGAATAAAAAATAAACGTCTGTCTTCGGCAGCTTTAATAGAAGACAGACGTTTTTGTATTATTTTAATATGCTTAGATGTTTTTCTGTCGATGACATACAGTTCCTGTAGCCTGATTGGTAGGCATCACCAATACTTCGGCTATTTGGATGTGTGCCGGAGCTGAAGCTGCGTAATACACCACATCGGCAATGTCATCCCCTGTCAACGGTTTGAGGCCTTCGTACACAGCGTCTGCTTTATTTTTATCCCCTCGGAAGCGGACGACGGAGAAGTTTGTTTCTACCATGCCCGGCTTGATGTTGGTCACTCGTAATGGCGTATCTACCAAGTCGATGCGTAGACCGTCGGACAATGCTTTAACAGCTGCTTTGGTAGCACAATATACACTGCCTCCTGCATAAGCCGCATCACCGGCAATAGAACCGATATTGATGATATGTCCACTGCCGCGTTCTACCATTCCTGGTACAATCATCCGTGTCATGGCTAGCAATGCCTTGATGTTCGTATCAATCACGATGTCCCATTCGTTCAGTGAGCCTTCATATTCTTTATCCATTCCGATAACCAGTCCGGCATTGTTTATCAGGACATCGATGTTCCTCCATTTTCCTTCCAATGAATCGACCGCCTGACGCATTGTTTCACGGTCGCGTACATCGAATGGTAATGTAAGAACTTCTACGCCTTGTGCCGTTAGTTCTTCTTTCAGTGCTTCCAACTTTTCCGTATTCCGTCCATTCAATATCAGATTGCTTCCCATTGCTGCAAATTTGCGGGCACACCCTTCACCGATGCCGCTGGTAGCTCCAGTGATAAAAATAAGTTTTCCTTTCATGTTACTATAATTGATATTTTATTCTTGATTGTTTTGCTTGAACTGTTTCAGTATTTCAGTTCCTTTTATTGTATCAGATTCCTTTATCATGATTTGTATTAGCTGGGCAGGAGTGACGATAGGACCATAACCGCTGCGCGTACTGTTGGTCAAAAAACAATCGATGTTATTGTCTTTCAAGATGCTTTCCAGCAATTGGCACTCCCAAAGCTCACCTCGATAAAGTTCGACGATTTTGTCTTGTTTCATGTCATATCCTTTATTTATTTCTGCTAAGATATCTACAATCTTTTGTATATCAAAGGAAAAATCGGATTTCTTGCAGCTTTAGAAGGTGCTGCCAAGCAATAGAATCGGCATGGTAAAAGAAAAGCGGACCGATTGCTTGTGGCTCGGTCCGCTTAAGATATAGAGGATGAATCAGGGGAGACTTACAATTCGATGACCAATGATTCGCGTGGTGCCATCTTCAGATCTTCTGTGAAGCTGATGGTGCGACCGCTAAGAATGTCTTTGCCCTGCGTTGCATCTTTCAGAATTTCTTTGTAGAACTTCAGGGGAAGGGTAGTTTCATTGTCTGTACCGTTCAGCATGACGAATACCGTTTTGCCTTCATATTGGCGGGCATAGGCATAAACTCCGTTTTGTACCATGAATTGTGTCATGCTGCCTTTGGCGATGACATCGTTGCCTTTACGCCAGTTCAGGATGGTTTTATAGAAATTGTAGCACTCGTTTTGCTGTTCAGTGCGTCCTCCAGCGGTGAAGGCATTCTGTTTGTCGCCAGCCCATCCACCAGGAAAGTCGCAACGCACATAACCGTCGCTCTTGCTTTTGGTTCCGTTCATCATGATTTCTGTACCATAGTAGAGCTGTGGGATACGTCGTGTGGTGAGTAGCAAGGTTGTAGCTTGTTTCAACATGGCGAAGTTTTGTCCTTCACCCAGAAAACGGTCAGTATCATGATTTTCGATGAAAGCCAAGACACTGGCAGGATTGGGATAGAGGAAGTCGTAGACGAAGTTATTGTATACGCGATCCAGGCCTTTGAACCAGGTTTCGGTCTGTTCGTTCTTGGCGATATTTATCTTATCGTAGAAGCTGAAGTCCATTACAGTCTTTAGATTGCTGTTCTTCGGAGCCGAGAGCTTGGAATCTTTCTGCCACCAGGCGGTATAGGCAGGTTCAGTTACCCAAGTCTCGCCTACGGTATTGTAATTGGGGTATTCTTCGTTGAGTTCTTTCATCCATTGGCTCATGCCATCGTAGTCTGCGTAGGGGTAAGTGTCCATGCGGATGCCATCGATACCTGCATATTCAATCCACCAGAAGCTGTTCTGGATGAGGTATCTCAGTACGTGTGGATTCTTTTGGTTCAGATCGGGCATGGCTGTTACAAACCATCCGTCGTTCATTTGGTCGAAATCATATTTTGACGTGTAGGGATCTACGTGTGGAGTTAGTTTAAAAGAAGTCTGGACGAAGTTGTTCTGGTAATCGGAGTTGTTGAACCAGTCTTTGGAGGGCATGTCTTTGATCCAGATATGGTCGACACCGCAATGATTGAAGATCATGTCCATTACGATTTTGATACCACGCTGGTGTGCTTTCTCGATCAGCTGACGGTATTCTTCGTTGGTACCAAAACGAGGATCTACTTTGTAATAGTCTGTTGTGGCGTAGCCATGGTAACTTCCTCCTTGCATGTTGTTTTCCAAAACGGGTGTAAACCACAGAGCCGTTACACCTAGGTCTGTGAAGTAGTCCAAATGCTGTTCAATACCGGCCAGGTCACCGCCATGGCGGGCATTCGGATCATTGCGGTTTACTTTTGCATCCAGCATACCTTCTATTTGATCATTATCCGGATTACCGTTAGCAAAGCGGTCGGGCATTAACAGGTAAAGGGCATCCGATGCATCGAATCCTTTATGGTCGCTACCTTTCATGGCACGAGCTCTCAGTTCATATTCCTGTACTGTCTTTTTCTTTCCTTGTGTAAAGGTGAGAACCATTTTACCAGGCTTTACGTCTTTGTCTAGTTTCAGATAGACCAGCAGGTAATTGCTGCTTTCCAGCTTCACGGTGCTGCTCACTGATACGCCAGGATAATCTACCGTGACACGTGCATCGCCGATTCCTTCGCCATAGACCATCAGCTGCAGTTCGGGATTCTGCATGCCTGTATACCAGAAAGGGGGATCAATTTTGTTGATGTTAGGTGCTGCGTAGGTAGTAAGGGACAGCAGCATCGTCCCGAGAAGGGAAAATACTTTCTTTTTCATGATAGTAATTTTACGGTTACAATTTAGTGGGGCTAATATAAGACAAATGGCGGAGATACGCTATGTTTCTCCGCCAATCACTTTCCTTTATATTATGCAAACGTTTGCTTTATGCTACTTTGAAGTAGGTGGATTGACCTTTATAGCTGTTTTTCCTTGGAAGAAATCTTCCACTTTCTTTCGTTTTTGCAAATCTTGCAGCCATGCTTCGGCGGCGTTGTATCGATTGTTTTCGTTGATGACAATGTCACCTTCTTCCGTCATCTCTTGTGGTTGATCCTTGCTTTCTTTAGGACGGGTCTTGAGGTAGGCTTCCAGATATTTTTCGGTACTTTCCAGATCTTTCAGGTGATAGAAAGAAACAAAGGCAGCTTTGTAGAGCACATAATGTGCCTGTGGATTGTATTTGTATTGTTGCATCAGCGCTTTTATCTGTTTGCGGGGTTCGGCTGCCTCTCTGCAGCAGTCGGCCAAACCACCATAGAGTCGTGCCACCACACTGTCCTGTGGGAAAACCAGCCGGATGGCATCTTCCATGTATTCCATACCTTTCTTCTTCCAAAGCGTTTTGGAGCAGGCTTTTCCCAGATAGTAGAGCAGGTCGATGTGGTCGGGAGCATGTTTACGGGCGGCTTCCAGCAGGTCGTGTGCCTCGTAGGGCTGGTTCAGGGCATAGTGGCTGATGCCGGCATAGTAGCAGTTGTAGAACGAACTGTCTCCCTGGACCAGCAAAGGCTGGTATCTTTCCAATGCCTTTTGATATTCTTGGTTCAGGCAGTAGGCTTGTGCTTCCAGACGGTTGACGGTCGCATTTGTGGTGTCTGTTTTTCGATAGGCCTCGCAAGTTTCGATGGCATAATCGTAATAGTTGTTTCGGATGTACAGGCTTGCCAACTTGGAAGCGGCAAGGTAGTCGTCGGGATAGCGTTCGTGTATTTCCATGTAGGCGCCAATTTGGATGTTGGGGTCGGAATACAATCCTTCCAGACTTTGTGCTTTCAGGTGGAGGATGGTTGCAGAGCTGTCCTGTTCGGCCAGAGCAGTGCTTTCGCCTAAAGCCTCCTGGTATTTCTGTAAATTCAGTAGCTGGCTGATATACTGGATACGGGCATATTTATGGTCAGGTTTTAGGTCCAGTACCCGTTTGTAGCATAATAGGGCCGGTTGAAATTTTCCCAAAGTCTTGTAACATTCTCCAGCCTCAATGTACGCCCGTGGGTTGAGTGAGTCTTGTTTGGTCAATTGGTTGAACACGTTCAGGGCTTCATTGTTTCGTCCCAGTTCTTTCAAGGCTTTTCCTTTCAGATAGAGCAGAGGAATACTTGAAGGTGTTTTCTCCATTAATTGGAGGGCAGCTTCATAAGCATAATTGTTCATAGCCTCTCGAATATCATTGGAAACAGGGGATTGGGCGGTGGTAGCCAAGATATGACCGAGAAAGGCGAAAAAAAGAATAATTCGTTTCATACATGTTGCTTTTTAAAGTGTGAGGCTAATATATTAAGATTTTACATATTTACGAATTATTCGTAACATAATTGGGATAGATTAACATTAACGGATATAGATGGTCGTTAGTGAATATCCTATTCTGGCTCTGTAAACACCTACTTTAGCGACGTAACTATGGACTTTAGCATCGTAACTATGGACTTTAGAAACGTAACTATGGATTATATTAGAGCGTAATGAAATATTGTTCTTTACCTATGGACTGTGAATAAAATAAAAATCCCCATAACTCATTGAGTTACGGGGATTAATTATCTTGATTAAGTATTGAATTACTTATTCAAAGCAGTAGCAACGTCAACGGCGCAAGCTACTGTACAACCTACCATCGGGTTGTTACCGATACCCAGGAAGCCCATCATTTCTACGTGAGCAGGAACTGATGAAGAACCGGCAAACTGAGCATCAGAGTGCATACGGCCCATCGTGTCCGTCATGCCGTAAGAAGCAGGACCGGCAGCCATGTTATCGGGGTGCAGTGTACGACCTGTACCACCACCAGAAGCTACTGAGAAGTAGGGCTTACCTGCCAGTACGCGCTCTTTCTTGTACGTACCTGCAACCGGGTGCTGGAAGCGGGTGGGGTTGGTAGAGTTACCTGTGATAGATACGTCTACGCCTTCCTTCCACATGATGGCTACACCTTCGCGAACGTCGTCGGCACCGTAGCATTTTACTTTGGCACGAGGACCATCGCTGTATGCGATTTCCTTCACAACTTTCAGCTCGCCAGTGTAGTAGTCGAATTGAGTCTGAACGTAAGTAAAGCCGTTGATACGAGAGATAATCATGGCAGCGTCCTTACCCAGACCGTTGAGGATACAACGCAGAGGCTCTTTACGAACCTTGTCAGCCTTAGCGGCAATCTTGATGGCGCCTTCGGCAGCGGCGAATGATTCGTGACCGGCCAAGAAAGCGAAACATTTAGTTTCTTCGCTCAGCAAACGGGCTGCCAGGTTACCATGGCCCAAACCAACTTTACGGTCGTCGGCTACAGAGCCGGGGATGCAGAACGCCTGCAGACCGATACCGATAGCTTCAGCAGCTTCGGCAGCTGTCTTCACACCTTTCTTCAATGCGATAGCGCAACCTACTACGTAAGCCCACTTTGCATTTTCGAAGCAGATAGGCTGAGTTTCTTCACAAGTCTTATAAGGATCGAGGCCGTAAGATTCGCAGATTTGGTTAGCTTCTTCGATATCCTTGATACCGTTTTCGTTCAAAGCAGCAAGAATTTGCTTGATACGACGGTCTTGGCTTTCAAATTTCACTTCTCTAATCATATTCCTTCCTCCTTATTCTTTACGTGGGTCAATGTATTTAACTGCACCGGCCTCTTTACTGAAGCGTCCGTAAGTACCGGTTACTTTCTTCAGAGCTTCGTTGGCATCTGTACCTTTCTTGATTTCGTCCATGAACTTGCCCAGGTGAACGAATTCATAGCCGCAAACCTGATCGTCTTTGTCCAGGGCAATGGTCTTGATATAGCCTTCAGCCATTTCCAGATAGCGAGTACCTTTGGCCAAAGTACCATACAATGTACCTACCTGGCTACGCAGACCTTTACCCAAATCTTCCAGACCGGCACCGATCATCAGACCGCCTTCAGAGAAAGCTGACTGAGTACGTCCGTATACGATTTGCAGGAAGAGTTCGCGCATAGCTGTATTGATAGCGTCGCAAACGAGGTCAGTGTTCAGGGCTTCGAGGATAGTCTTGCCCGGGAGGATTTCAGAAGCCATAGCAGCAGAGTGAGTCATACCGGAGCAACCGATAGTCTCTACCAAAGCTTCCTGGATAACGCCTTCCTTTACGTTGAGGGTTAATTTACAAGCACCTTGCTGGGGAGCACACCAACCGATACCGTGTGTCAGACCAGAGATGTCAACGATTTCTTTAGCTTTTACCCATTTACCTTCTTCGGGAATAGGAGCCGGTCCGTGGTTGGGACCTTTCTTTACAACACACATGTGTTCCACTTCGTGTGAATAAGTCATAATTAGCTCTTTTTAGTTAGTTATAATTAAAAAAACGTAGTTCCACTTTGTAAAACTGAGGCAAAGTTAACCGTTTTCTTTTATCCTGCCAACCGTTCAATTTGACTTTTTTATTAAAAATAAGTAATGAAAGAACCTGCGTTTGCGTATTGCAAAGTAGACTTTGCAATCTGTCGGCGTTTTGGCGAGATTCTCTCCTTCATCTTTATTATTGGAAATCGGAGTTGCAAGGAGAGTTCGCTTCGTTTGATGTGCCGGCTTTCATGATGTCTTCGACCAGACTGTTGATGTAGAGTTCCAGATAGCAGTAACCGCTAGTCGGGTCGATGTCCTTATAGGTCTTGCCTGTCGGCAGGTGTTGGGCGGCCCATGTGTCGGGTATTCCGTCGTTGTCTGTGTCCTGGGGTTTCTCTGTACTGTTATAGGTGGGCCATCCGCCGGCATCGGCTTGCGAGTCTATCAGCCCGTTGGTGCTTCCGTTGCTGCCTTCGTATTCGTAAGTACCGTTTTTCACGTCGTTCACGATACGTGTGTCCACAGCGTCGCGTTTCAGGCTTGCGCCGGCATAGGCCAGCACTTTGTCGTAGGCTTCGGAAGCGGTGTGGGTGCCTGTTGGCTCTACTTCGTAGGCCGTCTGGCTGATGATGGCGTTTTTGCCTCCATCGGGCAAGGGATAGCCGTTCTTGGTGTCGGGATGGAGGCCTTCGGCATTGTCGCGGTTGACGGCATCAATCAGTGTTTGGTAGTTGGAGGGCACCAGCTGGTTGTCGAACAGGTTTCCGTTCAAATAGAATGTTCCCCAGATGCCGGCTTCGTTTAGCTGTGTCCCGTCGTCGGCGTTGGGTGCGAAGATGCGGTTGACCAGCCCTTTTTTCGTGATGGTCGATGGGCCTGGTTTGTAGTAATTGTTGACGAAGTTGTAGCGTCCTCCCTCGCCGGCATAGCCGCCGTTGGTAGGTCCCCAGTTATAGAATACGTTGTTGCGAAGGTCTACCAGTTCGTCGTCGGGCCGACCTGAGAAACGGCTTCCGCAGAGGCGTGGCGTACGACTTTTGTGGTGAGCCATGAGGTTGTGGTGGAAGCTGGCTCCTTCGCCTCCCCAGATGCCGCCATAGCCGTGGCTACCCTTGCCATGGACGGAGTTGGTGAGGCTTTCGCTGAGGATGCACCATTGCAAGGTGAAGTTCTTGTTGCCGTAGAAGGAAGAACATTCATCTGTACTCCAGCTCATGCTGCAATGGTCGATGATGACGTTCTGCTGATTGCGTCCCCACATGGCATCATCCTCCGTTTTCAGTTCGTCGCCCATGCGGCTTCGGATGAAGCGGATGATGACGTTGTCGGCCTTCACCACGAACGAGTAGTTCTTCAGGCAGATACCGTCGCCTGGAGCTGTTTGTCCGGCTATGGTGACGTCTCCATTCTTTATTTCAAGCGTCTTCTGCAGCTCGATGATGCCCGATACGTCGAAGACGATGATGCGTGGCCCCGTCATGGCCAAGCCGTTTCTGAGCGATCCGGCACCACTATCATTCAGATTGGTGACGTGATAGACGGTACCGCCACGTCCGCCCGTCGTGGTGTTGCGTGCAAAACCTTCGGCACCAGGGAAGGCTGGGGCAGAGGGGGCAGGTTCGTCTGGAGTATCTGTGGGGTTATCGTCGGGGACGGTGACAGGAGGTACAGGTTCTTCGGTCGTGCTTGCCGGTGCCTGACAGGCACTTGTCAGAAACAGCAGGAACAGCCCTGCTTGGAAAAACAGATTTTTCATGATTTCAGATGGATGTTTTTTTTAGTTGATTAATTGCTGGCAAAAATAGGGAATTGCCGGCTGGGTGAGGTGTAGATTTTCTTTTTCTATGTGGAAGTTTCGTTCTTTTTCTTTTATTTTATAGCTTTGTACCCGATTTTATACACGAGTAGAAGTTATGATAGAAGTAAAAGACGAAATGTTGCAACAGGCGGCCGGCGAAGGTATGGATGCCTTTATTAAGGTGTTTACCGATGCGTATATGGAAGCTTTGGGCGGCAAGCTCACGGCTGAAAACATGGCTTTGCTGACGGGCGAGCAACATACGTTGTTGGCCTATGTGTTCTTCCGCGACGAGGTGATGGAGGGCGGTTTCTGTCAGCTCATCCAGAACGGGTATGGCGGATACATTTTCGACAATCCTTTCGCCAAATCCATGCGCCTTTGGGGAGTGGGAGAGCTGGGCAAGCTGGTCTATGCCGCCAAGAATATTTACGATGCCAACCGTGCCGACTTGGAGCGTGAACGTACCGACGAGGAGTTCATGGCCATGTACGAGCAGTATGAAGCGTTCGACGATCTGGAGGATGAATTCCTGGAGAAGGAAGAGATGTTCACGGCGCAGGTAGCTGAATATGTGGACGAGCATCTGGATCTTTTTGCCAAGGTCGTATAGAGAGCGGTTGGAGCTTTTTCCGTTGCTGATGGTAAAGCTATGTTTTCTCCTCGATAAAGCATTGCTTTCTCCTCGGTAAAACACCGTTTTCTTTTTAAGGGAATGATACAGACGGGATGGAAACGGAGTTCTGAATAAAGGTTAAAACGGGAATCATCGTGCAGTATTTTAGCATACTTGTCATTTTGTCTTAAAAACAATGAAAAAACGTGGCGTGTAGTAGGCTACTCGCTCCATTATGTCTAATTTTGCAAAACTTAATACCAATAATTTGAAAATGAAACAGATTAAAACTTTGATGGTAGCTGCCCTGACGCTGGTGATGGGCGTAATGATGACTTCATGTTTGAATTCAGACGGAGGGGAGTCTTTGTATGATGGCTATTTTTTGGCTAAGGTAGTGTATGCCGGCGGTTTGTATGGTGGAGCTACGTTGCAGGATGCCGGCGGTAATACTTACCAGGCCAGCGCAACTTCTGTGGCTAAGCTCGAAGCCAATGGATTCAGCTTCACTGACGTCAAAATGGCCTTTATTTATTATAAATTTTCTGTAGACGAAAATGGCAACCAGATAACTCCGCCCGATTATAATGCAACGGAACCTCAGACTTTTCAGATAGAACTGGTTGGTATCCAAGAAGCTCCGACAGAATATGCTGAAAGAGTGGAAAGTGCAGAAGAGCTTGAAACAAACAAATATGAGACAGCTCCTATTGCCATTTCTGATATGATCGGATCTTCAAGCAATACCGTGAAGTTCGATTTCTATGGAAACGACACGATGCTTTACATGTATCTGCAGTGGCTCTTGACAAATGGTGAAGATGAATTCAAGAAACATCATATCCGTTTGGTTTACGCCTTCGATGAAATCACTGCTGATTCGAACGAGCTGAAATTCTATCTGTGCCACGACAAGGGTGACGATGACGGAAAGACTGCTTATATCCAGAGTTGGTATTGCTTCTACATACAGAATGCATTGGCTGATTTCGAGCGTATCACTGGTGCGAAACCGACTAAAATAAAGTTGTCTTTGTACGAAGATCCTAGCTCTACGGGTACAATGCCTACCAATCGTACAGATTATACAATCGATAATAATAATGACTAAGCATTGAATTATAAAGAACTTCTCAATATAACCCTGAGACTGATTTCCTCCCCTGCGCAAGCTTGGGAGGAAATTCGTTTGGAAGAGGATAGGCGAAAAGTCTTCACGGCTTTTGTCTATCCTATGATTGGTTTATGCGGGTTGTCCGTCTTCATCGGTTCGCTGATAGCGTTGGGGTGGAGTGGGCCGCAGAGTTTCCAATATGCCATGACGAAGTGCTGCGCGGTGGCGGTAGCCCTGTTTGGCGGCTATTTTCTGGCGGCCTATCTCATCAATCAGGCGGCCGTCCGTTTCTGCGCGATGGGCGATAACCTGTCGCTGGTTCAGCAGTTCTCGGGCTATGCGATGGTGGTGGTCTTCCTGCTTCGGATGGTGCTGGGCATCTTGCCCGATTTTCAGATCATTGCCATGCTGTTGCAGTTCTACACGGTCTACGTGGCGTGGGAGGGTAGTGCGCGACTGCTTCAGGTGTCGGATGCCAACCGCCTGCGTTTCACCCTGACGGCTTCCGTGCTGCTCATCGTCTGTCCGATGCTGATCGAATGGATCTTCAACCGGCTGACCATCATGTTGAACTGATTTATCATTACCAATATCCATTGCTGAAAAATGAAACAGGCTCCTGTAAACATTAAGAATAAACGTGCGACGTTCGACTACGAGCTGATAGACACCTATACGGCGGGCATCGTGCTGACAGGTACGGAAATCAAGTCCATCCGCTTGGGCAAGGCCAGCCTGGTGGATACGTTCTGCTACTTTGCGAATGGCGAGCTGTGGGTGAAGAACATGCACGTGGCCGAGTACTTCTACGGCTCGTACAACAATCACAACGCCCGTCGCGAGCGCAAGCTGCTGCTCACCCGCAAGGAGCTGGAGAAACTGGAGCGTACGTCCAAGGATCCCGGCTTCACCATCGTGCCCGTTCGCCTCTTCATCAACGAGAAGGGATTGGCCAAGCTCGTCGTGGCGCTGGCCAAAGGCAAGAAGCAATACGACAAACGCGAAGCGCTGAAGGAGAAAGCCGACAAGCGCGACATGGAACGTATGTTCAAACGATAAAACCGATTTTATGAAACTGGAAGACCTGGTGCGCCGACGCATCCTTATTCTTGACGGTGCGATGGGCACCATGATACAACGATACAACTTGACAGAGGCCGATTTCCGCGGCGAATCCTTTAAAGAAATACCCGGGCAGATGAAGGGAAACAACGACCTGCTCTGCCTGACCCGCCCCGATATCGTGTCGGACATCCACCGCAAATATCTTGCCGCTGGGGCGGACATCATCGAAACCAATTCGTTCAACGCCACGCGCATCAGCCAGGCCGACTATCACGTGGAGCATTGCGTGCGCGACATCAATTTGGTAGCCGCCCGCTTGGCCCGTCAGGCTGCTGATGCCTTTTCGACGGAGGAGAAGCCGCGCTTCGTGGCAGGCTCTGTGGGTCCCACGAACAAGACCTGCTCCATGAGCCCCGACGTGAGCAATCCCGCCTACCGTGCCTTGACCTTCGACGACTTGGCCGACGCCTACCGCGAGCAGATGACTGCCTTGCTGGAGGGTGGGGTGGACGCTCTGCTCATCGAGACCATCTTCGATACTCTTAATGCCAAAGCTGCCCTCTATGCAGCGGAGCAGGCGATGGAGGAAATGGGACGCCGCGTGCCGCTGATGCTCTCCGTCACTGTTTCCGACACTGCAGGGCGTACCCTGTCCGGCCAGACGCTGGACGCCTTCTTGGCTTCCGTGCAGCATGCCGATATCTTCTCCGTGGGCCTGAACTGTTCGTTCGGCGCCCGCCAGCTGAAACCCTTCCTGGAACAGTTGGCCGCCCGCGCTCCCTATTACATCAGTGCCTATCCCAATGCCGGCCTGCCCAACAGCCTGGGACAGTACGACCAGACGCCCGACGACATGGCCCGCGAGGTAGGCGAGTACGTCCGCGAGGGCTTGGTGAACATCATCGGCGGCTGCTGCGGCACGACCGAAGAATACATCGCCCGCTTCCCCGCTCTGGTGGAAGGCGCGGCTCCCCATACGCCGGCTCCCGCGCCGGAAAACCTCTGGCTCTCCGGCCTCGAACTGCTGGAGGTGAAGCCCGAAAACAACTTCGTCAACGTGGGCGAGCGTTGCAACGTGGCCGGCTCGCGCAAGTTCCTGCGGCTCATTAATGAAAAAAACTACGAGGAAGCCCTTAGCATCGCCCGCCGTCAGGTGGAGGACGGGGCACAGGTCATCGACATCAACATGGACGACGGCCTGCTTGATGCCAAAGAAGAGATGACAACCTTCCTCAATCTGATAGCCTCCGAGCCCGAGATTGCCCGCGTGCCGGTGATGATAGACTCCTCGAAGTGGGACGCCATCGTGGCTGGACTGAAGTGCGTGCAGGGCAAGGCCATCGTCAACTCCATCTCGCTGAAGGAAGGCGAGGAGAAATTCCTGGAACATGCCCGCCTCATCCGCCGCCTGGGCGCCGCTGCGGTGGTGATGGCCTTTGACGAAGAGGGGCAGGCCGATACCTACGAACGCCGCATAGCCGTCTGCAGCAGGGCTTACCGCTTGCTGGTAGACGAAGCTGGCTTCCGTCCGTCGGACATCATCTTCGACCCCAACGTCCTGGCCGTGGCCACGGGCATGGAGGAGCACGACAACTACGCCGTCGACTTTATCCGCGCCGCGGGCTGGATACGCCGTAATCTACCCGGCGCACACGTCAGCGGCGGCGTCAGCAACCTGTCGTTTTCCTTCCGCGGCAATAACTACATCCGCGAGGCCATGCACGCCGTATTCCTTTATCACGCCATCCGCGAGGGTATGGATATGGGCATCGTCAACCCCGCCTCGTCCGTCCTCTACACCGACATCCCCGCCGACGTGCTGGAGCGCATCGAGGACGTCGTCCTGAACCGCCGCTCCGACGCCGCCGAGCGCCTCATCGAGACTGCCGAACGTCTGAAGGCCGAAAAGGAAGCCGAGAAAGCCGGCGGAACCTCCGCTTCTGCGCCCGCACAGCAGGCTTGGCGCAGCGGTACGCTGGAAGAACGTCTCACCTATGCTCTGACCAAAGGCATCGGCGACTACCTGGAAGAAGACTTGGCCGAGGCCCTGGAAAAATATCCAAAGGCCGTGGACATCATCGAAGGACCGCTGATGGCGGGCATGAACCACGTAGGTGACCTTTTTGGCGCTGGTAAGATGTTCCTCCCCCAGGTGGTGAAAACCGCCCGCACCATGAAGAAAGCTGTCGCTATTCTGCAACCCGCCATTGAAGCCGGGAAGACCGAGAGCATGGCTTCGGCCGGACGCGTACTGCTGGCCACGGTGAAGGGCGACGTCCACGACATCGGCAAGAACATCGTTGCCGTCGTCATGGCCTGCAATGGCTATGATGTCATCGACCTGGGCGTTATGGTACCCGCCGAGACCATCGTGCAGCGCGCCATTGCCGAGAAGGTAGATATGATAGGCCTGAGCGGCCTCATTACCCCGTCGCTCGACGAGATGGTTCACGTGGCCGCCGAGCTGGAGAAGGCCGGCCTCGACATCCCCCTGCTGATAGGTGGCGCCACGACTTCAGCCCTGCACACGGCCCTGAAGATAGTCCCCGTCTACCACGCGCCGGTGGTCCACCTGAAGGACGCCTCGCAGAACGCCGCCGTGGCGGCTCGCTTGATGAACCCGCGCCAGCGTGAGGCCTTCGTCCGCGAGCTGGACGAGGCAAATCGCGCCTTGCTGGCCCGTAGCGAGGCCCGCCAGATGCCGACTGTTCCCCTCGAGGAGGCTCGCCAGCGCCGGCTCAATCTGTTTACCGACTGATTTCCCTTCCGAGGCTGTTCAAAATGAAAAAGTACTAACGCTTTGGTATTCTATGCAAAGTGAAGATTCTCGAAAATAGTCATTGGGGTATTGAGAACCTTTACTTTGTTCCCTTAGATGACATAGTATCCTGATGAAACTTTTTCATTTTGAAACAGCCTTTTTTATTTGTCATCGTTCAACACATCACGAAACCTTCTTCTAATTACTGCTTCTATTCCTCCCTAACTGTCCAACTATTTTTCCCCAACTGGAGAAAAAGTTTTTCCAGACTGGAGAAAAAACAGCAGGTTATTTCCGATGTCTTTTCTGCATATCTTCGAACTTGTATTTTGAGACCATCAAGCGCTTTGCAATGCTGAAATATTAATATCTCAATCTGTCAAAGCCCATTATGGCATCAAAATAGCTTATGGAAGCCCGGAGACAGATTTCATTGCAGGGAAAAAGAGGGAAGAAAGGGAGGAGAAAAGCGTCTGCGCCCCTCGGCAGTGGTGCGGAGGAGCGCAGACGGGTAGAAGGCTATTGTCGAATCTTTTTCTTATACTGTTCGAACCGTTCGGTAATCTCCCGCACGAAGTTGTAGGTCTCCGTCCCGCGGAAATAGCCGAATTTGCAGACGGGATCGGTGAAATATTCTTCGTTGGCCTTCAGCAGGATGTATTTCTCCACGTTGTCGCGCCAGACGTTCTTGTTCTTCCCGTACTTCTCGGCCAAGGCCATGGCATCCTGTACGTGGCCGATGCCCGAGTTGTAGGAAGCCAGGACGAAGTTCACGCGCTCCTCCTCCGGCAGGTCCTTGAAGCTCTGCGCCGTCAGGCTGATGTACTTCACGGCGGCCTTCACGCTCTCCTCGGCGTTCTGTTCCTTGCCCGCGGGCACACCCATGGCGCGGGCGGTGGAGGGCATGAGTTGCATTAGGCCGCGGGCGCCGGCCCAAGAGACGGCAGTGGTGTCGAAGTTGGATTCCGTGTAGGCCAGCGAAGCCAGCAGGCGCCAGTCCCAGTCTATCTCCTTGGCATATTTCTTGAAAAGTTCGTCGTAGTGGGAAATTCGTCCTTCGCGCAGCGAGAGGATAGGCGTGTGGGGTGTCGATTTGCTGATTTCGAAGTATCGTTTCGTACTGGCCTTGTAGTCGGGCGAGGTCATGTTGGTACGGTGCCATTCGCTGGCGGCTCGTGCTAGCTGCGGGCAGTTGCGGCGGACGGCCCAGGAGGAGCGCTGGTCGAAGCTGATGGCCAGGTTGATGTTCAGGTTGGGGTAGTAGGTGCGGTTCAGGCGGGCAATGTCGTTGTCTGTTACTGTGTAGGAGATTTTTCCCTGTGCCACCTGGGCGATGAGGTCTTCGGCACTCACGCTGTCGCCCCTGACGAGGTGGATGCGGATGCCTCCGCCCAGTTCCTTGTCCAGGTTGACCAGCCGTTCATGGTATTTGCCCGGCTTCACGTAGACGTCTTTGCCGACGAGCTCGGTGACGTCCTTCAATGGCTTTTCCCGTCCGCCGCTCCGTTGCACGATGACTTGATGGGTGATGACTTCTTCGCCGCAGTAGAGCAGGCTTTCTTTCCATTCTTTGGTGATGGGCAGGGTGTAGGCTATCAGGTCGCCTTCGCCGGCTTGCAGCTTTCGGATGAGGTCGCGGACGTTCCGAGCCACTTTCACCTTGAGCTTCAGGCCGAGGCTCTTGGCGAACTGTTCGCTCAGTTCGTACTGGAATCCCATGTCCTGTCCGCGGTAGATGAAGTAGGACGTGGAGCTGTAGAGGGTGAGCACCACCAGTTCGCCGCTGTCCTTGATTTGTTGCAGGTCGTGCACGCGTTCTTCCTCACTGCCCGCACGATTGCTACGACAGCCTCCGATGGCCAGCAGACACAGCAGGACCGTTCCGATGATGCTTGTCAGCCTACGATTTCTCATTTATCTTTGTTTATGGTTAGTCATTGTCATGAATGTGTCGTTTGATGTACATCGTCAGGATGTCGATGGCCACCTGGTTGTTTCCACCTTCAGGCACGATGAGGTCGGCATACCGTTTGCAGGGCTCGATGAACTGCTGGTGCATGGGCTTCAGCACGCGTGTGTAGCGTTCCATGACGGCTTCGGCGGTTCGTCCGCGTTCCACCACGTCGCGCTGGATGACACGGATGAGTCGTTCGTCGGGGTCGGCATCGACAAAGACTTTCAGATCCATCATGTTGCGCAACTTCTTGTCGCAAAGGGCGAGGATGCCTTCGATGATGATGACGTTGCGCGGCTCGATGTGGATGGTTTCCGGCAGGCGCGAGCAGGTCAGGTACGAGTAGGTGGGTTGTTCGATGCTTTTGCCCTCGCGCAGCATGGCCACGTGTTTGGACAGAAGGCTCCACTCGAAAGCGTCGGGATGGTCGAAATTGATGTACTGTCTTTCTTCTACAGGCACGTGGCTACTGTCTTTGTAATACGAATCCTGTGGCAACAAGACAACTTCGCCTGCAGGCAGGCTTTCGATAATTTTCTTTACGACGGTGGTCTTTCCCGAGCCCGTTCCGCCGGCTATTCCGATTATTAACATCCGTTTAAATGTATTTCTGAAACAAAACAAGTATTTTTGCATCCGTTTTAAGGACTGCACTTTTGTCAGCAAATATAATATAAATCATTAAAATAACAAAGTTATGGTGAAACACATTGTATTGTTCAAGTTGAAAGACGACGCATCGGCCGACGCGAAGCTGGCTGCCATGCATGCTTTTAAGGATGCCATCGAAGCGCTTCCCGCCAAAATTCCCTTTATCCGCAAGATTGAAGTGGGCCTGAACATCAATCCGGCCGAGACGTGGAGCATCGCCCTCTACAGTGAATTCGACACGCTGGACGACGTCAGACAGTATGCCGTACATCCCGACCACGTGGCCGCCGGAAAGCTGCTGGCCGAGGTGAAGGAAAGTCGTGCCTGCGTCGACTATGAATTGTGATTTTAACCCGAAAAAAGTTTTGTAGATGAAAAAAATACTGTTTTCACTGATTGTCTCTTTCCTGGCCTTCGCCGTGTATGCCCAAATACAGGAACCGGTGAAGTTCAAGACTGAGTTGAAGAATGTATCTGCCACCGAGGTGGAAATCGTGTTCACCGCTTCCATCGAACAAGGATGGCATGTCTATTCCACCGACTTGGGCGACGGCGGCCCCATTTCGGCCACGTTCAACACCGACAAGCTGACCGGTGCCCAGCTGGACGGAAAGCTCCGTCCCGTAGGCAAGGAAATAGCCTCGTTCGACAAACTGTTCGAGATGGACGTGCGCTACTTTGAACACACGGCGCAGTTTGTTCAGAAGCTGAAGCTCACCGGCGGTGACTATCAGGTGACGGGCTATCTGGAGTATGGTGCTTGTAACGACGAGAACTGCCTGCCTCCGACGCAGGTAGAGTTCAGTTTCTCCGGTAAGGCTGAGGGAACTTCTGCTTCAGTGCAGACGGAGACTCCGGCGGAGAAAGCAGACATGGCTGCAGCTCCCGCTGTTATCGGCAGTGCCGACGGCCCTACCTCCGTAGTGGTTTCCGACAACGATTTGTGGAGCCCCGTTATCAATGAACTGAATGCCCTGGGCGAGACTACTTCGCAGGAAGATATGTCGTGGCTCTACATTTTTATCACCGGTTTTGTTGGCGGTCTGCTGGCGTTGTTCACGCCCTGCGTGTGGCCCATCATTCCGATGACGGTCAGCTTCTTCCTGAAGCGTAGCAAAGACAAGAAGAAAGGTATCCGCGACGCTTGGACTTACGGTGCTTCCATCGTAGTCATCTACGTCACGCTGGGTCTGGCCATTACGGCTATCTTCGGTGCCAATGCGCTAAACGCCCTTTCTACCAATGCCATCTTCAACATCTTCTTCTGCCTGATGCTGGTGGTGTTTGCTGCTTCTTTCTTTGGTGCCTTCGAAATCACGTTGCCTTCCAAGTGGAGTAACGCCGTCGATAGCAAAGCCGAGGCTACGACCGGTTTGCTGAGCATATTCCTGATGGCCTTCACGTTGTCGTTGGTGTCCTTCTCCTGCACGGGTCCCATCATCGGTTTCCTGTTGGTACAAGTGTCTACTACAGGCAATGTGATTGCTCCGGCTGTAGGTATGTTGGGATTTGCCATTGCTTTGGCATTGCCTTTCACGCTCTTTGCCCTCTTCCCCTCGTGGCTGAAGTCCATGCCTAAGTCGGGCGGTTGGATGAATGTCATCAAGGTAACGCTGGGTTTCCTCGAACTGGCTTTTGCTCTGAAGTTCCTTTCCGTGGCCGACCTGGCATACGGCTGGCGTATCCTCGACCGTGAGACCTTCCTGGCTCTGTGGATCGTGCTCTTCGCCTTGCTGGGCTTCTATCTTTTGGGTAAGATTAAGTTCCCTCACGACGACGATGACACCAAGGTCAGCGTGCCCCGCTTCTTCCTGGCACTGGCTTCGTTGGCTTTCGCCGTTTACATGGTGCCCGGTCTGTGGGGTGCTCCGCTGAAGGCGGTCAGTGCCTTTGCACCGCCCATGCAGACGCAGGACTTCAACCTCTATAACAACGAAGTTCATGCTAAATTCGACGACTACGATGCCGGTATGAAGTACGCTCGTGAACATGGTAAGCCTGTCATGCTTGACTTTACTGGTTATGGTTGCGTCAACTGCCGCAAGATGGAGCTTGCTGTCTGGACCGATATGAAGGTGGCCGATCTCATTAACAACGACTACGTACTTATCACTCTTTATGTGGACAATAAGACTCGCCTGCCCGAACCTGTCAAGGTGATGGAGAACGGCACAGAGCGTACCCTCCGCACCGTGGGCGACAAGTGGAGTTACTTGCAGCGCGTCAAGTTTGGCGCCAATGCCCAACCGTTCTATGTCCTGATCGATAACGAAGGCAAGCCGCTCAACAAGTCTTATTCTTACGATGAAGACATCGACAAGTATGTCGACTTCCTGCAGACAGGATTGAACAATTATAATAAGAAGAAATAATTCCGGCTTGATATAGAAGTTCTGTTCAGGCGCGGCTGGCGCGGATTTTTATCTGTCCCGTCCGCGCCTGAATTATTTTTACGTATCTTTGCTGACAACTAAAAGCAACTACGTATGGAAACAGGCAAACTGGATACAGAAAGAAACTCGCAGACGGCGGAGTTACCTATGGAGTCCAATCCCGAATTGGAGTTGGCATGGCAGCTGGTGGAATACACTGGCGTGAACGTTTTCCTCACCGGTAAGGCAGGCAGCGGGAAGACTACCTTTTTGCGCAGCCTCCGCGAGCGGTCTACCAAGCGGATGGTGGTATTAGCTCCTACGGGTGTGGCAGCTATGAATGCGGGTGGTGTTACCATCCATTCGTTCTTTCAGTTGCCGTTCGCACCTTTTGTGCCCGAATCTCATTTCGGAGGAGAAGCCAAGTATCAGTATCGTTTTGGTAAGGAGAAGGTCAACATCCTGCGTAGTCTCGATCTGTTGGTCATTGATGAAATCAGCATGGTGCGCGCTGACCTGCTCGACTCCGTGGACGACGTCCTGCGCCGCTACCGCGACCGTCATAAGCCCTTTGGCGGTGTCCAGCTGCTCATGATAGGCGATCTGCAACAGCTTTCGCCTGTTGTCAAGGAGCAGGACCAACAGTTGCTTTCTCCCTATTATGACCATTTCTATTTCTTCGGCAGCCATGCGCTGGCGCAGGCCGGTTATGTGACGGTGGAGTTGACCAAAGTCTATCGTCAGAGCAATGCCGAGTTTCTCGACTTGCTGAACTGTATCCGTGACAATCGGGTGGATGTCTCGGTACTCAATCGCCTGAACCGCCGTTGCCTGCCCGACTTTGCTGCCGAACAACCCCGTGGTTACATCTATCTCACGACCCACAACCAAAAGGCCAATGATTTGAACACTGCCCGCCTGGAGCAGTTGGCAGGAGAGCCTCAGGTTTTCCGTGCCGAGATGGAGGGGGATTTTCCTGTTTATATGTACCCTACAGAGGAAGAACTGGTGTTGAAGGTAGGAGCGCAGGTCATGTTTGTCAAGAACGACATTTCGGGTCAGCACCGTTACTACAACGGCATGTTGGGGCGTATCATTTCACTTTCAGCTATCGGTCCTGTAGAAGTGGAGACCGAAGACGGGCAGCAGATAACCCTCGATCGCGAGGAGTGGACCAATTGCAAATACTCTCTCGACCCCGAAACCAAAGAAATCACGGAAACGATCCTGGGTACCTTCAAACAATATCCTTTGCGGTTGGCTTGGGCCATTACGATTCACAAAAGCCAGGGCTTGACGTTCGACAAAGCCATTATTGATGTTCGCCAAGCCTTTGCTCCCGGTCAGGCCTATGTGGCTCTCAGTCGTTGCCGCAGTTTGGAGGGATTGGTGTTGAGTGCGCCCGTCGAGGCTTCGGCCGTCATCTCCGACCGCATCGTCACCGATTTTGTCGACCACATCCCTGCCCAGATTCCCGATGCTTCTCGTATGGCCGCTCTCCAGCAGGCCTATTTCGAAGACCAAGTGGCAGGGCTCTACAGTTTCACCCGCCTGTCCCGCCTTTTCCATACCTATCTCCGTCTGGTGGATGAATATCTCTATCGTCTCTATCCCCAGTTCCTCGGTGCACTCAAAGCCCAGGCCGACGGACCGATGAAGGAATTGGTGGATGTCGGGAATAAGTTCGTGGCCCAATGCAGCCGTATCATTGCCACCAGTGCCGACTACACTCACGATGCCTACTTGCAACAACGCTTCCGTGCCGCTTCGTCCTATCTGCACAAGCCTGTGGCCGCCCTTCTGTCCCTGCTCGAAGAAAATCCCGTGACTACGGACAACAAGGTCGTGAAGAAACGACTCGACGAAGCCTCTGCCGAACTGTTCATGGAACTTCGTCTGAAGGACGGCCTTCTGATTTGGACGGGGGAGCACGATTTCATCGTGGCCGACTATTTGAAGCGGAAGAATCGCCTGACCATCGAACTCTCCGAAGCCCCCAAAGCCGCGAAAAAGAAAACCTCGAAAGAGAAAAAAGCCGAGGTTCCTCAAGACGTCCTTCATCCTGCACTCTTTGAAGCCCTGCGTGCCTGGCGTGCGTCGAAGGCTGCCGAACTGGGATTGCCAGCCTACACCATCCTCCAGCAAAAAGCCTTGCTGGGCATTGCCAATCTGCTTCCCGACACTCTCGACTTTCTGCTTACCATTCCGTATTTGGGCAAAAAGAGCGTAGAGAAATACGGCGAAGAGTTGTTGGCTCTTGTCCATGATTACCGCCAGCAAAATCCCGATTGACTGCACTGATTTTGCCAAGGTCTACATTAGCTTTCTAAAGTCCATAGTTAGCGTGCTAAAGTGGCACTTTAGCTATGCAAAGTCCTTCTTTACACAACTGAAATGGTATGTTTGTAGATGCATATTTTACTAATAAGTTAAATTTTGGATTGTGTAATTGGCGTTTGTAAATATTGTTGATTGTTTCTTTCCATTTGTTTTTATCGTGTTTGAAGAGCTATAAAAATGCCTTTTGTTGAATGTTTGAAACCTAAGGACTGAATGTTTCAAACATAAAAGGTTTGGGGTTGAAACCTTCCTTTGGGTTAGGATAGCTGCTTGATGGATTCTTTTTTTGTTTGTAAGCTATAAAGATAGAAGGTGCTCATTGCCGTTTTTCTGAGTTCGAAGATGCTGGGTTTAGATAATTATTGTATATTTGTTATCAGAATGTGTACATAGTGAGTTTTTAATTTTTCTCAGGCTTGAGAATTTTAAAAAGAATGGCTAACTATGTTGGAAACAGTCAATGTGATAATTTTCTGTAAAGTAACCGTTTTTAATGAATAAATTATGGTTGGCATGCCGCAATTAAAAGATATTATGACCCATGAAGTAGGTGATGGTGACCGTTTAAAAATCATGACTTCTTACTTTACTTTATATGCATTCAAGGAAATAAGAAACGAACTATCCAAACTTGGAGGGGTAGACCTTATCATCAATCCAAACAAATATGATAATAGCAATAAAATCATAGAAACAATTGAGGAAAACAGTCTTAAAATAAATTTAGACTATTGTGGTATAGCAAAGGAATTTGCCAATTGGTTAGAGGCCAAAGTAAACATACGTAAAATAAAATCTCGTAAAATTGACGGGAAAATGCTGAGCATATCGACTGCTGATACATATAAAGATTATATTATTCATGCAGATTTCAATGCTGTAGGTTTAGGTGTACTAGATAATGCAGGAAGAGTACACATTAATGAAAAAATAGAGAATCCGGAGAAGGCTTCAGCATTACGACAAGCTTTTGAATCTATATGGAATAACCCTAACCAACTGGAGGATATAAAGTTTCAGATGTTATCTGATTTGAAGAAAATTTATCAGGACAAGTCCCCGGAATTACTTTATTATTTCACATTAAACCAGCTTTTCCATAACTTTTTGGAAGATGCTGATGCTGAAGCCCTGATAGAGAAACGTACCGGAATAACGGAAACTATGATTTGGAATAAACTTTATGATTTCCAACGTGACGGAGTGGTAGGTGCAATTAACAAAATAGAGAAATTTGGTGGATGTATTATAGCCGACTCTGTAGGTCTTGGTAAAACATTCGAAGCTTTGGCTATTATAAAGTATTATGAACTCAGAAATCATAAGGTGCTTGTTCTGGCTCCTAAAAAACTCCGTGATAACTGGCTGGTATATAAACTCAACGACAAACGTAACCCTTTTGCAAGTGAAAGACTGTTCAGTTATACTTTATTGAATCATACCGATTTATCGCGTGAAAGCGGTATGACAGGCGATGTCGATTTATCATCTGTTATATGGGGAAATTTTGATTTGGTAGTAATTGATGAATCTCATAATTTCAGAAATGCAACCACAGGTAAAGACCGTATGACAAGGTATGAGCGGTTGATGAAGGAAATAATCAAATCCGGTGTGAAGACAAAGGTCCTGATGCTTTCTGCTACTCCAGTCAATAAGGAACTTAATGATATTAAGAATCAGATAGCTTTTATATCTGAAGGAAATGATAATGCTTTTGCAAAAAGTGCAGATATAGACAGCATTTCCAATACTTTACGCAAAGCGCAAGCTGCTTTTAATTTGTGGAACAAATTACCGGAAGAAGAACAAACTACAGAATCTTTGCTGGAGTGTCTTAACTGGGATTATTTTAAACTGCTTGACTCCCTTACAATCGCTCGTTCCAGACGACATATAGAAAAATATTATGGATTGGAGAAAATCGGGAAGTTTCCAACTAGATTGCGACCAATAAATAAAGAATGTGAGATTGATACATTACGCCAATTCCCTTCATTTGCAGCAATCAATGAAGATATTATGCGAATGAGCCTATGTATGTATACTCCGTTATTTTATGTAATGCCTGAGCGTAAATCATATTATGAAGATCTGTATGATACTAAATTAAAAGGGAAAGGTAGTTTTAAGCAGACTGACCGTGAGTTTAGCTTAAAAGCCTTGATGCGTACTAACCTGTTGAAGCGATTGGAGAGTTCTGTTTATGCTTTTAGTAAAACAGTAGATAGTCTGATTGATGGTATAAACTATATTCTTCAACAAATGCTGAATGATGAAGAACAGTTTGAAAATCCGGATTTTTCGGAAGAATGGGAAGATGAAGAGTTTTTCGCAAGTGGACTGACCATTGGTAAAATTACGAAAATACGTGTAGCAGATTTGGATAAAGTGAAGTACCAATCGGATTTGGAATTTGATCTTTCTGTACTACGGCATATTTCTACTGAAATAAAGAAGGTAACAGCTGAAAGGGATGAAAAACTGACAGAATTGAAAAGAATTATATCAGAAAAAGTGAATCATCCTATTAATGCCAATAACAAGAAGGTCGTTATATTCACAGCTTTTGCCGACACTGCTACCTATCTTTATGAGAACTTATATCAGTGGGCTAAAAATAGTTTTAATGTTTATACGGGACTGGTTACCGGTTCTAATGAGCCTAAAACCAATCTGCCTATCAAGAAAAAAGACTTTGCCGGTATACTTATTAACTTCTCGCCTATTTCTAAAGAACGTAACAGTGAAGGAGAAGAAATAGACATATTAATAGCAACAGACTGTATATCAGAAGGACAAAATTTGCAAGATTGTGATTATCTGATAAATTATGATATTCACTGGAATCCTGTACGTATTATTCAGCGTTTTGGTCGTATTGACCGTATAGGAAGTAAAAATGATTCTATCCAGTTGGTTAACTTCTGGCCTGCAATGGGGTTAGACGAATACATCAACTTGGAGCAGCGTGTAAAGGGAAGAATGAAATTGCTGGACATTTCGGCCACAGGAGAAGAAAATATAATTGAATCAAACACAGAAATGCGTGATTTGGAATACCGTCGCAAGCAATTGGAACAGCTGAAGAATGAGGTGTTAGATATGGAAGACCTTTCCGGTGGAGTTTCCATCACCGACCTTACATTGAATGATTTTCGGATGGACTTAACTTCATTCAATGAAAAGTATCCCAATTTGCTTGATACAATTCCTACTGGTATCTTTGCGGTTAGCCGGAATGAATCTGAAGAGTTGCAAGAGGAAATAAGACCTGGAGTCATTTTCTGTATCAAAAGTAATGATGATACTGTAGGAAAAGAAAAAAATTCAATTGCTCCATTCTTTTTGGTATATGTTACAGATGATGGTGACATTCTTTTTACAGACAAGCAAATAAAACAGGTTCTTGACATTTACCGCTCATTATGTTTGGGTAGAAAAGAACCGATAAAGGAACTCGTTACTTTATTTTACAAGAAAACTCATAACCAAACTAAGATGCGACATTGGCGTGATTTATGTGAAACTGCTCTGGGTTTTATCAAAGAAAAAGAAGATGAAGAATGTGGTGATATATTTTCTTTGGGAGGTTTGTCTTCTTTTGGAGCAGGCAAATCCGGCATTCAACTTATAGAGAATGATTTTGAATTGATTTCTTATTTAGTGATTATGTGATATGGATATATTCGAGCGACTTGGGTACAAGGATAATATAAAGCCATACGGAAAGCGAATCACAAAAACTCAGCTTTTTATACAAGGAGAGCTTGGTAGAACTGATCGTGAACTCCTTACAGAAAAAGTAGAGGATATCAGGTTGGAGTATGTATTTAATAAATTTACATACCCAATGGCTGAGGTTGTGACAGAAGAAGAGTGTTACGATGCCATATTTATCGTCAAAGTAATATTACGGACTGATGTTTCATTAAATAAGTTATCAAAAATAATTCAAGCAGCATTACCTACTCCCACTGTAATTCTTTTTAAGAAGAATGATGAATATTTTTTTTCATCCGCTTTAAAGCGACTAAATAAAACTGAAAAAGGAAAAACGGTAGCCGAGGAATTTCATTTTGGAAGATGGATAAACTTATGCTCAACGTCAGATAGTGATAATCGTTTTTTAGACACTATTAAGTATGGTTCATTACCGGCTTTGGACTTTAAACAAGCATATATTACGATTCATCAAGCGATATATGAACAAGCAAATGCAGATACAACGGCAGATATAGTGGCAGAGGACTTTGAAGAATATAAAATAAAAGTAGAACGAAAAAAGGAAATCCAACTGGAAATAGATAAATTAGTGCGATTATTGAATAACAAATCAACTTCTCTGAAAGAAAAGGTGGAGATAGCAACTAAAATAGAACAATTAAAGAAGTCAAGGGTATGATAAACAAAATAGAAATCAAGAATTTTAAATCTATTGTAGATCTAAAAATGGATTTAGGAAGAATAAATGTCATTATAGGAGCAAACGGCTGTGGAAAGACAAATATTTTAGAGTCTTTTGCGTTTGCTTCTGCGGCAAGCCAAAAAAAACTGGATAATGAATATCTGTTAGCCAGGGGAATCCGAATTCCTGGTCCGCAGTTTGTCATACCTGCTTTTGAAGATTTGGAAGAAACTGAATCAGATAAAGTAACTATTTCAATTTTTGAAGGTGTATCAATTAGGGATATTGAAGTAAAGTTTAATAAAGACAGTAAAAAATGGGAAGATGCTTCTATTGCAGATGTTGATAGAAGTATAATAGAATTATTTAATAATTTGCTTGATATTTATGCAAAACAAAAGGGTTTGGGTAAAATAGAATACAGAGATAAAGATTCTGACTATGTAAAAGGAATTTTAATAGAAATATTACAGAAAGCTGTATCTGACAAATTTCCAGGTTTTAATCCTGATATGATTCCTAAACTATTTGATGCACTTTATAAAGATAATAAAAGTCTTCCTACTTTTCTTATTTTTACTCCTGATGAAATTATTTTACGAGAACAGAATATAGAATCCCCAATAAAACCTTTGGGTATTCATGGTGAGGGATTATTTTCATTCCTGAAAGAACAGATGAATAATGAAAAAGACCTGTTTGGAAAACTGAATGAAGGTTTAAATCTGTTAGATTGGTTTGATGGACTGGATGTCCCCAAAGACCTTTTGTCCAACGAAGCAAAACTTTTGATAGGTGACAGATACCTGAAAGAGTCTTTACACTTCTTTGATCAGCGTAGTACAAACGAGGGTTTCTTGTATCTATTGTTTTATCTTACTCTTTTTAATAGTAAAGAAACACCTTCATTCTTTGCTATTGACAATATAGAGGCATCTTTCAACCCTAAACTATGTATGCATTTGATTAAGCTTTTGATTGAATTGGCAAAAGAAAATGATAAGCAGGTTATCCTCACCACACATAGCCCTTTTGTTCTTGATGCACTTGATTTGAGCGATGAAGAACAGCGTCTTTTTGTAGCAAGAAGAGATATAGACGGGCATACTCGTTTAACAAGAATTAAACACAAAGCAGAGAGAATACAAAAACTTTCTGAAGTGTGGATGAATGGTTACATAGGTGGATTACCTGATAATTTCTGATAGCCATGCAAATAGGATTAATAGCTGAAGGTGCTTCCGAATTGAGGATTCTGAAACACATTATAGGTCGATATTTAGGTACTGAACATGATATTAATGAAATCCAACCCAAGACAAATGCGCAAGGAACCCAGATTGTTCCTGGTGGCTGGGATAGGGTTATTACGACGTTTGAATTTGAAAATACTGTCAAAAATGCTTTGGTGGAAAATGATTATGTGTTGATTCAGATTGACACAGACCAGGCACAAACGGCTCCTTTTTCTGTAAACGTATTGGATGAAAAGGGACAATATTGTAAACCGGAAGTTTTACATCAAAGGGTAAGTGAAAGAATACTCAATAATATACCTAATCTTATTGACAGCGAAAGGGAAAGAGTGATTTTAGCTATTTGCATTAGTGAGATAGAATGCTGGTTACTTCCCCTCTATTATAATGATAGTAAAAGGTGTAAGACTACAGGTTGTATAACATTGCTTAATCAAAAATTGAGTAGCAACAAGATTGATCCATTACCTAATGGTAATAAGAACTCGCAAGGAGCACAAAAAACATATAATATAATTCTGAAAAACCTTAAAAAACCAAAGGAAATAGAGGAATGTGCTCAGTATAATTATGGTTTTTATAGCTTTATAGAGCGGTTGAAAAGTATAAAAACAATCATTGAAAATGAAGAATAATTATGGACGGACAAAGTAAGAATTTAACTCAAGAATATATAAAGCAGTTACAAACTATATTTCCTGAAGCTGTAACTGAAGTTGCAGACAAAGATGGAAATAACACCTCGTTGAAGGTAGATATGGAGAAGCTTTCCATTTTATTGGGAGAAGCATCCATACCCAAAGATGATACAGATTACAAGCAGAAGTATGAAGAAAAGTTCTCTTTTGAGTGGGCTGGCAAACGTCGGGCTATAGCCGAAGCGCAGAAGCGCAGTACAGGAACATTACGTCCGTGTCCGGAAGAAAGTGAAGACTGGGAAAATACAGAGAATCTTTATATAGAGGGGGATAATTTGGAAGTATTGAAGCTGCTTCAGGATTCTTATCTCGGTGCTATAAAAATGATTTACATTGATCCTCCTTATAACACTGGAAAGGATTTTGTATATAAAGATAATTACAGAGATAATCTGTCCAATTATCTGGAACAAACAAATACTACTAATGCAGTAAATAGTGAAGTAAGTGGTCGTTATCATACAAACTGGCTAAATATGATGTATCCACGCCTGAAATTAGCTAGAAATCTTCTTACGGATGATGGGGTGATTTTTATTTCTATTGATGATAATGAGGTTTCTAATCTGAAAACTATTTGTGATGAGATTTTTGGAGAAGATTGTTTTGTTGGACAAATTGTTTGGAAAAATAAATATGGCGCAGGAGCTAAAACTGTAAGTTTTATTGAAGTACATGAGTATATATTATGTTATTGTAAAAGTACTATAACAAACATAACATCAGAATTAGATTTAGAAAGTCAAAAATCATATAATAAAAAGGATGAGAAATATAAAACAAGAGGTGGGTATATGACTCAACCATTAATGACTAATAGTTTAGGGGATAGACCTAATCTGATGTATACCATTGAATATAATGGTTATACAATATATCCTAACAAGCAATGGGTTTGGAGTAAAGAAAGGCTTCTTGACGCAATTTCAAAAAATGAAGTGGAATTTAATATGCAGAAAGATGGAACTTTTTCTGTACGTTCAAAATCATATTTATATGATGAAAATGGTAATATCAGACGTGGAAAGCCTTTATCTTTTATGAACGGACCTTTTAATCAAGAAGGAACTAAAGATATAAGGTCTTTATTTGAGGATAAAGCAGTATTTGACTTTACAAAACCGAGTGCATTATTAGAATTTTTATTATCTCTTGAGATTAATGATAAATCAGACAATAACTTTACCGTTTTAGATTTTTTCTCGGGCTCATCTACGACAGCCCATGCAATTATGCGTCTTAATTTTCACGATTTAGGACATAGAAAATTTATTATGGTTCAATATCCAGAATTAACATACGATGGTAAAACCGAAAACTACATAGATAATGAGGGTAAATCAAGAAGTAGATATATAATAAATCCTGAAACTGGATTTCCTTATGTAGAGAAAGAAAGTGAGGCAAGTAAAGCAAAACTTTATACCATTTGTGAAATTGGTAAAGAACGTATCCGCCGTGCCGGAAAGAAAATCCTTGAAGAACAAAAGAATAAAGAGCAAGGAGACTTATTTACAGAAACTGCAAAGAAACTGGACATTGGTTTTAAAGTATTTAAACTTGACCGTTCTAATGTGGCTGACTGGGATTTGGAACTTAATTCTACAAATGAAAAGGATGCAAAAGAAACATTAACATTAGAGTTTAATAAAGTCTTGAACATCCTTAAAGAAGGCAGAACAGAGCTTGACTTATTGTATGAAGTGATGTTGAAGTTAGGACTTCAACTTACCACAAAAGTAGAAGAAAAAGAAATAAACGGTAAGAAAGTCTTTATTGTGGGGCACGGTGTTATGGTTGCTTCATTTGCAAAAGAACTTACTTATTCTGACATTACTAAGATGTTGGAATACAAGCCAGATTATGTACAGCCGGGAGAGTTTAAAGTTGTCTTTTCTGATGAAAGTTTTGCATCAAACAATGACAAAGTAAATGTTATGCAGTTGTTCAAACAGAAAGGTATTACTAACTTTGAAATTATCTGATAGTTGCATATGGCAAAAGAAACTAAAATAAAATTTAATCCTAATCTGGAATATCAGAAGGAAGCCGTAGATGCTGCTATTCATTTATTTGACGGACAGCAAAAGTCATCTTCTCCATTTACCATAAGCAAAAGTATATCTTACTTTGGAAATCAAGATGATACAACTATTGTATTAGGTGAAGGAAACAGGTTTACTATTTCTGAGAACAAGATACTGGATAATCTGCGTGCTGTACAGATGGAACGTGGTCTGGATGTTTCAGAGAACTTGTCTTTCCCGGATTTTACCATTGAAATGGAAACAGGTACAGGTAAGACATACGTCTATCTGAAAACGATCCTGAATTTGTATAAAGAGTACAACTTCAAGAAGTTTGTAATCGTAGTGCCGAATAAGGCTATCCGAGAGGGTGTTAATGCTTCTCTCAATGATTTGAAAGAACATTTTCACTCATTGTATGGTATAAAATATACCCACTTTGTTTATGACTCTTCACAGCTGCAGCAAGTCAGGGATTTTGCCATGAGCAATACCATACAAATTATGATTATCAATATAGCAGCTTTCAACAGGGCTTTTAAAGGAGATAATCCGGAAGATAAGGCCAATGTGATTTACCGTGAGAGTGAGAAATGTAACGGCAAGGCTCCTATTACACTGCTGCAGGAAACAAATCCGATTGTGATTATAGATGAGCCTCAGTCGGTTGATAATACTGAAAAGGCAAAGGAAGCCATCAGTGCACTTAGTCCATTGTCTATATTCAGATATTCGGCTACTCATAGAACTATTACTCATCCTATCTATAAATTAGGAGCAGTAGATGCGTATAATCAGGAACTTGTAAAGCAAATAGAGGTTCTTTCTATTTTCGAGGATAGAGACTTGAATGGTGTGTATATTAAAGTCCTGGATACCAATCCTTCTAAACGTGAAGCAGAACTGGAACTGAATATTATTAATAAAGGAAAATCTTCAAGGAGTTCAAAAAAAGTAAAGTATAATTCCTTGCTGCATGAAGTAACCGGAAATCCGGAATACCTTGGATTACGACTCACGAACATTGATGATAACTGTATAGAGTTAAACGGACATGAACGTATAAATATTGGTAGTGTCAAAACCAGCCGTTCGCTTTACTCGGATGATGAATTGAAACGGATGATGATTCGGGAAACAATAAAGGTTCATCTTGAAAAACAGATTTCCGTTTTGGACAAGGGTATCAAAGTGCTGTCATTGTTCTTTATTGATAAGGTTTCTAATTATAGGAACTATGATTCGGAAGATGAACGTGGTAAATATGCTGTCATGTTTGAAGAAGAGTTTCTGAAACTTACTCAGGAGAATATGTTTTACAGGAAGCTTTTCTCTATGTGGGGTGGTAATGTAAGCAAACTGCACGATGGTTATTTCTCAGCCGACAAGAAAGGAAGGATAAAGGACACTAAGGGAGATACAGAAGATGATAATTCTGCTTATCAGAAGATTATGCAGAAGAAAGGTATTTTGTTGAATGAATCAGAACCTTGTAGATTTATCTTCTCACACTCTGCCTTACGGGAAGGATGGGATAACCCAAATGTATTTCAGATTTGTATGTTGAAAGATCCTCAGGTAAAACCAGACAAGAACATTCGTTTACGCCAGGAAATTGGCCGTGGTTTACGTATTGCTGTAAATCAAGATGGGCAACGTGTGCATACAAAGGGAGTAAATATACTTACAGTAACAGCCAATGAGACATTTAATGATTTTGTATCACGTTTTCAAACAGAACTTCGTGAAGATGAAGGTGAAATGTTTGATGTGATAACTCCTGATAAGTTCAGAAATCTAACATATTTGGCGGATAATGGAGTCAGACATGTATTGGGAAAAGAGTTGGCAGAAAGGCTTTTTAAGCATTTGGTAAGTAATGACTATGTTGAGAAAGAAAAAATAAAAGGGAATGCTCTGGCTGGTAAACCTACTGAAAAATTACGAGATACAGTAAAGGTAAATCCTGAAATGGTTGTTCCTGATGATGATGTCTTTAAACCATACATTGAAGTTATAAGTAAACGTGTGACAGAACTGGCTACTAAAATTACTATAAACAAACATAAGCCAAAACGCTTGGTTAAATTGAACAAACGTGTTGCTGCATCTGAAGAATTTAAAGCTTTATGGGATAGAATAAAGTATAAGAGTGTCTATTCAGTGAATTTTAATGTTGAACAGTTCAAAACGAAATGTGTTGAAGCTTTAAATGAGTTGCAGGTAGGGCGTATTGTATATAATATAGAAAAGGCAACTGTAGTTATAGACTCGGACTCTGGTGTGGGAGATAAAGATGGCGTGCTTAGCGATTTCAGTGAAATATCTTATACTGGCAAGATACTTATTCCGGATATAATCCGCTATTTGCAAAATGAGACAGGATTGAAGCGACAGACACTTATCGAAATCCTGACTCAAACCACAACATTGGGTAAAATTATCTATAACCCACAGCTATATATGGAGTTGGTCCGCGATACTATTAAGAGATTGATGCAACATGAACTTGTAGTAGGGCTGAAATATACCAAACTCGACGATGAATTTGTAATGGAACTTCCGGCTAATGGTGAAATGGAACAATTCTTTAGTAGCCTTGTAGCAGAAACTCCTAATAAAAGTATTGTGGACTGTTTTGCCGTTGATTCAAAGGAAGAACTTGAGTTTGCGAAAACACTTGACAACAATGAGCGTGTCAGTTGTTTTATGAAACTTCCAAACTCATTTAAGATTGATACTCCACTTGGAACATACAATCCTGACTGGGCTGTTTATGTAAAAGGTGTGGAGAACAAAATTTACTTTATAGTCGAAACAAAGGGAACAGATATATTTAGTGAATTACGTCCGGCTGAACAGGATAAAATACGTTGTGCAAAGAAGCATTTTGAAGCTATTGCTCCGGAAGTTGTAGTTTCTGCTCCAGTGAAGGATGGTAAGAAGTGGTTGAATAGTTTATAAATTGATAAGTGGCAGAGGCTTTATATTGAGTTTGATAGAAAATGGGAATACAATGCAGAGCCTTTCCAGAAATATTCCAGTATTCTTCAGTATATTTGTCTGCATAACTATTTAGGGCTGAATAATGGGCAAATTTCATCAGATCAAGAAGATTATAGGACTATGTATATTCTTGTTGGGCACTACTACATGGTCTGTATGTGCACAGGAAACTGATTATACCACATGGATGAAGATGGGTGTCAAGTACGGACTGAATGAGCGTCTTGATTTGTCTGGAGGATTGGAGTGGCGTACGGAAGATCACTTGCAGGCCACAGATCGCTGGGGATTGGATGTGGGGGCTAAATATGCCCTGCTTCCTTTCCTGAAAGTAGGTGGAGGTTACGAAATTCATTATCGCAACCGTGGGGAGGATGGGTGGAACTTCCGTCATCGTTATCATGCGGAAGGAACTGTATCTACTCGGTGGATGCGGTTGAAAATCTCTTTGCGTGAGCGATTTCAGCATACGTGGGATGATGAGGAAAATGAGTTGAGGCTACGTTCTCGTCTTAAATTGGCTTATGACATACGTGACTGTAAGGTGGAACCTTACGTGTCAGTCGAGATGTACAACAGTTTGAATCGTGGCGACAGCTTTGATATTGCTCGTATGCGTTATCGGACGGGTCTTTCACTTCCGCTTTTTTCGAAGAATTGGGAAGCGGATATATTCTACTGTCGCCAATGGGAGAATGACGGACGGAAAAACATCTTTGGTGTGGATTGTGTGTACAAGTTTTGAAATCTTTCACTACATTTGTTGCACACAAAATAGAAGATTATTATGAAGAAGATTGTCAATCCCTGGCGGAAACTTGCCGGATATAATTGTTTTGGCTGTTCGCCTGATAATGAATATGGTGTAAAGATGGAATTTTATGAGGATGGTGACGAGGTGGTGAGTATTTGGAAGCCAGATGAGCATTATCAGGGATTTTTGCACACGTTGCACGGTGGAATACAGTCAGTACTGCTGGACGAAATTTGTGGATGGGTCGTGTTTCGTAAGTTGCAGACGGCAGGAATGACGACCAAGATGGAGACACGCTTTCGCAAGTCGGTGTCGACAGATGCTTCTCATTTAGTGCTGAGAGCTTCGCTGAAGGAACAGAAGAGAAACTTGGCGTTTGTGGAAGCCCGGCTTTATAATGATAAAGGGGAGCTTTGTACGGAAACTTTATGTACGTACTTTACTTTCCCAAAGGAAAAAGCCGAGAAGGAGATGTTTTTCCGTGGTTGCGAGGTTGAGCCAGAGGAACTTCTTCCGTTGATTTGATAGGAAAAAGAAACTTTTTGTGATAAATCTTTGGCCGTTTCAAGAATATAGTTTATTTTTGTCGCAAACAAATAAAGATATGAGAATTTTTGCAGTACATCATCATCATCATTATCCTGGCGAATAAATTCGGTAGGCAGATGAGTGTATGTGCATGAAAGGATACATGAGGAAAGAAGCTTGCCGGATTGAGGCAGGCTTCTTTTTTTATTTGTCCCTTGGTTGATGAATATTGAAAATTAGAAAAAATAAAAAGCTATGTTGAGAATTGCAGTACAAGCCAAAGGTCGTCTTTATGACGAAACAATGTCGTTTCTGGAAGAAGCAGACATCAAATTGAGTGCGACGAAACGTACCCTGTTGGTACAGTCGTCGAATTTTCCTATCGAAGTGTTGTTCTTGCGTGACGATGACATCCCGCAAACGGTGGCTACGGGAGTGGCGGATATTGGTATTGTCGGTGAAAACGAGTTTGTAGAACGAGCTGAAGATGCAGAGATTGTAAAACGATTGGGGTTCAGCAAGTGCCGATTGTCACTGGCCATGCCGAAAGATATCGAATATACAGGTGTGCAGTGGTTTGAAGGAAAGAAAATTGCGACGTCCTATCCTGGCATTCTGTCCCGCTATCTGAAGGAACAGGGAGTGAAGGCAGAAATTCATGTGATAACCGGTTCGGTGGAAGTATCGCCGGGTATTGGTTTGGCCGATGCCATTTTCGATATTGTTAGTTCGGGGTCGACGCTGGTCAGCAACCGGTTGAAGGAAGTGGAAGTGGTAATGAAGTCGGAAGCGTTGCTTATCGGCAATAAGAACTTGAGTGACGAGAAGAAGGAGATCTTGAAAGAATTGCTTTTCCGCATGGATGCAGTGAAGACGGCCGAGGACAAGAAATATGTGCTGATGAATGCTCCTAAAGATAAACTGGATGAGATTGTGGCCGTACTACCTGGTATGAAGAGCCCCACGGTAATGCCTTTGGCACAAGAAGGTTGGTGTTCGGTCCATACGGTGCTCGACGAGAAATGTTTTTGGGAAATTATCGGCAAATTGAAGGCATTGGGTGCTGAAGGAATCTTGGTTTTGCCTATCGAGAAAATGATTATTTAAAGGACGGACGGTTATGATACTGATTGATTATCCTGAAAAATCGCAATGGCAGGAATTGCTGAAGCGACCGGTTATGAATACCGAAAGTTTGTTTGGTACGGTGCAGGGCATCATTGACCGTGTAAAGGCAGGGGGAGATGAAGCTGTACTCCAGTATGAGATGCAGTTCGACAAGGTAAGTTTGTCCGCTTTAGCTGTATCTTCTGAAGAGTTCGACGAGGCTGAAAATCTGATCGACGAGGAACTGAAGGCGGCCATTCGTCTGGCTGCCGGAAATATCTCGGCCTTTCATGCCGCACAGCGTTTTGTGGGGAAGAAGGTGGAGACACAGCCGGGGGTTACCTGTTGGCAGAAGGCAGTACCTATCGAGAAAGTGGGGCTGTATATTCCCGGAGGAACGGCACCGTTATTTTCCACCGTGCTGATGTTGGCCGTACCTGCTTGCATAGCTGGGTGTCGGGAGATTGTGTTGTGTACCCCTCCGGGTAAGGACGGGAAGGTGCATCCGGCTGTATTGTTTGCGGCTCGGGTGGCTGGTGTGCAACGTGTGTTCAAGGCTGGTGGAGTACAGGCCATTGCGGCGATGGCTTATGGAACGGAAAGTATTCCGAAGGTATATAAGATCTTTGGTCCCGGCAACCAGTATGTCACGGCGGCCAAGCAGTTGGTTAGTTTGCGGGATGTGGCAATTGATATGCCAGCAGGACCTTCCGAAGTAGAAGTGCTGGCAGACGCAACGGCCAATCCTGTGTTTGTGGCGGCCGATTTGTTGAGTCAGGCAGAGCATGGGGTAGATAGTCAGGCCGTGCTGATAACGACCTCGAAGGAACTACAACAGGCTGTTAAGGACGAAGTAGAGCGTCAGTTGGACCTGCTTCCGCGTAAGGAAATTGCTGCTAGGTCGCTTGCCAATAGCAAACTGATTGTAGTGAAGGATATGGAAGAGGCTGTCGAGATGACCAATGCTTATGCACCCGAGCACTTGATTGTAGAGACGGAGAATTACATGGCTGTGGCCGAACAGATTGTCAACGCCGGTTCGGTATTTTTGGGTACATTAACTCCCGAAAGTGCTGGTGACTATGCTTCGGGCACGAACCATACGCTGCCTACCAACGGTTATGCCAAAGCCTATAGCGGCGTTAGTTTGGACAGCTTCATCCGCAAGATGACCTTTCAGGAAATCAAACCTGAGGGATTGTGTAAAATAGGTCCTGCTATTGAGGTGATGGCCGCCAATGAGTCGTTAGACGGTCACAAGAACGCCGTATCCGTCAGGCTGGATGCTGTTCGTCGTGATAAATGAATGTTTTAAATAGAAGAATTTGGATATGAAGAAATCGTTACAGGAATTGGTAAGACCCAATATTTGGAAGCTGAAACCTTATTCGTCTGCACGTGATGAATACAATGGAGCTACGGCTTCTGTTTTCTTGGATGCGAACGAGAATCCGTATAATAATCCTCACAATCGCTATCCCGATCCGTTGCAACGGGATCTGAAAGTACATCTCTCTCAGATAAAGAAAGTGCCGGCGGAGAATATCTTTCTGGGCAACGGAAGCGATGAGGCCATCGACTTGGTTTTTCGTGCTTTCTGCGAACCCCGTATCGACAATGTAGTAGCTATCGATCCTACGTATGGCATGTATCAGGTATGTGCTGAAGTCAACGATGTGGAGTATCGGAAAGTACTTCTGGACGAACATTTCCAATTTACGGCTGACCGTCTGCTGGCTGTTTCCGACGAACATACCAAGCTGATGTTCCTCTGTTCGCCCAACAACCCGACAGGTAACAATCTGTGTCGCGAGGAGATTGAAAAATTGCTCGAGGCGTTCGACGGTCTTGTGGTGGTGGATGAAGCTTACATCGACTTTTCGGAGGCCCGCTCTTTCTTGCTAGACTTGGCGAAATATCCGAACATTGTTGTACTTCAGACTTTCTCCAAGGCTTGGGGATGTGCCGCCATCCGGTTGGGAATGGCTTTCGCATCGAAAGAGATTATCTCTATTTTCAATAAGATAAAATATCCGTATAATATTAATCAGCTTACTCAAAAACAGGCACTGGAGATGGTGCTCCGTCATTATGAAGTGGAGCGTTGGGTCAAGGTCTTGAAGGAAGAGCGTGCTTGGTTGGAAGAAGAGTTCAAGGCTCTTCCTTGTACGGTACAGTTGTTCCCTTCGGATGCCAATTTCTTCCTGGTGCGGGTGACCGATGCTGTATCCATTTATAGCTATCTGGTGGGCGAAGGTATCATTGTGCGTAGTCGTCATACGGTTTCGCTTTGCGGTAACTGCCTGCGCGTGACGGTAGGGACCCGTCCAGAAAACGAGCAGCTGCTGAAGGCTTTGAGAAACTATAAAGGATGAGAGGGCGATGAAAAAGAAAGTATTGTTTATCGACCGAGACGGTACGCTGGTCATAGAGCCGCCGGTCGACTATCAGTTGGATGCTTACGAGAAGCTGGAGTTCTATCCCAAGGTGATGCGAAACCTTGGCTTCATCCGTAGCAAGCTCGATTTTGAGTTTGTGATGGTGACCAATCAGGATGGGCTGGGGACAGCTTCTTTCCCTGAAGAGACTTTTTGGCCGGTGCACAACCTGATGATGAAGACCTTGGAGGGTGAGGGGATTACGTTCGATGAAGTTTGTATCGACCGTAGTTTTCCAGCAGACAATGCACCTACCCGTAAGCCTCGGACAGGAATGCTGACCCGCTATCTGAATGACCCTGCATATGATTTGGCAGGCAGCTTTGTGATAGGCGACCGTGCCACCGATGTGGAGCTAGCCAAGAACTTGGGATGCCGGGCCATTCTGTTGCAAGACGACAAGTCGGTGCTAAAGCCGGTGGTAGAAGGAGGCAGTGCCTCTTGTGAGGGATTAGAGGAAGTTTGTGTGTTGGCTACGACCGACTGGGATCGGGTGGCCGATTTCCTCTTTGCCGGCGAACGTCGGGCGGAAGTGCATCGGGTCACTCATGAAACCGATGTCTTCGTGTCGCTCGATTTGGACGGCTCAGGCAAATGCTTCATTGATACAGGCCTGGGCTTTTTCGATCACATGCTGGAGCAGATAGGCAAACATGGAAGCATTGACTTGACGGTTCGTGTGAAGGGCGACCTCTATGTCGACGAGCACCACACGATTGAAGACACGGCGTTAGCTTTGGGCGAATGTCTCTACAAAGCCCTTGGCGACAAGCGGGGCATCGAACGTTATGGCTATTCGCTGCCTATGGACGACTGCCTGTGCCAGGTCTGCCTCGATTTCGGGGGGCGTCCATGGTTAGTGTGGCAGGCCGACTTCAGGCGAGAGCGGATAGGGGAGATGCCGACCGAAATGTTCCTGCATTTCTTCAAGTCGCTGAGCGATGCTGCCAAGATGAACTTGAATATTAAGGCTGAGGGCCAAAATGAACATCATAAGATAGAGGGTATTTTCAAAGCCTTGGCTCGTGCATTGAAGATGGCTGTGAAGCGTGACATCTATCGCTACGAACTGCCTTCGTCGAAAGGGGTGCTTTGATGTCGGTCGAAATAGTTTATCTGGTGTAACTATTGATATTAGCTCCGTAAAGTCCCTCTTTAGCGTGCTAAAGTGCCACTTTACGGAGCTGAAGTGGATGTTTATGATTGGTTTGTTCCGGCCAACTGGAGAATTTTTTTTCCCCAGTTGGCCGGAACTTTTTCTCCAGTTAGGGAAAAAGCATCGCTTTTCTCTCCCTAACGCATCGTTTTCTTGTTTTGCTCCGATAGGGATTAACTGTAACTGTAATTGTGACGCGCGCACCTGTGCGCGTGAAATATTATAATGTGTCGTCATTTCATCTTGTACATTTCGTCTTTGAAAATCCTGCTATAAAACATACTTGTAAATCAGCAATTTGCGAAAAAAGTTCAAGAAAGTATCGAAAAAAAACGTTTGTAAGCTTGCAGTTATCTGAATAAGCTGTACTTTTGCACCCGCTTTCGGAAACGAAGCGGTGATGCTTGACATGCTGTTGCAGGTGATTTTTGATGAAGTTGTCCTTTAGTGGCAGATGGCTTTCCCGCCTTTCGCATGAGAGAGGCCCAAGCGGAGAGCTCCTTCCCTCTGAGGTCTTCGAAAAGACTTTCGAAAAAAAACTTCCCAAAACATTTGGTAGTTTGAAAATAACTCCTTACCTTTGCACCCGCTTTTGAGAAGTGGACCTCGAAGCCGAGCTTCGAAAAAAACTTCGAAAAAAGTTCCGCAAAAATTTGGAGGATATGCGAAAAACTCCTTACCTTTGCAACCGCTTTCCGATAAAAACGGAGGGCATCAAGAAGAGCGATCTTTGAAGAGATTTACATAAACAATACAGTAGTACAAGAGCAAAACTGGAAACAGTTTTGGGTAAAAAAAAGAACCGTCAATACTTATATATATAGGTAATGAACTTTTGATCCGTAATCCTGACAGAGCAACAACTTACTTGGATATCGTTTGATATTCAGGTGTTAAAGATACTTTTACAATGAAGAGTTTGATCCTGGCTCAGGATGAACGCTAGCTACAGGC
>ERZ824522.100-NODE-100-length-118780-cov-7.720564_pt1 | contig 118780 bp, 84 predicted proteins | sample MGYA00519935_ERZ824522 | MGnify/ENA primary metagenome ERZ824522 (study PRJEB31778, sample SAMEA3449160) | human gut metagenome | biome: human gut; feature: human-associated habitat; material: faeces | place: United Kingdom | collected 2010/2012 ...
TATTTTAAAGTTTGCAAATCTTTATTGATTTTTCTTTTAATAATGACGATTTTTGGATGAATTTCATTTTTATGACTATAATTGCACTTGCTAGTTGACTCTACCTTACCAGAAATACCAGTAGAATGCAGCTGTAATACCCAAGATGATTACGGAATGGATCACATCCCAATGATTCCAGCTTGCACGTGTGGCCGCCCGCTCTTCCGGTGTTGCTGTTCCAAATACCAGACCTTGTATTTTTCCAGCTTCGGGTGCTTTTGTGCAAAGGCTGACAACAATTGTCAGGATGATGCAGAAGAGGAACATCCATCCGCAGAAGAACAGCCAGTTCATATCATAGAACAAGGCTTTGAACAGGTTGTCGGATGCGTCGACCGCATTGCTGTAATAAACTTTGGCTCCCAGGCGGGTAATACCGATGATGATACCAGCCAGCATCCCCCACATGCCTCCTTGGGCGGAAGTTCGTTTCCAACAAATACCCAACAGGAAAGCGGCGGCGATACCTGGTGACAGTACGGATTGTACGTCTTGAAGATAATTATAGAGGACATCCCCGACACTGCGCATAATCGGAATCCAGAGTATACCCAGGATCACGATTACGACTGTTGCGATCTGGCCGATTACAACTAGTTTCTTTTCGGGCGTTTCAGGTCTGAAACGTTTATAAAAGTCGATTGTGAACAACATAGCTGACGAATTGAACAGAGATGCCAGTGAACTCATAAGGGCTGCCAGAATACCGCAGACGACAAGTCCTTTCACGCCTGCCGGAAGCAATTTCGCTACCAGTGTCGGGAAGGCTGCATCCGGAATAGATAGCTTGAATACTTCGCCATTGATAATCACTCCGTTTTTACTCAATGCAAAAGCGATCATTCCCGGAATCAGGAAGAGGAATACCGGAAGTAGCTTTAGGTATGCCCCGAAGATGGCGCCACGGCGGGCCTGTTTCATATCTTTGCCTGAAAGGACTCGCTGTACGATGTATTGGTCAGTACACCAGTACCAGAAACCGATGATGGAAGAACCGATCAGTGCACCGAGCCATGGATATTGCGGATCACGGTTGTCACGGATCAATTGCGTCATGGTATCGCCGTAGTCGTTTACGACGACGGATTTGCAGGCTGTCATCATTTCGTCCCAGCCACCTAATGCTTTAAAGCCGAGCACGAGGATAATCAGCGAACCCAACAGTAGGATAGGGGTCTGGAGTACGGATGTGTAAAGAACGGATTTCATTCCTCCTACAATCGTATAAAGAGCGGTTAATAAGACCAGTCCGATCGCCGCAATCCAAAAGAAGTCGATTCCCCATAGTTCCTTAATGCCAAAAACTTGTTGGAATACTAACCCGCCGGCATAAACCGTAACGGCTACTTTTGTCAATACATAACTAATTAATGAGATGAAGGAAAGAATAGTACGGGATTGCGGGTTATATCGTCTCTCTAGAAACTCCGGCATTGTATACACCATACTGCGCGTATAGAAAGGAACGAATACCCACCCAAGGATCAATATCATCCATCCCTGGATTTCCCAATGGGCCATCGCCATACCGCTGGAAGCCCCTGCTCCTGCCAGTCCGATAAGATGTTCCGAGCCGATATTGGACGCGAAAATGGAGGCGCCGATGGCGAGCCAGGTAGCATCACGGCCACCAAGGAAATAGTCAGCAGAGTTGTTTTGTTTTTGTTTAAGTACCCATATAATAATCCCGATTAGAGCTAAAGCGAATAGCCCTATTACAATGAAGTCTAATGTTGCCATAATAGTGTTTTACATGATTTTAGGGAACTAAAAATTAAAAATTATGAAGTAAGGAGTACGGTCCTGCATTTTTTACTTCATAATTTTTAATTCTTAATTTCACAAAGGGATTTTGTCAATCCTGCGCTGATGTCGACCGCCTTCGAACGAGGTGTTTAGAAAGGCTTCGACCGTGTGAGTAGCTTCCTCTTGACTGATAAATCTGCCGGGCATTACAAGTACGTTGGCATCGTTGTGCTCGCGTGCGAGACGTGCTATCTCTTCCTGCCAGCATAGAGCGGCCCGTATTCCCTGATGTTTATTGAGTGTCATGGCTATTCCGTTTCCAGATCCGCAGATCGCTATTCCGGGATATACTTCGCCCGCTTCTACAGCTTCGGCAAGCGGATGGGCGTAATCGGGATAATCACAACTTTCTGTCGAGCAGGTTCCGAAATCTTTATAGGTTAACCCTTTCGAGTTGAGTATTTGTTTTACGAATTCTTTTAGTTCGTACCCTGCGTGGTCACTACATAAACCTAATGTTTTCATATTTATCTGTTAGAGGAGTTTGGAGATTTATGATTTATAATTTATGATTTATGAATAGTTGGTAAATCATGAATCATAAATTATAAATCATAAATCTATTAGTTCAATAATTCTTTTACCTGATTGTATACGTTCTGGCCCGTGAAGCCAAGTTTTTCATCCAGTACCTTGTACGGAGCGGAGAAACCAAATGATTCGAGTCCCCAAACCTTACCGTTGGCACCAACCAACCCTTCCAGATTGACCGGTAGGCCGGCTGTAAGTCCGAATACCTTGCTTCCTGTCGGAATGACAGACTCCTGATATTCTTTGCTCTGGCTGCGGAATAAACCTTCAGACGGAACAGATACGATGCGAACCTTGATATCGTCGGCGCGAAGCAATGCTGCTCCATCCTCCAATGTGGAGACTTCCGAACCGGAAGCAACCATAATTACATCAGGGTTTTCATCACCTTCTACAATATAAGCACCCTTTTCAGCCTGCAAAGCTTCGTCGTAACGATTTCCCTTTGCGGGCAGGTCTGTGATGTTCTGACGGGAAAGAATCAAAGCTGTCGGAGTAGCTGTGTTTTCCATAGCCATCTTCCAGGCAATTGTCGTTTCAGTCACGTCTGCCGGGCGAAGTACCAACATGGAGTTGTGTCCCTTGTGGTTCTTCAGTTTTTCCATCAGACGGATCTGCGCTTCCTGTTCGACCGGTTCGTGTGTCGGTCCGTCTTCGCCTACGCGGAAAGCATCGTGCGACCAGACGAACTTAACAGGCTGTTCCATCAAGGCTGCCATTCGGATCGCTGGTTTCATATAGTCAGAGAATACGAAGAACGTACCGCAAGCCACGATTACACCTCCGTGGAGTGACATGCCAATACATACGCAAGCCATCGTCAGCTCGGCTACGCCAGCCTGAAGGAATGCACCGCTGAAATCGCCTTTCACGAATGCATGTGTCTTCTTCAAGAAGCCGTCGGTCTTGTCCGAGTTGGAAAGGTCGGCAGAAGAAACGATCATGTTTTCCACTTGGGTTGCCAACAGACCTAAGACGGTTGCCGAAGCTGTACGGGTTGCCTGGTTCGGTTTCTGTTCAATAGCCTTCCAGTCAATGACAGGTGCTTTACCTGAGAACCACAGTTCCATCTTGGCTGCCAGTTCTGGATTGGCTTTCGCCCATTCTGCTTTGGCGGCATAGCGTTCTGCAACGATTACTTCCAGTTCTTTGGCACGTTTAGCATACAGTTCCGCAACTTCGGGGAAGATCTGGAACGGATCATCTGGGTTTCCTCCTAAATTCTGGATAGTATCTGTGATAGAGACGCCGGCTGCTGAAAGAGGTTGTCCGTGTGTGGACACTTTGTTTTCGTAGCTGCTCTTGTCAGCACCCACGGCACCCTTACCCATGATCGTGTTGCCGATAATCAGGGTAGGACGGGATGTTTCGGCTTTCGCTTCGGTCAATGCCCGGCGGATTTCCGTCACATCGTTTCCGTTGATTGTGATGACTTTCCAACCCCATGCTTCGTATTTCATGGCTACGTTTTCTGTAGTTACTTCACCTACGGTTGTGGAAAGCTGGATGTTGTTGGCATCGTAGAACATAATCAGATTGTCCAGTCCCAGCGTACCGGCAATACGTCCGGCTCCCTGGGAAATCTCTTCTTGAATGCCACCGTCGGAAATATATGTATAAATCGTCTGATTCATGACGTCACCCAGGCGTGCTTTCAGGAACTTGGCGGCGATAGCAGCACCTACGGCGTAAGTGTGGCCTTGTCCCAACGGACCGGATGTATTTTCTATACCACGCATCACGTTGACTTCGGGATGTCCCGGCGTCACGCTACCCCACTGGCGGAACTCTTTCAGCTCATCGATCGTGAATTTGCCTGTGAGGGCGAGTACTGAATAAAGCATCGGAGACATGTGTCCCGGATCCTGAAAATAGCGGTCTCTGCCTTCCCATGTGGGATTCTTGGGATCATACACGAGGAACTCTGAAAACAGTACGTTCACAAAGTCTGCACCACCCATTGCACCACCGGGGTGACCGGATTTCGCTTTTTCTACCATAGACGCAGCCAGGATACGGATGTTGTCCGCTGCTTTGTTCATTAAATTAATATCGTTCATTGTAATGAATTATTTTTATTTTTTTGCAAAGATAGGCAATCTCTTCGTAATGACCATCCTATCCATGAAACAATTCATTTTCGGTAAAGTTTCCTAATTTCCGATATTTCTCATAGAGAGCAAGATACGCCAGGTGATTTTCGTGATTCGGTTGGTATTCTTTTGCAAAACCTTGTCCCATAGCCTGCTGTGCATCCTCGATTTTGGTATATATACCAGCAGCTACGGCTGCGAACATGGAGGCTCCGAAAGCGCAAGCCTGTTCCGCTTTGGCTACTTTGATCGGCATGTCCAACACATCTGCCAAAGTCTGCATGACGAACGGGGATTTCAATGAAATGCCACCGATTCCGATTACGCTCTCGATCTTTATGCCGTTTTCCAGGAAACGATCGACGATGGCTTTTGAGCCGAACGCTGTCGCTTCCACCAGGGCCCGGAAGATAAGCGGAGCAGAGCTTGCCAGGTTGAGGCCGGTAATCGTACCTTTCACCAGTTGGCTGGCATCGGGTGTGCGGCGGCCGTTCATCCAGTCTACTGCTAAGATTGTACTTTCGTTTACTGGCACTTTGGCTGCTTCTTCGGACAGGGCGGGGATGATCTTGTCTGCTGTTTCCTCGATCAGCCTGGCTTTTGTATCTTCGTCGACTAGGGTGCTCTGGCTCAAGATGTTTTCAAGTGGCCATGCCAATACGCGCTTGAACCAGGCATAAATATCGCCGAAACCGGATTGTCCGGCTTCTAATCCGATCATACCAGGGATAACGGAACCGTCTACCTGGCCGCAGATGCCGGGAACAAGTTTTTCGCCCATTTCTTCGTAAGATGAAACCATAATGTCGCAGGTCGATGTACCGATCACGCGCACGAATGTACGAGGAGTGATCTCGGCACCGACAGCTCCCATATGGCAGTCGAACGCACCGACTGAAACTGCTACGCCGGTTGTCAAGCCGAGGCGTTCCGCCCATTCCGGCGTCAATGTGCCTACTTTCACATCGCTGGTATAAGTTTTCTCAAACAGATGACTACGGAAACCGTCCAACTTCGGTTCGAGTGAGGTCAGGAATTCTTCGGTTGGCAATCCACCCCATTTTTCCGACCACATGGCTTTATGTCCGGCTGCACAACGGCTGCGGTACACCTCTTCCGGTTTGGTTTTTCCGGTAATAAGGGCTGGCAGCCAGTCACAATGCTCGATCCATGCATAGGCCTCCTTGCAGACACTGTCGTCTATGCGGAGGACATGCGCCATCTTGGCCCATACCCATTCGGAAGAGTAGATGCCACCTTCATAAGCGGTGTAATCGATACCCCAGCGTTTCGCCAGTTCGTTGATCTCGGCGGCTTCCCGGATGGCGGTATGGTCTTTCCAAAGGACGAACATCGCATTCGGGTTTTCAGCATATTCGGGCAATAAGGCGAGGGGAGTACCGTTCTTGTCGGTCAGGACAGGCGTGCTTCCGGTCGTATCGAAAGCAATGCCGACCACGTTCGGGGCTTTCCCGTCAGGGCATTGTGCGAGTGCATCCTTTACTGTGGCTTCCAACCCTTCTATGTAGTCCAACGGATGCTGGCGGTACTGGTTTTTTGCAGGATCGCAGTATTTCCCTTCCATCCAGCGGGAATAGTACTTGACAGCTGAAGCTATTTCGTGACCTGTTGCAGCATCTACGACTACGGCGCGACAGGAGTCGCTACCGTAGTCCAGGCCTATAACATACTTTTCGTTTGCCATGACTTAAGCCTGTAATGCTCGGTTCAACATGTAATACAAATCGTTGTACTGCAATTCTTTCTTGAATCTGGAAATGGTCGTATCCTTATCGATCACCACTAGTTCGATACCGGCGATATCGGCATAGTCTTCCATATATTCCACTGTCAGGTCGTAGGAAAAGCTCGTATGATGGGTTCCTCCGGCCAGTATCCAGGCAGCAGCACCGATCTCCAAGTTCGGTTGTGGAATCCAGAGTGCACTGGCTACTGGAAGGTTGGGGAGCGGCTTGCTTTTGATGCAATCCACTTTGTTCACGATCAGGCGGAAACGGTTTCCCATGTCGACGATTGTGGCAGCAACGCCTTCACCCGGTTTGCTGGTGAATACGAGGCGGGCTGTTTCACTGTCTATACCGATGCTCAAACGGTGTACCTCCAGCTTTGGCTTATGTTCGGAGATCAGGGGGCAAACTTCCAGCATATGTGCCTGGAGGATTGCACTCTTTTCGCCATCGAAATTCAAAGTGTAATCTTCGAGGAAGGAGCAACCATTCGGCATTCCCTGGCTCATGAACCACATGGTGCGGTATAGGGCTGCTGTTTTCCAGTCTCCTTCGGCGCCGAAGCCATAGCCTTCTGCCATCAGGCGTTGTGATGCCAGGCCCGGAATCTGGTCGAAATTGCCAAGGTCGTCAAAATTGGTTGTAAAGGCTTTTGCCCCTTTGTCTTTCAGGATACGGCGGATGGCGATTTCGGCTTTTGCCGAGTTCCATACTTTTGTGTAGGCTTTCGTCTTTTTATCTTCCAGTTCGGGCACATGATCGTACTCGGCGAAATATTGTCCGACAAGTTCCTCTATGTCTTTGTCTTCTACCGTGTCGTAGTATTCCATTAGGTCATTTACCGGACAGTAATCGACATGGTAGCCCAATTTCAGCTCGGCTTCCACCTTGTCACCGTCTGTAACGGCTACATTATTCATCTGGTCGCCGAAACGGATGATCAGCATGTCCTGTGCATCAGCCCAGGCTGCTGCTACGCGCATCCAGACTGCGATCTTGGCTTGTGCTTTCGGGTCTTGCCAATGTCCTACCACGACTTTACGGTTTTTACGCATCCGGCTCACCATATGGCCGAATTCGCGGTCTCCGTGAGCGGACTGGTTCAGGTTCATAAAGTCCATATCCATCGTTTCCCAAGGTATCTCTTTGTTAAACTGGGTATGGAAATGAAGCAATGGTTTTTTCAATTCCTGCAGACCGTGGATCCACATTTTGGCTGGAGAGAAGGTGTGCATCCAGGTTATAACACCGATACATTTGTCATCGTTGTTAGCGGCTTTAAATGCAGCCGTTACCTCTTTTGCCGAGTTGACAGTCCCTTTGTAGACTACGTTTACAGGCAAGTTCCCGGATTCGTTTAATCCTTTTACCATTTCATTGGAATGAGCGTCCACCTGGATTACCGCATCGCCTCCGTACAGAAGCTGTGCTCCCGTTACGAACCATACTTCAAGATCTTTAAAATTTGTCATGGTTTATTGATTTAATTGTTATGTTATTTATTTTTTATTTTTGTCCGTAATAAGCATTTGGGCCGTGTTTGCGCTCGAAATGTTTTGTGATAAGATATTTGTTCATGGTCAATTGGGGATTGATGCCGTACGAGATATACGCCATCTTGGCCACCTGTTCCATTACGACTGCGTTGTAGACAGCTCCTGCCGCATCCTTACCCCATGCGAATGGACCGTGATTTCCCACTAGGACTCCCGGAATGTGTACCGGATTCAGTTCTTTAAAGCGTTCGACGATCACATTGCCGGTCTCTTTCTCATAATCACCTTCAATTTCTTCCTTCGTCATCGGGCGGGTACAGGGTATCGCATCACTGAAATAATCGGCATGTGTCGTACCGATATTCGGGATGTCGCACCCGGCCTGCGCCCAAGATGTTGCATATGTAGAGTGTGTGTGTACAATTCCCCCGATTTCTGGGAATGCCTTGTACAGGACCAAGTGGGTAGGAGTATCTGATGACGGTTTGAGGTTACCTTCCATAACATTCCCGTCCAAGTCGAGCACCACCATGTCGCTGGTTTTCATCGTTTCGTAAGAAACTCCGGAAGGTTTGATTACGACCAGGCCTTTTTTTCGGTCTATGGCACTTACGTTTCCCCAGGTAAAAATGACCAATCCGTGTTTTACCAAATCCAGATTGGCTTTAAAAACCTTTTCTTTTAACTCTTCAACCATACTTATTACTTGTTTATTTGTGGTTTGTATGTGTTCGGGTGTAAAAGTAACACTTTAGTGTAGTGGGTGTACAAAAAAAGCTATGTTCTACAACATAGCTACCTTTGTTTTTGCTTTTATTCCTCCGGCATGGAATTTCAGTTTCATGGTCATAAGATGTCTGTTCCATGCCCGTGGAATTATAGTTTCATCTGAATGGAACTGAAAAAATATCCGATATCTTTTCCTATAAGGAAAAATAGAACCCTTGTTCCAGTAGATGATCGTATTTTTCTTTGTTGAACATATAATAGAAAGCCCCTCTTTTGGAACCTTTCTTGTCCTTTTCATCCAACTTTTCCAGAATATCCATCGCATTCAGTTTTTTGCGGAAGTTACGCTTGTCCAGTTGGGTCTGGTAGATCGCTTCATACAGGCTTTGTAATTGCGGTAACGTGAATTTTTCGGGAAGAAGATTGAATCCGACCGGGCGGGTAGCCGCTTTCCGACGGAGGCGGGCCAATGTATCGGTGATCATTTTGTTATGGTCGAAAATAAGTTGTGGGATCTCGCTGATCTTGGTCCAGACCGCATTGTGTTCTTCCAGTGTCTCGGCACTGAAATCGTTCATATTGATGAGTGAATAGTATGCTACGGAGATCACCCGCTCTCCAAGGTCGCGGGTAACATCTCCGTAAGCACCTACCTGTTCCATAAAAAGATTATCGATGCCGGTACAGTCGGTGAGCACGCGTGACGCGGCTTCCTCAATACTTTCACCTGCTTTGATAAAACCGCCCATCAGAGACCATTGTCCCATCATGGGTTCAAATTTACGTTTATAAAGTAAAACATTGAGCTCTTTTTGATCGAATCCGAGTATGATACAATCTACTGCAACGTAAAATTTGGTTTCGTTCTGATAAAAAGCGGCTGTCATGATTTTTATGGAATTATAATTAATTTATTATGCGAGTTTGCGTGCGCCGTCGCTGATTACTACATTATACAACTTAGGTTCGTGACCGAATTTAGCAGTGTAAGATTCGAATGCTTCTTTTACGAATGCATCGTATTTTTCTTCTTTCACCAGGTTGATTGTACAACCGCCGAAGCCTCCACCCATTACACGTGAACCGGTTACACCGCATTTCTTGGCAACATCGTTCAGAAAGTCCAATTCTTCGCAGCTGACTTCGTACAATTTGCTCATGCCGTGATGTGTTTCGTACATCTTCTTGCCTACGGTTTCATAGTCGTCTTTTTCTAAAGCGTCGCAAACGTCGAGTACGCGTTGTACTTCTTCGATCACATATTCGGCACGCATATAATCTTCAGCACTAATGTCGCCTTTAACTTCGTTCAGCATATCCATTGTCGCATCACGCAGGAATTCGACTTCCGGATGATTGCGGCGGATTGCGGCGGCGGCGCTTTCGCAAGACTGGCGACGTTTGTTGTAAGCCGAAGATGCCAGTTCGTGCTTAACGACTGAATCCAGCAAAACCAATTTGTAACCGACCGGATGGAATGGGAAATATTTATATTCGAGTGAACGGCAATCCAGGCGGATCAAACTGCCTTCTTTTCCGAATACGGAAGCGAACTGGTCCATAATACCGCAGTTTACACCACAATAGTTATGCTCCGTAGACTGGCCAATCTTAGCTAATTCAAATTTATCGATGTTCAGAGAGAACAAGTCATTTAGAGCAAATGCATAAGTACTTTCCAATGCAGCAGAAGAGGACATACCTGCACCCAGAGGTACATCACCTGCAAACACGGTATCGAATCCTTGGATCTGTCCGCCACGTTTGATGGTTTCGCGGCAAACACCGAAAATATACCTTGCCCAGCTTGCTTTCGGAGCGTCTTCTTCGTTCAGACCGAATTCGGCGTAGTCGTTCAGGTCAACAGAGAAAGCACGGACTTTACCTGTTCCGTTCGGTCTGATTTCGGCAATCATGCCTTTGTCGATAGCCCCTGGAAATACGAAACCGCCGTTATAATCGGTATGTTCGCCAATCAGGTTAATACGGCCTGGAGATGCATATACGCTACCTTCTGTTGAGAATAACTCCTGAAATTTATTTCTGATTTTTTGTCTCATGATAGATTTGTTTTTAATTAGGTTATTAAACAATTGAAGAAATTATCCGACTACAAATATAGTTAGATAATTTCTTCAATCATATAGTTACACTTGTTTTTTATTCAACCGGGATATCCTTGTTTACGTTCTTGCAACCAACCAAAGCATAGAACAATAGATAAGCCAACGCGACCAGAATAACTACATAGCTGGTCATAAATCCGGACATGTCAGCGATTTGACCCTGAATCAGCGGTAAAATACCACCACCGCAAACCAATACCATGAAGATACCGGAAGCTGCTTCCGTATATTTACCCAGACCTTCGACAGCCAAGTTAAAGATACCCCCCCACATAATAGAAGTACAAAGACCGCAAAGTGCCATAAACATGATGCTGATAGGAACTTGTGCTACACCGAATGAAATATCACTCTTGAATACCGGCATACTAACCATTGTCGTGATCGGACAGATAAAGGCAAGGATAATGAACAGGATACCGACCCCCGATGCTACTGTAAGCATAGCCTTACTTGTGAATTTACCTCCTAAAGAAGCACCAACCAGACGTCCGATTAACATCAGGAACCAATAGGTGCCGACTACCGAACCGGCAATTGTTGAGTCGATTGCCAGACCTCCTCCGGCTTCGGGTGTCATCATGAACAGACCTGCGAAGTGAGGAATACCGACCTCAATACCAACATATACAAAGATAGCTAATGCACCTAATTTGAAGTGGCGGAATGCAAGCGGGCTGTGTTCGTTTTTTGCATTGTTGTTTGCTTTTGCCAGACTTGGTTCCGGGATATTCATGATGAATAATACCAGGAATGCCACGGCAAAGATGGCCATTGCAATGTACAGAGCCGGTAATGCTTTAGCGATTGTACGTTCTTCAACGACGGTTCCCATCAGATAACCGACCAAAACCGGAACGATGGTAGCTGATACCGAGTTCAACGAACCACCCATCTGGATTAACTGATTACCTTTCTTACCGCCGCCACCTAATGTATTCAACATCGGGTTTACGACTGTATTCAACATACACATGGAGAAACCGGAAACAAATGCACCAGCAACATAAGTGGCAAATCCCATTTTAGAGGAAAGAACTTGAATGCCGACACCTACAAAACCGACTACGATTGCGATCAGTGCTGTTTTCTTATAGCCGATCTTCTGTAAAAGCATACCTGCCGGAATACCCATGAAAGCATATGCGATAAAGTTTGCAAAGAAGCCTAAAGTAGCCTCAAAATTGGATGCTCCGAATTCATTTTGAACAATTGCCCCGAAAGGTTGAGGCAGACCTGTAACGAAAGAGATCATAGCGAACAATGCGAACATCATCGCTATAGGTAATACATAATTTTTTTGTTTAGTTGACTCCATTTCTTTTTAGATATTTAGATTATTAATTATTTAGATCGATTGAATAGGCTTTATTCTACTGTGAATTTGTAGATTGTCTTGCTTTGGAATGTTTCGCCCGGCCGCAGGACGGTAGACGGATATTCCGGTTTGTTCGGGCTATCGGGATAATGCTGTGTTTCCAGACAGAGGGCGGCACGTGCCGGATAGCGTTGTCCGTTCTTGCCGACAAAATTGCCCGTCATCCAGTTGCCTGTGTATAATTGTACGCCCGGCTGTGTCGTGTAGCATTCCATTACGATGCCGGTTTTGGGTGATACGCAACGGGCGCAGAACGACAGTTCGTTTTCTTCTTTTTTGTTTAATATATATGTATGGTCATAACCTTTTCCGAAATTCAGTGCTTCGAAATCTTCATCGATACGTTCGCCTACTTCGTGTGGAGTGCGGAAGTCCATCGGGGTTCCTTCCACTTTTTCCTTCGGACCGTAAGGAATAGCCGTCTCGTCGGTCGGCAGATAGTAATCCGCATTGATTGTCAGTTTGTGATCATATACAGAAGGATCACCCTGGCCGGAGAGGTTGAAGTAGGAGTGATTGGTCAGGTTCAGGACGGTCGGTTTGTCTGTTACCGCATGGTACATGATTACGACCTCATTGTCATCGGAAAGATGATAAGTAACCGTTGTATCCAGTTTTCCGGGGAAACCTTCTTCACCATCGGCAGACGTATATTTCAGCTCTACCGTCTGGCCGTCGATCTTGTTCAGATCCCAGACTACGGAATTGAAGCCTTTCAAACCTCCATGCAGGCTGTTCGGCCCGTTGTTGATAGCCAATTTATCGTACACAACACCATCCAATGTGAATTTTCCACCTGCGATACGGTTGCCATATCGTCCACAGATAGCTCCGAAATAAGGTTCTTCGGATACCAGGTATTCGTCTATAGAATTGTGTCCTGTCACTACATCGGTTAACTTTCCGGACCGATCCGGTACCATAAGCGATACAATTTTTGCACCGTAGTTGGTAATGGTAAGTTCTGCTCCTTTGTTATTTGTAAGGATGCACAGCATCGTCTCCTTGCCATCTATTTGCTTGCTGAAATTAGCTACAGTCAAGCCAGACAGCGTGCTTTCGTTCTTCATGTAAATATAGTTTCAAAATTGTGTGTAAAATTACTCTCTTCTTTGTATTCATGTACTACTTTAAAGATGTTTTATAGCATAAAACGACTTTTTGTCTGCTAAAATGAATGATTTGTCTCCCTTCTATCGAAATTATTAGTGTATATTTGCGACTAAATAATCTTTGTATTCACGGAAAAACACATACCTATGACAAAAAGTATGAAAAAAGCCATTTCCCTATGTCTATTTAGCATGGGTGCTGTCGGTTTAATGGCACAAAGTAATGAGTTTAAAATAGATGTACAGAAAACAGGTGCACCTATCCAGTCGACCATGTACGGGATCTTTTTTGAAGATATCAATTTCGGTGCCGATGGAGGCCTGTATGCCGAACTTATCAAGAACCGTTCTTTCGAGTTTGAAAACCCTTTCGGAGGCTGGATGCCGTTCGGAAATGTCAGTGTACAGACCAAGAATCCTTGTTTTGATCGTAACCCGCATTATGTCCGCCTTTCTTATGAAAAGGAACTGACCGGAACCGGCCTTGACAATGAAGGCTTCAAAGGAATCGGTATCCGGGAAGGGGAGAAGTACGACTTCTCTTTATATGCCCGTACCCAGTCCGGTATGCCGGTTAAGTTGCGTATCAACTTGGTGGACAGCCGGAACGACCTGTACGAACAAAAAGAGATCGAGGTGAGTGGCAAGGAATGGAAGAAATATACGGTTGTCCTGACACCGGGAGTGACGGAGGCCCGTTCCCGTCTGCGTATCACGATGGCGACGAAAGGAACTGTCGATCTCGAACACATTTCACTGTTTCCGCAAAAGACATTCAATAACCGTCCGAACGGTATGCGTGCCGATTTGGCACAGGCATTGAAAGATCTGAAACCGGGTGTCTTCCGCTTTCCCGGCGGTTGCATCGTGGAGGGTACGAACAAAGCTACTCGTTACCAGTGGAAAAACACGATCGGTCCGGTCGAGAATCGTCCGATCAACATCAACCGTTGGAACTATACATTCTCACATAAGAAATTCCCGGATTATTACCAGTCTTACGGCCTGGGCTTTTTCGAATATTTCCAGTTGAGCGAAGATATCGGGGCAGAACCGCTCCCCGTGTTGAATTGCGGCCTTTCTTGTCAGTATGAGAACCAGGATCCGAACGAGAATTGCCCGGTGGACAAGTTGCAACCTTATATAGACGATGCCCTCGACCTGATCGAGTTTGCCAACGGTCCGGTAACCAGCAAATGGGGAAAGATACGTGCCGATATGGGACATCCGGCTCCTTTCAACCTGAAACTCATTGCCATCGGCAACGAACAGTGGGGACCGCTTTATCCCGAACGTCTCGAACCGTTTATCAAGGCGATCCGTGCCAGATATCCGGAGATAAAAATCATCGGTAGTTCCGGTCCGCAATCGGAAGGCGAGGATTTCAATTTCCTTTGGCCGGAGATGAAGCGTCTGAAAGTGGATTTGGTGGACGAACATTTCTACCGGTCTCCCGAATGGTTCTTGAACGGAGCCAAGCGCTATGATTCGTATGACCGCCAAGGACCGAAAGTTTTTGCCGGCGAATATGCCTGCCATCCGGCCAATCGCGAGAACAGTTTCCTGACCGCCTTGTGCGAAGCCGCCTTTATGACAGGTTTTGAACGGAATGCGGATGTGGTGCACTTATGCACGTATGCCCCGCTTTTTGCTCATGTAGACGCTTGGCAGTGGCGTCCGGATCTGATCTGGTTCGACAACCTTTCGTTGGTAAAGACTCCTAACTATTATGTGCAGCAGCTATACGGTCATAATGCCGGTACAAATGTCGTTCCGCTGACCATGCAGGACGAACCGGTCACCGGACAGCAGGATTTGTATGCCACTGCGGCAGTTGATAAGCATTCGAACGAACTAATCATCAAAGTCGCCAATACGGGAATCCGTAACAAGAGGATCAAGTTGAACTTGAACGGTCTTTCGGCCGGTAAGCATAAAGGGACGCTTACATTGCTCCATTCTTCCGACCTGGAAGCCAAAAACACGTTGTGCAATCCTTCGGCGGTAGTCCCGGTCGTTTCCGATATCGAGATGGAGGCTCCGCAAATGGATGTGAACTTGAAACCGCTTAGTTTCTCTGTTTATCGTATCAAATTATGAAATGAATGATGTATCGAAAGTGTTTTTCCCTACATCAAGACCTGCAAAATGAGAATAATTCATAATTTTGTAAGTGAAGGTTTTAAATTCTAATGGAAATGAAGTTACCTAATGTGTTTCGTATAATAAATGTGTTTTTGGGATTGACGTGTGCTGCTTCTGTTTATTCTCAAGGAGTGAATTATTTGGATAATTTGTATGACTTTATAGAGAATACGTCTGTTTTTGAATTGAATCAAGAAGAAGGAAGATCTTATCATATTCCCCAAAAACATCTGTCTCTTAATGGAGAATGGAAGTTTTTATATAGTGATGTACCTGAGAATATACCTGCTGACTTTTACAAAATAAACTATAACGATTGGGATTGGGAGAAAATTAAAGTTCCGTCTAATTGGGAAATGGAAGGTTATGGAGATCGATTATTTCGTAATGTCCAAGCACCTTTTAAAGCGAATCCCCCTTTCGTCCCTCGTGAGTATAATCCTACTGGAGCATATCGTCGTACATTTACATTACCTTCTTCTTGGAAAGGTGATCAGGTCTTTTTACGAATGGAAAAAGTAGCTTCCGCCTCTTTTGTTTGGATCAATGGTGAAGAAGTTGGTTATAACGAAGGTGCACAAGAACCTGCGGAATATAATATTACCAAATATTTGCGTCAGGGTAAGAATACAATTGCTGTTCATGTAGTTAAATATTCTGATGGATACTATCTTGAAGGACAAGATTATTGGCGTTTGGCTGGAATATTCGATGATGTATGGATTTATGCCACTCCTTCTGTACGTCTGTTCGATTGGTATGTTGTAACTGATTTAGATGATAACTATACTAATGCTGTATTGCACCTTGCTATTGATGTGAAAAAATACACAACTACTTTATCTGAAAAATATCGTATTAAAGCTAATTTGTTGGATGCCAATCGTAAATTGGTGAAAGAAATGATAAGTGATCCTTTTGTGATGAATAGAGAGAGGAGAAAGCAGGTAATATTTTCAGAGCAGATAACCCAACCTAAGAAATGGACCTCCGAAACACCTAATCTTTATACGTTGGAAATGAATTTGCAGACCGCAGGGGGGAAAACTACTGATATTATTCGGACAAAAATAGGGTTTAAGGAAACCGAAATCCGAGGAGAAACATTTTATTTGAATGGTGTACCGCTTAAAGTAAATGCGCAAAATTCACATATGCAGCATCCTGAATTAGGACATGTGATGAATGAAGAAACAATTCGTAAAGATTTTGAAATATTGAAGCAGTTTAATTTTAATGCAATACGTACATCACACTATCCTCCGGTAAGCCGTTATTTGGAACTTGCAAATGAATATGGCCTGTTTGTTATAGATGAAGCCGGGACAGAATCGCATGCTACAGAGTTTGTCTCTAAACAGAAAGAATATACAGAAATGTACCGTGAACGTGTGAGACAAATGGTGTTGCGTGACCGAAACTATCCTTGTGTTCTTTTCTGGAGTGCAGGGAATGAGAGCGGTGAAGGATTTAATATTACAGAAGCTATTAAAGAAGGACGTAAATATGATCATACTCGCTATTGGATGTATGGAGGAAATGCGTATGCTCATCCTGCTGAAGAAATTATTGGCCCGCGCTATCCGCTTCCTATTGAATTGGAAATGCAGACTGGGATTATACCAGATAAAAATGACAGACGACCTTCGTTTATGGATGAATATCTCTCGGTAGCAGGTAATGGTGGTGGTGGCTTGGATGATTATTGGCGAGTGGTTTATGCGCATCCTCGTCTGATGGGGGGAGCGATATGGGATTTTGTCAGTCCTGGATTGACGGAACGTATTCGGAAAATAGAAGATAAATCCCTTTTTTCAACTCCTGTTCATTTGATGGGTAATACTCAATTGGTAAAAGCTGTTGACGGTAATGCTCTTGATCTTAACGGGCATGATCAATGGGTTGAAGTATATAGACAGTCGAATGTTGAGATTGAAAGTAATGAATTGACTTTAACAATGGATGTCTATCCTCGAAAATTAATTAGCAGTTGTGGCTCTTTTCTTACAAAAGGTAGTTATCAATTTGGGTTACAGCAAAGGGGTAAAGATTCGCTTGATTTCTATATATATACCGATAAACACCATATATTGAGGATTCCTTTACCAACTGATTGGGAATACAATTGGCATAAGTTGTGTGGTGTTTATGACGGTCGAGAAATGGCTGTATATATTGATGGAAAGAAAATTGGGACTTCGTCTGCAACGGGTAAAATTAAAAATTTTCCATTCCCGGTAAATATAGGTCGTAATGGAGAAATACATGGTCAGGAAACAAATGTGTATATTTGTGATGCGCAGATAGATAATGTAGGAATTTTTACTGAAGCAGTTTCCCCGGACTGTTATGATAAGACGAAAGCTGTGCTTTGGCTTGATTTTGAAAATTTAATTGATTGTGGTTCTTTCTTTAGTTATGGTATAGGTGCTCGTACTTATGGTTGTATTTGGCCAAATCGAAAAGTTCAACCGGAAATGTGGCAAATGAAAAAAAGTGTACAACCCTTGTCTATCTCTTTAATTGATGCAGAACAAGGTTGGGTAGAGGTGTGGAACCGGAATCATTTTTTGGATGCTTCACATTACCAAACTCGTTGGTTCCTTGAAGTTGATGGAGATGTGATAGAAGAAGGAATAATAGACTTGCAAGTAGCCCCATTGACAAAGAAACAGGTAAGAATACCTTATCACAAGCCTATGATTATTCCTGGAAAAGAATATAGGATTACGATCAGTTCAGTTTTAAAGAATGATGAAATATGGGCTTCTGCTGGTCATGAAGTAGCTTGGGATCAGTTGGAATTACCATGGTTTAAACAACTATGCGAGGAAAAAAAGAAAAAAGATTCACTTGTTAATTACGAAACAGATCAGCTTATAATTGTTAAAGGAAAGGATTTCTCTTATACTTTTTGTAAGAAGAGTGGAGCGTTGTCTTCTATCGTTCTAAAGGGAAAGGAATTATTGAAATCTCCTCTGAAATTCAATCTTTGGCGTGCCCCCTTGGCTAATGAGGTGGATGGATGGAATGCGAGGAATGCTCGAACAATGAACTGGCAAGAAGGTTATGGTTATCAGGTCGCTACAGAATTTTATTCTTTGGGTATTGATAAGTTAGTATCACATCCTATGTCTGTACAAGCTTTTGAGCAAGCTGGAAATGTTTATGTTTATGTTCGGGATATGACTATTATGGGAGATATATCTGTCAGCCAGCGTGATTTGTATATAAGTGGTAGTGTAATTAATGGCTTTGAGAATCGTTATGTTTTTATGATATCTCCAGATGGTGAGCTAACATTAAAGCATTCTGCATTACCTCAAGGTTGTATGCCATTATGGTTACCTCGTATAGGTTTGACTATGATATTAGATAAATGTTTAGATCGGGTGGAATGGTATGGGCGTGGTCCTCAGGAAAACTATCCAGATCGAAAAACCGGCTATAAAATCGGAGTTTATTCAACTACAGTGAAAAAAATGTATGAGCCTTATTTATTGCCACAAGATTATGGTCTTCGAACTGATAATCGTTGGTTACGGATGACGGATTGTCAGGGAATGGGGTTGGAGTTTAGTATGGATCAATGGTTTAATTTTAACGCATATCCTTATTCTACGGATAACTTGACAAAAGCGGTATATACATATCAGTTACAAGAACAAGATGGTACGACATTGAATCTTGATTATGCAACATCGGGAGTTGGTTGTACCGCTCGATCAATTTTGAATTCATACCGTGTTATGCCTCGATTGTATGAACGTAAAATGAAGATACGATTAGTTGGTTTGTAGTACTGGATGTATTCAACTTGCAGAATGTAATTATATTTTTTAGTTTGCATAAGAAACCTGTTTTTATGGGAGGATCTGGATCTTGTGATTGTTTTTCAGATGAATATTTGTTAGCCTTGTTGGGCAAGGGTGACGAGCAGGCATTCACGATTATTTATCAGCGCTATCATAAATTATTGTATGTTGTGGCTTATAAATATCTAAAGAATGATTGTTCGGCAAAGGATTCTGTGCAACAGATTTTTTATAGGTTGTGGGAGTCTCGTTCTGTATTAATTGTAAATATGAATTTAAGGAATTATTTATATACTATGCTGAAAAATCATTTATTAAATGAGATTCGTAATAACTATATGGCTATGGAAAAAAACTATGAATTAGCTCAGGAGAAAGTGGAGTATGAAGATGATTTGTTGGATAATATAGAGAAAAAGGAGATAGAGGAACAACTCTACCTGGCAATAAATGGTTTGCCGGAGCAAAAAAAGCAGGTATGCTTGTATAAGCTAAGAGGTAATTTATCGAATTTGGAAATTGCCAATAAAATGGGAATATCAGTCCCGACTGTTAAGACTCATTATGCACAGGCTGTTAAAATGTTACGTGAGCATTTTAATAAATTATTGTTTATGATTTACTCATTTTGGTTATCTTGAAATCATACTAATTTCATTTTTATGTGTCTATTAATAAAAACAATCTGATAAAAGATGAAAATGCCTGATAAACATACTATAGACAAAGTACTTAGAAATGCGGCTTCTAAAGAAGAAGCAAAAGAAGTCATTCGTTGGTTTTCCACATCGGAAGGACGTACCTATTTGGAGAATCTGATCATGGAAGATGAAAAAAATGTTTTACCAGGAACGGAAGAACATTATATAGATGTGCAAATACCGTCTGAAGAAATGTATGATCGGATTATGTCAATGGTTCGTTGGCAGCGTCGTAGACGCACTTTGTTTCGTGTGGCCGCTATTTTGATCCCATTTGTGTTATTTGTCGGACAATTATGGTATCTTGATAGGAATATTGATTTGGTGGGTAATTCTGATGTGGAAGAGGTGTATGTTCCTAAAGGAGAACGTACATTGATTGTTTTTCAAGATGGAACAAAAGCTTATATAAATTCAGAAAGTCGAATTAAGTATCCTCGAAAGTTTGGGTTATCGGAAAGAAAAGTTTATTTGGAAGGCGAAGCTTTTTTTGAAGTTTCTCCAAACAGGAAACGTTCGTTTATTGTGAGTTTGGGTGATTTAGATGTCAAAGTATTGGGAACTACATTTGATGTGAAGGCTTATCCGGAAGATTCAGAAATATATGTGATGTTGGAAACTGGTCGTGTATCGATCTCCTCTTTTTCTCAGCAGATTGCTCATTTGAATCCAGGAGATCAAGCTATTTATAATCGGAAGACAAATACTTGCAAGATTTCTAGTCCTGAAAATTTAGTTAATAATTTGGCTTGGAGAAAAAATCAGATTGTTTTTGATAATACTCCGTTGGAAGAGGTGATTGAGGTATTATCACGCTGGTATGATGTGGAATTTGTCATTGACGATCTGTCTACTTACCACTATAGTTATACATTGGCATCTTCAAAAAAGCAGATTCATCAGATATTGGAAGAGTTGGAAAAAATCTCTCCAGTTCGTTTTACAGATCAGGATGGAAAAATACATGTTTCGATGAAAAAATAAAAAAAGTCGTGATAAGGCTCATCCTTTTTTCCTTTATATGTGTCTATTATATATATGGAGATTGGAAACGATATCTTCTTCCTATTTTGAAGGATGATATCATTGTTGAACTTAAATAGAATGCTTATGGTAAATATGACTTAAAAAAATAACCGGAAATGCCCCACATCTCCGGTTATCGGATTGTACTGAAATTCAAATTAATTTCTAATACTTAAAAACAGTTTCAAATATATGCAAAAAAAATATCAATGCCTAAAAAGGCGAGGCCTTTTAATATTAATTGAGAAAATCCCAAATACCATGAAACTTTCATTTCTTTTCATGCTTATTTCTTTTATGAGCTTTACAGCAAAAGCTGCGGCTCAAAAGGTTTCAGTCACATTTAATAATGTGAAAATGGAAAAGGTTCTGTCGGTAATAACGAAACAGACGGGACTTAATGTCGCTTATAGTAAACAGGTCGTAAATTTGGATCATCGGGTGAGTATTCATGTGGAAGATGCAGAAGTAAATCATGTATTGGATCTTCTTGTTGCAGAAACAAATATGGGTTATGAAGTGAAAAATGGAAAAATCTATTTGTTTGATAAGAAATATGAGCGTACAATTCAGCAGCAGGAGAAAAGGGAAATTACTGGTGTTGTAAAAGACAAAGAAGGAGAAGCTATTGTCGGAGCAAATGTTGTAGTTAAAGGTACGACGATTGGAAACATGACAGATATGGATGGTAAATTCAGTCTGGAAGTTCCGAAAAATGTGACTTTGCAAATTTCTTATATAGGGTATAAATCCACAGAAGTGTCTGTAGGAAAACAAACCTTCTTAAATATTCTTTTAACAGAAGATACCGAAATGCTGGAAGAAGTCGTTGTTGTCGGATATGGTACGACGAAAAGGCGTGATGTTGTCGGCTCAATTTCTAAGATAAGTAGTGACGATATAGTAAAAATTCCATCTACAAATTTAGCTGAAAGTTTACAAGGAATGTCCAGTGGTATGATGGTAACCAATAATAGTGGCCATCCGGGTTCTGCTCCACAAATAAAGATTCGTGGTTTGAATTCGATTAATTTAAGTACGGATCCGCTATGGATTATAGATGGTATGCCTATCCATACGGGATCCAGTGAACATACCCAGAATGGAGTGAAAGGAATTTCTCCGATTTCAATGATTAATCCAAATGATATAGAATCAATAGAGGTTTTAAAAGATGCTGCAGCAACTGCTATTTATGGTAGTAGAGCTGCCGGGGGTGTAATATTGGTGACAACGAAATCTAATAAAGGAAAACTGACAGGTGTTAAGTTGAGTTATGATGGAGGAGTATCCAAAATACCGTTCTCTCAGAATGATATTTTTGTAGATTCTCCCACTTGGTGGAAAATGATGGATAAAGCGCAAGCTAATGCTGGCAATGTTCCGACCGATCCTACTCAGATTATGGCAACTCAATTTTGGGGAGAACGCCCTGATATGACACGTGAAGAAGCAATTGCGACTAATACCGATCATTTGAAAGCATTAACTCAAGATGCTTATTTTCATCAGTTTAGTTTGACTGCAAATAAAGGATTTGAAACTGGCGGAGTGATGTTTTCGGCTAATTATCGTGATGAAAAAGGTTTGATTAAAAATAATGATTTTAAGCGTTTTACAGGTCGGTTTAGCTTTAACTTTAAACCTCTTAACTCGGTGGAGATGGGAGTTAATGCCAATTTTATTTATTTGAAAACTAACGGAGTGAAATCTTCTCAAGGAAAAGGTAATGGGGGATGGGCCAATTGGCGCTATACTTTACCTTGGTATAAAGTTTATGATGAAAATTCACAAACTGGATATTGGGCTGTAAATAGTGGCTATAATATGGCTGCTTTTTCTGATCGAAATTTAACACGTAATGATGTTGATCAATATAGAACATTGGGAAATGCTTATTTACAATGGAATACACCTCTGAAAGGATTAATGATAAAAGGAGAAGCTGGTGTTGATTTAATTGTAAATAATAGTACCTTTTGGCAGTCATCATTATTAGCTCCTACTGCACCATTTGTATCAAGAGCTTTTGAACAGTCGGTCACAAAGTCTAATATAAATTATGATGCATATGTTAATTATAATAGGACGTTTAGTGAAGTACATTTTTTGGACGTAACGATTGGAGCTGAGGCCTCACGAAATTGGTCATATACTCGTTATGCTGAAGGACAGGATTTGCAAACAGTATATCCAGAACTGATTAATCCGCTTACGATGAATTCAATGGGAGGACGTCGTGGAGGAGATGCCTACCTCATGGGGCTTTTCGCTCGCGTAAATTATAAGCTAATGGATCGATATTTATTGAATGCAAGTGTTCGTAGAGATGGCCATTCCGCATTTAGTAAAGATAATCGTTGGGCTAACTTCTATGCTTTTGGAGCAGGTTGGATTATGACGGAAGAAGATTTTATGAAAGATTGGGAATGGTTGAATATGCTAAAATTGAGAGGTAGTTATGGTATAACAGGAAATACTGCTGTTTCTAATTCTATGACTTATTTATCTTGGGGATTGAATACAAATAAGGTGTTTGGTGTGGATTATTTGCATGGCGCTACTACTGTTGGACCAATGGGTAGTAAAGACCTAAAATGGGAAACAACTGCAAATCTTGATTTAGGTTTTGACTTTGGAATATTAAATAATAGAATCAACGGTTCTTTTGCATATTACACTCAGAAAGTTTCAGACTTGATTTTGTTAGGAAATGTTCAACCTTCTGTTGGATTTGACACGAATCAAATATACGAGAATGTCGGGGACTTAAAGAATTGGGGATTTGAATTTAATGTTTCTTCTGTAAATATTGAAAATAGGAATTTTACTTGGAAAACTGATTTTAATATCAGTACTAATAAGAATAAAATTCTTACGTTGAATGCAGCAGAGCAAGGAAAAGGAAAAGAAGAATCAACCAGCATTCGTAAAGAAGGAGAAGCCCTTAATACTTATTACTTGGCAAGTAATGTAGGAGTGGATTCTGAGAAGGGTATCTATATGATAGAACAGAGAGATAAAGATGTTTGGGATAAAGCTTATGAAACGACTTCTACAGGGAAGATCATTCCTATGACAAACAATAACGTTTCTAATAATAAAATGATTCAACATGGAAAAACACCTCTTCCTAAATTCTATGGAGGTTTGAGTAATACATTTTATTATAGAAATTTTGATTTGAATGTTATGTTTAGTTTTGCTGGAGGACATTGGTTGTTAAATAGCTTATATACTACTGGGACACAAATGAGCAGTGAGTGCAATACTGTTAAAGATATGGTGGGTAATACATGGGAAAAAGCAGGTGATAATGCCAAATATCCACAATTGGTATCTGGGAATAATTACCATTATGATAATGATGGTAATTATAGTGAAAAGACAGTTGCTTATGGTAGTGTTGGCCAAACAACTCGTTTCCTCCAAAGAGGAGATTATATCCGTTTGAGGAATTTGCAATTGGGGTATACTTTGCCTAAATCTGTATTGAATGCTATAAAATTGAGCAATGTAAGGTTTTATGTTGGTGTAACAAATTTGTTTACAATAACAGGTTATGATGGATTGGATCCGGAAACCCAGCAGGATTTGCCAATTCCGCGTACAGTGAACTTTGGACTTTCGTTGAACCTATAATTTAATTGAAATATGAAAAGTAAGTATTTGACTATATTAGCTTGTGTTGGATTATTAAACTTTTGTTCATGTGATGATTTTTTTGAGTTAAAAAGACCTCAGGAAACACAATGGACAACGACTGCAACATATGAGCAGGGACTTTCTTCTGCTTATGTAAGTTTACAATGGACAGATGCCGGAAGAGGTTTCCCTCAGTATATTGATTTTTTGACCTCCGGAACAGCTTCTTTGATGGATGGTAATACTCCAGGATTGGATGGAGAAAAATATTTTTACAGAAGTTTTGATGAAAAATTGGGGAGAATGACTACAATTTGGAGAACTTATTATAATGTAATAACTAAATGTAATTTAGCTCTTGATGTTGATCGAGATGGAAATGGGAACCCTTTTAACTTGGATACGAGAAGTGATGATTTTATCCATAATTATACAAGACAAGTTGCTGAATATCATTTTTGTCGTGCGTTTTCTTATTTTAGTCTAATTCGTATTTTTGCGGCTCCTTATAATCACAATGGTGAAAATAATCAGAAGATTATCCCTCTGAAAGAGAGTGCTGCTTATTCAAAAGAAGATGTTTATCACGAAGAATTGGGTACGGTTGAAGAAGTTTATGATTTGATTATTCGTGATTTAAAGTATGCTAAAGAAAATTTGCCGGATCAATTTACATTAACTTCTTGGAATAATGTTTCTGGATATGAGTGCGGGCGTGCTAACAAGTGGGTTGCTACCTCTTTATTGGGGAAGGTCTATTTTCTTATGGGAAAGTATGCCGAAGCAAAAGCTGAATTTGATGCTGTTATTAATTATGCGGAGTCGACAGGAACTTATAAATTAGAAGCTCCAAAAGATCCATTTAATAAAGAAAAAGCACAAGATGTCCCGAAGGAATCTATTTGGGAATTTAATAGTGGCTTTTTAGATGGAAAGTTTGAAAACCATAATAATTATATGTATTGTGGAATGGTTATGGGATTGCGTTTTCGAGATTCGAATGGAGATGAATTAGAAAGCCTTCCGGGGAATAATGAAGGTACGGTTATCAGTTCGTGGAACGGTTTTGGTATCGCTTATACTTCATTAAAAGAGATGGGATGGATGAAAGATCCTATGAATGGAGATTATACGATTACTCCAGAAGCTGAAGCTGATTTACGATATCAACAGGTATATCATTTAATGTTACCTTATAAAGAAGGTATTAAAAAAGGAGATCCTGAGTATATAACGACTGAATCTTTGGCTGGTCATTCGATGGTTAAGACACCTCATGTATATATTGATAAATTTTTCCGTGGAGCAAAGCCTTATGGAAAATTTTCTAAATTCCCACTTATTAGATTGGCTGATATTTATTTGCTGCGTGCTTGGTTAAGATGGAATAGTAATGATTTACAGGGAGCTGCAGATGATCTGAATATTGTTTGGAATCGGGCTAATCCTCAAAATCAGGATATTTATACTGCTTCAAATGTTAATCACGAGGTGATTTATCGAGAGTATCTACGTGAGATGACTGGAGAAGGGTGGACTGTAGATTTCATGATGGGAACTCAAATGACAATTCCTGCAGGTGACAGTAAATTGAATTCACAGGTTGCTCCTCCTTATTCTTCTTGGTATTGGTCTATACCGGATGATGAGGTGAATTTGAATGACAAATATCAATGAATTTCAGAAAGATGAAGAACTGTATATTGTTGATTGTTTCTGCTTGTTTGTTTGTGAATACGTTGAAGTTATATGCTCAAGATAAAACAAATGTAAGTGGTGTTTACCCTCATTTGGCAATGGTGGCAGATCAGACTCCAAGAACAGAAGCTGGAACAGGAGCCTTGTTTCCTTGGGCCAATCGTTTGTGGGTGATAACATATGTTGCCCATTTTAGTGGAACAGGTTCCGGAACAGGTTTATATGAAATAAATGATAAAATGGAGATCCGGAAAAGGCCGGAGAGCGTTGTTGGTACGTATGCAAATCGTTTTTTGCATGGACCTACGAATCAATTGATAATCGGACCTCACATTATTGACCATAATGGAAATGTAAGGACTATTGAAGGTGTTATAAATCATCGTTTAGCTGCAACTATGGCTCATTTGACAGATCCTGCTAATAAAGTTTATTTTTTGGCAATGGAAGGTCAATTCTTTGAAGTAGATGTGCATACGTTGGAAACCAAACTACTTTTTAATTTGTGTGATGAGTTGAAAGAGCCAAAAGGATCCAAGCCTCATTTTAAATCTGGTTTTACTCGTCATGGAAAAGTAGTAGTGTGTAACAATAGCTATTCGGTGAAAGATTATAATGAAGAATGGAAAGCTGGGCGTTTAGCAGAATGGGACGGAAAAAATTGGACTGTTTTAGAAGAAAAACCATTTACTGAGGTATGGAGTGCATCGCATTTTGGAGCACCTATTATTGCTACTGGATGGGATAATGCTTCGGCGATTATGAAAGTTTTCATCCCGAAAATAAAAGAATGGAAACGTTATCGATTGCCGAAAGCCAGTAAAACTTTTGATGAAACAAGTTGTACGGAATGGTTTCGTATCCGTGAAGTTGAAACGGAACGTGCAATGATGGATTGCCACGGACTTTTTTATGAAATAGGATTCCATTTGTATGCTGATCAGTTATGGGCGATTCGTCCAGTTTGTTCCCATTTACGTATAATTCCGGATTATTGTTCGTGGAAAGGCATGCTGGTGATGGGAGGAAATCAGGCAACTCCGATGAAATTTGGTCCTGCTGATGGAAATCCTCTTGCCGGTCAGCCTCAAGCAGGCCTTTGGTTTGGAAAAACGGACGATTTATGGTCATGGGGTAAACCAACCGGAGAAGGTGGTGTTTGGTCCAATGACGATGTCATTGCAGGAATGCCTTCAGATCCTTATCTGATGTATGGTTTTACAAAAAAGTCATTCCATTTGTGGCATGATAAAAAAGAGCCGGTTTCATTTAACATTGAAGTCGATGTTGTAGGGAATGGTGAATTTAAATCATATAAGACTTTGAATGTTGGGCCAGGAGAATATTGTCATTATGAATTCCCTGAAGTTTTTTCAGCTCGTTGGGTTCGAGTGACTTCGACTAAGAACTGCAAGGCTACGGCTTGGTTCATTTATAATAATTGAAAAATAGTGCGACCAATAATAAGTACTTGTTTGTATTTCTATTTCTAATAAGTTAGTGGTATAAATGCCACTAACTTATTTTCTACAATCGAGTGCTATAGGATTGTTATGTTCAATAATTAAAGACCTCATGTCATATGATGATGAAACTTTGTCTTTTGTTTTTCCCTTTTTTCTTAATTTCGTGTCAAGGACATGTGCAAATAGAGAAATCCCCTGCTGAGTATGTAAATCCTTTTATTGATACCCATAAAAGTCGTTGGTTTTTCTTTTCGTCTGCAAGCAGACCCTTTGGAATGGTAAATTTAAGTCCTGATACAAATGTGGATGGATCATGGAAATCAGGATATATGTTTGATAGTACATATGTCCGTTGTTTCAGTCATGTGCATGCTTGGCAATTGTCGGGTATACCTGTAATGCCGACTGTTGGAGATTTCAAAGGGCATTTGGGTATGGAGGCTTACAAATCATCTTTTAGCCATAAAGGAGAAATTGCAGTTCCCGGATATCATAAATTATATTTAGAAGATTATGATGTGTGGGCGGAATTAACTTCAACATGTCGAGTCGGTATGCATCGGTATACTTTTCCTGAAAGTGATCAGGCTTATGTTTTATTTGATACAGGTGCATTTCTTGCCCATGCAGATATGGATTCTTCTTTTGTTAAAAAAATAAATGATTGTGAAATAGAAGGTATGTCACTGATGGCTCCTACCGGTAGAAGACCTAAAGCGACCCCAATCTATTTTGTTGCTCGTTTTAATAAAAGAATGAGTGCTTTTGGAGGATGGAGAGATAGTACGGTATTGGATGAATTGACAGAAATTTCCGGAAAAGATATAGGAGTTTTTGCCCGATTTGAAACACGTGAAAGAGAGAAAATCATATTAAAAGTGGCTATTTCCTATAATAGTCCGGAACAGGCACGAAAAAATATGGATGCCGAGTTATGTGATTGGGATTTTGATCGTGTGAAAAAAGAATCGTTTGACGAGTGGGACAGGGAATTGGGAAAGATTCGTGTGGAAGGTGGTTCTGAAAAGCAAAAGATAAAATTTTATACGGATTTGTGGCATGCTTTGTTAGGACGCCGGATTGTGAGCGACGTAGATGGAAAATATTTAGATATGACAGGTGATACCCCTGTGACCCGTCAAGCTCCTTTGGATAAAAGAGGAAATCCTTGGCCTCATTATAATTTTGATGCGTTATGGGGGAGTCATTGGTCTCTTAATATTCTTTGGTCAATGGTTTATCCGGAGGTGATGGACGGTTTTTGCAATACGATGGTGAGCATGTATGAAAATGGGGGATTGATACCACGTGGGCCTTCTGGGGGAAATTATACTTATGTGATGATCGGAGATCCAGCAGCCTCTTTTTTTGCAACAGCTTATAATAAAGGAATTCGCAATTATAATGTGGTAAAAGCCTATGAAGGACTTCGGAAAAATGCTTTTGTCGGAGGTATTCGTGATCATGCAGGGTACGAGCATGAAAGTCCTGCGTTTGGAGGGGGGATGGATTATTATGTTCGGCAAGGATGGATACCGGAACGCATTAGAGGTAAAGGCGGGCACAAAGATGGCTGTGCGATGACGTTGGAATACGCTTATCAGGATTGGTGTTTAGCACAGCTTGCAGCTAATTTTGGAAAATGGTCCGATTATGAGTTGTTTATGAGACGATCCCAGAACTATAGAAATGTTTGGAATCCGGAAAATAAATATATGCAACCACGGGAAATAGATGGAAGTTGGTGTAAAGAGTTTAAACCCATTGATTCTGAGTTTGGATTTACGGAGGCAAATGGGGCTGTTTATACACATTTTGTTCCCCATGACATGCAAGGGTTGATAGGGTTATTTGGAGGAAAAGATGCCTATGTTGAGCGATTGAACCGACAATTTGTGGAAGGAGAGAAAAATGGTTTTAAACATGATCGGTATTATACGACATGGACTGCTTATACAAATCAGCCTGGAACAGGAATGGCACATTTGTTTAATCATGCTGGTTATCCGTGGCTGACTCAAAAATGGGTACGTAAAGTGAAAGACGCCTATGGTGACATCACTCCCTATGGAGGATATGAAGATGATGAAGATCAGGGACAAATGGGGGCATTGGGAGTCTTGATGGCAATCGGTTTATTCGAAGTTGACGGTGGTGCTGCTGAAAAACCAGTTTATGAAATAACATCTCCTATATTTGATAGAATTGTGATAAAGTTGAACCCAGACTATTATAGAGGTAATCAATTTGAAATTATTACAAATAATAATTCGTCTGAAAATATATATATCCAATCTGCTAAATTGAATGGAAATGTTCATAATACTTATTGGTTTTTTCATGATGATTTTACAAAAGGTGGCATTTTGATTTTAAATATGGATTCTATACCTAATAAAGAGTGGGGATATCTATCGCATAGATGATAAATGTTATAAATTATTTCGTTAAGATTGGATCTATATTTAATGTGGATTTGAAACTATCTGCACAAAGATAAAGGTTTTTAGTAATTTAAGTATTTAGTGATTTATGAGAAGTATTATAAAAAGATATTCAGAGAATCCGATATTAACCCCTGGAAACTTACAATTACCAGATTCATCTATAGAGATTATGTGTCTGTTGAATCCTGGAGTTTTTGTTTATAAAGATAGAATTGGTTTATTGCTTAGAGTGGCGGTTCGACCATTACCGAAGCCTGGTTTTGTTTCGATATTGACTGCAGGAGATAGAGGTTTTCATATAATGGACATTGCAACAGATGATAAAAATTTGGATTTATCAGACCCTCGTGTCTTAACTTATAAAGGTGATAATTATTTGACGACATTGTCTTATTTGCAGCCCATGTTTAGTGATGATGGTATTAATTTTTATGAAGATGCTGATTATCCGGGTATATATGGAAAAGATGATTATTCAACTTTTGGAATAGAGGATTGCCGTGTGACATTTTTGGAAGGAAAGTATTATCTTACCTTTACGTCTGTTTCACCGATGGGAGTTTGTGTTGCAATGAAGATGACAAAGGATTGGGTACACTTTACGGATATGGGACTCATATTGCCTCCGCACAATAAGGATTGTACATTGTTTGATGAAAAAATAGAGGGGCGTTATTTCCTTTTACATCGTCCAAGCAGTCCGGAAATAGGTGGAAATTATATTTGGTTGGCAGAGTCTGAAGATTTATTGCATTGGGGAAATCATCAATGTGTGGCAACAACACGACCTGAGATGTGGGATAGTGCTCGAATTGGTGCTGGTGCTGCTCCGATTAAGACAGAAAAGGGATGGTTGGTTATTTATCATGGTGCGGACCAGCGTAATCGTTATTGTTTGGGAGGACTTTTATTGAGTTTAAGTGAGCCCTCGAAAGTGTTGGCGCGTTCTAAAGATCCTTTGATGGTTCCTGAGGCGGATTATGAAAAAGTAGGATTTTTTAGTGATGTCATTTTTACTAACGGGCATGTGGTAGATGGAGATACAATTACCATTTATTACGGTGCTTCTGATGAAGTGATTTGTAAAGCAACAGCTTCCATACAAGCTATATTGGATAGTTTAGAGTCATATTGAATTCATATGAAAGAGTTAAAATTGTTTTTAAGCCAGCCTCACAATACTCGCATATTGTTGATTACATCTTTGATATATGCTTTTGTTTTGCCTGTTGTGGATATTTTTGTGGCAGCGTATATTATGCGGAACTCATCCGAAGCGGGGCGTGTCGTTTTGTATCAATTGATGGTTTATTCCGGTATACCGATTACTTTTTGGTTGAATGGTTTTTTGCTAAAGTGGATCAAACCGAATTATCTATATTCTTTCGGGATGTTGTTAAGTGGTTTCTCTATGCTGATTATGATATCATTACCAGAATTGCATATACAAGGAATAGCTGTTGCCGGATTAGTGATGGGGATGTCTTTCGGCTTTTTCTGGTCTAACCGAGACTATTTGGTGATTGTTAGTACAACAGATGAGAATCGAAATTATTATTATGGAGTTGAGACTTTTTTTAATACTTTGACGTTTGTTGTCGTACCTGTTATTGTAGGGCTGTTTATTTCAAATGCGACAGATTATTCTTGGATAGGCAATATAAATAAGACGTACGAGTTTGTCATTTATGTAGTAATGTTTTTGGCAATTATTGCTTCTTTGATTATTTGCAGAGGAGATTATGAGAAACCTACTTCTTCAAAATTTGTGTATTTACGTTTTGAACCGGTATGGTATAAAATGTTGCTTGTCGCATGGGGTAAGGGTTTGGTACAAGGGTTTATTGTCACTGCACCGGCAATGTTGATTATGAAATTGGTCGGAGAGGAGGGAGAGTTGGGCATCGTGCAAAGTATCAGTTCGTTGGTTACGGCTTTAATGATGTATGTGATAGGGCGTAATTTGAAACCGAACAGACGGCTGGTTGTGTATTTTGTGGCTGTTTGGCTTTTCTTTATAGGAGCATTGACTAACTCGTTGGTTTTTAATTATTATTCGGTCTTATTCTTTTTGTTGTGCATGATTGTGGCTCGTCCATTGTTTGATATGGCTTATTTCCCTATTCAGATGCAGGTAATAGATTATTTGTCTGAAAAAGAGGATAGAAGTGAGTACTCTTATATTTTCAATCATGAATGTGGTTTGTACATCGGAAGGGTGTTCGGTTGTGGCTCTTTTATCGTATTGGCTTTTTGTGTTTCTGATAATGCAGCTTTAATGGTTACATTGCCAATTGTGACTTTGTTGCAAGCGATTACGTATTGGATGGTTAAAAATATACTAAAGAAAATAGAAAATGAGGTTGACTGACAGATAGATCTATTGTGAAGTGAAATTTATTGTTAATAATATGAATACCATGAATATAAAGTTATTTAGTCTTTTTTGTGTGATGTTTTTACAAACATCTATTGTTTATGGGAGGGATACTTTATTTGTATCTCCCAGTGGAAACGGTGATGAGTACACTCGTGTGTCTCCGGGAAATATTGCAAAAATAGGTTATCGATTGGCATCGATAAATAAGCAATGTGATCATTTGGTGGTTTATCTATTGGGGGGAGTTTATGAACTAAATGAGCCATTGCTGATAACTTCAAATGAAAAAAACAGTCATATTGATACATTGACTTTTGCGGGTAGTTCTTCTGAGGTTGCTGTTTTGTCCGGAGGGAAAACAGTTTCTCAATGGAAACAAGTTAAAAATGGAGTTTATAAGGCAGCACTTCCAAGTGGAGTAAATTTCAGACAATTGTATGTAAATGATAAAATGGAAATACGTGCTCGTTTCCCAAATCGTACAAATGAAGAAGATTACTCTCCTTATAATAGGGTTGTTGGTTTTGATGAAAAGGAACAGACTGTTTCTGTTCTTAGTAGTGATATGGAAAACATGGCCTTGACTGTTGGATCAGAGATGGTGATTAATCATCATTGGTATCAGAGTCGGTTTAGAATAGATTCTTTTTTTTCAAATGATCATAATTTTGTCATTAAACCTGAAAAAAACGCATGTAAACATCTGTTTGAGTTGACTTATGCTAAAATGTTGGCTTCCGGTAAACCTTACTATTTTGAAAATGCCTATAATTATTTAGATCAAGAAAGAGAGTGGTTTTTTGATAGCCAATCATCTATGTTGTATTATTATCCTCCTAAGAATAAAAAAATAGATTCTTTAAATGTTGTTTATCCTGTTTTGGATTGTGTGTTGAGGATCATGGGGACGAAAGAAAAACCGATAGAGAATATTCATATTCGGAATATAAAATTAGGATATTCGAATTGGTTGCTTCCTTCTTCAATCGGGATAATAGGAACACAGGGGGTACAAGGGAGAGGATATACCGGAGAAATGGAAAGAGGTATTTTGGAAGTAGAGTTTGCCAATGAGATTCAAATTTCTCATTGCCAGTTTGTTGGAGCAGGTGATAATGGAGCTGTATTTGTCAGTGGGGTGAAAAATAGTTGTGTCATTCATTCTCATTTTGATCAAATAAGTGCGAATGGACTTGTAATAGATACTTATAGAAAAGGATTACAGCCAAAATCAAATGTGTGTGAAAAGATTGTGATTGAGGATAATTTGATAGAGAATGTTGGAATGCATTATACGAATGGGATGGGAATAATAGCCAGCTATGTGGCAAAGACGGTTATTCAGTATAATGAAATTTGTTATGGACGATATACGGGTATTCAGTTGGGGAATCATTTTGGGGACAATATTTCTGTCATGCGAGATAATATCATACGGCGTAACAACATTCATCATGTGATGCAGCTTCATGATGATGGAGGAGCCATTTATACGTTGGCGTTGCAACCTGGAACTTGTATAAAAGAAAATTGGATGCATGATTTTGGACGATGTGAATGGGCTGATAATTTTCCAGTCAATGGTGTGTTTTTAGATAATAATAGTGGATATATCCGAGTACAGGATAATGTATTTACAGATTTAGACACGGTGGATCGAATAAAAGAGCAATGTGCAGGGAATGCAACAACTCGGGATAATATACTGGTTAATAATAATTCTCAAGACAGTGAGGTGAAGGAAATAGCTGGTTTTAGAGGTCGGGTTGGTGTGGTGATTTCCAACTTTATGGAGTGATAACGGTATGAATTAATTAAAAATAGAAATCATATGTGGTGTGGCAGGATGATAAGATTAATGTTCGTTTTCTTTATGTTTATTCCCTTATTTGCTTCGGCTTCAACAAAATGGTATAAATGGAATGAGGATAAAATATCAATAGAATTGAAGGACTATTTAAATATTTCGGAAATGAAGTGGCCGATTACTTTATTACGTTATAAAGTAGACATTGCTAATGCACGGGTCAGTGATCCGAAAAGTTTTGAATTAATAGATGAAACAGGAAAATCAATTTCTTATCAGTTGACTGATTTGGAAATGGATAAAGGTTTGATAAGTAAAGCTACTTTATGTTTTTTGTCAGATTTACCTTCAGGGACAACAAGAAAATTTCAATTAGTTCTTAGAGGGGATAAACCGTTATCAACAAATTCAAGTCATTTAAAAATAAGATCATCAGCGTTTTCAGACGTTGTTTCAAATGGACAGGTACGTTTGGAAATTAATAAAAAATTATCATCGGATGATCGTGCTATTATTGTAAAATTAGGGAATAATACAATGTGGTTGGGTAATTTATTATTACCAGAAAGGGAGAATTTAACCGATTATCAAGTTATGAAAACAATAGATGGGGATGTGTTTTGGGAATATCATTTTCGTTTTTGTTTTGAAGGATCCAAGAAATATGACTTGAGGCTACGTTTAATTGACGGAATGGATTATGTTGAAATGGATGAATCGATGGTGGGGTTCAATAAGGATGACCAATTGTCATTGATTCTTGATTGGAACAATTTTAAACCGGAAATTCGTTATTGTCCAACTCGTGCTTCGCAAATAAATAAAGAAGGAAAAGGATATACAAATTATCAGTGGGAGCCGATTGAGGGCTTGTCGCTGAAAAAAGATGGAGATAGCCATCCAAAAACAAATGTAGATCAGCGGAATAAAGAAGATGGAATGCTTCCGTTTCGATTGTCTTCGTACCATAATTGGATGACTTGGTGGAGATTACATACTGCGGCGTTTTGGAGTGAAAAAACAGATCAATCGATTGGAATTTATATTAATGATTTTGAAAAATGGAAAGATCCATCTTATCCGTTGTGGGGGAGTAAAGAATACCTTTCTGTCGAATATTATTATAAAAACGGACAGTTTTATTGGAAGTATCCATTAGTAGAGGGAACTCGTTCTACCTCTATTGCTTTATACGCTCATCAAAAGGATAGAGAAATTGTTAATCAGACCAATAAACCATTGGTCTATATAGATTATTTACGTCGTTGGTATGGATGGATTTCTCTCAATAAGACGAAGGACTGGATATTGGATTATGATTCTGACTATTCAACGCATCAGCCTTTTTATCAAAAGATGAGTCTGCATCAGTTGAAGCCTAATCCTAAAGGAGTTTTGGAACGGTTAAAGCGGAATGTGAAGGAAATGGCTACTGCCGGAGAGCGAAGTTTCGGACCAACACCGGTTGGAGCAAGAGAATACTTAGAGACATTGACTCCTTTGTTGGAGGTATCGGAAAGTCAGTTTTCCAAAGTTGATTATAAACAGGCAAGAGCATATTATTTATTTATGAATTATGTTTTTATGGATGAAGCTTTGATGCCGATGAGAACAATGTTGAGTGGACATCCGAATTTTTTAGGAGATTTAAAAGCAATTGCTGGTGCTGTAGCCTTTTTATATCCGGATCATCCTGAAGCAAAGTTATTTGCTGATCATTTTGATAAATCTATGGAATTAAATATGCGATATCATATAAGACCGGATGTCGATACTTGGAATGCAAAAGGAGGGCGTTCTACAGAAAATTTATCTTGCTATACGTGGGCTTTTTTACGCCCTACTTTGAAAACATCATTTTTGCTTCATCATTATTATGATGGTAAAAATAGGATGTTGCATCCCAACGTTTCTGCTTATGGCAACTGGTTGTTGAACACATTGACATCTCCTCTTCTTGAATTGGGAGGAAGGAGAGCGATACCTCCTCAAGGTGCTCATTCGAGAAAACCGAATATTCCGGATTTATTAAATACGTTTGGACAGGAGTTGAAATATTATGATCCTCTTTTAGCAGAACATATTTTTTGGGAAACTCACCCTGATGATATGCGTTTTGAGTCACGTAAAGAGGCAGATTATTGGGCTATAGCATCAAAGAATGAACGTACGTATGAAAAAGGAACCAATCCTCGTTTGCATTCTGACAAATTTACAGGATATGGGTTTGTTCTTAGAAAAAATTATGGAGAAAAAGATGAGATGTATGTTAATTTACAGCAGATAGATGACGGGCCTAATTATCGTTGGGGAAGAGCCGGTAAGGGAGGAAATGGTATTATCTATTATTATGCAAATGGAAAAAGGTATAGCCATAATGGAACGGAAGATGTAGGCGATGGACCTTTTGGTGATGTTGAGCGCGCTACTAATTTCGGTGTGAGAAAGGAAGGAATTTATAGGGGATTAGGGAGTTATAGGAGTATAGGACGTAATGATTTGACAGAACCATTGTTTGACTTTGGCTTTGCTCAGTTTGCTTCTATATTGGCAAATGAAGAAGTTCGAAGCCATTATAACTCTCGTAGTGTATTGATGGCTGACAACGATTATATTGTAGTATTTGATGATGTGGCAAGTTCTGAAGTGGAAGGTTGTTTCTCTTGGTTTGTTGGAATCAACGATGAATTTCCTTTTATCAAACAATTGACTCCGGGCTGTAAAGGAACGAAAGTGGATGTGGTTCATTCATCGAGTCCTTATCATAAGGATAAATCAACTCCTGAAACAAAAGGAATGAGGTTTGAAGGAAAAGGTGATTTTCTGACATTTGTATCTCATCGATTGGATTTAAATGTGCAATATAACGATAATGTTTGTTTGGTAAATCATCCGGGAGGTCAAAAGGATTGGGTGTTCAGAAGCGGTAGTCCTATCCTTTATAATAAGAATGGAGTCAAGTTTGATGGGACATCGGGATTTATACGTAAAAAATCGAAAGAGCATTATCAGGCTGCATTGTTTAATGGTAAACAGATATCGGTTCCGGGTATTACGATTATGCTTGATGATAAATATTGTAATAATGGTGTAAGTTTAGAAGTTGTGGATGGTAAATATAGAGGTAAAATACAATTAATCCGGCCTGCATTGTTAAAAATGGTATTGGATGAAGAATTGGATGCTTCTTATGGTTTTTATTTGAATGGATTGCAAGCTTATCCGCAGAAGATAGGTGACCGTACATATTTATTTGCCTTGGATGCGGGAAATTATGATTGGTTGTTGACAGATGAAGGAGCGATACCTGGGACAACGTGTATAACAAAAAGTATCAGTGGAGATAGTTGGTGCGAACTATATTGGGAGAAAGTACCAGGAGCAACCTCTTATCAAGTATGGTTAAGTTCTGATTATGGAAAAACGTGGGCATTGTATAAAAAAAATATAACATCTATCGATTGTAAAATAATCAATCAAAAGCAAAATAGTAAGATACATGCTCGTGTGGTAGCAGAGGCTCAAGGTGGTATAGGGGAAGCTTCTGGTGATTATCCAATCTATTTTTCAAAAGAAAAGGCTCATGCTCCGGAGGGATTAAGGTTAACATTGGAGAAAGGAATATTAGAAGTCACTTGGGGGCAGGTGCTGGGTGCTGATCAATATGTGCTTTATTGTCGGAAGCGTGGTGCTGATCATTTTGATTGTGTGTATAGGGGTAGTGCACGACGGTTTAGGATGGAATTTTCAAATAAAGAAATTTATGAATTGTGTGTAACAGCAAAAAATGGAAATAAAGAAAGTGATAAAAGTATTATTTTGAGTACTGATCCTGATTGTTTTTTGAACTGGGATCCTGTACCTGGTGATAAATTTAGGCGTGATCCTGAAAGCCAAGAAAATGGGTATATAGAATATAATCCATTTATGGAAGAAAAAATGAAAATGTTAACATATCCTGAATAAATATGAAAGTTATGAGACTGTTTAGATTAATGAAATTGTTTTTCATAATAAATTTATTGGTGATTTGTTCTGTAAAAGGGGATGAAGTTCCTTTTATTTTTAATTATACAGAATCAGCTGAACCGGGTGAAACCATCGGTTTGCAGGGGTATGGATTTGGTGAAAAATCAAAAATTTGGTATGCTTTATTGAATAATGAAGGAACAGAAGTTAAGCCTTCTAAGGAATTAATGGCATTAACTCAGTCTGATATTTATATTGCAGTGCAGATTCCTGAAGCAGAGCAGACAGGGGTTTATGCTATTTGGGTCGTAAATAATGATGTATGGAGTTCTCCAGTTTTTATTAATAAGGCCCGCGTTAAGACAGCAGAATTTGACGAAGTTATGCCTGGATGTAGGTTTAGAGTTTTTGGGAGTAATATGAAGATTGGCGATTTTAATACTATGGCTCGGCTGGTTGATAAATTCGGTGTTTCGTATAATGTCACGATGAAAAGCATTGATGACAATATTGCTGAGTTGACGACTCCTGAAAACTTGAAAGTAGGTGAAAGTTATAAACTTTATGTGAATAATGGAGCCGGTGGGGAAATGGGGGAGTCTGTGTTTGAAGAATCTCTTTTTGTGCGTGAAAAGAAAGATGATTTATTAAGGTTGGAAGTGCCTTGGGGAGGAGATTTTGATTTTGCGAAAAATGTTTACAATGTGAAGACTGATAAACGTTTGCAGTTAAAAGCAATGGGGGATGGAGTGACAAATGATCAAAAGGCTATTCAAAAGGCTATAGACATGGCTGCTTCTCAAGGTGGTGGTGTTGTTTATTTACCGGCAGGCAGTTATAAAATCGAATATGAATCCGGGTGTGGAATATTGATGCAATCGCGTGTCGTTTTACGTGGTGCAGGAAAAGAAAAGACGATTATAAAGTATGGATATGGCAAACCTTTTTCAACTGAACGAGTTAAGGGAAAGTATGGTTGGCCATTAGGCTGGCCGGATTGTCGTTTGGAAGGAATGGGACTGGTTTTTCCGGGATTTATTTCAACATGTGGATTGTCTGATTTGTCATTTGTAAATGTGAATGAGTGCGGTCATTTTCTGCATACAGTGAAAAATATGCCGGAAGGAGGTGAAAAGGTCTTTGTTAAGAATTGCTATTTTGATTTTAGTAATGGGTGGGGATTGACTTTGGTGAATATAGATAAACTATTGGTATCTAATTCTGATTTTAAAAGTATGACGGTTGATGTTAGAGGTATAAATGCTCCAACACGTACTTGGCCATGGGATTTTAAAAATTCATATAATATGATTGTTCGTGATAATCATTATTTTTATAATGCAGGGAGATTTGGAGTGAATGGATGTCATCATGCTCTTTTTGAAAATAATGTTTTTGTTCGTAACGGGGATTATCAAGCCAAGGGAGAAACTGGTGGATTGAATATGGATTATGTTACTGATATGATAATTTTAAATAATTCCTTTTTGGTTAAAGGGCATCCAATACTTGCTCGTAATCAAGGAGAAACAATCTTAAGCCAAGGCGGTGATCCCAATCAGATGACGTTGGGAACAGTTAGTGAAGCTACAGCTATAACAATAAAGGATAGCAAACAAGAATGGCAGGATTTTACAGACCGAGTAAGTACTGCCTGGCAATATGCTGTTCATCCCACAAATTATATGGTAGCAATTGTCTCTGGAAAAGGTGCCGGTCAGTGGCGTACAATTATTCATAATAATGACACTGTTCTGACAGTGGATAGACCATGGGATGTGATTCCGGACAAAGGGAGCCATTATATTATTAACCAATGGTCTGCTTATCAGTTGTTAGTAAAAGATAATATGCTGAAAGACAATCATCAGGGAATTATGATGTATTGTGGAGGCAATGATATAGCTATTGTTGGAAATAAACTTACAAATTCAAGTGGAATTTATTTAAGAGCAGACCAGCGGATGGCTAAAAAAAGATATAACCTCTTATGGAATACGGTCGTTTCGGGAAATCAGTGTGTAGATACGGATGGAAGAAGGGCTGCTTTTGTAAGTTTGTTATTAGCAGTGGAAAAGGATCAAGATTTATTTGGTATTGGAGCATTGGGAGTGGTTGTTCGTCGGAATACGGTGAAAGCTTATATTCCAAATGTGACGAACAGTCCGATTAAGGCAGAAGGCTTTTTGAATTATATGGGAGAACAAGCCGCTGGAAATTCAAAGATCGGGGTGAATGTACCGGGTATTTTAGGGAGTGTTTGGGAATATAATAACGCGATCAATACAGATAATGCTTTCATTATAGGGAAGGGAACTCATCATGTAATAATAAAAAAGAATCAGCTGGAAAATGTGCCGAATCCTATATTTGATTTGATCGATAAAAAACAAAAAATGGGAGCAAAATATATAGTTACGGATATAAAATGAATATGAATATGAAAAAAGTATTTTGTGGAATTCTTTGTGGTCTGTTATGGGGAGGGAGTAATGTTAATGCTCAAAAAGTATTATCTCAGGAACAAGCAGAGTTGCAACAGTTAAAAAAGTATGAACAAAACAATCCTCCTAAAATAAATATGCCTTTGTTGGTTGCAGAGGAGAATGAGGATTTATTCGGTGCCCGTTTAATGCGTTCATCTACATTATTAGCGACAAGCAGCCCTGAACGAAAACAACCTGTTTTTGTACTGATTTATGGTCAGTCTATCACAGGTAGTAAAAGTTTTACAGATAATATACGGGAATATTTAGAGCAAAAATTTCCGTATGCAAATATACGGGTTGAAAATCGTTCTATCGGAGGTTTTGGTGGTGAACAGTTGATAAGGCCTGCGGTTCATGATGTTTATCGTGCTTGTCCTGATTTGATAATATTTCATGTTTATGGAGGTGAAAAACATGGAGAATTGGAAACCTTTTTTAGTAATGTTCGTAGATATACTACAGCTGATATCATTTTAATGAATCATCATATTAATGGGAGTCAGGATGTGATTAAGTACAATCCTTCTTCATATAACTATTTGCAATTTATAGCGAATAAATATAATTGTGAATTAGTGAATGTTACTAGAAATTGGAGTCGATATTTGACAGAAAATAATTTACAGGTGAAAGATCTTTTACGTGATAACACACATCCTAATCGAAATGGGAATTGGTTGATGGCTCAGTTGATAGGTCGTCATATACAAGTGAACACTTTATATCCAAGCGATTGGTATAAGATGGTTCGTAGTTATTATGTGAATACGGCGTCAGATGTAAATGCAGATAATCCGATTCGGTTTATAGGTGAACCTTGGAAAATAGAAAATGGGGTTGCTTGTGGTGAAAAAGGGAAATTGCGTTTGGATTTTGAGGGCAGTCGGGTAGATATTGTCGCGGGAATATTGCCGCCAGGAAAGAAAAGGGGATCTGCACGTATTTTTATTGACGGTAAACCTGTTTCTCAAAATAAATCATTATATACAATTACTCGGCCAAGTGCAGGACCCGGAACTTGGTTCCCTCTTGTTCGTCGAATTGAACATAAATCAGCTTTGATTCCGGAAACCTGGACGTTGAAAGTTACAGCAGTAAATTCTGATTCAACAGTTTGGTCATTCGATGTGTATGGCTCTAAAACAGGTTTTGACGGTTCCGGAACCAGTGACCGTTCTTTTGTTTCAAAATCAGGGAGAGTTGTAATTCAAATGGAAGATTTTATGTTTGCTAAAATTAAAGCAGTTTTTAAAAATGTCACCAAGCCGGGCTTTGAGGCGACTTGGAAAGTAGAGCCTCTTTTTGTGGATATTTATAAATCTCCTATAATTGAGGATGAAAAAGTAGTTTACAAGACAACGATTGTTCAAGGGTTGACTAATTCTGCCCATACATTGGAAATAGTCCCGATTGGTGATGGTCTTGTACCTATTGAGGCGATAGAAGTACATCAACCACCTTTGAAATAGTTTTTGTGAAACGGATAGGTTGGATATTATTTTTGCTTGGTCATGCTCTCAATATGTTTTCTCAAGTTTCGATAGAGAAACTTTCGGGATCGTATTATGAGATAACCTTGAATGGACAAAAAATGTTGATTGATGCAGGTTGTGGGGGACGGATTGTGTCGTTAAAGAGTAATCGGCATGAATTGTTGTTGCAAGATAGTATAAATCCTATCAATTATGGTTCAACTCTTTGGGTAAGTCCTCAGGATTGGGGGTGGCCTCCACCTGCTATTTTGGATCGTGGCAGATATTCGGTACGAATTGAAAACAATTCATTGATGTTAAGTAGTGGGGTTGACGATTTAATGAAATGTAAGATTGAAAAAACGATTCATTCGGTAGTTGGAGATACGTCATTTGTCATTGAATATAAAATTATAAATGAATCCGATATAATCTTAAAGTATGCTCCCTGGGAAGTGACCCGTGTGCCTGCCGGGGGGATTACTTTTTTTCCTGAAGGACCAGCCGGAGGGAAGAGACAGTCTAAATTGAATATTATTAAGCATGAAGGCATAGTTTGGTTTTATTTTGACCCGTTGTTGGTTAATGATCATCAGAAACTATTTTATAATGGGAAGGAAGGGTGGTTGGCTCATCAAACAAATAGTTTACTGTTTATCAAACGATATCCTGATATTAGCTATGAGCAAGAAGCGCCAGGAGAAACGGAGGTGGAATTGTATATTCATAAGAATAGAACTTATATGGAATTGGAAATTCAAGGAGAGTACGTTTCTCTGTCTCCCAAAGATACTATTGTTTGGAAAGTCTGTTGGTTTTTGCGAGAGAGACAAAACAAAATCGAAACGGATGATGAGCGAAAGAATGTTCTATCTTACGTTAGGAGGCTGGTTAATGGTGAAAAATGATTTATTCAGACTGGCGGGTTTCTTTTTTAGTGAGGAACAATCCTTAGAGTAGTATTTAACGAAACGGTTTTTATGGTAATAAAATAAATATGGAGTATTTGTGTTATTGTCGTGTTTATTATGTAAAATGAGAAAATATGTATAAGATCAATTTTTTGTTATTGTTGCTGCTTTCTGTTTTGAATGGAATATATGCACAGCAAAAGCCAATGGTTTTTAATCATAATGAAACCGCTCTGCCGGGTGATGCTTTTAATGTTCAGGGAAGTGGGTGGAGTAAAAATGTTGAATTATGGGGAACTGTAGTTAAAGGCAATGAAAACTCATTATCTCCTTCATTCCCGATTAAAATGATTAGTGCGGATGAAGGCTGTGTGACCGGTGTTTTTCCATTAGAGATGAGTTACAGGAAAAACGTCTTAATCGCTGTTTGGGTTAAAGAAGGAGAGCTGTATAGTGAACCGTTTTTTTTAAACAGGAGTAGAGCGGTGACTATAGAATTTGAAGAAGTAATGCCGGGTTATGTGTTTCGTATTTTTGGTAGAAATTTGTCATTACCGGGATGTAAACCTATTGTGACTTTTATTCATCCGAATTCGAAGCAGCAGCATCAGGCTGTTGTGGTGAAGGCTGAACCTTATGTGTTGACGGTTCAAGCTCCTTTTGATTTAGAAGCAGGAACTCACTATCAAGTAATGGTGAATAATGGAGCCGGAGGTGCTTATGGAAATTCTCTGGCGGAAGAACGTTTGTTTGCCCGTGAAAAAAGCGAAGATCCTTTTTCTTTACAAGTACCTTGGGGCAGTGATTTTGTTTTTTATAAAAATGTCTATAATGTGCGAACGGATTCTCGATTAAAGCATTTGGCAAAAGGAGATGGGATATCTAATGATCGGATTTCACTACAAGATGCAATAGATAAGGCTCATGCAGCAGGGGGAGGAGTAGTCTACTTACCTGCCGGGGTTTATAAGTTAGTTTTCGATAAAGGCTGCGGACTTGTTATGCGCTCTAATGTTGTGCTGAAAGGTGAGGGGCCTGAGCAGACTGTTATTCAGTATGGTTTTGGTATTCCTCCTTCTTATCCCGATCCGATTGGTGTTGGAGGATGGCCGGATTATACCAATGAGGGAGTCGCTTTTTTATGGCCTTTGCATACTAAATTGAGCGGACTGTCTGATTTAAAGGTTCAGAATGTAAATGAATCCGGACTGTGGCGGCATAGTATGAAAACGATTTGTCCGTTAAATAAGGCGAAAGGGGCTTCCGGATCTTGTTTTTTTGCAGTTAATTGTCATTTTGATTTGTCTGTTGCATGGGGTATTTCATGGGGATATGTGGATAAGATGTTAATTGCAAATTGTAATTTCAGAAGTTATGCAAATATAACTTGGCCTTGGATGTGGCATTGCGATGGATCTACTAATTTTGTGATCCGTAATAATCGTGTATTTTACAGTGCCGGACGTTTTGGCTTTAGTAATAGTTTTAATGGGATTATAGAAAATAATCATATTACTCGAATGGGTGACTTACAGGCTTTTAAGGGAGAAACAGGTGGTTTTAATATTGACTTTTCAAAAGATATGGTTGTTATGAATAACCTATTGGATGTGGAGGGGGATTCTATTGTGGATCGTAATATGGGGGAAACAATTTTGAGCCAAGGAGGCAATCCTATAGGTCAGTCGTTAGGGAGAGTAGAAAAGGCTTCTGAATTTTCAGTGACAGATAGGACACAAAATTGGAATCAACTTCGTACTTCTGATCTTTCGACTTGTTCCGTTGTCGCTATTATAAAAGGAAAAGGAGCCGGACAGTGGAGACGGATAAAGAAGAATGATAAGCATACCATTTGGATCGAAAGACCTTGGGCGGTGATTCCTGATGAAAGTAGTAATTATGTTGTTACAAATTGGTCTGCTGAAGATTGGTTGGTGAAGGGCAATATTTTGAAGGAAAATAATCGTGGTATTTGGTTCTATTGTGGAGGAACTGATATTGCAATTGTTGAAAATCAGTTGAATAATTCAGAGGGGATTTATTTGCGATCGGATCAGCGGGTCGAGGTTGGTCGTTATAATTTGATGTGGAATGCTGTTGTGGAAGGAAATACGGTTATAAGAACCGGTAAAAAACGACCGGCAGCAATCTGTTCTGTGTTGGCAATTCAAAAAAATGACACTTTGACCGGTATTGGTAGTTTGGGAATTGAATTTCGTCGGAATACGATTATTTCTTCTCGTCCGAACGTGAGTTCGTTTATTCCCGGAGAAGGCTATTGGAATGAAGTTCGCTCTACGACAATGGATGCTTTAAATCATGTGAAGGGTATTGTCGGAACTGTATTTGATGGAAATACATCCATTAATATGGATTATGCTTATCGGCTTAGCGAGCGAGGAGTTACGCAGACCGTAATTAAAGATCCTATGGATAAAAATGCAGGTCGGTTGACCAATATTATTATAGAAGATGGAAATTCAGCTCGACTATTTAAGACATCGGAGGTAAAAGAGGTAGATCCTTTTGCTCCCTATTTGGGTAAATCTCCGTCTTTGCATATGCATTTAGGTTCAGAAGTACAAAATGGAGTGATTATTGATAAAGTGGTATTTAATTCTCGTGAGTATAAAACAAATACAGGGATAGATTCGACAAAAATCTTTGCTGCCATTGCTCGTCCGGAACGTCCCGGTCGTTATCCCGGATTATTGGTACTACATGGAGGCGGGGGTGCTGCAGAAGTGGAAAAAGCAAAAAAATGGGCAACCAAGGGATATGTGGTGGTAACGGTGGATGAACCGGGAGTTGCCAATACTGATAATACCCCGAATAGTAAGGGGCCATGGAATAATTTGAAGTATGGTGAGAATCGTTTTATTGTTAAACCGGATATTACTTCAAGTACAATTTTTGATGCAGTTTTAGCCTCTTTACAAGGTTTTTATTTGTTAAAAGAGCAACCGGATGTTATTCCTGATAAAATTGGTGTTGTTGGAATTTCATGGGGAGGATATTTGACAACTATGATTTCTGGGCTTGCCGGTTCTTCTGTGGCTGCATCTTTTTCTGTTTTTGGTTCCGGATTTTATGATGCAAGTACGGTATTTTTGAAGGAGTTAGATACAATGGATCCTTTCCATAAAGCTACTTGGTTGAGATGGCTGGATGCCGGTAGGCGAGCTTATTGTATTCAGAATCCATTTTTTATAGCAGCGGCAACAAATGATAATTGGTTTTATCCTCAAGCTGTAAAAAATACACTTCAGCATATTTCGGCTCCCGTTAACCATGTTTTCTCACAAAATGTCAGTCATAAAATAGACTTACCTGGAGGAACGGAAAACAAGAAGGAAAGCTCACCTGGTTGGACAGAAATGGAAGAAGTTTATTTTGATTATTATTTGAAAGGAAATGGAAAGCGATTCCCTAAGATTAAGACGATCAAGGCTGAAAAAAGAGGAACATCTTTTGTTTGTGTATCATTTGTCGTTGATAGCGATACTCCAATAAGGCAAGCAACAGTTAATTATGCTTTTGTGGGAGAAGTTCCGACTAAGCGTAAATGGATGACCGTATCAGCTAAATGTATAAAGAAAAATCACTATGAGGTTTTAATTCCTCTTCAAAATTTAGGGAAGAATGCTGTTGAGTTTTACGGAACGGTTTCTGATAATCGTCCGGTTTCTGTTTCAAGTAATATGATTTGGTATTCAAATTGATAGAATATTTTTATGTTTTAAATTTTTGTTGGACAATTATGAAAGTACGATTGGCTCTTTTTTTACTCTTTGCAAGTTTGAGCATTCCATGTGTTTCGAAGGAAAAAATAGATTCTTCTATGTGTGCCTTGGATGTGGCTTGTTTGATTGGAGATAGATTGGTGAAGGAAACACCGTTTGCTTATAAGCTGGAACTGGAAAGCAATAGTAATATATTTAATGGCATTCAGAAGGTCGATTTTGGTCGTAATTATACGGTTGGAAGACCGGCAGTTGCGTATGCTTATACGCAACTAACCACTCAGGAAGATCGAGAATTTATTGTCCAACTAGGTCATAATGACGCTTGTATGATTTGGTTAAATGGACAGGAGGTGTATCGGAAAGAGGGGTGTCGTGAATTGGTGTTTTTATATGAAGAACGTAGCATCGAGTTGCCTTTTCGTGTTGCCTTGAAGTTGAAAAAAGGAATAAATACTCTTCTCATCAAATCAGTTGGCAGATGTGAAAAATGGCAAGTTTATTTACAACCTCCTACGATGAAAGGAGCTGTGGTTGAGGAACAGGATTATCCTGAAATTGGACTGAATCGGATGGAACAGGTGGATAAATCGATTGCTTCTGTAACAAATTGGTTGATAATCGGCCCTTTTTCAGGTGAAAAAGGGTTAAACCCCATATATCCTCCTGAGAAAAATCAAGAGTTTGGATTTATGTATGCTGGTTTGAAAGGACCGATTACTTGGACAATACCTAAAATTGATATAATAGGAAATTTGATTGACTCTAAGCCTTGGGGTACTAATTATCATTGGAATTACCATAATGGTGGTTTGGCTTGGGCTATGAAGGTTTTATCAGAGATGACGGGAAAAACGAAGTATGGTAAATATGCTGATGAATTTTGTGATTTTCAGTTGAGAAGTGTTCCTTTTATTTCGTATGAAAAGAATGTATTGGGGAAAGATAATGTGCCGAACGGACTACTTACTAATACCCCATTACTCGATTTTAAATTGGCTCCGTCTCTCCCTTTTATTTATCGCTTGCGGAAGGAAGCTTCTTTTGTAAATCGGGCTGAATATCTTTCGTTTATTGATAGTATGTTGGTTTATGCTAAGGAAAAACAGATTCGTTTGCCCGGTTACAGTCTTTTTACTCGTGTGACACCTCAAAAATATACAACTTGGGTGGATGATATGTTTATGGGGATTCCTTTTTTGATTCAAGCTGCTTTGTTTTCAAATACAGATGCAGATCGGGAGTATTATTTTAATGATGCTGCCAACCAAATATTAGACTTCAATAAGATTGTTTGGGATGAAACTGCTGATTTATATGTACATGCTCGTTATTCGGATAGTGATAAAAAGATGCCTCATTGGTCTCGTGCAAATGGTTGGGGAATGTGGGCTATGAGCGAAGTATTATTGTATTTGCCTGAAAATCATCTACACTATAGGGAAATATTAAAACATTTTCGTAAACATGCTAAGTCTTTAATTCGTTATCAGAATGAGCGGGGCTTTTGGCCGAATGTAGTGGATTATCCGGAGTCACGTGATGAGGTTTCCGGGACAGCAATTTTTGTAATGGCTATGGCTAGAGGTATCCGTGAAAAATGGCTGGATCGTAAGATTTATCAACCCGTAGTGGAAAAAGCCTGGAATGCAATTAAGACGCAAATTGATAAAAATGGGACTGTTTATAATATCTGTTATGGGACTATGTGTACAGACGATGTTAATTATTATATAAATCGTCCTTTTTATGAAGATGATACGCATGGTCTTTTCGCTGTTCTTTTTGCTGCAATGGAAATCCATAAATTAGTAGAAAAATAAAGTAGTTGTTAAATCTTTAAACAATTCTATAAGAAGATTGGAGCTTATCGTAGGCTAAATATTAGGGATATTCGGTAAATAATATAAAAATAAGTCAAATTATTGATGATCAGTGTGCTGTGTATTGGTTGGTTTTTGTATCCCTTCTCAATAAGCACAAAATTGATCAAAAGAGTTTTCTATTTTTATGAATCTACAATATGTACTTTATTGGATGCTTATGATTATGACCGTTTGATAAATAATTTTTTAACGAAGTGTTTGAGAAACAGCAATAACGATTTGATAGCCGTACTACTTCACAAATCCACTTTTCTTTGCATTATCCTATTTTTTTATCTGTTCTCTTATGCCTCTTCAAACACCCTACATACGGGTATATTTAGTGATATTTCCTCTATTTTCTGCGGTTATTCCAGAGATTATAGGTAAATTTGTCTCATAAATTATATGTTAACTTCTTAATTTTTTGTTTTCATGAAAAAATTATTATTTTTAATTAGTCTGTGCATTACTATACATGCTAATGCTTGGCAACGTCAAGCAGTGTGGGCTAAGAACAAAATGCCCGATGCACAACCGCACCAAATAGCCGCCATGACAAATGAAACCAATAAAGCCGGATTCAAGGCTAATGACCATAGAGGAGCTTATTTAGAATGGTATGATACGCCTCCGAAAGAGGTAGCCAACGGTGGATGTATGATCTTGATTTCCGGTGGCAGCTATATGAGCTGTTGCGATGTAGACCTCATTAATCTGTGGCGTGAAACATTCACTAAACAGGGTTTTCAATGTGTCAATTTCGTTTATCGCACTCCCCGTCCCGAGGGTTTACCCATATATCAAAGTGCTTGGGAAGACGGGCAACGTGCAGTGCGTTTAGTACGTAGCCAAGCTAAAAAACGCGGATATGATCCCAACAAGATCGGTACGGTATCAATGTCGGCAGGATCACATCTTGCTTTGATGTTGGCTACAAGTTCAACGATTCCGGCTTATACTCCCATCGACGCACTCGACTCCTTGCCGTGTAACATCAATTATGCCATTGTAAATGCTCCGGCATATGTTACCACCGATGGAGAAATCGGTACTCCTGCATGGCTTCAGGGGTATGGTTTGGACGTGAAACTATCATCATGTTTTAAGTTTGATGCCAATACATGTCCGATGAGTCTTCATCATGGCGGTACTGACATTTATTCCCCCAATGGAAGTACTCTCATATATCGTAAACTTAGAAGTATGAATATACCCTCAGAGTTGCATCTTTATCCCAATCGCGGACATGGCGCATTCGGTTTGGAACGTGGCATTGAGTTCTTAACGCAGCTAGGTGTCACAGGAGTATTAAAACCGGAGGAAAGAATTATGGATCGATATGCCAGTGATAATTCTCGCCGAGAAGTGATACGTCAAGATGTATGGGTTAAAGGTCAAATGCCAAATACTCAAAACCATCAATTGACACCCTATATAGAATGGCATTTTCCTAAAAAACAAAAAACAAAGGCTATTCAGATAATTTACAGTGGCGGTGGTTATGAAGGTAATAATCCTAATGATTTCGAAGTGGCTCCTGCACGTCGTTATCTCAACGATTTAGGTATGACAGTAGTAACGCTTCGATATCGTACTCCACGCCCCAAAGGTTTACATAAGCATATCACAGCTTGGGAAGACTTACAACGAACCATCCGTCTTGTGCGGTCACAAGCTGAGAAATATGGTCTTGATCCCAGCAAGATTGGTATTATGGGCAGTTCGGCCGGTGGGCATTTAACTTTAATGGGTGTCACATCTTCGTTGCATAATTCATATTGGCCTAATGATGCCATCGACCGATTACCATGTAATGTACAATGGGGAATTGGAATTTACCCCGCCTATGCGCTCACCGATGGTAGTGAAGACCATAACTCCACCCGTGGTAATGACGACAGTGCCATCCTTGTGCCTGAATTTAGCTTTGATATTAATACTGCTCCAATGCTTTTTATTCATGGCGATGCCGATGGATGGGCCAGCATGAATTCGGTTAAAGTTTGGGAAAAAATGAGAGCAATGGGGATACAGTCAGAATTGCATACGCTTGCTTTGCGTAGTCATTGTTTTCAGCGTCAGGCTTCACCGGATACCGGAAGTTACACATGGCTTGACCGCATAGCTGATTTTCTCCGTGATCAGAAAATATTGGAATAATAATGTGAACGAAAAAAAGATGAAAAACTCTTTTCTTTCTCTTCTTTTATAACTATTGTAAGCATCCATTAAAATACATATTGTAGCAATTGAGTTATAGCTGTTATTTTGCACTTGCATTGAACAATAACTATAACATGCTTGGTATTATGACCGAATTGAAATTCTTAAAGTTGTAACAAAAGTGATAAGACAGTGGTTTGAGTATGAAAGAGTATCTTAAGTAAGTATTAATACCAACTTTTACCTATCATTATTGGCATAAGAAGTATCATAAGTCAAATGAGCCAACCTCTAAACTTATGACTCCAATAAGCGTTCGCAACATTCCCTCTGCAAATAGTGCTGTACACGAAGGCATCTCGATATTGCTGCCTGATGTTATTCAGATTTATTTCAACCCGAGCATGGAAGAGTGTGTACTTCGTTTCCTCTCCAAAAGAGGAGGTAGCGATTGTATTATCTAGGATTTCAATGAATTTAATATGTAATTAATTGAAAATTAATAATTTATTATGTCTGTTGGACGTGAGCCTACAATTCTAACTGGTTAGGTTTTCCGATTAAGAGAGTTGTAGTCTGATTCAGTCTATAGCCATTAGAGCCTAGTGTCAAAGTTAGTTTTCAGCAACTCTTCTTTTCAAATATACACTTATATTTTTATTAGGATATTTAATACTGCAAATGTAAATGTGTCAGAACCCTCTTATTGTATATTTCCCAAAATCCCCATTGGTCCAAATCGAAAATACCATTGCGTCTAATTCGATTTTGTACCCCATGTAGATAAAATTACCCGCGGTAGTAATATTTTTTAAGAAACAGCTCTTTTTTGTAATGTGGTAGTGTAGTATAGATATATTATTGGCAAATGAGGGGGATATTGTCATTTATTTCTGATTTTTCCTGATTGTCGTCCGGCTTTATCCTAAGAGTGGTTATGAACCGGTTTCAAGGATTATCTGTTGTATTACAAATATATATAAGGAAGAAATATGGAAAAATATTATCGATTGAGCAAAAAAGAGAGGAATGGAACTCGTGTATTTGGAGATTATATAAATGAACGTGCACATGATAAACGTCTTCTCGGGAAAGACAGCACTGCCGATCTGTATCAGGCAGCCGGTTATCATTTTCGGAATTTCTGCGGAAAGGAAAAATGTAGGCTATCGGATTTGAATTCGACTCTGATCATGGATTTTACCAATTATCTGCAATGCCTCCGGTTGAAGACGAACACGATCAACAGTTATTTGAGCAGTTTGAGGGCCATATTCAATGCGGCTTTACGGAGCCAGTTGGTTAAGGTGAAAGATCATCCTTTCGGTGAACTGAAACTGAAACGTGAAGTAACGGCCAAACGGGCAGTCTCGGTCGATATCATCAAGCAGATAGCGGCCGTGGATTTAAAAAAAGACAGGAAGTTGGAATTGGCTGCCGATCTTTCTTTGTTCGGTTTTATGGCCTACGGAATGCCTTTTGTGGATATTGTCCATTTGAAAAAGGAAAATATAAGTGGAGACGAGATCATTTATAATCGTCATAAGACCGGTGTCCAAATCAGGATAAAAATGACGACCGGCATGCAGCTCTTGATGGAAAAATATCAAAACGAAGGACCTTATATCTTTCCGGTACTGACGGACGGGATCGATTACCAAGGGTATAAATTATTGTTGGCCGGTCACAACAGATCTTTGAAAAAGATAGGCGAGCTGTTGAATGTCCCGGCAAAACTCACGTCTTATGTCATGCGCCATACCTGGGCATCGGAAGCCTTACGTTGCAATATCCCGATAGCCGTAATCAGCCAGGCGATGGGGCATACGTCGGAAAAAACAACCCGGATCTATTTGGCTCAATTGGATGTTTCGGTATTGAACAAAGCTAATCAGGTGGTGACAGGAGGACTGGAAACGTTGTTGACAGGCAAGCAATGTCACTTATTTGCGAAATAAGTGCGATTATACCACAAATACCTGAAAAATAAAGCGTTTATTAAATGGGATTACCATAAATAAAACGGACTTTTGGTTTTCTAATACAAAGGAAGAAGATTAATTTTATTAAAACAAACATTTTATCTCGTTACAGATGGTTTTTTTACGAAATATAAAAGACCAAATGGGGGCTTATTGTGTGTTTTTATCTTTGAAAAACAATAATTATCTAAAAAAACTATTTCTGAATGTAACTTTCCTAAAGCATCTATATTTTTAACAGATTTTACTGTTTATATATGCTTTTTGTATCCTCTATAATCAAGCCTTAATTAAGCCTGTATGTTGTAATTATACTTTTGGTATTGGTTATTTTACTTCAAAATCTATGATTATTAAGGATAATTTGTCAAAAAAACATAGCCGAATCTTATTTCGCAAATAAGTTGATAAACAAAGTACACGGCTATAATATACAGAATGAACCATAAAATAATAGTAATCAATGAATAAACATAGCTTGGTTGAAATTATATCTGATCGACTCAATATGCCACATGAGCTGGTTTGCAGTGTGATCAATACGTTGGCCGACGTTATTGCAGACAGTCTTTTGGAAGAAGAAAGAGTCGTTATTCAAAACTTCGGAAGTTTCCGGTTATGGCATCAGGCCAGTCGGCCCGTGCGGAATCCGAAAACCGGAGAACCTATGATTTTCCAGCCACGAAACTCGGTCAAATTCGTCCCGGGGAAGCATCTGGTTGACCTGCTGAACCGGCAGGCGGACGATATGGAAAGCGACAAAGCATAAATATAATATAATCGATATATCCAATGAAAATAAACAGACTTGTTTTGTTTGTGGTTTTGATTTGTACCACATTTGCCTTGAACGCCCAGGAGCAGCACCGGATCGAAGATAAAGGAGCCGTCGTAGGTGTCAAAACCAATATTCCTTATTGGGGAACGGCAACATTCAATGCCGGAGTAGAAGTGCGGCTGGCTAAAAAATGGACGTTGGAACTGGAAGCCGGGTTGAACCCTTTCGATGGAAAAAAGGATGACGGCAGTTACGGACGTTCATTGAAACACTTGCGTCTGCATCCGGAACTGCGCTATTGGTTCTGTGAAAGTTTTCATAAACATTTTCTCGGTTTGCATATCCCATATTTGCTGTACAACGTGTCGGACGTGAAGTTGCTCGGAGTGGAAAATGAGCGTTCGCAAGGCTGGGGGACGGGTGTCGGCGTCAGCTACGGATACCAGTGGCTGCTGTCGAAACATTGGAATCTGGAAGCGACTGTCGGTGTGGGATACCTCTATCTGGATTACGACAAATATCCCTGTGCCAACTGCGGGTCCAAGATCGAAAGCGGGCACAAACATTATTTCGGTCCGACGCAGGCCGCTATCAGTATCATGTATTTATTCTAAACGAACTCCCTTATGAAACGCATACTAACGACAACTGGTCTTTTTTTAGGAGCTTGTTTTCTGCTTTCCGCACAGGAAACGGGAAATAACCGCTTGGTCATAGAAAGAAAAATGGTGGAACGCGCCGATTCCTGGCTGGTAGTAGACATGACGGTGGACTTGAGTTCGCTGAAAGTCGCTTCAGACCGCTCCATTCAGTATCTCCCAACTGTCCGTCGCGGCGACAGCCTGGCGGTACTTCCACCATTGATCGTAAACGGCCGTGCACGCCATATCCTTTACGAACGGATGGATCGCGACCGGATGGAAAACAATGAGTTCGAGGTCTATCGCAAGAACGGGACGGAGCAGCGCATGGACTATCACGCCCGTGTGGAGTTTCGCGACTGGATGAAGAAATCCGAATTGGTGATGACGATCGATACGTGCGGTTGCGGCTGGGACGCGATCGGCAACGGCGAGGCGAACCTGTTCCCGATCAACATCGGCAAACCGTTCGTCTTGGCCCCTCTCATGGCCTATATCACCCCCGAAGCCGAGGCGGTCAAAGTGCGTGCCAAAGAGGGGAGCGCCTATCTGGACTTCCCGGTGAACAAGACCGAGATCTATCCTGAATATCGCAACAATCCGTTGGAACTGAAAAAGATCCGTGAGACGATCGAATCGGTGCGCAACGACAAATATGCCACGATTACGGAAGTCAGCATCAAGGGGTATGCCTCTCCCGAAGGCAGTTATGCCAACAACGCCTATTTGGCGGAACACCGTGCAAAGGCTTTGTCGGGCTACGTGCAGGGGCTGTATGACTTCGGCAGTGCGAAGATGTTGATCGATTTCGAGCCGGAAGATTGGGCAGGCCTTGAAAAACGCCTCCAGACGATCGATGTCGAAGCGAAAGACGAACTGCTCGCTGTCGTCCGTGCCGACGAACCAAAGGATTTGGACAAAAAAGAATGGAAACTGAGACAGGTGGCGGGCGGCGCTCCCTACAGATATATACTGCAAACGGTCTATCCGGCTTTGCGCCATTCGGACTATGTGGTGCAATATAAGATTCGCAACTTCACGGCCGACGAGGCGAAAGAGTTGCTTTATAGCGACCCGAAGCAGTTGAGCCTGAACGAAATGTTCCAGGTGGCGCAGACCTACGAACCGGGCAGTGACGCCTTCTGCGAAGTGTTCGAGATAGCTGTCCGTATGTTCCCGGACGATCCGGTGTCGAACCTGAACGCCGCCAACACGGCGTTGCAATTGGGCCGTATCGACCAGGCACACCGTTACCTGGCCAAAGCCCCGGATTCTCCCCAGAAACGTCTGGCCGAGGCTGTCGCCCTGCTTTTGGAAGGAAACCTCGATAATGCCGAAACCATTTTCCGTGCGCTCGAAAACGAACCTTCGGTCAAGGAACAGGCAATTTATAACCAACAACAAGTAAAACAAAAAAGGGAAGAGTTAAACTAATTCTATTTGATTCTGACTCTTTAATTATTAATCATTTAAAAAACATTTTTTGTATGAAAGTAAAGAATTATTTATGGACACTCGCGGCGGCATTGGCGCTGGTCGGGTGTAGTGACGATCTGGAAAACCAAAAGGGGGGACCGGAGGAAGGAACTGAGCAGGCTAAAGGAGAGTACTATCTCTACTTTTCCTTGGATACACCGGAAACTAAAGCCAGTGATAATCCTACAGGTGGTGAAGAAGGTGACGGCAACGAAGCCGGTACATATGCAGAAAACTATGTAAAGAATGTAGCTCTGTTTTTTGTAGAACAGACTAAGGGTATTCAGGATGCAGGGGCTAAAATTGTTGGAAAACTGTTTATTGGTGAAGATGAATTGACGCATCCGGAAGAAACTGCGGCAACAACCAATTATGTCAAAACGAAAGAACCTATTTTGATCTCGGAGAACTACTATACCGTTATAAAAGATGAAATTGATAAAAAAAATACTCCGAGATATGCGGTTCTTGCTATTACTAACTTGGCTGATGGAGAGGAAAATACTTTTTACGAAGGTATTACAGAAGGAACAAGTACTGTTAAAGACTTACAAGATGCTGTTATCGCAGAGGGTAAGACTAACAGCAACGGCGAAAAAGGATCTTTTGTCATGTCTTCATCTGGCGAAAGTTATGTCACTTTCGACCAATATAATAATAGCAAAGAATTTCCGGCAAAGTTGTCTGTAACAGTGGAACGTCTTTCTGCACGAATTGACTTTAAGGCTACACTTGTTGATGGACAGATAGAGGCTAATGTCTATCCGATTTATGCAAAAGATAAGGATGGAAAAACGGATAACACAAACCTAATAGCATCTGTAAAATTAACGAATATGGCAGTTGTAAACCAGTTCAAGGGAAGTGTTTATGACTTTAAGAGGGTTTCTGTTGGTAATGATGTTGCTCAAATTACATGGTTAGGTGACGAAACACCGGCAGCTGGAGTTCAGACAAATTATGTATTAGACTATGATTTCGGTTCTAAAACAGTCAGAGATGATGGTTCTTTAACAATGTCTGATACGGACAGAGCTGGTATCTATGACAACTATGTCGTCGCTCGTAATACCACGACACATCCGACTTTGGCTGCATATTGGGCAACTTATTTTGCTAGTGGCTTCTCTCATACATTAACAGATCAGACAACGTATAGTCGTGTCCAATATGTAAATGAAAATACAGCTATTCAGAATGCACAGAAGAATGGCTATTCAACGGGTGTTGTTTTCAAAGGTACTGCTACAATTTTAAAGGCTTATGAGAGAAAATTCTCTTCAGCATTAGATCAGTCTGATACTTATGTAACAAACATAGCTTGGTCAGTTGAAACCTTGGGGGAAAACGATGTAATATATATGTATAAAGGGATGCCTTATAAAGATCTTGAATCTATTCAGCAACTTTTTGTACAGAAACCAATAGATGGTGAATTTGATGGTGATGTTGTTGATAAAACTGCTACCGGTTGGAACTTTGCTGGAAAAGCCGGTCAAGATGCTGTTGCAGCAATTAACTCTTTGACTGCATTGGAAACTTATAAAGGATATTTTGCTTCTACGGATTTAGGCTATAGAAAGTATTTGGATAGCAAGTATGCAGAGTTATTAAAAGAGAAGATAGAGTCGATTGACTGGGATGCTGTACGGACTTACATTTCTTGGGAGACTTATAAGGAGAAGTTAACAGAAACGGTTCTGAACAACTCTTATGACATCAAGCAAGGAACAGATAAGACTGTAGAGTGTTATTACCCGTATTGGATCAGACATTCTAATAATAAGGATGCGCATATTATGGGCATTATGGAATTCGGTATTGTCCGCAATAATATCTATAAGTTGTCGGTAAGTAGCTTGAATGGTTTTGGTATTACAAAGTTGGATCCTGATACTCCGGATGAAAACTTTGAATTATATTTGGAGGTAGATCTTTATGTTAAAGACTGGGTACTCCGCTACAACGAAGACATCGAACTCTAATAATTAAACAAAAGATGAGAGTGTGTCAAAACTATCCTGTTCCCGCGCTTGACGCGGGATCGCATTAAAGCCAGTCATATAACCATCTGATTGATAAGGCTTGCTCTTTTGCGGCTCCGCGAGGGGCGCGGGGACAAGGGGATTTTGACACACCCGCTCTTTTCCTTTTAAAATGAAAAACAGATTTTAAAACAAAGAATAGTATGAACAGTTTTTTCCATAAACTATCTGTATGCCTTGGTGTGCAGTGCTTGTTGTTGGCCACTTCATGTGATTATATGTATGACGACGATCTGCCCCCTTGCGATTACCACCTTCGCTTCGTCTACGACTATAATATGAAGTTTGCGGACGCCTTCCAGAAAGAGGTGGAACATGCCACGCTGTTTGTTTTCGACCAGTCAGGCGTTTTCCTGCAAAAACGGCAGATAGAAGGGGAAGAACTGAAACGCAACCGGATCGACCTGCCGCTCGATCCCGGCACCTACCAGCTCGTCACCTGGGCAGGGCTTTGCGACGACTGCAACCGGTGCAGCGAGATGCACCCCGGCACCTCGACCCTCGAGGATCTATGCGTACGCACGCAATGTGACGAAAACCGCAACAACCCGAACGAGCTGTGCGGCCTTTGGCATGCCCTCGACACTTTGACCATCGAAAAAGACCAGACCGGCGAAAAAATCGTCAGCTTGGCAAAAAATACAAACAAAGTTCGCCTGATACTCCAGGACGCGAACGGCGAAAGCCTGAATGTCGACGACTTTGATTTCTCCATCACGGCAGACAACGGCCATATGCACCATAAGAACCAATTGATGGACGACGACGACATCACCTACCTGCCTTACCTCCGTGAAAACGTGGAAGTCGGCGCCGTATCGTCCTACGACGGCCTACCCTCGCAGAAAGTGGCCCTCGCCGAACTCAACACCATGCGCCTGATGGCAGACGAAAACTATCGTCTGCTGGTCACCTACAAAAAACAGAAAGCCCCGGTCCTGAACGTCAACCTGAATGCCTATCTGGCCCTTACGAAGATGCTCGAACATTCGGACATGAGCGACCAGGAGTTCCTCGACCGTCAGGACCAGTATGCCTTGGTGCTTTTCCTCGCACGGCAGGACTGCCCGGAATGTCCTGATCCCGATCCGGACCCAGATCCGGACCCAGATCCCGACCCGACGCCCGACTACATCTATATGTGCATCAGCGTAGAAGTCAACGACTGGGTGATCCGCAACAACGATACAGATTTATAACCCCCTATATAAGGTCAGACCTATGAAAACATACTATTTGTTAATTAATATATTACTCCTTTCGGCCGTGTGCGCCTCCTGTTCCAAAGATGGAGGAGGCAGCACGCCGGAACCGGAACTCCCCGCCACTCCCAAACTAAGCATCGAGCTGAACAGCCGCGATATCGCGACGAAGGCTCCGGATGATTATACACCGACAAAGGAGCTTGAAGGGATCTATGATTATTACATCTATGTCGTCGATGCCGCAACCAACCAAGTGGAAGTGGCCGTTAGCGGAACAGCGCAATCCGTTGACAAAGTTTCGGTTGATGATATCGAAGTAGAAGAAGGCAAAAAATATGTTTTTGCTTTTGCCAATTTAGAGCGGATAGAAAGTGATCCTGCCATAACCGGTATTCTTAAATTAACAGAAGGAGCCTCGGCAGGCGGAATCCTGTCCGATGATCAAACACAAGAAGTCCGTTTTTTCGCCGGAAGGGAAACAAATCCGCTTTTGGTGGATGAAACACGCCATATCCCGATGAGTGCATCGATGGCTTCCACAGAAGTATCTTCGAAAGAGAGAGGATATGTGAAATTGGACCTATACCGAATGTTCGCAAAAATAGAATTCGAGTTCACGAACAAATATGAAGGTGAAGTCGTAATCGAAAAAATCGAGATGGACGGATTCCAGAATGGTAACGTCTATCTGATGCCGCATAAGTTTTTCCCGGCGATGGAGGCTGAAATGGAAAAGGATGGTGTCGGTAATTATAAAGCCCAAGATAAACGAGACTATGCACCTTTCCTTCCTTCGGGTTCGTATGGGGAGATTGTACAACCTATCGTGTTGAACGGTGAAACTAAAATAACGTTAGATGCAGCACCGAAAAAAACGGAAGGAAGCACGCCTACTTATCCAAAAAGTTCCGGCCATATTTATTATGTCAACGAAACCGATCTGGCACTGACACGGGATCAGACAACCTCGATCACTCCTTTCCAAATATCATTATTAATGACGATGGGAGGTAAGAAGGTTATGAAACCGATCTCTTTGCCCGACCATACCTATATCCGTCGCAACGACCACATGATCATCCCGATCACCGTGAGCGACTATACCTTTGAACTGGCCGTAGGCAACAGCCGTGCTCCGATCGGCGGCTACCCTGAATATATGCAAGCAGGCGTAGCGGACGATTTCACCTGCACGTTGGAATATGCCGGCAAGACAGAGCTGTTTTTCAATTTGCGGGACGTGACAGGAGAGTTGGTTAAGGGGTTGACCACGGAGGCTTGTACCCTCACGTTGGTGGACGATCCGAACGACCTGATCGCTCCAAAAGGTAGTGATGGACAACACAACAGTCTCAAGCTCAAGGCCGATGGGGATGGTACAGGCATTATCACTACGGAGATCAATCCGGACGCTTACGGAACTGCCATCCTGTCCCTGAAAATCAAATTGGTAGACCGTACCCTAAGTTACACCATCTACCTTGTACGTGAACGGGAAAACGCAGGAAATTAATAACATGAATTTATACGCACATATATGAAACGAATCAATTATATAATCGGAATCTGTATCCTCGTTGCTTCGCTGATTACTGCTGCGACGCAGGGATACATGCCCCTTAATGAAGGGATAGGGGAGACGGAGACTGAGGAAAAAGAGGAACAGCCGCTGCATAAAAAGCCTATAGATTATTGGCCGAGGGGAGATGGATCGCTTAGTGCAGAGGTGATAGAACCAGAGAATTTTAAACCTGGAGAAATACTCAGAGATACTATTGTTCAAATGCAGGATCAAGCTCAATATAGCATAGATCTAAAAGATATAATACCCTCAAAGAACTATACGTATTATTGTATATATCGGAGTAGTTGTAATAGAGATAGTTCGTTATCCGGTGTTGTAGGAGGAAATACATACAGTATGGAGGGGAATAACAATGCCATACGTCCGTATCATAGGCATAAATTTTATCTTTGGTACAAGACGGATACTGATCTGGATTTAAGAAAGTTGGTATACAAGATGACAAGAGATGCAGGTCCCGATACGCTTATAATGGAAGTAAGTACTTTAACGGATTATTATTGCGAAAAAGCGACAGGAGAAAAGCCAACTGACTTGAACCAAGGGGGAGGTTCTTTTCGGAAGCCTTCGTCTGTAGATCGGTACAGAGTCATTATTGAAGACAATCGGGCGTTAAAGTCTCCGGGGGAATATTGGCCGAATACGGCTGATGTTAGTGTAGTACTTCCAAAGAATACAACTGATATGCCAGAGCAGACTCTTACTTTTTCCGGGTATTTTTCCGAGACTATAGGAAAAGAGAATCCGCAGCTAAAAGATTTTAATTTTATTTGTTTTGTCGCAGATGCTGATATTGCCATTACTGGCTTAAACCCTTCTGATAGATTAGAGAACACTAAGCCGAGACAATATAAACAGACTGCTGACGGGCGGCAAGTCGCGGTTTGGTATCGAAATTGGTATCCGGAAGATGGTAGCCAGAAGAAGGAGATATCTTGGACAGTGAGCCCGACGGATATGATGAAGGGGGAGTTCAAATGTGAACTTTATTATGGAAAAAACTTTTTTTCAGATGAAGAGATGGAGAAGTTTGCTGAAGGTTCTTCATTAGACCTGTCAAGTCTTAAAGATGTGAACAAGATTTCTTATACGTTCAAGGAAAAGCTCCCGGCTGCTATTCAATATATAAAGGATGAGAACGTCCGTCATGAAAAAATCGATACCCTCTATGCTTTGCCGGGAGAACGGATTAAAATACTTCAGCAATCAAGAACTCGTGGTGGGATCGATGGTTATATTGCCTGGCATTCTCCGGATGCTCCGATAGATCCAAGTGAGTCTTACAAATGGTATAAGGAGCGTATAAGTTTTGATGTATCATCAGTAAATAACAGATTTGAATATTATACGAATGGTATCGCTTATTTCAGAAATAAAGCTGAATTAACAGATCTGAGTCAAGGATTATGCTATGTATATTATCATGTGGATCCCGACCTGGAGGAGGGGAAAACAAGAACCTTAATATGGGATGCGAGCAGTATGTTGGGGGCAAAAGTGTCCGGAAACCTATTGACGCCTCCTGACCAGGTTACTATACGCCATAAGTATGTCATCAAACATGCGGGAGAGCGTGTGCGACAATTGGAAAATGCAAAGGCTGAATATGCAAAGGCTGCCAATAAGATAGGCGAATTGAATACTGACGGCTTTTTCGAGCGATACGAGATACATACGCCCTATTACGGAAAAGACAACGGAACGAGTTTCCGATTGACCGAAACGCTATCCAATTATTATATTAGCGAGGAGTTCACGGACAGTTTGACGCTTCACTCGGCTTCCGCCAACAGTGTACGTTGGAGAGTGTATGATGAGTCCGGACAACCTGCGCGTTTTGACTGGTTCGGTGTAGGGGAAGACTCTATAATGGGGATATCAGAAAAAATAATAACCACAACAAAATGGGATGATAATGCATCAGGAGGTACCATTGAATGGCCCAATATTTTTTATTGCCGAAATTTGGGATATGTGCAAAACTATGACAACACGCAGAAGAAATTTTATGTGACGGCAGAAGTCGGGAAAGACGATGATGTCGATGGATCTGGTAAACAAATATGGTACCCGGTTTCCTTGTTGACGGTCTACTTGGAGCCTAATGCCGATTTTAAGACGGAAAAGGAGTTGATGGACAAGGAGGATGTCGTGTATCATTACCGCCTTCAGGAGAATATCGAAAAGGACTATGTACTTCTGGACTCCATCAGTTTTGATGCGGCACCGGGTATAGAGGCTGATTATAGTGTAATTACAGACCCCAAAGAGAATTATCGTAACAGCACTTTGGAGAAAGACCGTTCGGAATATGCCGTAAGTGCTACTTTTGCTTATGACAATAAGGAACCGGGGAAGAGAAGAGCTAGTGGCCTGAGAGGTATATTCCGTGGAGAGTATGCTTTGTTCAAGACATTGAATGTCGCTAAAATTTCGACGACTGGTCAAGCCTATCAAGATTGGTTCTGTTCGACGACAGGTGGTAAATATTATGTTAGCGTTTACGATCGTCATTATGAATATAGGAAAAACCGTGATTTGCCTGATGAGATGGGTTTCTTTATGTACGTGGATGCTACGGATGTTCCCGGAGTGATTACCAAATTGCCATTGAACGAGAGATTATGTGTAGGAACCCGTTTGTTAGTTACGGCCTGGGTTTGTAATTTGCAGGCGAAATCAGACCTTTCTATCGCGGCCGATCTCGGATTTACCTTCAAGGGGGTTACGAAAGAGGGTGATGAAACCATATTGAATAAATTCTATACCGGAGCAGCCGCACAAGTTCCTTTCGAAGGGGCAAAGGAAAGTTCTAATCCAATACCGGCAGAATGGCAACAAATTTGTTTCTATTTCGACATCAAGCCGGGAGAAGCCAATTATGCCTCTTACCTGTTGGAAGTGGCGAATAACTGTCGCCACTCGAATGGTGCGGACTTCGCGGTCGACGATATACGGATTTACAAAATGAATCCGGAGTTGTATGTGGAACGTGAGGAGGCTTGCAGTGAGAATGATTTGGTGGTGCGTGCCGGATATGAACATCTCTTGGGAGTCTATGGAAAGACTGCCGGAAGCAGTGTGGAAACAGCGATCGATTCGACTCAGGACACATGGACGAAACAACTTTTGCATCTGGGGTTGCTTGATGACGAATTTAATGTGTATTATGCTTTTACGGATGGATATGAAAAAGATAAGCTTGCGAAGGATGTGCACTGGCTGTTTTTGGATTATAACAATAACGGTAGCCGGGATTCGTATGGGCGTGTGGTCGTTTCGACAAGTAAAAATTATTATACAGGATTAGTAAATATAGAAGAAGAGAATAAAAAGAGAAAAGCTAAAGCAATTTTGGGTTATAAAGAATTATATGAACGTTTTCATAGTGAAGGCAGTGTCTCTCAAGAAACTCTTGAGAGAGATCTGGCTTGGCAAAATGCTTTAAACCCGAATGTCTTGGAAACCCAAGCCACTAACTTGGATATTAAAGATTTATATAATTTGAAAGAACAAGAATTGGCTGCTACTCCTCGATTTTTGGAATTATCAAAATTCTTTTTTCAAGAGATTAAAGTAGCTCCTATCCAGCTATCTTGGCAAACCGAAGCCGACGAGGATCGGGACTTCATCACATTGGCGCATGTCACGAAAACAGTCCCTTCGCAACCCGAAGGAAAGAAAGCGGGAAGAGATGGTATAGACCATAGCAAAGATGAATTGGAGGTAGATAAAGAGTATCATGTCGGGCTGTTCAAGGATGAAGACTTTATGAATGGAAGTGACGGAGAAGTCAAAATGGACGAATGTTTCCCGGTAGCTCCTTTCCAAATCACCTATAATGGTATTTCTGTCTTTGTCAATACCGAAACAGAGATCAAAGATGCTACCGTCTGCTCGTTCAGCTCTGTGGATTTGTCCGCCAAGTTGAAATTTAGTTATCGGGGTGAAAAAGACTCTTTGACAGGTCAGGACGTTCCGATGGATTGGTATGTGGGAACTATGGTTGATGGTGTGTATACGAATATTACCGGTACCGCTGGCTCTGATTCTGTTTCTTTGGTGGAGGCGTTGAATGCTTTCCATGCAAAGTGTGGAAGTGGAGCCTACAGGGGAACAGTTGAGGATTTGCGTAAGATGAACGATTTTGAATATCAGGAGGCTTTGTTGCGTCTATGTGACAAGGAGTTGCTATATCTCAATCAGAATGATTTTCCTTTCGACGTGACGGAAGACCGGAGAGATATAGTTGCCATACCGAACGAGCTCGCAATCCGACACGCAAGTGAATATAGCTCTGTTATTTGTACGGAACCTAAGCATTTTACAATCAATGTCAACGAGAATACGCCGGAAGCCTGGTTGGGTAGTACGGATATCGCTTATCCGGATGGTTTCGAGCAGCCGGCCGTGCGCCTCGGATTGAAGGATATCGAGAACTGTCGTGATAACACTCTGACAATACCGATCCGTAAGGTCGAATTTTCTCCAGAGGGAGAAGGTGGTAGGCCTACTGAGATCAATTTTGCTTGGGAAGCGGAAGCGAAAGTTGCCGATATCTTATTTATAGGTGGTAGTACGACTGATGATGCACCAGAAGCAAAGCACACGGAGAAAGTTGCGGAATTAGTATCTATCGATAAAGAAAAGCTGGTTCTCAAATTTATCAATCTTAAAGAAGAGGGAGATCTTTTAAAAGACTTTACCTTCAAGGAAGGCTTCGAATATGAATTGCAAGTGCGCTTCCATGAATATGATGAGGAGGGCAATTATATGGACAAAAATTGCGATGGCTTTATCAATTTCAAGATCAAGGTTGTTCCGGAATATGTGACTTGGGCAGGCTCGGAAGATAGCCGTAACTGGAATAACGACGGCAACTGGACGCGGTCTTCAGAACAAGATATATATAAAGGTAACAAATCTGCGGATAACGATGCAAGCGATCCTACCCGAACTGATTTGGAGAACAGTTTCGCCCCGATGAAGTTTACAAAAGTGACGATTAAGGACGAAGGCTATAATCCGTTCTTGCTGAATACGAAATGGAATGAAGATGTTGTAGAAGGTGATAAAATAGCAGAGTTGGAAAACGAATCGGAACTGCCATATCTGGCAACCGACAATATCGAATTCGATCTGATGGTAACACGTCCTGAAGAAAATTCATGGAAGAAGTATTACGCCGATCGCTTCTACGCCAATACCTGCAACGAAATCTATTTCAAACCCAACGCTACCTTGATGAGCCAGCAATACCTGACCTACGACACGGCCCGCGTAGAGTTCGAAATGAAAGAAGACCAGTGGTATCTGCTTTCTTCACCGCTTAAAGGTGTAGTAGCCGGCGATATGTATTCGCCCAAAACCGATGGTGGACGACAGGTAACAGATGCTTTTGCTCCGATTGTATTCGATTATGAGAATGGAAAGAATGATCGTTTCGCTCCGGCCTATTATCAGCGGAAGTGGGACAATACGGCTGTTTTGTATTTTCGGAATGAAGGACAAAACCCAGATCCGGACTATCATGATTCTTATTTGGAAGCGGAATGGAGTACGGAATATAATGACGCGAGAGTCAAATATTCAACAGGAACAGGCTTTTCTGTCCATGTGGAGAATTTGCCGGAAGGAGGTAATGGTGTCTCGTTGGTTCGTCTGCCGAAAGCCGACCAGGAATATTCTTATTATTCGAATTCACAAAAGGGAGATGTCGTGAATCCGGATGGTGCGCCTCAAAAAATTGATAGAGAAGGCAATAACGGTCGTCTGAATCCGGTAGATACCGCTGTTGTAATCGGAAATAGGAAAAAGGGCAGCACTTTGTTCTTGGCCGGGAATCCGTTTATGACTTATTTGAATATGAAACAGTTCTTTGATGGCAATACAGGGTTGAAACGTGAATATAGAGTGAGAAATGAAAAAGATGAGGAAATAGTTGCTCGAGTTTCGGGAGATGGAACAGTCACAACAAATGTCTCCGATGGACATTCCGGAGCCATCGCCCCGTTGGAAGGCTTTTTCGTGGAGGTGCAATCTACACCTTCTACTAAAGCAAAAGAGGAGATGCAGAATGCAACAGTAAAAATTACCTTCTCTCCAGGCATGCTACAAGCCGACAAAGAAACCGAAAGTCTTCAAACACGCAGCCTTGTTTCAGGCGAACCGACCTTGTTTATCATTGCCCATCAGAACGGCAAGCAAAGTTCCGTTGCCTTGGTGAAACGCCAGCAGGCAAGTGTCGGGTTTGTCGATAATGAAGATGCTGTTGCGTTGTTGAATGTGTCGGATCCGAAAACACCGTCGCTTTACTCGATCGCCGGTACGCAAGCCACCTGTATCAATGTAACCCCTGAAATGGCTAATATCCCGTTGGGCGTTTATAGTGAAGATGAGTCGGATGTAACGTTGCGCTTTGCCGGCCTCGAACACTTCGGCGACTCTCTCTACCTCTATGACGCCTTGAAGAATGAAGAGATCTTGATCGATTCGCGCAATGCGGAAGTGACGGTGCCGGGGGCTACGCATGGCCGTTATTTCCTGAATGCTTCACGTAGCATCCAGGTGGAAAGCCAGATACGCGTCTATACGCCGATGCCGGGACAGGTGGTAGTGGCCTCTACGGCGGGAGACCTGTTGAAGAGCGTGCGTGTGTACGATCTTTCCGGTAAGGTGGTCTCCATATTCGATCATCTGAGCACGACGGTGCATCAGTTCTCGTTGCCTACCGGATTTTATATCGTATGTGCGGAAAGTGAAAGTTGTACGGAGAAAAGCAAGATAAGCGTCCGCTAATTGAAAGCTATCATTGGAAAAACAACTGTCATACTATCATACTCTGTTATCAATCCATTAAAAATCAATGGATATATAGAATGATAGATGGTATGACAGTTGTTTTTCTACTATCATACTATCATAACATCAAGCATATTTTTTACCAAAGTATATAGCTTATTATTAAGCAACTACCTGCTTTTCCCTTTTGACATCCGGGCCTCGCTACCTTCGACATCCGGGTCCGGGAGTCGTATAGATGGGGGGCGGAATTGAGCTTGAACGGGGGCTTGGTGGAAATTTCTACCTGCTTAGTGCTAAATTTGTCCGCTACTTTCCGGATCAACCCAAAGGAAACAGACAAATCATGATAGTGGAATGATAGTTAAATTTGCTGCTATCATTCCTGTATTTATTGATATTCAATGGATAGTCGAAACTATGATAGTATGACAGTATATATCGCAAACTAAGAGTTCATGCTGTGACGTGATTGCCTATTTTATTATTTCAAATATTCAAGAAAAAAATGTTCGATTTTGTCAAACGGGATTGCCGATAGGTTGTCGTAAAGGTCGACATGGCTGGCACCGGGGATGATCAGTAACTCTTTGTTGTCACCCGTCAGTTTTTTGAATGCGTCTTCACTGAAATAGCGGGAATGGGCTTTCTCACCATGTATCACGAGTACGGCACTGCGGATTTCGTCACTGTAAGCGAGTAGGGGCATGTTGATGAATGAAAGAGCCGATGTCTTGTTCCATCCTCCGTTGGAGTTGAGTGAGCGTTTGTGATAACCACGGCTGGTCTTATAATAGTCGTGATAGTCTTTTACAAACCAGGGAGCATCATCGGGCAGTGGATCGATCACTCCACCGGCGAGTGCGTATGAGCCGTTCTTCGCGTCTGCCGTACGTTGTTCGTTGAGCTGGCGGCGAAGTTCATGGCGCTGGTCGGCATTCATGGAGTCGAAATAACCGTTTGCATTTACCCGGCTCATATCGTACATCGTGGAAGTGACTGTGGCCTTGATGCGGGTGTCGATCGCGGCAGCGTTGAGCGCCATACCTCCCCATCCGCAAATACCGATGATACCAATGCGTTCGGGATCGACATCATCGCGGGTAGAGAGGTAATCCACAGCTGCGCAAAAGTCCTCGGTGTTAATATCGGGAGAGGCTACATAGCGGGGTGTTCCACCACTCTCTCCGGTGTAGGAGGGATCGAAGGCGATGGTCAGGAAACCGAGTTCGGCCATTGTCTGTGCGTAGAGGCCTGCCGCTTGTTCTTTCACAGCTCCGAATGGGCCGGATACCGCGATAGCCGCCATTTTTCCATTTACATTCTTTGGTCTGTACATATCGGCGGCAAGCGTGATGCCATAGCGGTTGCGAAACGTTACCTTACTGTGATTCACTTTATCGCTCTTCGGGAAAATCTTATCCCATTCTTTTGTCAATTCTAAGTTTTCCATTACTATATTCTTGTTATCAGTTTGAATTATATTCTCTTCAATTATCCTGTTTCCAGCCTCCATTGCCGTGGCTCCAGCCATCAACAATGCCCATGTTATTATTTTTTTCATATCTTCCGTATTGATTGGGCCGGTATGCCGCTAAAAATGGCATTGGCCGGCATATTTTTGAATTTATTGCATTGAATTTTTTGCAAAGGTCGGCATGTATTCTTTTTCTTTTTGTAGATAAATTACCGATATTATGCCCCGGATTACTGTTTTTGCTGATATACACTAACCTGTTCGTTTACATCGTCAGCAAAATCTGTGTCCGGTTTAGAAATAATGAACCTTCTGACACCGGCTATTGGGAAAATATCTGTACATTTGTCGAAAATCTTTTATAAACGTAAAAACAAATAAACATGGAAAACACAAACTCTGCTTCAAAAGGGTATCTATTCCCTTTGGTTGTTATTGGCGTACTTTTCTTTATGATTGGCTTCGCCTTAGGTATTAACGGATTGATTATTCCGTTCCTGCGTACTGCATTGGATCTGACTACTGCTGAATCATACCTGGTTTTGGCAGCGACTTTCTCCACTTTTGTTATTTTCGGTTATCCTTGCGGACTTATTATCAAGGCGATCGGATATAAGAAGACGATGATCCTGTCTTTTCTGTTTTTTGCCGTCGGATTGTATTTGTTTATTCCATCTGCCGAAAATAAGAGTTTTTCCATGTTCCTGCTTGCCTCTTTCATAAGCGGTATCGGTAATACGATGTTGCAGGCAGCTGTGAATCCTTATATTACGATTCTGGGCCCGTTGGAAAGTGCTGCCACCCGTATGAGTATGATGGGGATTGCCAATAAGGCTGCTTGGGCGATCGCTCCGATTTTCCTTGGCGTATTCCTGAACCTGAGCGACGTGAAACTGGAAGATATCAAGATGCCGTTCTATTTCATTTCCGGTATTTTTGTCGTTTTGGGAATTCTAGTTGCATTTGTCCCGCTGCCGGAAGTAAAAGCGGAAGGAGAGGATGAAAACGATACGGAGTCGGCTGCCTCTGCTTATGCCTCCAACAAGACGAGCATCTGGCAGTTCCCGCACCTATTGTTGGGGCTGGTATCGTTGCTCTGTTATGTCGGCGTAGAAACACTCGCGATGGCAAGTATCGTGGATTATGCCAAATCGATCGGACTGGCGGACCCGCAGGTCTACACTTCGTATACGGTGATCGGTATGGTGGCTGGGTATCTGGTCGGCGTATTTTTCATCCCGAAATATATTTCACAGGAGAAAGCGATGTTTATCTGTGCGATTATCGGTGTGGCCAGCTCTTTGTTGGTCGTATTCCTTCCTGTACATGTTTCTATCTGGTTTGTCGCGCTGTTAGGTCTTGCCAATTCTCTGATGTGGCCGGCTCTGTGGCCATTGGCAATGAAGGATTTGGGAAAATTCACCAAAACCGGTTCTTCCTTGTTGGTAATGGCTATTGTGGGCGGTGCCATCTTCCCGTTACTGTTCGGCTGGCTGGCCGATGAATTCGGTGATTTGCAGCAGGCCTACTGGATCTGTTTCCCTGCATATCTGATGATTTTCTATTATGCGTTAAGCGGACATAAGATCCGTGTATAACCGGATCATTCAGAATACAAAATCTCCCGGAAGGGGATGTTTGTTAGTTTGCTCTCAATCCAAGCTGTGAAATCAAAGGTCTTGAGAAGCTGTTTTTCATATTTGTCCTGTCGGATACGTGTGATATCCTTTTGGTATTGTGCCCACAACTTTTCCCGATCTTTTCTATAGATGGGCAAGGGGTGGGCCATCAGGAAGCGGAAAAGTAGTTTTTCGGTGATATACATCTGCTTCTCGTAGCTGATTGTCCGCTTGATGGAGCTTATTTCGTTTGCAAAAAAGTCATAGTTCCCCAGTTCCGCTTGGATCAGGAGGTTGACGAGGCGGGCTGTTTTGTAGGACGGCAATGTGTGGAAGGATTTGTCGGAGCCGAGTATCTTTTTCATACTCTTGCGAGCTTTTGACGGTTCTCCCAGGCAAAGATGAAGGATGGAAGAATAAAGAGCCAGCTTTAGCTGGGTTTCTGGTCTGGTCATGGATGCTTTCTTTGATAAAAAGTCGGTATGGGCTTCGGCAAGATGCGTTGCCGCTTCAAATTGTCCGGTGTTGAGCAATCCCGAAAGTTCATACAGGTAGGAGTGTCCTTGTACTTCCATCAGGAACTCTGTAGGGTGGTTGCCTGTGCCGATTTCTTTCAGTTTGGATAAGAAAAAAGGCATTTCCCGATATAATCCGGCAACATGCAGGCTGTTCAGTACCCCCTCTATAGCACTTAGGTAGTAGATCGGCGGGTTGAGGATCAGATGCCGATTCGCTTCGAAAAGCGCGATCAGTTCCTGGTAGAAACGGATTGCCGATTTATAGTTTCCAGCATTCAGGTAATAGGTAGCCTGGAACAACAGGTGAAGTTTGTGTGCCTCGAATCCCTGGTAGGAATGGTTGGCGATCAGGTTCAGTTCGCTTAAAACAAGATCGTTCAGATTCTCTTTTTGCTTGTTCGAACGGGCGTACCCTTTATAGATGATGCGGTGTTTCAAAATATCGTATAGTTGCAGGTGGAGGTTCGTGTTGCGGGCATATTTCATCACGTCGTTGATTTGCATTTGCTTGCCGACCAGCTCTTTCTCGCTGATGCCTTCGAAGCCGAGCGTGCTCAGATATTTCAATTCCGTACGATAGATCAGGAGGAGCAGCGGGTCGTTTTCATATGTAGTGGCCAGCTTCTTTGCTTTTTCCAATTCGACAAATGCATTGTTGAAAAGCTCCCGTTCGAAAAGGATACCGGCTTTTGTGATATAATTGAAAATTGTCGTCTGTATGTCCTGTTTTTCCCGCAATAGGACAAGGCAATCCAATAGTACCCGATAAAGATGTTTGGCCGCCATCTCAAAGCTTTTTTCGTTCACTTCGCTGCAAAACTTCTCGTATATTTGTTCGGCGGAGAAACCTTCACAGGCCAGGTCGTATAAAACCATATAATGTTTATCCCCGTTTTGCAGGTTGGTATAGAGACGGATATATCGTTTTTCCGCTTTGGAAAGCGACTGAATCAATAGGATGATCTGGTTGAGCTTTGTGGCCTGTTTCATAAACTTATCTGCTTGTCTGTAAGTTATATGTCTGTGTATACTTTTTACAAAAGTAAGATTTGGGTTTATCTTTCCCAAAGAATTATGTGGAAAAAAGAAGTGATATATGTATTATATTTGTAACGCTTCATAATTTAATACGAAATAGAACATGGACACAACACAAACATCCAGGCGACAAATCTTGGTGGTCGGTAGTAGCAATACCGATATGGTTATAAAGGCCGCTCATTTGCCTCGTCCGGGTGAAACGATTTTGGGTGGAACATTCTTTATGAATCCCGGAGGAAAAGGGGCGAACCAGGCTGTGGCGATAGCACGTCTGGGAGGTCCCGTCACTTTTATATGCAAGACCGGAAGCGATATTTTCGGTCACCAGTCACAGCAACTTTTCGAGGAGGAGGGCATTAATACCTCTTATGTCTTTTCGGATTCCGGGAACCCTTCCGGCGTAGCCTTGATCACAGTGGACGAAAAAGCGGAAAACTGCATTGTCGTCGCTTCGGGTGCGAATGCCAACCTTCTGCCGTCTGACCTGGAGAAGGCGGAGGAGGCTATCGAACGAGCCGATCTGGTCTTGATGCAACTGGAGGTTCCGATGGAAACCGTATGTTTTGTCGCTGATATCGCTTGGCAAAAAGGGAAGAAAGTGATTTTGAATCCAGCTCCGGCACATCCGTTATCGGCGGATCTGCTCCGTCATTTATATTTGATCACGCCGAACGAAACGGAAGCGGAAATGATTACTGGCGTGAAGATCACAGATGAATCATCGGCTGGTGAAGCCGCTCGTGCCCTTTCGGGAATGGGAGTGCAGCATGTCATTATTACGCTGGGATCGAAAGGTGCACTTATTTATAGCAACGGAAAGGCCGAGATGGTTCCTGCCCTGAAAGTGGAAGCTGTCGATACGACTGCTGCCGGCGATGTGTTCAATGGTGCTCTGACTGTCGCCTTGTCCGAAGGGCGAAGCTTGAAAGAAGCCGCCCGGTTCGCTTGCAAGGCTTCGGCTATCTCGGTGACACGTGTTGGGGCGCAGTCGTCTGCTCCTTATAGGAACGAAGTGGATATTTTTGGTTGATATAAATCTTATCTTGTTGCTAATCGTGCTTGACGGAACCGGAATCGTGCTTAAAGGTTATGTGTGTGCTGCCGATGAACAATATGTGACATTTATAAATTTAATAACATGAAGAAATCAATTCTTTTTATCTGTTTGGCTGCTTTGCTGGCGGCCTGTTCTGGAAAACCGGCTGCTACTGCTCCGGAAGAAACAATGGTGCAACCTGTCAATCTGATACTGGATACGGACTTGGGGCCGGATTATGACGATGTAGGTGCGATGGCTCTGATGCATGCGTTGGCAGATAGCGGGCAAGTGAATATTTTAGCGACTGTTTCGTCCAATAAGGACGAGCATGTCGTACCCTGCATAGAAGTGCTGAACACCTATTTCAACCGGCCGGATATCCCTGTCGGTGCTCCGAAAAGCGAAGGAGGTGCTTCGCTGACCACTTGGCATAAGACGAAGTGGACTGAAGAGCTTCCGGCTCGTTACCCACATGAAACGGCAAAAACCTCGGATGCTCCGGATGCAGTGAAGGTCTATCGCCGGATTTTAAGTACGCAGCCGGATAGCAGCGTTGTGGTCTGTACGATCGGCTTTTTCACCAATCTAAAGGACCTTTTGCTTTCCGGTGGTGACGAGTATAGTCCGCTTTCCGGCCGTGATTTAGTTGCTAAGAAGGTGAAACGCGTGGTCTCGATGGCCGGTTTGTTTCCTGAAGGGAAAGAATTTAATGTCTATTGCGATACTCCGGCATCCCGTGTAGTGGCGGAGCAATGGCCTACAGAAATCATATTCAGTGGTTTCGAAATCGGGAATGTGATCTTTACCGGAAAGAAGCTGGTGCAGATGGATGTGAAGGGCAGCCCGGTGAAAGACGCCTATTTGCTTTGTTTTGCCGAAGGTGATCCGAACGGCCGGATGAGCTGGGACCTTACGGCTGTGCTGGTGGCCGTCAAGGGGTATGAACCCTATTATAATGTAGAGCGCGGGACATTCCGTGTCGTGAATGATGAAGGAGCCAATAGCTGGACACCGGACGGGAAAGGCAGAGACCTTCGCTTGATCGAGAAAGTACCGGCGGCGGAAATGGCTGTTCTGATTGAAAATTATATGATGCATCAACCTGTCTCAAAATAAGAAAGTTATGTTTATAGTACAAGATTATTCATTAGCGATCCTGTTTTGTGTTGTCACGATGCTCTGCTGGGGATCGTGGGGAAATACACAAAAGCTGGTCTCGAGGACTTGGCGGTATGAGTTTTTTTATTGGGATTATGTGATCGGCGTGTTGCTCTTTTCCATTTTTTCCGCTTTTACACTGGGTAGTTTCGGCTCTGAGGGACAAGGGTTTCTATTTAATTTGGCACAAGCCGATATGGGATCTTTAGGGAGTGCTTTCGTGGGTGGCATTGTCTTTAATGCTGCCAATATCTTGCTGTCGGCAGCTATTGCGATTTGCGGCATGTCGGTGGCTTTTCCGGTCGGGATCGGGCTGGCGTTGGTATTGGGCGTATTGGTTAACTATTTCGGAGCGGCTAAAGGAGAACCTTTGTACATCTTTATCGGCGTAGCCCTGATCACGGTTGCCATCCTGTTGAACGGGTTCGCGTATAAGAAAGCGTTGGTCGGATCGAAGAAAGTATCGGGCAAGGGTATCTTCATTTCTATCGCAGCAGGTGTGATCATGGCTTTCTTCTACCGTTTTGTTGCGGCTTCGATGGATTTGGGCAATTTTGCAGAGCCCTCACCGGGTAAGCTGACACCTTATACCGCTGTGTTTATTTTCTCTTTAGGCGTGTTTATTAGTAATTTCCTGTTTAATACGATTGCCATGAAGCGTCCGGTGGAAGGTGGGCCTGTTTCTATCTCCGGTTATTTCAAAGGGAATGCCAAAACGCATTTGGTGGGTATGTTGGGAGGTGTTATCTGGTGCATCGGTCAGTCTTTCAGCATGATCGCTTCGGAGAAAGCCGGGGCTGCCATTTCGTACGGTTTGGGACAGGGGGCGACGCTTGTATCGGCACTTTGGGGGATTTTAATATGGCATGAATTCAGAGGAGCTCCACGTTCTTCGGATTACCTGAATGCCGGAATGTTTGTCCTGTTTGTGATCGGGTTGGGCTTCCTTATTTATGCCGGAGCATGACGCCAGAGTCTAAAACAAGAGTGGTTCCGGGTGGAGTTACAATAATTTTGATGTGTTTTATCCCAGCTATAAGTTATTTATCGCGAAAAAGCCTTACATTTGTCTTAGTTTCTTGTTTATTGGATATGTACAAAACTAAAAAGCAGGCTTTATGAAAGAGGATAATGATATTTTCAAGAAGTTCCGGGACTCTTTTAGTAAGATTGACGGACATTTCCATATATTAGAACAGCGTGTACCCGTAGAACGGCAGATGGAGTATTTTAAATATTCGGAAAAGATCAGGAAAGATCAGGATAAGCCGGATATTTCGAAAATGGATTTTTCAGTTTTCGAGGATAGTCTGGACGATCCCGAATCGACTACGGAACATAAGAAGTATGTATTGTCTATGCTTGCTACTTCACGGCAGGTAAAAGCATACCGGATACTGGAAGAATATGCCCAAGCTCCGGACCCGGATGTGGCGGATTGGGCATATATGGCTTTGATGGAAAGCCGTATCGCTCTGGAATCCGAGTTGTCGGACGAGAAGCAGATTTACATCTCTACCGGCTTGGGAGGAAGAGGGGAAAAGTTGCGCTTTTATGTGCTGATCCTGGCGAATGAACTGAAACCGTTCCTGGAGTATCAGAAGAAAGTGATCGAACGTGAATTTCCTTACTCTCTGGAAAATGCGGATTGTGAAATCGAGCGGTTGACAATAGGTGAAAAACATATGGAACTGGTTTTCCTGATCCCGGTCCGGACAGATATCAAGCAAACGCTGGATAAGGTGATCAACGAATGTAACCAGTATGGGAACTTTCTTTCGCAGGTCTTCACGATAACGAACGTGAAGGAGCTGTCGGCCGAGGAAGTGGAAGAGATTATAAAAAAGAATGGAGGAAACAGTCAAGCAAGCCATTAAATATGGTATAGTGGGAGTGAGTAATACGGTGATAACCGCCGTTGTCATCTGGATCATGATGAAGTTGTTCGGATGTTCGGATGTCGTTTCGAACATGGTCGGTTATATAGCAGGCGTATTGAATAGTTTTATATGGAATAAGCAATGGACATTCCGGAGTTCGGCTGGATGGATCGGCAGTGCCGCTCGTTTCGGAGTCGTGTTCGGGGTGTGCTATTTGTTACAATTGGGGCTTTTAGTGTATGTCCTGAATCCACTCCTATCGATCGATCCTTATTATAACCAATTGATAGCAATGGCTTTTTACACGGTGATTAATTTTATCATGAATAAGTTTTATACGTTTAAGGCTTAAATGCAGATGAAGAAACTTGCGGTCATAGTCCCTTGTTATAACGAGGAGTTAGTTATTGCCGAATCATACCGGCGTACACGGGAGGCGTTGCAGAAGCTCCCTGTTTTAACGGAAATTATCTATATCAACGACGGCAGTAGGGACCGGACGCGTCTGATGTTGGACGAGATCGCGTCTTCCGATCCGCAGGTGAAGGTGATCCATTTCTCCCGTAACTTCGGACATCAGCCGGCTGTTACGGCAGGTATCAATAATTGTGATGCCGACTTGGCTGTCATCCTGGATGCCGATATGCAGGATCCTCCCGAACTCATCCCTTCCATTCTTGAATTGCTGGAAAAAGAACAGGCGAACGTGGTTTATTGCGTCCGTAAGTCCCGCGAAGGGGAAGGGCTTTTCAAAAAAGTGACAGCGAAAGCTTTTTACCGTATGCTGAACTATATGAGTGATGTGAATTTCCCGTTAGATACAGGTGATTTCCGCCTGATAGACCGGAAGGTGATGGATCAGTTCGACCGTTTTCAGGAGCGGGGAAAATATATTCGCGGACTGATCAGTTGGGTTGGATTCAAACAGATTCCTTTTTATTATGAACGGGAGGCACGCATCGCCGGAGAGACAAAATACCCGTTCAGCAAGATGTGGAAGTTTGCTACTACCGCCATGCTTTATTTCTCCAAGAAGCCGTTGCGCCTGGCGACAAGCTTGGGTTTTATAGCCGTATTGGTCGGTATCATACTGGCCGTCTGGTTCACCTTAGGCAAGATATACGGCTTTAGTAATGCAGAAACAGGCTGGACCTCTATCATGACCTCCGTTATTTTCTTTGGAGGTGTCCAATTGTTGACGGTCGGTGTGTTGGGCCAGTATGTCGGCATCTTGTTTGACGAGATCAAAGCACGTCCGGAATATATTATCGACGAGAAAAAGAATTTCTGAACGGATGGATTACCGAACAAATCTGAGTCACCAGTCTACGGATATTTTCTTTGGCAAACTCCGGCTTCATGGCGTTCTCTAAGGAGACTGGACCGGGGGTGATTGAGAATACCCCCTGAAAGCCGGCCCGGTTCATCTGATCCGCATCTTCTATACTTCCTGCAAGTACGATGACAGGAATATTCTGTTTCCGGGCCTCTTCCTGGATACCGGAAGGCACTTTCCCCATTGCCGTTTGCCGATCGGCCCGTCCTTCACCGGTAAAGATCAGGTCGGCCCCCTTTATTTTCTTACCGAAGTCCAGTGCGTCAAGCATCAGACGGATACCCGGTTTCAACTCGGCATTTAGGAACGCGAGGAAACCTCCGCCCATTCCTCCGGCTGCTCCGGCTCCGGGGATATTCGAAATGTCTTTGCCTGTGGCCGACCGGATAACCTGTGAAAGCGCCTGCATACCGGCTTCCAGTTCTTTGACCATCCTGGTATCGGCTCCCTTTTGCGAAGCAAAGATATAAGCTGCTCCATCAGACCCGCAGAAGGGATTGTGTACATCGCAGGCAATTGTGAAGCGAGTTTCCTTTAAAGCCGGATGTACGGCAGATGTATCAATGGAGGCTACCTGCGACATGATCTTGCCGCCTGTTCCCAACAGATTTCCCCGCTTGTCCAGAAAACGGAATCCTAAAGCTTGCAGCATCCCTAATCCTGCATCGTTGGTGGCACTGCCGCCTATGCCCACGATAAAGCGGCGGCAACCTTGTTCGAGGGCATCGAGAATCAGTTCCCCCGTCCCGTAAGTAGTCGTCAGCATCGGATTCCTTTTTTCTTCGGGAACCAAAGGTAAACCGCTGATGGCTGCCATCTCGATCAGGGCTGTCTGCCCGTCTCCCGAAATACCGTACTGGGTCTGAATAAGTTCCATCAAAGGTCCGTGTGCTGGCAGGGTTCGATATTTCCCTTGTGTCGCGGAGATGAGTACGTCTAACATTCCTTCGCCTCCGTCGGCGATCGGAAACAGCAAGATTTCGCAATCGGGGAAGATCGTTTTGATTCCTTTCATTACCGCAATCCCGGCTTCTTCCGAGGTCAGGCAGCCTTTAAAAGAGTCGATGGCTATTACTATTTTATTCATTTTATCCGTCTTATAATACTTCAGATGATTTGTGAATTCAAATGTATCTAAAGTTTACGAGAAATGACGGATTCCCGGTTGTACTTTTTGACGCAGTTTTTTCATGTCCCTGAAAAGGAAAACGGTTTATAAGGACAGAACAGGGAATATTGCCAAATCTTAGGGCAAAATCACTATCCTCTGAAATCTAAAGGCTGTGTATTTTTGTATCATAGAAAAAAACAAAACGATAAATAGAGGCTTATTGGGAACAATTAGGTTAAAGGAAATGTTCCTTAAGTAGAAAATAAAAAGGAGGAAAAACAAAAGATGAAAAAGTATGATGCAATCATCATTGGTTTTGGTAAAGGCGGAAAGACGCTGGCTGCCGATTTAGGCAGCCGCGGATGGACTGTCGCCGTAGTGGAACGTTCGAAAGAAATGTACGGCGGGACATGTATTAATATCGGATGCATTCCGACTAAGACATTGGTGCACCTTTCCAAAGTGGCGCAGTATTCCCACTTCACGACATTCGAGCAATATGCCGATGCGTTCCACAAGGCAATCGAGGAAAAAAGGAAGATCACGGCTGCTTTGCGTCAGAAGAATTTTGAGAATCTCGACAGCAAAGAGACGGTAACTGTTTATACCGGTGTTGCCTCGTTTCTTTCCCCAACGGAAGTGGAAGTGAAAACCGATCGTGAGACGATCGTACTGCAAGCTGGTAAAATATTCATCAATACTGGTGCCTCCACCATCGTTCCCAACATAAAAGGGATCGAAGGCAACCCTTTCGTCTACACCAGCACTTCGATCATGGAACTGGACCGGCTGCCCCGTCGTCTGGCGATCGTGGGAGGTGGTTATATCGGACTTGAGTTTGCATCTATTTTTGCCAATTTCGGATCGGATGTGACGGTTTTAGAGGGAGGCGACAAGTTTATTCCTCGTGAAGACCGTGATATCGCCGATGCCGTCAAGACTGTTTTGGAAAAGAAGGGCATTTCGATCCGCCTGAATGCCGTTGTGCAGGAGATCGGGCACGATGCCGGCAAAGCTACCGTCGTCTACCGGGATGCTCTGACAGGCGATACGGAACAGATCGATGCCGATGCGATCCTGCTGGCTACCGGACGCCGCCCGAACACCGAAGGGCTGAACTTACAAGCTGCCGGCGTGAAATTAACGGAGCGTGGGGCAATCGAGGTGGACGACCGCTTGCATACGAGTGCGGATAACATATGGGCGATCGGGGATGTGCGTGGCGGTTTGCAGTTCACATATCTTTCGTTGGATGACTACCGTATCATACGTGATGAGCTTTTTGGAGACGGCAAACGCAACACCGGTGACCGGGAGGCGGTTGCCTATTCGGTGTTCATCGATCCGCCCCTGTCACATGTCGGTCTGAATGAAGAGCAGGCATTCCGGACAGGACGTAACATAAAAGTTTCCAAAGTCATGGCAGCCTCGATGCCGAGAACCCGTACGATCGGACAGCCGGAAGGATTATTGAAGACGGTCGTGGATGCCGACACGAACCAGATATTGGGAGCTACGCTGTTCTGTGCCGAGTCGAGTGAAATCATCAACCTCGTGTCGTTGGCGATGCGTACGGATAATGATTATGTCCTCCTTCGTGACAATATTTTCACTCACCCTTCTATGAGTGAGTCTCTGAATGATTTATTCAACATAAAATAAAACAAATAAAATATGAAAGCAGATATAGGATTGATCGGGCTTGCCGTGATGGGCGAGAACCTGGCACTCAATATGGAAAGTAAGGGTTTCACAGTTGCCGTATATAACCGGAGTGTACCCGGCGAAGAGGGAGTTGTCGACCGTTTTGTCAATGGCCGGGGCAAAGGCAAACATTTTATCGGAACGCATTCGATCGAACAATTGGTCGATTCAGTAAAAAGTCCTCATATCATCATGATGATGGTCAAGGCAGGGCATCCTGTAGACGAGCTAATCTCGCAACTACTCCCTTTCCTTTCGCCGGGCGATGTGATTATCGACGGAGGCAATTCTGACTTCCACGACACGGAACGTCGTGTGAAGGAATTGGAGGAAAAAGGGATCTATTTCGTTGGAACCGGAATTTCGGGAGGAGAGGAGGGAGCCTTGCATGGCCCGTCCGTGATGCCCGGAGGTTCGGTGGAAGCTTGGCCGCTGGTGAAAGACATCTTGCAGGGGATTTCCGCCAAGCTGGACGACGGTTCGCCTTGTTGCGAATGGATCGGAGCGGGGGGAGCTGGCCATTTTGTGAAGATGGTGCACAACGGCATAGAATATGGCGATATGCAGCTTATTTCCGAAGCCTATTCGCTGTTGAAAAACCGGAAAGGGTTGGACAACGATGCGATGGCCGTCGTCTTTGATGAGTGGAACGGAGGGGAATTGGATAGTTTCCTGATCGAGATAACCGCCAATATCCTGCGTTTCCGTGACGAAGACGGAAAACCGTTGCTTGACAAAATATTGGATGTCGCCGGACAAAAGGGAACCGGCAAATGGAGTGCGATTGCAGCTATGGACGAGAATGATCCGCTGACGTTGATTACGGAAGCGGTTTACGCCCGCTTGCTTTCAGCCTTGTATTCCGAACGGGTGAAGGCGGCAAGACTTTATAGTGGAAAGTTGAAAGTTGAAAGTGGAAAGTTATCGGGCAACTCTCAACTTTCAATTGAAGACGTTCGTCAGGCACTATACGCAGCTAAGCTGGTTTCTTATGCACAGGGATTCTCCTTGCTTCGCCGCGCTTCCGAGCATTATGGCTGGGATTTGGATTACGGGACGATTGCCCGTATCTGGCGTAAGGGATGTATCATCCGTTCCGTCTTCCTGCAAAAGATCACAGATGCGTATCGGAAGGAACCGGACTTGGAAAACCTGCTCTTCGATGACTTTTTCCGCAGTAAGATACAGGATGCTCTTCCCGCCTGGCGCCGAATTGTTGCCGAAGGGGCGCTGAGCGGTGTTGCCTTGCCTGCCATGAGTTCGGCCCTAAGCTATTTCGACGGGTTGCGTACGCTGCATTCGGCTGCGAATATGATTCAGGCACAACGAGACTATTTCGGGGCCCATACTTACGAACGTACCGATCGCGAACGTGGTCATTTCTTTCACACCAATTGGACCGGAGAGGGAGGTAATACAATTTCGGGCACGTATAGCGTCTGATTTGTTATTTTCCATTGAAGGTGTGTCAAATTGACATTACCGGACGCGGATGACGCAGAATACGCAGACGGACGCAGATTTATTTTGTTGATAATTAATATATCTGCGTTAATCTGCGCTCGTCAGCGTTGTCTGCGTCCTATGAATACCGATATTTAACACACCCCCTACGGATTCCGACATCATTAAATTAAAAAAAAGCAAATGAAAACAGCAAGCAATCAATTATTAGTTATATTCGGAGCTTCCGGTGACTTGACAGGGCGGAAGCTCTTGCCCTCGCTCTATGAACTGCATGTTCGGAGATTATTGCCGGAGCGCTTCTGCATTTTGGGAGCAGCCCGTACGGAATATTCCGATGATGAATACCGTGCTTTCGAAAAGGTGCATATCCGGGAATCCCTAAAAAAGAAAGAGGTGGACGAAGCCGAACTGGACAGTTTCCTCCGCCGTGTCTTTTACCTTGCGTTCGATTCGACCAATTCCGCCGAATACCATAAACTGAAAGATCGTATCCATCAGTTACAGCAAGAGCAGCAGTTGCCGGACAAGATCATTTATTATCTTGCTACCCCGCCGGTGATGTATGAACTGATTCCGACCTGCCTGAAAGAAAACGGGATGAATGTTGCCGGAAGCGAGGATGGCTGGCGTCGTGTAATCGTGGAGAAGCCTTTCGGAACGAGCCTCGAATCGGCCGAACGGCTGAACAAGCATCTCATTCATATCTTCGATGAAAAGGAAATTTACCGTATCGACCATTATTTAGGAAAAGAGACGGTACAGAACATCTTGGTGCTCCGTTTCTCCAACGGCATATTCGAACCGTTGTGGAACCGTAATTATATCGATTCGATTGAAATCAGTGCTTCGGAAACACTTGGCGTGGAGAATCGCGGAAAATATTATGACGGAGCGGGAGCCTTGCGCGACATGATTCAGAACCATTTGATGCAACTGATGGCATTTGCGGCGATGGAGTCGCCTTCGGTGTTCGATCCGGAGCCGATCCGTGACGAGATTGTGAAGGTGTTCCGCGCTTTGCGCCCGTATAAGACGCATGATATGGACAACCTGATTGTGCGTGGCCAGTACGACGGCTATCGGGAGGAGAAGAATGTGGCGCCTGACTCCACTACGGAGACGTATGTCGCTATGAAAATGTTTATCGATAACTGGCGTTGGAGCGATGTCCCGTTCTATATCTTTACAGGAAAGAAATTACCGGAAAAGAGTTCGGAGATTGTGGTGAACTTCAAATCCACTCCTCACCAGCTTTTTGCCGGACAATGTTCGGGCGGTTCCTGTAACAAACTGATTATCCGTATCCAGCCGGACGAGAGCATCACGCTGAAGTTCGGTCTGAAGATGCCGGGAGCCGGTTTCACGGTGAAGCAGGTGGGGATGGATTTCCGCTATGATTCGCTTTCGAAGAACTATCTGCCTGATGCTTATGAGCGCCTGTTGCTCGATGCTATGTTGGGTGATTCGACTTTGTATGCTCGTAGCGACGCTTTGGAGGCAAGCTGGCGACTGATCGATCCGATCCTCCATCACTGGAAAGAAGAGGGGGCGAAGAACCTGTTTTTCTATGCCCCCGGTGAGGACGGTCCGCTCGAAAAGGCCAAGTTGGGGATGATACCGAAGGAGTGCCCTTGCCAAAGTTGTCAATGATATAAAATAGATGATTATGATGATAGAGAATTTTAAAGACGATAAAGAGGCTCTCCGGGCAATGACCGGGGAGCTTGTCCGGTATATGGACCGGAAAGATGACGGCCTACCTTTCAACCTCGCTTTGTCGGGAGGAGGGACGGCACAGAAGATGTTCACTCTTTGGGTAGATGAATATAAAGACAAGATCGATTGGGATGCGATCCGTTTCTTTTGGGTGGATGAACGATGTGTTCCGCCAACTGACCCGGACAGCAATTATGGACATGCAAACGAGCTTTTGTTCAAGCCGCTGCATATACCCGCCAATCATGTGCACCGCATTCATGGTGAAGTGGAACCTGGTACGGAAGCGATGCGTTATTCGCGTGTTGTGAAGGAGTATCTGCCCCGGCATGGACAATTGCCCTATTTCGATTGCATCATCCTGGGGATCGGAGGTGATGCGCATACTGCATCCATCTTCCCGGATACTTTGCCGTTGTTGACGGACAGCCGTAATTATGCTGTCTCTCAGCATCCCGAATCCCGCCAGTACCGCATCACGATGACTGGTCCGCTGATCCTGAATGATTCGCCGTTGCTGGTTCCTGTTTTAGGGGCAGGAAAGAAAGAGATGCTCGAAGAACTGAAAAAAGGTTATTCGGCAACCCATCCTACGCCTGCAGCCTATATCCTTTCCCATGCGGTAGAGGCGTTTGTATACACGACCTTATGACAAGATAGGATGGAGTGGGGATAAAAAAGGAGAGTGTGTCAAATATCGGTATTCATGGGACGCGGATGACGCAGACGAGCGCAGATTAACGCAGATATAATTATCAACAAAATAAATCTGCGTCCGTCTGCGTATTCTGCGCCATCTGCGTCCGGTAATATCAATTTGACACACCCTCCCTTTTTCTGTTGTAATTTATTATTTCGATGTCTTCATAGAGAGCTTTTCCAGGAAGTAAACGATAGCGTAGCCTAGAATCATCAGGCCGGCAGCTTCCCAAACAAGTTGATTCGGCATGATGTTAGCTTCGACTAAAGGTTTTACAACGCCATGACTGTCCGTATACGTCTCGATCGTTTCCTTCCAAGGCCAAACCTTGTTCAGCGAACCGAGCATAAAACCGGCTAATACGGAGATCGTAATGTCGTGAAACCGGCGAAGAGCGAACGAAAGCACACGGGAGAAACTGGTGATACCGATTACAGCACCGCAAATAAACACTAACATCACGGGGATATTGAATGTCTTTACCGCCTCCATGATATAAAAATACTTGCCTAACAGTACTAGGATAAAACTACCCGATATACCCGGCAGGATCATGGCACAGATGGCTATCGCCCCGCAAAGGAAAATAAAGAACAGGTTGGAAGGCGTCTCGGCTGGTGTTGCAACCGTTATGTAGAATGCAATAACGATCCCGATAATATAACTTAGAATTGTTTTCCAATCCCATTTCTTGATATCTTTGGAAACGAACCAGGTGGAAGCCAGTACTAATCCGAAGAAGAAGGACCAGACCAGGATCGGGTGGTCGGTCAATAGCCAGGTGATGACTTTCGCCAACGAGAATATACTGATCCCGATCCCTGCAACGATGGATAGCAAGAAGTTGGCATTGATCGCTTTCCAGAATGCTGCGATTTTTCCGGTAAAGAGCAGTTTGAGGCTGGCTCCGTTAATACTTTTGATCGAGTCGAGCAACTCTTCATAAATTCCGACAATGAAGGCGATGGTTCCGCCTGATACGCCCGGCACGACGTCTGCCGCACCCATACCCATGCCTTTTAGAACTAAGAGGCCGTAGTCTTTTAGATTTCTTTCCATGTTTAATTATTGTTATCCTTATTCTTGAGAAATTCTTTCACCAGATCTTCCGGTGGAATATGTTTGCTACCGATACGCTCGACTATCCCTTCATAACTGAGCCCGGCATTTTTCAGATAATTGAGCAATTCTTCGGGAGAAGTCTGCCTGTAATGTTCGCTGAAATGTTTCATATCTCCTTTTGCCAGATATGCCATTGCCATATGGAGATGCATATAAGGCATTTCCGGATTGGCTTCCAACACCTTCTTATAGTATTGCAAGGCCTTGTCGATATCTCCTTTCATAAACAGATATTGTCCGGCGCGATACAAGCTCTCGAAGTCTTCCTGCTGCTTGTCTTCCACTTGGTCGAGGGCAGTGAAAAGGCGTTCAGTCGCTTCCATAGCCTTGTGTTCGTCTCCGTTTTCCAGGTATGTAAGGGCCAGCAAGGAAAGGATGCGGATATTCTTCGGGAATAGTTTGGACGCTTGCATCAGGACATCGGAGGCTTCTTCGTCACGTCCTGTTTCGACACAACATCGGATATAATTGATATAAGTGCTTGAGTCTTCCAGCTGGTTGTTCTGCTTTAATTGCTCTTTCAGCAAGACATAAGCTTTTTCGTAGTTCTCCAACTTGACATAACATTCGGCAAGCAGGGGAGTGATGCGAATGCGGGTCTCATCGGTCGTCGCAATATCATTATATACCTCGATCGCTTTCTCGTAATTTTCGTTCATGTACAGGCAATAAGCCTTCAGTATCTTCAGCTCTTCATCCGAGTCGTCGCATGTGAGAGCAAAGTCGAATGCTTCGATCGCTTTCTCATAATCTCCGCTGATGGAGTAGAGACGGCCCAAAGTGAACCAGTAGTCGTTGGAGTAGGGGTTCTTGTCGATCAGTTCGTTGCAAACCTCGATCGCTTTTTTAATATCGCCCTCTATTTCCAAGTTATAGCAAAGCTCGTCTTTCAGGATCAGGTTGTCCGGGAAAAGCATAAGACCACGATTAATGAAGTCGTGTGCTTCCTTTGTCATCTCCACATCCCCCAAAATCGGTGCGATGTATTCGAATAGCGTTTCTAAATACTCGCATTTGTCGGCGATAAGTTTTTCTACATGCCCGATGACTTTGTCGTACGAGTCCTGCATGACGTAACATTCGAGACGCAGCATGTCGAGATCCTGATTGTCGGTTTCAGCTATTGATTCGATCAGTACGAGTGCACTGTCATAGTCTTCGTTGTAGACATACGACTTGCATTGCCTGATCTGCAAATCGGGATTACCGGGATGAAGCCGCAGCCCTAAGGCCAGGACTTCATCATAGTAAGTATAATCATCAGATTCTTCAAAACTGTCCAACAGCTCATCGACTTCATCGGCATCAAAATAAGCATCCTTACCCTCCTGATGACCGGCCAGATAGCGTTGTAACAGGCGTGAAATATCTTTTTTTTTCATATCGGCCCTGTTATTTATCTTTCACCTTGCTCCAGGTATCTTTCAAGGATACGGTGCGGTTGAAGACTAATTTACCGGCTGTAGAATCTTTATCTACATTGAAATAGCCGATACGTTGGAACTGCAGGTAGTCGAGCGGTTTGGCATCAGCCAGAAACTTTTCGACATAACAATTTGTCAACACTTTCAAGGAGTCCGGGTTGATGATCTCTTTCATGGCATCTAAAGGCGAGCAGTTCTTAGCTTCGCGGATAGCCGCCATTTCGTCGCGCGGGTTCTCCACTTTCCACAGGCGGTCGTACAAGCGTACTTCAGCCGGTAGACAGTGTGCACAGCTCAACCAATGGAGCGTACCTTTTACTTTCCGGTTGCTATCCGGCATTCCGCTCTTGGTATTCGGATCATATTCGCAATAGATTTCCGTGATCTCGCCGTTCTCGTCTTTCTTGCAGCCTGTGCATTTTACGATATAGGCGTTTTTCAAGCGAACTTCCTGGCCGGGGGTCATGCGGAAGAACTTCTTCGGAGCATCTTCCATAAAGTCTTCCCGTTCGATCCACAGCTCGCGGCTGAATTCGATCGTATGGCTGCCGGCCGACATATCTTCCGGATTGTTGATTGCCTCCATCTCTTCCACCTGCCCTTCCGGATAATTGGTGATAATGAGTTTAACCGGGTTCAACACGGCCGATACACGGGTTGCACGGATATTGAGGTCTTCGCGGACGGCACTTTCCAGCAGTGCAAATTCGTTCAGGGCATCATAAGTGGTATAGCCGATCTTGTCGACGAACTTATGGATCGCTTCCGGTGAATAACCACGACGACGGAAACCGCAGATGGTCGGCATACGGGGATCGTCCCAGTCGTGTACAAGACCTTCTTTTACGAGGATCAGCAGATTACGTTTGCTCATCAGCGTGTAACTCAGATTCAGTTTGTTGAACTCTGTCTGGCGCGGACGGTTATCGTCGAGATCCTTGCCCTCTTTCAGCCAGTCGATAAACAGATCGTATAACGGACGATGTACGACAAACTCAAGTGTGCACAGCGAATGAGTGACACCTTCGAAGAAGTCGCTCTGCCCATGTGCAAAGTCATACATCGGGTAGGCTTTCCACTTGTCACCCGTGCGGTGGTGCGGAGTCTTGACGATGCGGTAGATGATTGGGTCGCGGAAGTGCATATTCGGGTTTGCCATGTCGATCTTGGCACGCAACACCATCGAACCTTCTTCCAACTCGCCGCTGTTCATTTTGTGGAACAATTCCAGATTTTCTTCGATCGGGCGGTCACGATAGGGGCTGTTTGTGCCCGGCTGTGTCGGCGTCCCTTTCTGGGAAGCGATCTGTTCGGAGGTCTGCTCGTCGATGTATGCTTTTCCTTCCTTGATCAATTGGATTGCGAAATCCCAGAGTTGCTGGAAGTAGTCGGAAGCGTAATATATATTATCCCAGTGGTAACCCAGCCATTCGATATCTTCTTTGATGGCGTCCACATATTCCAAATCTTCTTTTACCGGATTGGTATCGTCGAAGCGCAGGTTGCAAACACCTCCATATTTTTGTGCAATGCCGAAATCCAGGCAGATGGCTTTGGCATGTCCGATATGCAGGTATCCGTTGGGTTCGGGTGGGAAACGGGTTTGTACTCGTCCCTTATTTTTGCCTTCCGCCAAATCTTTTTCCACCATTGCTTCAATGAAGTTCAAGCTCTTTTTGCTTTCTTCCGGTTCGTTTGTCTTGATATCGCTCATCTTTGTAGTTAATTTGTCTATTCAAAGTTTGCAAAGATAGTGAAATAAAGGCCGGAATGCAACTGTTTTGCAACTTTTCTTTTATCCTGTTTTTTCAGAAGGGAAGAGCTTTCGCACGCATTTCTCTTTTCGAACGAAGTGAGAGAGATTTACTTTTCTTTACTTTCCTTTTCTTTTCTTTGTGTACTTAAATGCCGTTTTGGGGGAGTTTTTTCCGACAAAACCTGGGTTTTGGAGAAATTTATTATTTGACTTATTGTTGTTTTTGATGGTTGAAAAAGCACTAGTTTTTGTCTGTATTGATATCTGAATGCACTTGCATGAAACGGTAATTACACTTGCATGGATTTTGGATTATATGAGCATAAAAATGAGATTGGATGCGGAAAGACAAGCGTTGGATGCAGATAAGATACAACATGGGAGTGTGTCAGAACTATCCTGTTCCCGCGCTTGACGCGGGATCGCACTAAAGCCAGTCATATAAACATCTGATTGATAAGGCTTGCTCTTCTGCGGCTCCGCGTCAAGCGCGGGGACAAGGGGATTTTGCCCCCTCCCCCTCGCTGTCTTTAGGTTAGGGTTGGGGTTATTGTATTAAATCAGGCTTATCAGAAGCGCAACGTTTAAGAAGGTTACAAGTGCTCCTAAAGTGACTAAAATGATCGTTGTGGATCGTGAATTCACAAATTTGCCCATCACTTTTTTGCTGGATGTCAGGTAAACTTGTGTGAAAACGGTGATCGGCAACTGTATGCTCAGCAACATTTGCGAGTAAATTAGGCCTTTGAACGGATCGCCTACGACAAAAATAATGAGCAAAGCAGGGATGAATGACAACAAGACTCCTAATTTGGAGTGAAGGTCTTTGTGGTTGTACGCTTCACCGTAGAATCCGGCAAAGATAGATGCTCCGGCAATCCCGGAAGTGATCGTGGAGGAAATACCGGCCAGCAGGAGTGCTCCGGCAAATATGACACCTGCGTTGTTTCCGACCAGCGGGACTAATAGTTGTTGTGCCTGGTCCAATTCGTCTACCGCAATATTCTGTTTGAAGAAGGTGGCTGCTGCCAGTATAATCATGGCCGAGTTGATCGCCCAGCCGATAACCATAGATAACAGTGTATCGTAGAATTCATATTTCAATTGCTTTTTGATCACCGATTCGTCTTCGAGGTTCCATTCGCGGCTCTGTATGACTTCCGAGTGAAGAAACAGATTGTGGGGCATGACAACGGCTCCGAGTACACTCATGATGATCAGCATGGAATTTTCCGGGAAAGTCGGTTTTATCCATCCTTCGATGGCAGCTCCCCATTGTACGTCTACCAATGCCAGCTCATAGAGGAAGGAAAGGCCGATGATCGAAACGAACATGATGATCCAGCGTTCTATCTTACTGTATGTATTGGTCAGCAACATTCCGAGGCAGACTACCGTCACGATGACGGCACCAACTTTGATCGGCATTCCGAACAGCATCCTGAGGGCAATGGCACCTCCCAGTACCTCGGCAAGCGAGGTCGAAACACTGGCCAGCATGGCAGAGATCAGGATGGGGCGGCTCAGCATACGTGGCATATATTTGTTGGTTGCCTCCGAAAGGCAAAGTCCGGTCACGATTCCCAAATGGGCGACGTTATGCTGGATGATGATCAGCATGATGGAAGAAAAGGTGACGACCCAAAGCAGGGCATAACCGAATTCGGAGCCGGCAGCCAGATTGGTCGCCCAGTTCCCCGGATCGATAAAGCCTACGGTAACAAGTAATCCCGGCCCGATATACTTTAACAGGTCCAGAGCGCCGGCACTCGGACGGTGGTTGATTTTGAGTTTGTCTAATAGATTCATATTGATAGTTTTATATTGTTATTGTAACGGAATGATAATTTTTATCGGCTGATCTGTTTTCCTTCTAAGGGAATGTCAGTACAAATGTCGTCCGTTTGGCGGCCGGCGCACTCTTCAGAGCGATGCTACCTCCCGAAAGGCGCATGATCTGGCGGGAGATGGAAAGCCCGATACCGCTGCCACCCTCTTTAGTGGTAAAGAATGGAACGAAAATGTGTTCGGCCTCTTCTTGCGGGATAACAGGCCCGTTATTGCTGACCTCGATCAGGACAGCTTCTTCTTCGTTGCAGTAGGCTTTTACCTCGATCAGACCATCTGCTTGTTCACAACCGATTGCCTGCATGGCGTTTTTCAGCAGATTCAGGACGACTTGCGAGATCAAATTCTCGTCTGCATAGACGATCAGGTCGGAAGGCTCTACACTGACATTGATCGTGATATTGGGAAAATCAGTGTGATGGCGAGCCAACTTTACCATGCGTTCTGCAAACTTCTGGACATAGAAAAGAGTGGGCTCCGGCGTCGGGATATGTGTGAATTTACGGTATGACTCCACGAAAGAAATCAGGCTTTTCCCTGTTGTGCTGATTACTTCCAGCCCGTTGCGTATCTCGTCATCCGCATTTTGGTGCAAAGAGAGAAGCGTGTCGCTTAGAGAGGTGATAGGAGTGACCGAATTCATGATCTCATGCGTCAAGACGCGTGTCAGGCGGATCCATGAATCGATCTCCTTATCGTCCAGCTCACTGTTAATATCATTGATTGCTAAAATGCGTACATGCTTGTCCTGTAGCGTCATCTCCGAAACGCGGATGGACAGATGAACGTTGCCGCGCTCGTTGGCAAAGGATATCTGGTGCTTGTCGCCAGGCTGAATGTTTTGTATGACGGCTTTCAGGTTCTCGTCTATACGGGCAAGCTGTTGCACATTTGTAAAGACAGCCAGTCCAAGCAAACGCAGAGCTTCGTTATTCGTCTGATAAATCACGCCGTTGTCATCGAGTACGATAATGCCGGTATTGACGCAATTCATAATCAGCTCGTAGTATTTTTCTTTCTGGGCGGCATCCGCTTTGGCCTGGAAAAGAATTTGTGTGATGCGGTTAAGCGATTCACTGACCAGTTTGTCGTTCGACGAGCGTCCACGCGTCGCATACCGGAAAGCGTAGTCGCTGTTGTCTATCGCATCGAACATGAAAGCCACCTTTTGAGCGTTTCGCTTGTCGGACAACAGGATTAGCCGGAGGAGGAAAGCCCATACGGACAGGACCGGTACAAACCACACCCATTCTTGGCGGAGAGCTAAATAGGTACCGGCTATCGTCAGGAGTACGAAAACGGCAATACGGAGATGGAAATTATGGTAAAGTCCTTTCAACAGCATTATAGTTCGTATCGTTTGATCTTATTGTATAAAGTCTGGCGGGAAATACCCAATTGGCTTGCGACGAGCGACAAATTTCCGCTGTACTTGTCCATTGCGTTTTTAATCATATTATATTCCATCTCTTCCAGAGTTGTCGCCTCTTTTGCCACCGGCTCCTTTTTTGCCCGTGGAAAATCGAAATCGTTGCCGTCCAACACACTTCCTTCGGCAATAATAACGGCTTTTTCGATCGTGTGTTCGAGCTCCCGGATATTTCCGAACCAAGGTTGCGCTTTTAGTTTCTCTTTGGCATCCGGGCTGAGACGCATGGCAGCTTTCCCATATATCTTGGCATATTTGGAAAGGAATATTTCGGTAAGGGGCACGATGTCTTCCGGCCGTTCCCTGAGCGGCGGTATCTCCACATGGATCGTATTGATGCGATAGAGTAAATCCTCGCGGAAATCCCCTTTCTGCACCATTTCTTGTAAATCGCGGTTGGTGGCGCAAATCAGGCGGATGTTGACCGGGATAGGCGTATTGCTTCCCACGCGGACAATGCTGCGGCGTTGCAAGGCAGTCAGTAACTTCGCTTGCAGATGGTAGGAGAGGTTCCCTATCTCGTCAAGGAACAGCGTGCCGTTGTCGGCCACCTCGAATTTCCCCGGACGGTCTGCCCGAGCATCGGTAAATGCCCCTTTGACATGTCCGAACAATTCGCTTTCGAAAAGAGTTTCCGTAATAGCTCCCATATCGACCGGAACCAAAGTCTCTTTTTTTCGGTTGGAAAGCATATGGATCTCGCGGGCAAGCATTTCCTTACCTGTCCCGTTCTCTCCGGTCACCAAGATGTTGGCATCCGTCCGGGCTACTTTTTCGATCAGGGAACGAAGTTGCTGCATGGCGTTACTTTCCCCCCAGAACATTCCGCTTTCCTTGGAAACGACGAGTTTGCCTGTGGCGATCGAAATGCCTTTACGGTTTGCCGTCCGGATCGTATAGGCCGTTTTCAGTGTTTCCAGCAGCTTGGCGTTATCCCAGGGCTTGACCACGAAATCGGTCGCTCCTTCCTTGATTCCCCGTACGGCAAGGTCGATGTCTGCATAGGCCGTAAAAAGAACGACCTGTATCGAGGCATCTTCCTTTTTTATTTCCGAAAGCCAGAATAACCCCTCGTTGCCGGTATTGATGCCGGCACTGAAATTCATATCTAATAGGACCACATCTATATTTTCATCGTGCAGTGTGGCTTTTATCTTGTTGGGAGTAGAGATCGTAATCACCTTCTCGAAGCAAGTGCCTAATAACATCTGTACTGCGGTGAGAATCCCTTTGTTATCGTCTACTACCAGTATGGTGCCTTGTTTTGTCATTTGTTTTTCTTGTATGTCTGTTGCAAAGATAATTTGTTCTGTTGGAGTAACTGATAATTTAAAAGAAATTTTGTGATTCTGATGAGAGTTGTATCTTTGTTTATCGTTAATTAAAACAGATAGACTATGAAAAAATATGATAGACACTCTATTCGGCTAAAAGGGTATGATTATTCTTGCAAAGGATTATATTTCGTGACGGTATGTGTACAAGACAGAAAACAGCTACTTGGAAATATTATGGAAGGTATCATGGAAATAAATGATATCGGAGAACTTGTTCAACAAGAATGGTTAAGCATAGAACAACGTTTTCCTGTGGTTTTGCATGAATACACGATTATGCCTAATCATTTTCATGCCATTATCGAACTCGTAGGGGCAGGGCTCTGCTCTGCCCGGATAGGAGATCTCCGGGAAATAGACAAGAGGGCAGAGCAGAGCCCTGCCCCTACGGTGGGAGATGTTGTTTGTGCGTTCAAATCGTTGTCTACCAAACATTATAATAGGCATTGGCACTATCCCAAAGGACATCGTTTGTGGCAACGGAATTATTATGAGCACATCATCCGGAATTATGATGACTACGACCGAATCTCCTGTTATATCCACCATAATCCTGGTCGGTGGGAAGAGGATGTGTTTTACGGATAGTGTCTTCGCATTGTCTAATTATTTTACACCACTGTCCAATTTTTTGACATCTATTGCCAAATGATATTATACTAACTCGTTGTATATTATTGTTTTACCTATTTTGGCACGCTCTTTGTATTTTATCAGGTAGAAAATAATATAGCAATGAAAAAGATCATATTAACAACAGCACTTTCTTTTGCCCTGGTAACCTCGGTAATGGCACAGGACAAAATATGGAGTTTGGACGATTGCATGCGCTATGCGGTGGAGAACAGTCCGAAGGTAAAGCAGCAGCTTTATACCAATAATACATACAAGGCCGAGCAGCAGTCTGCCATCGCTTCCTTTTTGCCTTCAATCAGTACGCAAGTGGATGCGCAGTATCGGTTCGGACGTTCTGTAGACCCGGAAACGAATACTTACGTAAACACTTCCACTTTTAACAACGGGTATGGTGCATACGCTTCTTTGCCGCTTTTCAGAGGTGGGCAATTGATTAACCAATGGCGGCTGGCAAATGTGAACCGCCACATGGGAAGAAATGATTTGCAGAAGCAGAAAGATGATTTGGCAATCAATATTATGGATGCGTTTATTACGGTTGTCTACTATCAAGGACTGGTGAAGATGTGTTCCGAAAAATTGGAAGACAGCCAGCGTCTTTTATACAAAACGCGTCGCCAGGAAGAATTGGGGTTGAAAGGAAAGGCAGACGTTGCCCAGATCGAATCGCAGGTAGCCGGTGACGATTACAATCTGACGCATCAGCAGAACCTTTATAATACGGCGATGATGACCCTGAAAAACGCGATGAACTATCCGTCGGATTTGGCTCTTGATGTCGATACCGTTGTGCCTCCCGTACGGGATATATTGGCTGAGGAATCTGTCAGTGCCATTCAGGATTATGCTATGGCAAACAATCCGACTGCTTTGCAGGCTGATTTTCAATTGAAAGCCAGTAAAATGAATTACTTGATAACAAAAGGAAAGTTGCTTCCGTCTCTTTCCGTCGAAGCCGGTATCACTACCAGCTATTTTGAAAACCTGAAAGCGGAAAACGCTCCTGTTGCTTTTAAAAACCAGTTTAAAAATAATCGTGGAGAATATATTTATTTTAGTTTTAGTTTTCCTTTGTTTGACGGTCTGTCTCGGATTACCAATATGCGCCGTGCTCGTAACAATGTCCGGATCGCATACGAAAAGCAGACCGAAACGCTTCGTCAGTTGCAGAAAGATGTCGAGCAAGCTGTTCTTGATCGGGAGGGCTATGCTAAAGAAACGATTCAGATGGAGAAGAAAGTAAAGGCCGATGCTTTGGCTTATCAGGTAACTTTACGCAAATTTGAGGAAGGACTGATGAGTCCGCTCGATGTGCAGACAAATGCGACGACTTTGTTGAACTCAAAGGCTGATCTTTTACAGAGGCGTTTGCTGTACACAATGAAATGCCGACAGGTCGATTATTATAAAGGGCAACCATTGATAGTTGAAAATTGATAGTTGAAAATTAAAGTTGAAGAAATAAAAAACATACAATCATGGATATACAGTTAGAAAAAAAGAAAGGTCTTCAAAAGAAGCATATTCCTTATGTAACAGGTGGCGCTTTTTTCTTGGTTTTGGTGGGATGGATCGTTTTCGGTGACCACGCTTCGACATTGAAAGTGGATGCCCGCGGTGTCAATATTGGGAATGTAACGAAAGAGCAGTTTAACGATTTCGTCCGTGTGAACGGCCAGGTACAGCCTATTACGGTTGTGCAGCTCAGCCCGGAAGAAGGTGGTATCGTGCAGGAAAAAGTAGTGGAAGAAGGGGCACAGGTGAAGAAAGGGGATGTGATCATCCGTCTTTCCAATTCAAATCTCGACCTGCAGATCTTGGATGCCGAGGCACAGTTGGCGGAAAAGCAAAATTTTCTTCGTAATACACAGGTGACGATGGAGCAGGACAAATTGAACAATCAGTTGGAAAAAGCACAGCTGGATGTCGACATGACGCGCTATCGCCGTGCTTATAACCAGCAGAAAAAGTTGTATGAGGAAAACTTGATTGCAAAGGAAGAATTTTTGAAAGCAAAAGAGGATTTTGAGTTGGCAAGTAAAAAATATGACTTGGTTGTAGAACGCTTGCGTCAGGATTCGATCTCCCGTACAATCCAGATGGACGAAATGGAAACCAGTTTGTCCAATATGCGTAAAAATATTGCTTTGGTTCATGAACGTAAGGAACATTTGAATGTCCGCTCGCAGATCGACGGTGAATTGGGACTGTTGGATGTCGTATTAGGCCAGAACGTTTCGGCCGGACAGAAAATCGGGCAGATCAACGACTTGTCGGATTATAAGATCGAGGCTCTGATCGACGAACATTATATCGACCGCGTGAAAAAGGGATTGTCCGCAACATTCGAACGTCAGGGATCGGACTTTGAATTGAACGTACGCAAAGTCTATCCGGAAGTGCGAGACGGTAAGTTCCGTACGGATTTCGTCTTCACCGGCGAACGCCCGGATAATATCCGCAGTGGACAGACCTATTACATTAACCTGGAACTCGGACAGCCGACAGAAAGCATCATCATCCCGCGCGGAACCTTCTTCCAGAGCACAGGTGGCAGTTGGATATTCGTTCTTGACAAGGACGGCAAGAAAGCATATCGCCGCAAGATCAAGATCGGTCGCCAGAACCCGCAATATTACGAAGTCATCGATGGCCTTGAAGCGGGTGAAAAGGTAATTGTCTCCAGCTATGAAAGCTATAAAGACAACGAGGTATTGGTACTTGAATAGAATAGTTACCGAATGAACTAAATGAATATGAGAGTGTGTCAATTTGATATTTCTGGACGCAGATAACGCAGAATACACAGACAAACGCAGATTTATTTTTTTGATAATTAATAATATCTGCGTTAATCTGCGCTCGTCTGCGTTGTCTGCGTCCCATGAATACCGATATTTGGCACACCCTTAATTCATAAAACTAAAAAAACTTTTGTGTCCTGACCACCTATAACGCCTGTTGTATCTTTTCCGTTCCTTTGCGGAAGTCTTCGATGATTTCTTTCATGACTTCGGTCACGGTCTGCGTTTCACGAAATAAGGATGCGACTTGTCCGATTTCCAGCTCGCCTTCCTGAAGATTTCCTTCGAAAATACCTTTTTTGGCACGGCCTTTTCCTAACAGTTCTTTCATTTCCTCGACGGAAGCCCCACGGGCTTCAGCTTCTTCGACAGCCGTAGTGAATTCGCCTTTCACCAAACGGGTGGGGGAAAGTTTCTTCAACAAGAGCTTCGTGTCGCCTTCGTTCAGGTTGAGACATAATTGTTTGAAGTTTTCATGTGCGGAACTTTCTTCTGTCAGGGCGAAGCGAGTACCGATCTGAACCCCTTCGGCCCCGAGAGCGAAAGTTGCCAGCATAGCGCTACCGGTCCCGATACCGCCGGCAGCCATCAATGGGAGAGTTGTGGCACGGCGTACGGCAGGTATCAGGCAAAGAGTCGTTGTCTCTTCTCGCCCGTTATGCCCGCCGGCTTCAAAACCTTCGGCAACGATGGCGTCGACACCGGCTTGTTCACATTTGACGGCAAATTTGGAGCTACTGACGACGTGGGCGACTTTTATCCCGTGTCCTTTTAGGAAACCCGTCCAAGTTTTAGGATTGCCGGCTGAGGTGAAAACAATCTTCACACCTTCTTCCACCAATAGATTCATCAGAGCATCGATTTCCGGATACATTAAAGGGACGTTCACACCAAAAGGTTTGTCGGTGGCTACCTGGCATTTCCGGATATGTTCGCGTAAAACTTCAGGGTGCATGGAACCGGCGCCGATCAGGCCGAGACCGCCTGCATTACTGACTGCCGAGGCAAGCCGCCAACCGCTGCACCAAACCATTCCGCCTTGTATAATCGGGTATTGAATACCGAAAAGTTGACAAATTCTATTCATATTCATCTTTGTTTATTGTGATTTTAGATTAGATCAAAGATAATGACAATTATTGGAAATGGGATTGTCTTTAGTTACCTTTGTATCCTAAACAAATTAATAATTACAAATATGAACAAAACACTTATGGCTGCCGGACTTGCAGTTATTTTGGGAGCATGTAACTCATCAAAGAAGAACGACGGGACTGACACTTCCGGTATGAATCCATTCTTTACCGAGTACACGACACCGTTCGGTGTTCCTCCTTTTGAACAAATCAAAGTAGAACATTACAAACCTGCTTTCCTGAAGGGAATGGAGGAACAAACAGCAGAAGTAGAGGCGATCGTAAACAATCCCGATGAAGCAACTTTTGAGAATACGATTGTAGCACTGGACCGTAGTGGGGAATTGCTCATGAAGGTGGCTTATGCTTTCAGCGGTCAGGCGAGTGTCAACACGAACGACGAGATCCAGGCTCTTGAACAGGAACTTTCACCGTTGCTCTCCAAACATAGTGACGATATCAGCCTGAATCCGAAACTTTTTGCCCGGGTGAAGTCTGTATATGAGAATCAAGCAAAGTTGAACCTGGACAAGGAACAGAAGAAACTGCTTGAAGAAACTTATAAAGGATTTGTTCGGGGTGGTGCCAACTTAGATGCCGGCAAACAGGAGGAACTTCGTAGACTGAACGAACAGATCTCTATGTTAGAACTGACTTTCGGGCAGAATTCGTTGAAAGAGACTAATGCTTTCCAGCTCGTGGTCGATAAGAAAGAAGACCTGTCCGGCTTGCCCGAAACATTGATTGCTGCAGCTGCTGTTACGGCTAAAGAGGCCGGAATGGATGGAAAGTGGATTTTCACATTGCATAATCCGAGTGTGATGCCCTTCCTGCAATATGCCGACAATCGTGCCTTGCGTGAGAAAATCTATAATGCCTATGTTTGTCGCGGTAATAATAACAATGCAAATGACAATAAGGACGTGATCAAGAAGTTGGTTACCGCCCGTTTGGATAAAGCTAAATTGTTGGGTTATGAAGACTTTGCCACATACGTGTTGGAAGAAAACATGGCGAAGGATGAAAAGAATGTATATGATTTGTTGAACAAGATCTGGACTCCCGCTCTTGTAAAAGCGAAGGAAGAATTGGCGGATATCAATGCCGAGATAAAGAAAGAAGGCGGTAATTTCGAAGCGGAAGCTTGGGATTGGCGTTATTATTTCGAAAAGGCTAAGAAAGCGAAGTTTGACTTAGATGAAAACGAAGTTCGCCCGTATTTGGAACTTAACAATGTCCGGGAAGGTGCTTTCTATGTGGCGAACAAACTGTACGGCATCACTTTTACTCCGTTGCAGAACATGCCGCTTCCCGATCCGGATGCCCAGGTTTTCGAATGTAAGGATAAGGACGGTACATCCTTAGGTATACTTTATATGGACTTCTTTACCCGTCCGGGAAAGAGCGGTGGTGCATGGTGCGGCGGTTATCGTGACCAGACGTATAAGGATGGTAAGCGTGTCGCTCCGGTAGTGACGACTGTATTCAACTTCAGCAAACCGGCAGATGGACAGCCAGCCTTGTTGAGTGCCGACGAGGCTGAAACTGTTTTCCATGAATTCGGACATGCTTTAAACGGACTTTTTGCCGATGTCCATTATAATGGAGTGGCTGGTGTTCCTCGCGATTTCGTGGAACTTCCTTCACAGGTAATGGAGCATTGGGTGTTTGAACCGGAAGTCTTGAAAGTTTATGCCAAGCATCATGAAACAGGCGAAGTGATCCCGCAGGCTATTGTCGATAAAATAGTGAAGAGTGGCAAATATGGGCAAGGTTTTGCAACAACCGAATATGTGGCGGCTTCTCTATTGGATATGGATTATCATGTATTGAAGGAAGTTCCTGCCGGTTTTGATGCCGAATCGTTCGAAGCAAAAGTGATGGGAGACCGTGGTTTAATCCGCCAGATTCCGCCTCGCTATCGTTCGACCTATTTCGGCCATACGATGGAAGGTGGCTATACGGCCGGCTATTACAGCTATATCTGGGCGGAAGTGTTGGATTGCGATGCTTTCGAGGCGTTCAAAGAAACAGGGGACATCTTCAATTCCGAAGTGGCCGCCAAGTTCCGTACATACGTTTTGTCGCCGGGCGGCATTGACGAAGGCATGGCCATGTACAAAAACTTCCGAGGCAAGGAACCAAGTATCGATCCACTATTGCATAATCGTGGCTTGAAATAGGAAATAAGACTTTATTTGGTGAAAGGGGCTATGTCGCAACTGTCCTGTTCTCACGCTTGGCGCAGAGGCAGGGCAGTTGCAGCATAGCCTTTTTATTGTAGAAAGGCGGGGCGGCCTGACAACAGAATGCAAATCTGATTTTGCGAAAAAAACAATATCCTCCTTGAAATGTGATTTCTGGTCTAATTAATTGATACTTAAATGTATATTAAAAATATGTGTTTGTTAAAAAATATTACCCTTGCGGGCAAATTGAATTACATAGGGTAGAAAATCAAAATAGATGCGGTAGTAGTTTCGATTTGGACCAATGGTTTTTTTATGAATATGACAATAAGGGGATAAAAAAACAAGATTTTTTCGGGATACAAATTAGAGGGTGTGTCGAAATCTCCTTGTCCCCGCACTTGATGCGGGGCCGCAAAAGAACAGACCTTATCAATCAGATTTTTATAGGGCCGGTTTTAATGCGATCCCGCGCGGGGCGCGGGAACAGGATAGTTTCGACACACCCTCTTTTCTGCGTCATCCGATATTTGACTCGGATTTATTTTATTGTTACAGTCAACGGCTCTTTCAGATTTTGTGCGAATTTCTGTACATACTCGAACCATTTGCCGGAGTTTTCAAACCCCCATTTGCTCCAACCGGCACCACTATAATATGTATAGCTGTTACCAGGGCTATAGGTACTGTAAGCTAAAACATGGCCGTCTGCGCCGCGTTCAGCCTTTTCTTTGTCAGAGAATATGACGGCTTTAGCTTCGTTGACCTTTTCCGGGAATACGGCCGCTACATAAATTTGTCCGTTTACAGGATCGGCAGGGTCGGCATAGGCAATGTAGCCTTTTGCAGCATCGGCCTGGTAGTCTTCGCTCGGCTCATGCAAAACGATACCGGTCACGACCGGAGTCGCTTCGGTCAGGTTGTCGTAAGTGATTGTGTATTTGTTCATCTGGGAACCTGCGTCGAGAGAGATCACGCGGGTTTCGATTACATTGTCATTGCCTTTCACGGTCAGAGGATGGTAAACCAGCTTTACGGTGAAACGCAGCGGACCGTTGTCTAAAATCTGATAGTCTTTGTAGCAATACGGATAGACAATAGAGTCGTTTGCCAATAGGGCGGAAGTGCCGGCTCCTAATGTCGGGCCTACCTTATAATAATCTAATCCGTTACCATGATCGATATGATAGGAAACTGATTCGGCTAATTGCTGTGCTGCTTTTGGATCGGTCTTACGCAGTTCTGAGATCTTAGCTCTTGTTTCCGGATCCAGTTCGGTTTTGTAACGCATGTCGACGATCGGTTCGGATACACATTTTACCCAAATGTCGCAACCATAAGCTTTCTCGCCGGTAGCTTGCAGGGCCGGGCCGTAGGTGCGGAAGGCGATGCGATCGTTTTCCCAGGCAACATCGTCCACACGTTCGGGATATTGTTTACCACAGGCAATTGTTTTGAAGGCTTCAGGTGTTCCCGGAGTGATCTTATAGGTCACGTTTTCGCCACCTTTGACGGAAACCGGGAAGATGATCTTGTTGTCATACGTTACCTGATAGGGAACTTGTGAGCCCGTATTGTCTGAAATGACGAATGTCTCACCCTTCAGTTTGGCAACGGCGTCAGATGTGATTTCGGTGATTTCGTTCGTGCGGTCTGTGGCAGACGGATTGCTGATGGTTATCTCGACCACTTTCTCCTGCGTGCACGCAAACGCGGAGGCCGCTAACAATAAGCTGAAAATCTTTTTCATAAATTTGTTATGTGTTTAATTTTAATGTATTCGTTAGTACCGGTTTCTTAAAATCCGGTTGTAAAAGTAAGGAATATTCATTAAGTTTTCAAAGATAACCATTTGTTTGTTGAGTTGATTTCAGAAATTATCCGCTTGAATGAAGAATTTTGTTCCGGAAGCAGGAATCTGTTCCTTATTCTTTTATCTCTTTTGTGGATAACGGACGATCTCGAAAGGTACTCGGACGGAAACGCCACGTTTCATCAGTTCCGACAGGTTCGGGTATATGCGTTTCTTGAATGATTCCCAATCGCGATGTTCCATCTGTGTCCATCCGGCTTCGGCAAGTGCCAGACCGCGGGGGTACGTCATATAGGTGACGCGGTTGATGTCCGGCATCGCTTCTGCCCACAATGTTCCGTTGACACCTGCGATATGAGCTTGTTGGCTGGCAGGCAGACCGTAGCCCGGATCGAACTGGTAAGCGGTTTCCAGCGTAGTGACCGGCATTCCCCAGTTGTTGAACTCAGGAAAATCGTTCTTATATTGCGGATAATCGAGATACGTGTATTCTCCCGGTGCCATAATCAGCGTATTTCCGTGACGTGCAGTTAGTTCCATGCATAACGGTGTCAGGCCATAACGCCAGGTTATCAAGACTGCGTCTTTCGGATAGTCGAACAGGTATTCGTGTGCCGGCATACGGATATTGTCCAGTTCGCACCATAACATCGGTTTTTTACCATTTTCACGCACGACCGGTAGGATTTTGCCGAAGAAGTAGTTCATCAACTCGGTTGGTTTCGTATAACCCAACTGCTTCATAAGTGATTGGCAGTGTTCACATTTACCCCAATTCGTCTCGATGATCGCTTCATCTCCTCCCAAATGGATATAGGGAGCGGGGAAGATGGAGGCTACTTCTGTCAAGATATCCTTATATAAGGAATAGACTTTGTCGTTATTGGCACAAAGCATAAGATTGACGGTTTCGCCGACAATCTTGGGTATGGTGTCGGTATGGCTGCAACCTAATTCGGGATAAGCATCCAGTACGGCTACCGTATGCCCGGGAATATCCAGTTCCGGGATGATCTGAACATTCCGTTCGGCCGCATAATGTACTAAATCCTTTAATTCTTCCTGTGTATAAAATTCTCCTTTTTCGGTCAGCCGGGGATGTTTCTTTATTTCGATACGCCAGCCTTGGTCGTCTGTCAGGTGTAGTTGCAATACATTATATTTATATCGTACCATCTGATCGATATAGAACTTCACATCTTCGGACGGCAGGAAATGACGTGCCGGGTCTAACATCAATGAACGGTAGCCGAAACGGGGTTGATCGTCGATTTCGACTGGCGCGATCTTTCCCGATAAAGTCCGGCATACATCTCCTAACAGGATCTGATCTAAAGTCATAAGTCCGTATAGGATGGCACCTTGTGTTGCTCCTTTTATGGTAACGGTTTCCTCGGATACAGATAATAGGTAATGCTCATCCCCTTTGATTGATGGATCCAGCATGAGGTGAATGGAGGAATTGCTTGAGCCGTAAGAGGATAGGGTTGGTGTTTCCCCTGTTCTTTCCTGTAGGATGTTTTTTAGTTCTGCAATGCAAAAGGCTTCCTCCGGCAGATTCGTTTGTATGGTTGTTTTATCACTTATGATAAAATCTTTCTTACTATCGATTTGTTTGACTTGGTTCGGCATCGGAAGTAATGCTGATAAATTGTTCTGTGCCGACAAGTATCCGGCAAACAGCAACATGCATGTGATGAGTTTGTACTTTTTCATGGATTTAATTTTGACATTCTATCTACAAAAATACATAAATAAAATATAGTGTAATCTCCTGCTTTTGTAAAAAAGTTGAATTAATTGGTTTATTTGATATATTCTTGGTTATCGGAGGATAATGTCTCGGAAATATTTCTATCTTAGAGGCATAATCATTAAATCGAAAGATCATGGGAGCAAAGAAAAATTTTGTGCTTGACACGAATGTCATATTGCACGATTACAAGTGTATTGAGAACTTTCAGGAGAATGATATTTATCTTCCGATCGTCGTGTTGGAAGAGTTGGATAAGTTTAAAAAGGGGAGCGACCAGATTAACTACAACGCCCGCGAGTTTGTGCGCGAGTTGGACACGTTAACCAGTAATGATCTCTTTTTAAAAGGGGCCTCGCTTGGACCGGGTAAAGGTACTTTGCACGTGGTAACCGGTGACAAATATCAGGAAAAGATTTATCAGTCGTTCCCGGAAAAGACCGCGGACCATCGTATTTTGTCCTGTACGTTGTCGGTTGCAGAGGCGGAAAAAGACCGGAAGGTGAAAACCATTCTGGTGACGAAGGATGTGAACCTGCGTATGAAAGCGCGTTCATTGGGTATCGAAGTGGAAGATTATATAACCGATAAGGTTATTAATGTGGATATTTTCGAACGTGCGCAAGATACTTATGAAAATATAGATCCGGATCTGATCGATAAGATGTATGCTTCGCCTGACGGCATCGATGCCAATCTGTTCGATATAAAGTCGAAACTGGAGCCGAACGAATGTTTTATTTTAAAGAGTGTACGTAATTCTGTCCTGGCCCGTTATAATCCGTTCACCAATAAATTCAAGAAAGTGGAAAAAGGCAGTAACTATGGTATTCAGCCCCGTAATGCGGAACAGAGTTTTGCTTTTGAAGTGCTGAATGATCCGGATGTAAAACTTATCGGGCTGACGGGAAAGGCCGGAACCGGTAAAACCTTGTTGGCTTTGGCATCTGCATTGAAACAGGCGAATGTTTATAAACAGATTCTGCTGGCACGTCCTATCGTTGCTTTAGCAAATAAGGATTTAGGATTCTTGCCTGGCGATGAGAAGCAGAAGGTGGCTCCTTATATGCAGCCCTTGTTTGATAATTTGAATGTGATTAAGGGGCAGTTTGCACCCGGTGGATCGGATGCCCGTAAGATAGATGATTTGCAAAAGAACGGACAACTTGTGATTGAAGCATTAGCCTTCATCCGCGGTCGAAGTCTTTCGGAAACGTTTTGTATTATCGATGAGGCGCAGAATCTGACTCCGCATGAGATTAAAACGATTATCACCCGTGCGGGCGAAGGAACGAAAATGGTATTTACAGGGGATATCCAGCAGATCGACTCTCCTTATCTGGATGCACAGAGCAATGGTCTTGCTTATATGGTTGATAAAATGAAAGGGCAAGAATTGTTTGCCCACATCAATCTGATCAAGGGAGAACGTAGCCAATTGTCCGAATTAGCTTCCGATTTACTCTGAAAAATGATTGCCCGTGTATTTGAAGAGGATCAAGTACACGGGCGTTTCTTGAACAAATACTCCTCCACAACAATTATATGTATATATAAATGTTTTTAATATGGAAAAGTCTTTTGAAAAAGGAATTGTGTTGGATTTGAAGTCCCTGATCGATTATTCGGAGGGAGGAGTCATTAGTAGGCAATTGATTAAAAGTGCTGCCGGTAATATCACTTTATTCTCTTTTGACAAGGGAGAGGGGTTAAGTGAACATACAGCCCCGTTTGATGCGTTGGTTCAGATTTTGGAGGGAACGGCAGAAATTACTGTAAACGGAAATAAGTATACCGTTGGAAAAGGGGAAAGCATTGTTTTTCCTGTTAATGCACCTCATGCCGTGTTTGCCGTTGAACGGTTCAAGATGTTACTTACCATGATAAAAGGATAAAAAAAGATGTAATTCTCATTGTCTTGTCACATATGTTACAATTCAAGATGTATATATCGTGTATTTTTGTCCAAAATCATTTTAATTATCTTATGGAACAGTTACATGCTCATGAAGTCCTTCATATGATGGAAGGAAACAGTTATACGGAAGCCTCTTTGAAAGAAGCTATCGTAGAGAAGTTTGGAAAAGATCAGCTTTTTTATGCTTGTTCAGCTGAGAATATGAATGTGGATGCGTTGATCGAGTTTCTTAAACAAAAAGGTAAATTTATGCCTTTGAACGACGGTTTTACGGTTGATGTGACTAAAGTTTGTAATCATTAAAGATGGATTCGGTTTAGTTCTTTTTTATTTCCCATTTCTTTGGATTTATATTTTACTGTTTTCATGTTTTTTCGTATTATTGCATACGAATACTCATACAGCTAAAATATAACTATATGGATATCCTTCTTATTATTCTGGGGATACTTTGTTTGCTGACCGGGCTGGCAGGTTGTTTCTTGCCTGTATTGCCCGGTCCGCCTGTTTCTTATGCAGGCTTGTTGCTTTTACACTTTACGGACAAAATCCATTTCAGTACTACACATTTGATTTTATGGGCTTTGCTGGTCATTATTGTCCAGGTGCTGGATTATGTGACGCCTATGTTGGGTACAAAATACAGTGGAGGCGGTAAATGGGGGAATTGGGGATGTGTGATCGGAACGATTGCCGGTCTTTTCGTTTTTCCTCCCTGGGGTGTGCTGATCGGTCCGTTTGCAGGAGCTGTAATCGGCGAGTTGCTTGGGGGAAAGAAGTCTGTCGAAGCCTTTAAAGCCGGGGTAGGGGCTTTTGTTGGTTTTCTGTTCAGTGTGGTGGTGAAAGTGTCGGTTTGTGGCTATTTTATCTACTGCTTTGTTGCGGCTCTATTTTAATAAACCTTATTTCTGCTTTTTTTGTTACCTTTGTAGATTAATAGGGCTGTGGCAAATAATTATCAAATATGAAAAAGATTATTAATCCCTGGGAGGGATTGGATGGGTATATGTGTTTTGGCTGTGCTCCGAGTAACCCGATGGGACTTCATATGGAGTTTTATGAGGATGGTGATGATATTGTGGCTTATTGGGAGCCGGAAGCTCATTATCAGGGTTGGTTAAATACGTTGCATGGCGGAATCCTAACAACATTGATGGACGAATTGGCCGGTTGGGTGGTGCTTAGGAAGTTACAGACTTCGGGAATGACTTCACGCCTGGATGCCCGCTTTCTGAAAAGTCTTTCTACCCGTGAACCCAGGTTGACAATTCGGGGACGTATCAAAGACCGTAAACGAAATGCAATCTTTATCGAAACGGAAATCTATAATTCACAAGATGAGTTATGTACGCGTGCTGACTTGGTCTATTTTATAGTTACACAGGAACAGGCTACGGAAAAATTTCATTTTGCGGGATGTAAAGCAGAAGGTGAATAAACAATAAAACATAAATAACAAATGAAGTATATTGGAGCACATGTGTCGGCATCAGGTGGAGTTGAGAATGCTCCGGTGAATGCGAATGCGATTGGGGCGAAGGCGTTTGCCTTGTTTACCCGTAATCAGCGTCAATGGAAATCTTCTCCGCTGACAAAAAAGAATATTTCCCTTTTCAAAGAACGTTGTGAGGAATTTGGTTATGCGGCAGAGCATATTCTTCCGCACGATAGTTATCTGATCAATCTGGGACATCCGGAAGCAGAAGGTTTACAGAAATCGCGGGATGCTTTCTTGGATGAGATGCAACGTTGTGAGCAATTGGGACTAGACCGTTTGAATTTCCATCCTGGAAGCCATCTGAATCAGATGGATGTGGAGGACTGTCTGACGCGCATAGCCGATTCGGTCAATTGGGCGTTGGACCAGACTTCGGGTGTATGTGCCGTACTGGAAAATACTGCCGGACAGGGGACCAATCTGGGATATACCTTCGAGCAACTTGCTTATATTATCGATAAAGTAGAAGATAAATCCCGTGTCGGAGTTTGTATAGATACTGCCCATACACTGGCAGCAGGCTATGATATCAAGACTGTTGAAGGTTTTACGGAGACATTCCGTCATTTTGACGAAGTAATCGGTTTTTCTTATTTGCGTGGCATGCATATAAACGATTCCAAAAAAGATCTGGCTACCCGTGTGGATCGACATGACAGTATTGGGAAAGGAGTGATGGGATTGACTACATTTAAGATGTTGATGGATGATCCCCGGTTTGATAACATTCCTTTAATTCTGGAAACGCCGGACGAGTCTATTTGGGCAGAAGAAATTGAATATCTGTATTCTATATAAAAGCGAAAGGAGCGGTCTTCTCAGATCACTCCTTTCTATTTAACCAAAACCTTAACTATGAAAGCCCAAATGTATAGTGTTTTTTTAAAACATGCAAGAGTTTAGGGTAAAAAACCTAATCTTTTGTTATTTGATAACAAATTTAAATATATTGTGTTATGTTTATTTTAATGCCTGTCATCTTTGTCTTAGGGATTCTTGCAATTGCGTTGGAAGATAAGATAAAGATAAATAAAGCTGCGATAGCTCTGTTTATGGCAATATCACTATGGATGATATTGATGTTTGACGCCTATGACATTTTTGTCGAACGCTCCAGTCCTTTGTTTCAGGAGTTCTTGATCCAAAATCCGGAAATGGCAAATGCCCCTCTGAAAGATCAGTTTATTACATTTATTACAAACCGTTCGATTGTTTATCATTTAGGGAATGTAGCTGAAACGCTTTTCTTTGTCATGTGTTCCATGCTGATTGTCGATATCGTGGATAAGCATGGTGGTTTCCGGGCTGTTACCGGATATATCCGTACCGCCAATAAAAGAAAATTATTGTGGTATATAAGTTTTGCCGCTTTTTTCTTTTCCGCTTTATTGGATAACTTAGCTGCTGCTATCGTCATTATGGCCGTGTTGCGGAAATTGGTTCCGGATCGGACAGATCGTTTGAAGTATGCCTGTATGGTGATTATTGCGGCTAATGCGGGTGGTTCCTGGTCTCCGATTGGCGACGTGACGACTATTTTGCTTTGGGTGGGCAAGAATGTCACAGCTATGCACCAGATTTCGCATGTGTTCCTTCCGGCATTGGTAAACTTGCTTGTACCGCTGACGATTGCCAATTTCTGGCTCTTCAAGAAAGATGCAACTTTGCGTGTGATGAGCGAGGAAGAAATGGCAGACGAATATACACCGGAAATTCCGAATCATTCGCGCCGGGTGATCTTTGTGATCGGTGTCCTTTCGCTGGCATTGGTTCCGGTCTTTCAGATGTTGACGAATCTTCCGCCCTTCTTAGGTGTTTTGCTGGGTTTGGTGATCCTGTGGTTCTATACAGATATCATGTATAGCAAACTGCATATGCACGAATCCAATAAGTTGCGTATTTCCCAATTACTTCCGAATATCGACCTGGCGACGATATTTTTCTTTTTGGGTATCCTGATGGCGGTAGGGGCGTTGGAAACTTCCGGCCAGCTGGGTTTGATGTCTGCTTTTCTGGATAAGCATGTGCATGAACCTTATCTGATCAGTTTCGTGATCGGTGTTTTGTCTTCCTGTGTGGACAACGTGGCTTTGGTTGCGGCAACGATGGGTATGTATCCGATTGTGCCGGATGCGGCCAATCTGGCTCCTTATGCCCAGTTCTTCGTATCGGATGGAGGTTTTTGGACATTCCTTGCCTACTGTGCCGTTACTGGCGGTAGTATTCTGATTATCGGTTCTGCAACCGGTGTAACGGTAATGGGATTGGAAAAGATCGATTTTATGTATTATACTAAAAGATTTTCAATTCTGGCATTGATCGGCTATTGCTGCGGTGCCGGTGTATATATGTTATTATTTGCATAAATTTTATTTATATGAGAAGAACATGGATTTTGATGGCAGCCTGTGCCATTACGCTTTCCGCAGTGGAAGCCTTTGCATGCACAGGACTGCTGGTAGGAAAGAAAGCTTCGGTTGACGGCTCCGTTATGATCAGCTATGCGGCAGATTCGCATACGTTATATGGTGAACTGTATCGCTGGCCGGCTGCGACTTGGCCGAAAGAGGCGATGCTGGATATCATCGAGTGGGACACCCATAAACCGTTAGGACAGATCCCGCAGGTTGAGCAGACCTATTCTGTGGTCGGCAATATGAATGAACATCAGGTTGCGATTACGGAAAGCACTTTCGGGGGCCGTTCCGAACTGGTCGACACGACCGGTATCATGGATTACGGTAGTCTGATTTATGTCACTTTGCAACGTTCCAAGACGGCGCGGGAAGCTATCCGGATTATGACTGACCTGGTGAAGGATTATGGCTACTATAGCAGTGGGGAAACGTTTTCTATTGCCGATAAGAACGAAGCTTGGGTGATGGAAATGATCGGTAAAGGTCCGGGTAATAAAGGAGCTGTCTGGGTTGCTATTCGTATTCCGGACGATTGTATTTCGGCTCATGCCAACCAATCTCGTATCCAGCAGATCCCGTTTGATGATAAGGAGAACTGCATCTATTCACCGGATGTTGTCTCTTTTGCTCGTGAAAAGGGATATTTCAGCGGCAAGGATAAGGATTTTAGTTTCCAGAAAGCCTATTGTCCGTATGATTTCAGTGCTCTGCGTGGTTGTGAAGCCCGTGTGTGGTCTTTCTTTCGCAAATATGATAAATCGATGGATCAATATACAGATTTGATCAAGGGTGATGTGACGAAGAAGCCGATGCCTTTGTATGTCAAACCTAATCGTTTGTTGTCTGTTCAGGATGTTCAGAACGGTATGCGCGACCATTTCGAAGGCACGGATTTAGATATGACGAAGGATGCTGGTGCCGGTCCTTACAAGGTTCCGTATCGTTGGCGTCCGATGACTTTTGAAGTGGACGGCCAGGAATATACGAACGAGCGTGCGATTGCTACGCAGCAGACCGGTTTTGTGATTGTTCCTCAGATGCGTAACTGGCTGCCGGATGCTGTCGGTGGTATCCTTTGGTTCGGTGTGGATGATGCGGATATGGCTGTCTTTACGCCGATCTATTGTTCGGTGACAGCTTCTCCCGAATGTTATCGTGTCGGAAACGGTGATATGATGAATTTTTCCTGGACATCCGCTTTTTGGATTCATAACTGGGTGGCTAATATGGCGTATGGCAAATATAACTATATAATTCAAGATATCCGCTCAGTTCAACAGGAGTTGGAGAACGGATATCAACAGACAATCCCGGCTATCGATAAGGCAGCATCAGAACTGTATGCCAAGAATCCGGCGGAAGCGGTCAAGTTCCTGACCTGGTTCAGTTCTACGACTGCCGACCAGGCAACGGCCCGTTGGAAGAAATTAGGAGAATATCTGTTAGTCAAATATATGGACGGTAACGTGAAGAAGGAAGAAAACGGACAATTCAAACAGAATGGTTACGGATTGTCTGAATATCCGGATTTCCCTGGCTATGACGAAGACTATTATCGTAGTATTGTAAAGAGCGCAGGTGATAAATTAAAAGTAAAATAATAGGCCTTTCAATGAAAAAAACGTATTTTTGGAATAATCTTACAATCCGCTAAGAATAAAAAGTTTATGCGGTAAGTTCAAGAACGAGGTAATGAGTTGGCAACTGTTCTGATTTCTACATACTTGCGTGATTTGCATTGATGTACAACTCATCTTGGAACAAAGGTACAACTTTTTTATGAACGAGCAAAAAGGTGGTGTATTTTTCATTATTGCAGCATAAAATTTGATTTGGTCTATCATCAATCTTCGATATATGAGTTTCCCGATTCCGTCATTCGCCCCTTTCCTCTGCTCGTCTGCGAAGGTAGTACATCATCCCTTGAAAGTTGAAAGGTCGGGCGACAAGTCGTTTCGGGCTGAATCTTCCTCCTGCGGAGAGTATTCAGCCCGAAAACCTTTCCCCTTTCAATGTCTGTACTTAGGAATGCAGACGGCAACGGAAATGAACGACTGACGAAAATGTAGATAAAGATAAACAGACAGCATACAAACGGGTTCTTACATTTATAACCCATTTGTATGCTGTTCTTGTTTCTATCCATAGGAGCACTATTATTTTGCATCAGATGAATATAGGGCAAGCGGTTAATTTCACTCCCTCCAAAAATATAGAAGAGATTTATCCGCTACCATTCATCAGGTGCTTGCCATTGTACTCCCGTTTCAATGCCTGTTCAATCTCACTTCGCTTGTACAGGACTTTGCCACCGAGCACATAGTAAGGCAATGTTCCGTTACTTCGATACTCGCTCAATGTTCTTCGGCTGACTTTAAGCATATACGCCACCTCCTTGTCGCATAGATACTCATCATCGTTCTGTAAGGCTGCACCATCTTTGGGCATACTATCAATAATTTCCGATAGTTGGTCGATACTCTCGTGAATGGACTGCATCCACGCATCATCTTTAGTTCTCATCTCTTGATACATATTCAAATTGGTTTTAGTGTTATACATTGGTTAGATTTCTCTCCCTCGCCATCTGGCTTCTTTTCGCCTGTCCTCTACCTTCGTTACAATACTCTCTACATCTTCGGGCAGATAGTAGGTGCGGTTGCCGATTTTGGTGTAGGCAAGCGTACCATTATCACGCAAGGTCTGCAATGTACGCTTGCTTATCTTCAATCTTTGACAAACATCCTGATGGTCGAGCCAATTGTTTGTCTTTTTCTTCCCGTTCTTGACAACGGGTGAGTTTGATACTCGCAGAATGAACTGCTCAATCTTCGTGGCAAATTCCTCGAATGCCTTTCGCTCAAAAATGATTAAATCCATACGCATTATTTTAATTTATTACACTTGTTTTCTTGTTTCGCACTGCTAAATAAGGAAGAGATTTTCACACTTCAATGGTACTGACCATAGGTGTCATTCCTTGTCATATCGTTTCATCACAGACATGAAATCAGCCATTGAAATAGCCTCTATTCTCATACGCAATTTCGTTTTGTTGGTGCGAAGTAATAGATAAGTTATCACACTTCAATCATACGGTGAGCCTGTTGCACTATGTGGCACAGTTCGTGGCACTTTTAGATGTATATGATGATACATTTTTAAGCATACATCACATTGTAACCAATATTATATAAGAATACCCCCCAAGCAACTGCACGTCTCGGATCTTGTCCGTTGCATTGTCGGTTGTCAGACCGATACCTATCCGTATGCCAAACTTCTGCTCCGAACAGCCGAAACGGATAGTCGTTGATCCTATGATAGCAGGATAGCGGATAGACCAACTCCCGATGTTTCGGCAGTCCGTCTATCCGCTATCGTATTTAAGCCCTTAATTTCCTCAATTAAGCATTTCGTCCTAATCCATCATTACCCGTTCAACTTGGGAAGAATTATGCAGTCGGCACTGCCTACGAATCACCCCTAAATGCAATACAATTCATAATTGCCTACATAGACCTAATTAGTTGTGGCAGAATTGTATGCACATTTTCTTTGCAGCAGATAATCGGTCATAATTGTGCACAAAGACCATATTGTTGAACATTCAAAAAGTGATTAGTATGAAGAAAAAACAAGTTGAGTTGACACAAGAACAGTGTCAAGAAATTATCGACCAAATGACTACAAGGTCTTTTTACAGGAGTGATAAGGGTAATAGCTCAGATATGGAGAATTTGCAAACAATGGAATCCGTAGGATCATCCATTGACGACATTCTGCCAGAGCCTCTACCGTCAGTAGCAAAACAAGCCCAAACGGAAGCAGCGTCTTCCGTTGCAGAGGTGGCTACAGAGATTTCACCTATTGTTAATGCCGAGGAACAGCCTCCGACACCACCCATCCAACGCCGAGTGAGCAGTAAGCAACGCAAACTCTCATTGGAGGAGTATCGTAACACCTTTATGCGTCCTTACAAGATTGAAGACCGTAAGCCGGTATTCATCAGTGGCAAGTTGCGAAAGACGCTCGATAAGTTCGCCTGCAAAATCGGTGAGGATAGAATGAGTATGTCGGGATTATTGGAGAACATCGTCCGCCATCACATCGAACTCTATTCAGAAGATTTCGAGCATTGGAAAGGGATGTGACCTCTTACTCTAATCAGATTAAGGATTATTCCAACGGTATTTCATTTTGAGGCACTCAAAATTGATTGACCTTCGGTTAGTGGGGAAGCAAGTTTATGTTTTGGGCAGACCAAAACCACTTGCATCCACTCCCGAAGGTCGCAGAAGAAGACATCCCGTTGGTCTATCAAGTAAACAATGTATGTATCATTTCAAAAAAGAGTAATTGTATGAAACGGAGTATCAATAACAAGACCCCCAACAAAGGAGGACGACCCACGAAGAAGTTGTCCGAGAAACGCAAGTACCGCATAACGGTAAAGATGGCAACCGAAGAGTACTATGCAATGAAACTGAAAGCCAAAAACGCAGGGGTATCGGCAAGTGAGATTGTAAGAATGGCTATCCGTGATTGCCATATCAAGGCACGCCTTACCACCGAACAAGCGGACTATATCCGTAAACTATGCGGTATGGCAAACAACCTCAATCAGCTCACTCGCAAGGCACATCGTGAGGGTGTAAAGCTGCACTACGGACAATGCCAACATCTGCTACTTTCATTGGAAAACATTATAGACCATATCAGCCTATGATGGCAAAGATTATAAAAGGTTCAGGAGCCAAAGGGATTGTCGATTATATCCTCGATAAGAAGAAACAAGCCACGCTCATAGATTGTCAAGGGGTACTGTTCAATGATAATGGCACGATAGCCCGAAGTTTTATTGCTCAATCAATGCTTAATCCACGAGTAGATAAGTTCATCGGACATATCTCACTCAGTTTCTCAAAGCAGGATTTGCCACGCTTAACTGATGAACTTATGATTCAAATAAGCAGGGAATATATGGAGAAGATGGGTATCCGTGATACGCAATATATCATCGGACGGCACTATGATAAGGAGCATCCGCACATTCATATAGCTTTTAATCGGGTGGATAATAACGGCAGAACAATCAGCGACAGAAACGACCGTTACCGCAGTGAACGCATCTGCAAAGAGCTGACACGCAAATACAGACTGTACTTCGCAAATGGTAAAGAACGGGTAAAGACGCACCGACTGAAAGAGCCTGACAAAACCCGTTACGAGATATACCAAGTTCTCAAACGGGAGGTTGCACGATGCTCGGATTGGACTACGCTGCTGAAACACTTGAAAGCTGAAGGTATAGATGTTCGCTTCAAGTATAAGGGCAATACCAATGAGGTGCAAGGTATCATCTTTACCAAGAATGGCTACCACTTCAACGGCTCGAAGATAGACCGTAGCTTTAGCTATTCAAAGATTGACAAGACTCTGAATGGCAACAATCAAGCGGAATATCAGCGACAATATGAACCACATCATATGCAGATAAGCCATTTCGAGAACAAAGAGTCGGATCTTATCAGCGGTTCATTAGGCTTGTTGGACTTCACTTCTTCGCCCGATGTGGATAGTCAGGAAGAGGCAGATTTCCGCCGTTTGATGCAGCAGAAGCCTAAGAAAAAGAGAACTAGAGGATTCAAACTCTAATCATTAACCATTAAAACAAAAATTGCTATGCAGGAAAATAACTCAATCATTATCGCAATGTTGGAAGAGTTGCTGACAATCAGCAAGAGCCAACGACCAGAACAAACAGTAAATGCCAATGTTGATTTGACACCGATTAAGGAGTTAATCGAGAATGGCAACAGAGAAAACAAGGAGTATTATGATGCTAAAACCAACAAGCTTGCAGGCTTTGTTGTCAATGAATTTAGCAAGATAAACAAGCGAATGGATGGCATCAGTGAGCAGGAGCAACCCGACTTTGAGGGTGTAAAACAACAGCTTGCAGAGGCTATTGACAAGATGGATGAAATAAAGGTAAAGCACAACATTGACGAGAAACGACACTCGTTTGCTCTTTACACAAAGGAATCTTGGATCCTTTTGTCAATGATTGTCATGCTATTGGCATCAGGGGCATCAGCAATATACCACTTGTCAAGACCAAATATTCAGAGGGAGGATGATGCACTCAAATACCGCTACATTAAGATGAAAGGCGATGCTTCGGCAGAGCAAATAGCCACATTGGAGGACATCTTTGAACTCAACCGCAACAACGAAGCAATCGAGCAGATGCGTGAGGATGTAGAAACCTACGAAGAGGCTGTCCGCAAACAAGCCGCCCTTGCCGAACAAGCAAGGCTCAAGGAGCAGGCTGCAAAGGAACAAGAGAGCAAAGCCAAGTCCATTAAGGACAAGCAGGATAATAGTAAGGTTAAACAAAATAAATCAAAACCCTGATTGTGATATGGCAACAGTAAAGATTAAGTTCCGACCATCAACGGTTGATGGCGGACAAGGCTCAATTTTCTATCAAGTAATCCATAATCGTGTAGCCCGTCAGCAAAAGACGGGCTACCGTCTCTACGGCTATGAGTGGAACAACCACTCTTCGGAGGTGGTGTTACCAAAGTTCAACGAGAGCAGAAAACGCTATCTATCGGAGATTGGTGACAAAATCCGAATGGATGTCAAGCATTTCCAGAAGGTCATCGCTGATTTTGAGCATAGCGGTTGTGATTATACCGCAGATGATGTGATAGCGGAATTTGCATCGGATAACCCTGAAAATTTTCTCTTTCCATTTATGGAGGGCGTTATTTCAAATCTGAAAACATTGGGTAAGATACGCACATCGGAGACATACGCTGCGACCCTATGCAGTTTCAGACGCTTCCGAGAGGACAAGGATGTCCCATTGGATGATATGGATTCAGATATGATGATGGCATACGAGGCATATTTGAAGAATAACGGAGTGAGTCCAAACTCTTCATCATTCTATATGCGAAATCTCAGAGCAGTATATAATCGTGCCGTAGAGAAGGGACTTACCTCACAACGCTTCCCGTTCAAGCACGTCTATACGGGAGTGGATAAGACCGTCAAGCGAGCCGTACCTCTGAAAGTCATCAAGCGAATTAAGGAGATGGACTTCTCTATGAATCCGTCCTTTGACTTCGCCAGAGATATGTTCCTTATGAGCTTCTATACGCGAGGTATGTCATTCGTGGATATGGCATACCTACGAAAGAAGGATTTGCAGAACGGTGTTCTGTCATACCGCAGACGCAAGACGGGGCAGCAACTGTTCATTAAATGGGAGAAATGTATGCAGGAGATTGTGGATAAGTACGATACTTCGCAATCCAATTACCTTTTGCCTATCATCAAGCCTTTCGGCGATATTGACGAGCGCAAGCAATATATCTATGCAGCACATAACATCAACCGTTGCCTAAAAATCATCGGCAAGGAGTTGGGGTTATCCGTATCGCTCACTCTGTATGTTGCCCGTCACGCTTGGGCGAGCATCGCCAAGAGCAAGAATGTACCGCTCTCAGTAATCAGTGAGGGTATGGGACACGACTCGGAAGCCACCACACGCATCTATTTAGCATCATTAGACACCGTAGCCATTGACAAGGCGAACAGTATGATATTGAAATCTCTATAAGGAGGTATTGTTGAGCGAATGAGAAAATCTCTTGATAAGAGAAATGATTACCATTGCAAATTTACGAAGAATTATATAATCGTAACCAAAAAAGGAATTAAAAAAGCAGGTTGATTTTCATTTTGTTTTGCTCCACAAGTCTATTGTTGAGCAAATTCCAATGTGTCAACCTGCTAATAGACTCATTCATAGAATAGACCTACAATATGAATTGCTCTTATCAAGAGAGGTTTACTCTTTAGCTTCTTTATATAGAATTAAGGACTTGTAAACCTGACGATTGCCTACCCCAATTAGTAACCCATAAAAAATGGCAACCAACAGTTGAAAGAGCAACGAGGAATTAGAAACGAAACCAGAGAAAAGTATAGCGATGCAATTACCCTCTATGTAGAGACCGGTCTTTCCATAAAACAAATATGTGAGCAGACTGGGGTCGACTTTTCCGCGTTCAGTTCTTACCTCTCCACTCATCACCGTGACCTAATCCTCAAACGACATAATCTTACAGAATTTAAGAATGTCAAACTTAGAGGAAAGAAAGGTCAAACTACTGCCGCCCATTACAAATACAAGGATGCCATTGCCGCTTGCGACAGTATGGAGTATATTGAATACAATATATCCCAGATAGCACGTATCTTCAACGTAGATTGTTCCTCTTTGGCAAGCCAACTTCGCAGACATTACCCCGATATCGTACCACGCAGAGAACAGGAACGCAGACGGATAGGAATAACCGTCAATCTGCAATATGGAGCACGCAAGTGGAGCAAGGAAGAGTATGCTACTGCCATTGAGATGTTGCAATCATCCGATAAAACCATTGAAGAGGTTGCAGAGGCTTGTAATGTATCCTACACGGGTTTGCGAGAACACATCTTAGCCTATTATCCACAAATTACCCGTAATAGGGAGGAGAAACGTATCCGTGCAACAGGTCAAAAGGTCAGAGGTCTGCGTAACGGGAATTGGACTGTCTGTGAGCCAGACCGTGAAACTCTTGAAAAATATGAGAAGGCTATAGACCTGTATCGTACAACATCGAAGGATGTAAAGGATATAGTACGTATTGTTGGGGTAACTCTCGGTGGCTTCCGCTACCACTTGAGAACTTGGCATCCCGAGCTGATGGTTCTTAGACGTGGCTTTGACGAAGGTATGGCATTGGAGCAAACCAAACGTTATAAGAAATCTTCTGCTGAGAAATATGCCAATGCAATCGAAAGATTACAGAATACCGATTTGCCAACGGCAAAGGTCGCAGCGGAATTTGGACTGAATCCCGAAACATTCAGGATGTATCTCAGGGAGCATCATCCCGAATTGGTTACAGCCCGTGGAATGATAAGGACATCTGACGGTAAGGTCGTTTCCAATCGTAGTGCAGAAAAGTATGCGGAGGCGCTACGCATCTATGCAACCACTTCCGAGTCCTTGAAATCCATTGCCAAACGGTTGGGACTTACCTATAATAGTGTAGGCGGTTTTATACGCCGTAACTATCCCGAAGCCATCGAAAAGCATAATTCGTTGCTTGCATCCAGTGAACAGATGTTTGCTGAAGGGGTAGAAATGTTGAAATCAGGGAACGCCACTATCCATGCCGTGATGGACGAGTGTGGCTACAATGAATATTTCAGAGCTTACATAAAGAGCAAGCACCCTGAATTGCTTCATCGTAAGACGGAACGCAAGCAGATACTTAGGAAACAAAAGACGGCAGATAAATATGCGGCTGCTATCGAATGTCTGAAAAACGGCACAGATACGATGAAGGATATTGCTGAACGATTTGGACTTAACATCCATTCTTTCCGTAAATATCTCTATAAATATACTCCTGAAATTATAAAGTCAAGACACAATAAGCCGTAAGAGCCAAAAGAATAGGGCTGATGTTGAAGGTGCAGAGCAGAATAGATTGTTGAGCGAATGAAAGGTCTCTTTGGAAGAGAGAACTTATCTCTTTGGAAGAG